>Ga0209007_1000022_pt1 | contig 122421 bp, 97 predicted proteins | sample JacPinW_OM1H0_O2_FD_187961 | JGI IMG/M metagenome (GOLD analysis project Ga0209007, IMG submission 187961) | Forest soil microbial communities from Algoma, Ontario, Canada - Jack Pine, Ontario site 1_JW_OM1H0_O2 (SPAdes) (version 2) | ecosystem: Environmental > Terrestrial > Soil > Boreal... | reverse complement strand
CGCGCCACACGGGTTACTTCGCCGGCGAACGCGTTGAGCTGATCCACCATCGTGTTGATGGTTTCCTTGAGCAGTAAGATTTCGCCGCTCACGTTTACAGTGATTTTCTTCGACAAGTCACCGCTCGCGATAGCGGTGGCCACTTCAGCAATGTTACGCACCTGGCCGGTCAGGTTGCTGGCCATGGAGTTTACGGAGTCGGTAAGATCCTTCCACGTTCCGGCCACGCCGCCTACTTGGGCTTGACCGCCGAGCTTGCCGTCAGTTCCCACTTCACGAGCCACGCGCGTCACTTCAGAAGCGAATGCGCGCAACTGATCCACCATCGTGTTGAGAGTGTCCTTGAGTTCGAGAATTTCGCCCTTAACGTCGACCGTGATCTTGCGGGACAAATCGCCGCGGGCCACGGCAGTGGCGACTTCAGCGATATTTCGGACCTGGCCGGTCAGGTTGCTGGCCATGAAGTTGACGTTGTCCGTGAGATCCTTCCATGTACCAGCCACGCCCGGCACCTGCGCCTGCCCGCCCAGCTTACCTTCAGTGCCCACTTCGCGGGCCACGCGGGTAACCTCACCGGCGAATGCATTGAGTTGGTCCACCATCGTATTAATGGTGTTCTTGAGCTCGAGAATTTCTCCTTTCACATCGACCGTGATTTTGCGCGACAAATCGCCACGAGCCACTGCGGTCGTGACCTCGGCAATGTTACGCACCTGGCCCGTTAAGTTCCCACCCATCGAATTAACGGAATCGGTAAGATCCTTCCACGTACCGGCAACGCCCGGCACGTTCGCTTGTCCTCCCAGTCGCCCTTCGGTACCCACTTCGCGGGCCACGCGTGTCACTTCGCCGGCGAAGCGGTTGAGCTGATCCACCATCGTGTTCAGCGTCTCTTTCAGCTGCAAGATCTCGCCGCGCACATCGACCGTGATCTTGCGCGAGAGATCGCCGTTAGCAATCGCCGTCGCGACCTCAGCGATGTTTCGTACCTGGCCGGTGAGGTTGCTGGCCATGAAATTCACATTGTCGGTGAGATCTTTCCAGGTTCCGCCAACACCGGGCACCTGTGCCTGCCCGCCCAGCTTGCCTTCAGTGCCGACCTCACGCGCCACACGCGTAACTTCGCCGGCGAATGCGTTCAGCTGATCCACCATCGTGTTGATGGTGTCTTTCAGTTCAAGAATTTCACCCTTTACGTCGACCGTGATTTTGCGGGACAAATCGCCGCGCGCCACGGCCGTCGTCACTTCAGCAATGTTTCGGACCTGGGCCGTTAAGTTGCCGGCCATTGCGTTGACTGAGTCCGTAAGATCTTTCCAGGTTCCAGCCACGCCCACCACCACAGCCTGGCCGCCTAACTTGCCATCCGTGCCTACTTCACGCGCCACGCGCGTAACTTCGGACGCGAACGAGCGCAACTGGTCAACCATGGTGTTGATAGCTTCTTTGAGCTGAAGAATTTCGCCGCGCACATCGACGGTGATCTTGCGGGAGAGATCGCCGCTGGCCACAGCCGTGGCCACTTCAGCGATGTTGCGCACTTGGCCGGTAAGGTTACTGGCCATCGAGTTGACTGAGTCCGTAAGATCTTTCCACGTGCCGGCAACGCCCGGCACCTGCGCTTGTCCGCCCAGCTTGCCGTCCGTGCCGACTTCGCGAGCCACACGCGTAACTTCGGCGGTGAAGACGCCAAGCTGCTGAATCATCGTGTTAACAATATTCGCCGAGCGCAGGAACTCGCCTTCCAGTGGCCGTCCATCTACATCCAGGCGCACGGTTTGGGTTAGGTTCCCCTGCGCAACCGCGGCGATGGCGCGGGTTACACCTTCCGTTGGCCGCAGCAGGTCTTCCACTAGAGTATTGATCGACACTTCCATCTCGCCCCAAGCCCCTCTGGATTCATGAAAGCGAGTGCGTTCGCGCGTCCTTCCCTCCTTGCCCACCACCTGACCAACCCGCTTCAATTCCTCTGCCATCTGCTGGTTAGCCGCAACAATGGAATTGAAAGTATCAGCAATTTTTCCCGGTAATCCTGTCCAGGAGCCAGGTAAGCGCACGGAAAAATTGCCGTCCCTCATGGTTTGAAGGCTAGCCAGGATTACGCTGAGATCGTCGGAAGCAGGCTGGACGATGGGAGCCGACTTCCCATTGTCGGGAGCGGACTTCCCGTTCTTATTTTTCGGCCCCTCTGAGTTTTTCGGCCCCTCGCTTTTTGGCCCCTCTAAGGCGCCGTCCACCACGGCGGTCGCTAAATCTTGGGTACTTCTCTTCATATCCCTCTCCTGGAAGCGGCTGAACCACCGAAATCAGGGATAATCCAACCCATCTTGTTTTGATATGAACCTAGAGGAATTCACCAGGCTGCCAATAATTCGTAACACAAGGAAATGCCGCATGACTCTAGGGTCTTTACTGTAGGGAGCCGATTGGGGTTGAGGGTAATTTCCATAATATTTTGCGAACATATTTTGATACGGGATTGCCCTTCTGAGTATTCACGGATCACACTGGATTAAGCGCTGATATTTCCTCAAGCGTTCGTCTAATGCATAAGAGATAAAGCATCATGCGTCTATCCCTTACGCCTCACTTTACTAAGAACAAATTGTCCCGCGCGCTCGTCACTCCCGCTGACACTAGGGTGATTCCCCGATGTTCCTGTCACAGCAGGGGTTATTAAGCTTATTTATGCGACTGCTGAGCGTCCGGCTTATTGTTTCTCTCATTGTCGGCATCACGCTGGTTTCTCTAGGATTCTCATACTACGAGGTCGTTGGAGAAAAGCGCGCTCTACGTAGCGACCTCGAACGTCGCGCCGAGGTACTCGGCGAAAGTGTCGCAGCCAATGTAGAAAGGTCATGGGAGGGTGGGTCGGATCGTGGATTGCAGCGGCTGGTGCAGCGTTTTGCAAACCGTGAGCACCTTCTTGGCGTAGCCGTATACGACCGGCAGGGCAAGGTAGTCGCTATTACTTCGGAACTGGCTGATGTTCTAACCGCAGCGCCACAACAAGTGACCCAGGCTATAGCAGAGGGTCACGGAGAAAGCGCCTTCGCCCGCTTCGGAAGTGACCCGGTGCACATTTTTGCAGTGCCCCTGCACCGTCAGGACCAGACTGTGGGCGGATTGGCAATTGTGCACGATGCCAGTTACATCCGTGCGCAAAGCCTTCGCACCTGGCGCGCGGCCTTTCTCAGAGTCCTTATCCAGGTATTTCTCATAGTGTTGATTACGCTCTTGATCGTGCGCTGGAGCATCACTGGCCCGATCGCGCGCGCCGCGCAATGGATGCGCGCTCTTCGCCTAGGCAGAATTTCCTCACGCCAGCAAATGCCCGATCTGGATCTCTTCAGGCCGCTGGCGTGGGAAGTGGCCACACTTGCGGAAAGTCTGAGCCAGGCGCGCACCGCCGCGGAAAATGAGGCTCGCCTGCGCGAGGCTTCCGAATCCATGTGGACGGCTGACCGGCTCGCAGTACAGGTCCAGACTCGACTGAACGGCAGCCGCCTGTTTGTGGTTTCAAATCGTGAGCCTTACATGCACCAGCGGGATGGCAAGATACTTGAGGTAGTGGTGCCCCCAAGCGGCCTGGTGACTGCTCTGGAGCCGGTGCTCAACGCCTGCGATGGCACATGGATCGCGCACGGCAGTGGAGACGCTGACGCTGAGGTCGTCGACGCACATGATCGGCTGCGCGTCCCTCCCGACAACCCTCGCTACACGTTGCGCCGGCTGTGGCTGAACAAAGAAGAGGAAGAAGGATATTACTACGGATTCGCCAACGAAGGTCTCTGGCCACTTTGCCACATTGCCCACACGCGTCCAATTTTTCGCGCACAAGACTGGCAACATTATCAGGAGGTCAACCGCAAGTTTGCCGCAGTCGTTCTCGAAGAGATCAAGGACACGCCCAAGCCTGTAGTGCTGGTCCAGGACTACCACTTTGCATTATTGCCAAGGCTGCTCAAGGAAAAGCGGCCTGATGCCCGTGTAGCTATTTTTTGGCACATACCGTGGCCCAATCCGGAGGCCTTCGGCATCTGCCCATGGCAGCGCCAACTGGTGGACGGCCTCTTGGGAGCGGATCTTATAGGATTTCACATCCAGTCGCACTGCAACAACTTCCTGCAGACGGTAGACCGGGTTGTGGAATCACGCGTGGATTGGGAACACTTTTCCGTCTTGCGCCAGAGTCACCGGACCATCGTTCGCCCTTTCCCTATCAGTGTGGATCTTACCGAGGTGGATCTTACGCCTGATGATCCCGTCGAGCTCGACGCCTATGAAACCAAATACATCGATCGCCTGGCGTTGATGCACAGTGTGGGCGTGGAGGCAGCAATCATCGGAATCGGCGTCGACCGGGTGGATTACACCAAAGGAATCCCGGAGCGCTTTCGGGCGATCGAGCGTTTTCTGGAAAAATATCCCAAGTATCTAAACAAGTTCACCTTCGTGGAGATTGGCGCACCCAGCCGCACTCACATTAAGCGCTATCACGATCTGCTGGCCGAAGTGGAAGCCGAAGCGGAACGAATCAATTGGCGCTTTCAGACCGGCAAGTGGAAACCCATTGTATTTCTGAAGCAGCAGCACAGTCACCAGGAAATCGACCGCTATTATCGTGCCGCCGATCTTTGTCTGGTGACATCGCTGCATGATGGCATGAACCTGGTTGCGAAGGAATTTGTCGCCGCCCGGCGTGATGAACGCGGCGTCCTGATTTTGAGCCAATTCACTGGAGCCGCGCGCGAACTTCGCGACGCCCTGCTGGTGAACCCCTACGACATCGATCAGACTGCCGAAGCAATACGGGCTGCGGTCGAGATGGAACCGGAAGAAAAGCAAATGCGGATGCACCGCATGCGCAGAGCCGTAAGGGAGCGCAACATCTATCAGTGGGCGGGAAGTCTGATCACTGAACTTTGTGAGCTAAGGCTCGACGCCGATCGGGCTCAAGAAAAATTTCGCGGGAATGTGACTGCCGCATGATCGCCACGGCGCCAAGCCAAGGAGGAAATGTTGACACCGGAGGCTAAGTTTCAAATTGAAGCGCTGCTGCACAGCGTTGCGGGGGCATCTCAATCGCTGCTCATGCTCGACTACGACGGTACGCTCGCGCCGTTCCGGAAGGATCGCGATCACGCCTTTCCCTATCCCGGCATTTCGCAGATTCTTCAAGAAATCGTTCGTATTGGGAAAACGCGGGTAGTGATCGTTTCAGGAAGAGATGCTCAGGACGTAATTCCCTTGCTGGGCATTGATCCTCATCCCGAGGTCTGGGGGTTGCACGGACGGCAACGCCTGGAACCCCAGGGGAAGACTCACCTTCCGCCGCTCGATGAGCTTACAACTGAGGGATTAGCGGCCGCCGACAGCTGGCTGTTTTATCAGAACCTTCAGCACACCGCCGAATTCAAGACCGGAAGTATCGCTGTTCATTGGCGGGCCTTGGATGAATGCGAAGTGGAGACGGTTCGGGCTCGGGTATTGCTGGGATGGACTGCCATTGCTAAACGCGCCGGCTTGGATCTGCTGGAATTCGATGGCGGTCTCGAAATCCGCCCCGCTGGAGCGAATAAAGGCGATGCGGTTCGCACCATCCTCGCAGAAATGAATCCACAAATACCCGCTGCTTATTTGGGCGACGACGTTACCGATGAACACGCATTCCGGGCCATGAATGGCAGCGGCGTGAGTATATTAGTGCGTCCGCGGTGGCGGGTGACGACGGCTCAACTATGGCTCAGACCGCCCGACGAGGTTCTCGAACTCCTGGAGCGTTGGCTTGAGATGTGCCTTGAGAGCGGTACTTCGGATGCGAATACAACCCTGGCGGTGAATGTATGACCAGTGCAATTGCAACAACTCCAAATCGTACTCCAGCAAAACCCTTTTACTTCAACACCTCGGCGCACCTGATGCGCATTACCCGGCAGAAAGCAAACACACTCGGCGAATTCCTGGAGGCGCTCCACGAATGCCCCGACGGCTCGATCTTTCAGCACAGTTTCCGAACTCTGCAGGAGCATCACTTTATTCGAGAAGGTTTCTCCAACGACTTTGCCCATTGGACGTTATCGGCCTGCAACGAACCCAGTTTGGCTGAGAGTTTAGCCAGCGTGGACGTTCGCGAGTTTACCTCGATCACGGAGTTGCGGGAACGATTCATCCAGATTGTGGAGAACTTCCTGCAGCGGAGTTCGGCTGCGGGAACGCGATTTGCAAAAGAGACTTTCTATTTTTGCGCTTCTGACACCGTCGTAATTCCCACCAGCTTCGTGGCCCGTACTCTGCAGGAGTTCGCCGCAGGGCTGCGCGGGGTAAGCGTGCACTCCGTTCATCATCATTTCATCGAGGCTCGCCTTCGACTCAAACTTATGTCGAACGATTTCTCGCAATGGTTATACGAGGATATGGGATTGACCGAGGTGGCGCGCCAGTTAAACCGTCTCGACATCTACACCGTGACGCTGGACGACGTACGCGAGCAGATTATCCGAATCGTGGAGCGAGCCCTGATCTAGGCATACATATATGGAACCAATCGAAACGCAAATCGCGAATGAAGTGGCTACCCAAGACAGTCAACCGGACACGAGCGCATCATCCTCATCTCCAGCTGCACCTGCGCGCGAGGAGCGCCGAAAGCATCCCCGGCGAACGTGGGAGACGCCGCCTGCGCCTGTCCCCGCGCCACTTTTGGATGATTACAGAAGTATTGTTGGCGCAGCGGACATCGATGAACTGAGATTCCTAGCGCGCGAACTAAAGGGCAAAACGGTGAAGATGGTAAATTCCACCGCCGTGGGCGGTGGAGTCGCCGAGATGCTCAATCAACTGGTCCCACTGTTCAATGAAGTTGAGGTCAAGACCAATTGGGAAGTCATCACCGGAGGCAACGACTTCTTCGAGGTGACCAAGGCTTTCCATAATGCGCTGCAGGGCAGCGATTACACTCTCACGCAACACGCCCGCGATATTTTCCTGATGCACAACGAGCAAAATCGCCAGCGCATTCAGTTTTCCGAAGATGTCATTGTGATTCATGATCCGCAACCTGCCGCACTTATTCGTGACTGCCAACCCTCTTCCCGGCGCTGGATATGGCGCTGCCACATCGATTTATCCAGCCCCAATCCCGAGGTATGGGGCTTCCTACGGCCGTTCATCGAACAGTACGACGCAGCCATTTTTTCTTCGCCGTCATTTTCGCGGCAATTGGCAATTCCTCAATATCTCTTCTATCCGTGCATCGATCCGTTGTCGGAAAAAAATAAAGATCTCGACGACAGTTATGTCCAGCAGGTATGCGACGAGTTTGGCATCGATCGTTCGCGTCCCATTGTGACTCAAGTCTCCCGCTTCGACCGCGCGAAGGATCCAGTAGGAGTCGTCCAGGCGTTCAAACAAGCGCGGAAGTACGTAGATTGCCAACTCGTGCTAGCCGGCGGCGGTGCCAGCGACGATCCCGAAGGCTCCGCGGTTCTCAAAGAAGTTAAGGAAGCCGCCGGTGAAGATCCCGATATTATTATTCTCGACCTGCCTCCCTGGTGCGCTCTTGAAATTAATGCTCTGCAGCGAGCCTCCACGCTCATCGTTCAGAAATCAATCCGGGAAGGCTTTGGCTTGACCGTAACTGAAGCGCTCTGGAAGGGGAAGCCGACCATCGCCGGGGCCGTAGGAGGCATTCCGAATCAGATCATTCACAAGCTAACCGGAGCCCTGGTTCATTCCGTCGAGGGTTGCGCCTATCAGATGCGATATCTGTTGACCCATCCCGACTTTGCCAAGCAGCTCGGTAAAAATGGGCGCGAGCACGTGAAGGAAAACTTCCTGATGACGACCAATCTCCGGCGATGGTTGCTGCTAATTCGAATCTTGCTTGCGAATGGAGGAAAGTAGCTTCCGCACACGAAGTAAAACATTCATGAGTACAATCTATCTGACACTTAGATCAGCCGTTGTTGGTATGTAACAGCGGCTTCACTCTCGCTTGGCCCGTGGCTGGTTACAGCTCTTCGTAATCTCATCTGACGCCTACTTCCCGCAGTTCCAATTTTCCTCAGCCCCTTTGTGACGTTGACAGCGTTTGTGGTGGGGTGAGAAATTTGCTGAACAAGGTTCCTTCCTCGCAAAATCCATTTTGGTCTACGGGATTCACTGTATGAACTTCCGTGATCTACCTTATTGACAACTGATGAAGTATGTTGTAGCCGGTTCACCCAACCCTAATCTCAGGAAGGATTCAACTCATGTACTCCCTGCGCCCTTCGTGCGTGACGGTCTCGCCTGCCGTCGCAAAAACCGCAAGCGAGATGAGAATATCCAGATATGCTCTTGTCTTTGCTCTGCTAGCCGCCGCCTCTTTGCCGCTGACTCCCAGCGCTTTCGGTCAAATTCAATCAACCATCTCTTGCCCCGCAGGACACAGCTACTGGGACGTATTAAGCGTAATGATGATGGATCCAAGTCTCGCGTCCGGCTACCACATGGAGGGCATTACCGGGGGCCTGCCATCGTCTTACATCTATACCCAATGGGATCCAAGTCAGTCCAAGCTGTACTACACGAAGAATCCGCAAGGTAATCCCTGGGACATCAATCTCTACGATTCGAACTACATCTACCAATGGGTCACGGAATTGGACTCGTGGGATGGTGCGAACCACTGGAACGATCCCAGGAGCTGCAAGAAATTCAACAACGCAAGCCAGAACAGCACATCCGATCTTTCCATGCGCTGGGCGGCCCGATGCGCGGCACCCGGAGGAGCCAACAGTTCTATCTGGAATCCACCACCAACCACCCAGCCTAACAATACGAATTACCTGACTTACGTTGACCAGGAACTACAAACGAAAGAACAGAATCTCGGCTATTCCCAGCTCCTATTAGAGCCCACAAGCACCCTGGCTATCACCGACCACCGCGCCAATCCGCCAAAAACGTTCTCGGTCACAACCATGCCCCTGGAATACAACTACAGCTGCAGCGTTGGCGGGAACATAAACTCGTGCAAGTTTCGCGAGGTCTTTGACTACGCCCTGGATACAACTGAAAATCCAATAGACAAGGTCAAGCACAGCTATGGATGGGTACGCTGGCGCTATTACATCAATGCGACCAAGGGAAACAAAGACCTTGCCGCCGTTTGGGTATTATCGAATATCTCAACCTCCAACCAGTTGATGGCTGGACAGGTCAACGTCAACTTCCAGTGTTTCTGATCGCGGTTGAATCGGTCCCACTTTTTGGGTCTCTTGCCTAGTCTGGATTCATCTCGATCTGCCGGGCTGGTAAAGCCGGCAGATCGGGATGTTGCTGATCCCGCCATATCACCTTAAAACACTCGCCTTCGCTTTGAGGACGCCAAGCGGATCCATCTTCATACTTCACCGAAGAAGGGAAAAAGACCCAGCCCAGCACGGCCTGTGCGCTGTCGGCGCGAATGCCCGGCTTTTCGAGCGTTTGCTCCTGCCCGGGTAGAATGGGCTTGGACGACGACCACTCCGCGTTGAATGGCCTTCGCAAATCTTGCGGAGCAAGGAACATCTCGGGCATGAGCCGCAAACCTGTAATTGTTTTGCTGCTGGTGTTCTTCACAGTCAGCGTGAACTTCTCCGGATCCTTCCAGAAATCTCCGCCCACAAACGATACCGGGCAAGCCCGTGTAGGCGGCGCGGCTATGGTGTAAACTGCCATCATTCCATTCTCCATGTGATCTTCCACATGGCAATGAAACATCCAGGTTCCCGGATTGTCTGCGATCATATCAACCGTCTTCATACTTCCAGGAAGAAGTTCTATTACGTCGGTGTTCCTGCCTCCCTCGGTCACGGTTTCACCGTGCCAGTGTGGAGTGTGCAGGTCGATCTCGTTTCCCATTCCCAGCAAATACCAGCGCACTTTCTCTCCCTGCTTCATCATCAAGCCGGGAATATTGCCGAAGATAAAACCGTTAATGGCATAAAACAGGCCGGCGGGTTTGCCACCCATCTCGTCGAAGATCATGAAGGAGGCGACAAATTCGCGGTCAACATCTTTGGGAGATCCATCCGGATTCGCTTTGCCTTTAGCCGTAACAATAATCGGCCCGAGCAGGCCGGCATTGATCTCGATGGCAGCATCGACATGCGCGTGATACCACCACACAATCGAACTGGGCTGCCCCGGTCCCGGGCCGCTGGCCTCATTGGCAAACCAGTGATACGTATATCTGGCACCGGAAGCGACAAAGCCTCCTTTCACCACCGGCAGATACAATGACCCTTCGTTGATTTTGTCGTAACGCAGGCCGTGAGGATGGATATCGTGGCCGCGGCGGCTGCGATTCAGAAAATCCACAATCACTTCATCCCCAACTTCGGCTCGAATCACCGGACCGAGAATCCCCAGCCATTCGGGTTGCGGCTTTGAAACGGTGAAGGTTGCGTCCGTGTATTCGATGAAACGAGTCTTCGGCCATTGCAGCTTCTGCCATGGCTGCCGGATTGGCGTGGCCGTGAGCAGATCGTGGCCGCTGGGCGCGTAGTTCCAAGGGACATCTTCGGCGGCGATGTAGTAGTACCGAGTCGCCGCGACGCAGGAGGAAACCGAAAAGAACACAAACCACAGGACCAACGCCCGCTGGATTCTCACGAACTCATTATGCCATCTGCCAGCACGGCCTGTTAATGCGTGACTTCATGCACAACTTCCACGACATTTGCCGGCGCTGGCGTTGGCGTGAACGCCGCAGTAACAGACGTGTTAGCGGTAACCGTAATCGAACAAGTCGAAGTACCACTGCACCCCGCGCCACTCCAACCCGTGAAAGAGTATCCGCTGTTCGCGGTTGCCGTAAGCGTAACGTCGGTGCCATAGGCAAAAGTACCAAAACACCCGTCCCCGCCGGACTTGCAATCCGTGATGTTGCCGGGGGTGCCGACAACCTTGCCGGAGCCCGGGGCGCCCGAAAATATGACTTCCAGCGCGGGCGGATCGTTCCAGCTCGCAGGTGGGACGAGACTACACTGACCGTTCGTTACCTGAGCGGGCGGCGAAGGAGGAGTGGCCCAGGGCTTGTTTACAAAATCAAAGAACTCGGTCATATCCGCCTCAGAACCGTCGCGCTGGGTAAGTGGCGGCAACCCGAAGCGGGTCTCAACCATGTTGAGCACCGCAGTAGTGTCGCGCACAGTATGCGAGACGAAGTTTTTCTTCGTGTACGGAGAGATCACGATCATCGGAATCCGATATCCGGTCCACGCGAAGTCACACGTTCCCACCCCAAGCGACTGTCCGGCTTTATCGCAAATGTCGCCGGGCACCAAATCGAAGGGCGAGAGATAGTCGCCCGGAGCCGTCGCCGGTTGCGGCGGTACGTGGTCATAAAAACCGCCCCATTCGTCATAGGTGAAAATCATCGCCGTATCCGTCCAGCTGGGGCTGGACATCAGAGTGTTAATCAGACCAGACGCGTAGTTCGCTCCCGCCTGCACATCGGCCGGGTTACCGGTGTCGATGTCATTCGGATGCTCATCGAGCGATGCGGCAGAGGCAGGCTCAATCAGTGCGAATTGCGGCAATGTTCCATTCGCCGCGTCGACCGCAAATTGCGTTACCGGCACTATGTTTTGCAGCAAATCCGGGTTCTGGCCAGCGCTATTGATGATGGTATCTTCATAGGCGAACATGTTGATGTAAGAGCTCTGGATCAGGCACTCGGCGTTCTCATCCGTCAGATCGTTGTTACATGCAGCCCCGTTCAGTGGATTGACGACATCCTCAGAGTTGAGATAAATCTTCCATGATATGCCCGCGTTCTGCAGCGCCTGAAAAATAGTGGTTGCCGTGAGCTTCTGCCCGTTGTTGTTCCCTTGGCCGATGGGATAGGCGTGGCCTTGCGATGTTGCAGCAAGAAGGTACATGCGGTTGATCTCAGTTCGATCCATCGCCGGAGCAAACCAGGTGTCCGACGTCCCAAAATTGGAGGCCATGAAGTAGTAGTAATTCAGGTCCGTCGAGTCAAAATAGCCCATGGCTCGTATGCCGTTCACATCCATCAACGGAGGCGATTGCGAATATGCGTCGTACGCGGCGGTGTAAACAAATCCATTCAGCGGCGGAGGATTTTCGGCGGGTTGGTCCCCTTGATCGGTGTAATCCCATTGGTTATGGGCTTCATTCCAAAAGGGACTTTGCTCTTCCTGACACATGGACGCGAAATGGAAAGAGCTAATAGGATTGCTGGTACTCGGACTGCATGAGCCATCGATAACAGCCGGATCGCAGCCTGGATTCGTCGGCGGCGCCGGAGTGACACCATTCACCGGCGGATTAAACTGTGGCAAACCGTCGAACGTCTGCCCGCTAGTGCCGTATCCATTTGCCGCCCAATATCCCAGCATTGTGCCGAAGTAATGATCCAGAGATCGATTCTCCTGCGCGAAGAGAATGATGTGATTGAAGGCACCGTAGATGTTACTGAGATTGAAGGTTGCAGTCACGGCTTCCGCTGCGGTTACCGTGAAGCCGCAGGTTGTCGTTCCCGTACACGCGCCCGACCAACTCGCAAAAGTACTATTGGCAGCAGGAGTCTCGCTCAGAGTGACCTGGGTATTCTGCGGAAAATTCGCAGAACATGTAGTCGGACAGTTAATCCCCGCCGGCGTGCTGGTGACTGTTCCCGTGCCCGTCCCCGCCTCAGTCACGGTTAGTGCGTAGCTGGTTGTGGGGTTAAAGGTTGCAGTCACCGATTCCGCCGCGGTCACGGTGACGCTGCAGCTTGTCGCTCCGGTACACGCACCCGACCAGCCGGTAAATGCGCTATTCGTTCCTGGAGTCTCGCTCAGCGTGACTTGAGTATTCTGCGGAAAATTCGCAGAACATGTCGTTGGACAGTTGATTCCCGCCGGCGTGCTGGTGACGGTGCCCGTGCCTGCTCCCGCCTCAGTCACGGTTAATGCGTAGTTGGGAGGCGGCGTGGTGGTGGCAGGGCTAAAGGTCGCAGTAATGGCATCCGCAGTTGTCAAAGTGACACTGCAGCTCGCGGCTCCTGTGCACGCACCCGACCAGCCGGTAAAGGTGCTATTAGTCCCTGGAGTTTCGCTCAGCGTAACCTTGCTGTTCTGCGGAAAATTCGCGGAACATGTGGTCGGGCAATTGATTCCCGCCGGGCTGCTGACAATGGAGCCGGTGCCTGTTCCAGCCATGGTCACCGCAACCGCGAAATCGGTAGTCGACGTCGAACCCGGCGGGACGGGCCTGAGTCCTACGCAACCCGCCAACATGAGGGTCGACAGCGCGGATACCGGGGTCAACCAAAATGTATGTTTAGACTTCATGGCGAGCGCTCCTCACAGAGACCGATCTTGGATGAGGGGGAGGGCCTCAAGGTTGCTGTCGTAATAGCTTGCAATATTCGCCAAATCAAGTGTTCGCCAAATCAAGCGAAGGGGACATGCGGCGGCACTGAATTGGCGTGGTCAAGCTTGTTCTGCAGCGCCTGATCAATCACGATCTGGCAATTATCAAACAACCACGTAACTGAGTTTTTCGCATAACGCAGGAGTGTCGAAAAGTCCGTCTGGTACCAACAGCAATTCATCATGTGGGGTGAAAAGCCACATAGGAAGCGAAAGTGCAAATGAGCATCCTGTGCCGATACCAAGGCTGCTGCAGTCATACGGTGGTTGCCTTCAATGATGGTCAAGGGACTGATTTCGTCCAAACCGATTAACAAGACTGTGCTTTGTCCACCATGTGCGGTGGCATGTGCCTGCGCCAGCTCGGCGCTGAGCGAGCGAAGCTTGGCAATGAAGGCGTCGGGGGACCCGGAAACCTTGTTGCCGATGCGTTCGGCGGTTTGCAGCAAGTAGTAACTGCGGTCTGAGTGTCTCCGCCATTGATCTCGCGGAAACACCCGAATACGTCGTAAATCACTGGCTCGAAGTTCAACTTCCCACCACTCGGTGTCGGCCGGAATTTCGCGCCAGAGCCTGCCCCGGCGCCGGTACAGGAGGGCCCGCCGTAGCCGGTTGTCAGCCTCGTTGCCAAGATTCGGATGAGTTACGATGTCACGAAACGGTTCACGATAGCGGTCGAATTCTGGTTGATAAAATTCGCCTTTCAGGAACTCCGAGATGGCTTCGTCCTCGGTAACGCGACGCATCTTGGTAAGACCGCCTTGTATCTGCGGAGTTGCCAACAATCCGGGCCGCTTGTAAAGCTCGGCTCGCAGGAAAGGAACTGATACCCAGACCAGAAGCGCCATCATCAAAACCGTTTGTACCATGATGACCTCATGCAGCGTGCCGTGGAAAAGGTAGATGCCTGCGACAATAGCTCCGCTGAAACCGAGTTGCACCCAACTGACATTTCCAATCTTGCGCGAGATCTCGTAACTCATCAAAACCACGCCGAGCGAGTAAATTCCAGTGGTGGCCGCGTATAGCACCAACAGAGCCCGGTAGGAGCCACCCTGGTTCAAAGGGAATCCACTCCCCAGCAGGAAGTGCCAAACGCGCGGCGGCGCACCCCATACAGCCATCGTGAACAAGCCGGAAATTAAAATAACGAGGGTCAATCCGGTTCCCAGCACCGCGCGTCCATCTCTTTCTTCGGAGCGAACACCCGCGGAGAATGGGAACATGCTGCTCACCACCGACCACGAGAGCATGTAAACCACGCGCCCTACCAGCGCCACGGCAGCGTACACACCCGCCTCGGTGGCAGGGAAGAAATGTTTTACCAAGATGATGTCCAGGTTGTTGATGATCACTTGCCCGACAAAAAACAGCGAGGCTTGCACACCTTCGCCCACAGCCGCCGGCACCGATAAATTAGAGCCTGTATCGCCCATCAAGTCCGGGTGCGGCCGGGAAAAGATATAGGCCAGAACAATCGAGGTAACTACCGCCGCAATGACCCCGCCGACTCCCCACCCTCGGGCCATGAACAGAAAGGCGCCACCGACTTTCACAACCCCTTCCAGAACGAAATTAGCGGCGAGATAGCGAAAGTCATACAATCCCTGCATCAAGCCCCGCCGGACGCCCAACGGGATAAAGAAGACAGTCGCCACCGCCAGCATGATGATGTAGTTGGGCGTTGGCAAGTTCAGATAGTTGGAAATTACCGAGCGGCTGAAGAACAACGCCAACCCCGCACCGAGGCCATAGAGCCACGCTTGGCGATGCAGAGAACGGTAGATGGCAATTTTTTCCGGCAGCGAATCGGCCCGGGCGACGAACTTCGAACACAACAGTTGAAAAGACAAGTGGACAGAGGAGAGCAGCATCAGCACCGTGTAGACGGCGCTGGCCTGGCCGAAACTGCCGGCGCCCAATACATGGGCGATCCCCAAGTTGTAGAGGAGGTTTAGAAACCCAACTAATCCCGAGCTGACTAGCATGATCATGCTGCTACTCAGGACTTTCGCGCGCAAGTTGCGTGACGACGCTATCAGACTCTTTTCCCTCACTGCGAACACCATCCCGATTGGCGGCTCGGTTCCCATATCCGAGAACAGAGGTTTACGCCGCGATGATCTAACCAAAAACCTTCCCTTTGTTGCCTTGAATTGGGTCACGACCGTGGAGGAGATAAATCATGGGTAGGTCATGCGCGAAATTTCTATCCCATTAATCTTCGCGTCATCTGTGCGTGAGCAGCAATGCGGTGTTTCATGTAGCGTGGGTACCTTGCTCCTGTATTCTCAAGCGTACGCGAGCTACCAAATTCCCTTGTCGTCTCCGGTAAGCCGCAGATTGACAAATGCAGCGGCAGCCAGCGCCGGCAATAGAGACAATCGCGCTGCGGCGCGAAAACGGTGCGCCGCTCCCGTTCCGATGAGTTGCTGCAGGAACAGTTGTGAACCCTGCGGCATCATTGGCACGCGCAGGAACTGTTTGCCTACATAAGTTACCTCAGCACTAAAACGCGCCGAGCGCACCATAAACTCCGGCAGTGGGAGCGGGCCAATACCGACGCGCTCGTTGTAGTCAGAGGTAATCTTCAGTAAAGTCGCCACTCCAGGCCAGATCAACCAGCGCTCAGAGGAAGTGCGCAGGCGCGTGAAATCCAGCCGTCCACTCCGCACCAACCCTGTAAGATTCACCAAATCGGTAAGGCGGATGTAGAAATGGCGGTACATTCTTTGCAAAGTCGCCAGTGCGACTTGTTCCTCGGGAGCAGCCACGTGAAAGCGATAGGGACCGGCATCGCGCGTTACGCTGGTTTCTTGTAATTGCTTCGGCAGCGCATCATGCTCTCCGGTTTGCCCCAGGCGGCCCACGTGGATCTCCACCAATTGCGCCAGTCCTGGAATTTTGAAATTCCATTTGTGTGCCAGGCGGTCGCCCCAACTCTGCGGCTGCACCTCGGCCCGCATCTCGCTGCGCATCACACGCACGGTGTCGGCTTCGGTAGCGCCGATAAAGAGATCCAGATCACTGCCGATATCCGGCCAATGATCGAGGGTTTTGATCACGATGGGAGTGTGCCCGGTCAGTTCAAGGGCCCGCACGATCTTGCTCAAAGTCGTGAGCGCCGCGTCAACCTGCCGCTGCTCCGCTCGTTGCATTTCCTCAAAGCCCTCGAACTGCGGAGCACCCGCATCAGCCACGTGCCACTTCTCGAGAAGTTGCAGCGTGCGAAGGTATACGCGCTGCAGTAGCGCAAAGTTCAGAAATTCGGACCATTCTTCCTTGGACATCCGTTGCAATTCTGACAGAACCCGTTTCACCTGCGGGCCGGCTTCGCTTCCCTGCCTCGAAGGTGTGACTGCATGGAGGTGTAAAACCGCCAGCATCTCAAACATCTCAGGTGCGCGTCCGTTCTTCGTCATAAATGTCCTCCATGCGTGTTATCGGCCTTCGGTTCGTCACAGTGCGGTATTCCGCGCTCAATCGCCGTTCCTTCTTCGTAATCGTTCCACGTCGCAATCAAAACAAACGGAATCGGGTGCGAAGGTTCGTCATTCTCATGGAACAAGCGCAGGGTGTCTTCGAATGTCTGCCCGCATCGTGCATCGATGTGCCGGTTCAAACTCCAGGATGCTTTCGTATCGTTGAAGCCCGGCCACACTCCGCCCACCGCAACCTCATCCGGATGTTTCGATCGCATCTTGTCGTAGAAATTATTCAGATAATCTTCGCCCCACGCCTGGCCGTCCGAAGTCCATCCCTTGCGTCCGGGATACACCCACGCGTACTCGCCATCGAAGGCTTTGGCATATTGCGGTGGCGGATCATCCTGATAAATCAGGATTGGCGGCGATTCCCACAGGTTCACCTGCTGGCGCACCTGGTTCCAATCTGTGTGGCCTCGCTTGGGAAACACAAAAATGACGGGCCGCCCTTGATACGTCAGGTACGCACTGCGCCCCGGCGCGCCGGGGCCAATGTATTTCTTGTAAGCCAGGTCCATCGCCTCCATGGCATCGTCAGTCGCGTGTCCGTTGTCATCCTGAGTCTCGTCGTACATCAGGGCGATGTGAAAGTGTTGTTCGCTCGCGATTCGCGCCAGCAGCGCAGTAGAGCGCTCAAGAAAAGGACGCCGCGCCGCATACCAATCCACCGCGAAGCCATAGATGCCCATATTGCGCGCATTCTCAATCTGCTTGCGGAGCACATCCGGGTCCAGGCTGTTGTAGCCGACATCGATGTGGTCGGGATCGCCGAACCAGGGCTGGTAATCCGCCAGGACCCTGGGACTGCCCGGAGAGCTTGGAATATCTTTGAGCGCGATATTCGGCGGTTTCGCATGAGTGCACGCGCTCGGGATGGAGCTCGCGATCAGGACATACGCCACAAAAGCATACTGGTAAAGTTTCATCCGCGATTTTCCACTGATTACGATGAGACGACCCCGCCAAGAGTTGGCTCAGAGGCATCCATTCGCAACCCCAACCTTAAAAGGATTTGGCAGACACTTCCTCAAGATCGCGAACGTACCAGCGATCTGCGCCCGGAGTCATGAGAACCATGTACTCGCGGGGCGCATTCTGCGTATCGATCAACTTATCGCCATCGAACGTTTGGACTTCCAATTCAACCTGATCGCGAAGCTGCATGGCAGCGCCGTCGGTCGAATAAAAGGTAGCCTTCAGATGGTGCCCATGATCCACGATCCGAACGTGCACGCCGGCTTGATTCTGCTCCGCGATTCTTCGCGTAAGGCGATCTTTGGCAAATCCGACGAACTCATCGCCGAGTCCCCCGGCCCTGCCAGATTCCAAGGCGGCAGCCATATCGCGCCATGCCAGCGCGTAGTAACGCGCAATAGTAGTGCCTGTGAGTTCCTCGATCGGACGCGGCGCCAGCCCAGCAGCATCCAGATGGACTTCGGGGAGTTGCATCTGCGCTGACGATTGCGCGGCCGCGAAAGCACAAGCCGCAATCAGCAAGCTCGCAGCAGTAACCAACCGAGTCGCGATCTTCTTACCCGCCAGCATCCATTCAGCCATGCGCTTCATAGTTTTCCGTTGAGGGCAACTTCGTTGCCCAGCACCACGCCACACGCAATGCTGATCTGCGCCGGCCCGTGAAGGCTGAACTGCACTCGGGCTACACCTTTTTTGATCGGTGTATCCACCGTGCTCTTTCCCTTCTTATCGACTTTGGTGAATGAAACAACCGTACCGTCGGGAAGCGCATTGCCGCTGCAATCGCGCACGGGATCGGTTTCAAGCGTCACTGTATTCCCATTTGGCATGGCTTTCATGCGCAATCCGCAGGCCTCCGCGGCGACCTGTTGAATCACGCGCGCTTCCTCTACCTTGCCCAAAACGGCAGCCACTTGAACTCGCCCCTCATGCGGGGTCGAATCCATGCGCATCCAGGCCACACCGTGCTGCGCGGAAACTCGCCGTGAGAAGCCTGCCCCATTCGCCGGAGTTACCTGGAAATCCACCGCAGACGGGGTCAAGACCAGGTTGAAGTACTGATCAAACACAAACGCAGTGGCGTCGATCGAATCAGGAGTGGAAACTGGCACGCGCGAAGGATGCAGAAAAAAACTCAGCTGTTCCGGCTGCGCAGCCTTCACCTCAAACGTTGCGGAAGTGCAGGATGACGACGAGCCGCAGAGGATGACCTGGTAGCGACCCGCGGTACGCACGTCTTTCGATAGAATCCGCAGATCGCTCCCAAGGCTCACCGTGCGTTTCGCCACATGATCGGGCCCCAGGAGATAGAAGGTAGCTTGTCCGGAGCCCTCGAGAGGAATCGTGAAAGCCTGGCCTGCGTCCACAACTGCGGGCAAGCTCAGACCAGCAGCCCGCGCCAAACCGGGCAATGCCCATAACGCAGCCACGATGATGAGACATCGGCCTAAGGCAATACGACTGCGGAGAGAGCGCGTCATGCTAGTTGCTCACCTGCGAATAGTGATTGACGGTCACGCGATAATTCTTCAGACGCCCGGCAATGTCATCTGGAATATCGACAGCGAACGGGACCGGCACCTGCGGCATCAGCGCCTGATCAACATAGCCATCCGAAACCCAAATTACTTTTCCCAGGTCGTCGTAGTAGGCCGCCAGCACCTGCGCAATGTTGACCGGTCGCCCGCTTTCATTAACCAGTTCGCCCTTCAGAACATTTCGATTCAAGCCATCTTTGCTGAGCGCCTGGTCGCTGACCGCGATCACCGGATCGGCGCTGGCCGGCACGAGGAGCGCGCGCGCATCCATGCGCACACTCTTCACCGCGTCCATGCGTACTCCGGGAAAATCGATGCGATAAGGCGAAACCTGCTTGGGAAGCAGCACGTGCGAGATCAAATCGAAGCTGCCTTCTTCCTCAAGAGGAGAGCCGTCCGCTTTCAACAACGTCGCGTTCACATTCAGGTACGCGGGAACGGTGTCTTCGTTCTCAACTTCCCCGAGAATCACCACGCGTCCCGGACGCGAGATCGCGTTCATCGATGTAATTCGCACCTTCGGAGAATCTACATCTTGCGCACCCCAGTTCTGCGAAATGTTTCGGCCGATCACGTTCCACTGCAAATAATTCACTGCTACCACCTGCGGAGGCACGGTGGAGAACGCAGGCTTCGGCCACACCACGCGCCACACCGAGCCATCACGGCGCACATGCAAATCCCACACATCATCGATCGAGCCCAGCGCGCTCGACCAATTCATGCGGACTCTGACCACCGCCTGATCACGATCGGCATGCAAAGGTGAAACGTCCGCGGACTGCAGTGAAGAGTACGTGCGCAAGCTCCCATCGCTTCCCGCCATCTCGCGTACAAAGGATGCGAGATCCATATCGCTGCTCGGGTCGAGCGACGCAAACGCCTGCTGAAAGTTGTGGGATTGAATCTGGCTCATCAGAGCCCGGACCGCTTCTTCGGGAGTCGCTGCGGCCAACATCTCATGATGCTGCAACCCGCCAGATTGCAACCACGCAATTCCGACGAGGATCACCGTAGCAATGGTAAGAAACGCAGCCAGTCCCCACTTCATGAGCGCACCCCGCTGGCGTAGATGCTTTCCGACGCCTCCCGGGGAAACGCGATCCCTTGCTCTGCACGGCGCGGCTCACCCAGCAACCACACAAACAGCATTGCCAGGATGCTGCTGCCGATGGGCAGGATTCCCCATATCAAACCTTCCCATGGAGCTGGTATGGCATCTGTAGGGATCGTGCGCGCGGGCACTGCATCATCCTTGGACCATACGGTAATGGCGCCCGTGTCGTAGCTTTCAACCTGACGCCAGCCGCCGAATACCAACAGTGGTTCGTAGAACGGATCGTGCACAAAAATAAACTTCAAGCCATAGTGATTGGCATGCTGCAACATGGCGCGGAGGGAATCCATACCGGCAGTTCCAAAGTACTTCGCGCTGGTCAACTGCGCTGAGCCATAACGCGTCATCTCAGGCAGCAGGCGGGCTGAGTTGTACTCTCCGTCGATGCTGTTCGCGTTTGCATAGGTCCCCACCTTGGAGAGCGCATTGCCGAATCCAAGGGTGAGATAGCGATACTGGTCGTGGCCATCGCGGTTCAGGAAGGACACCACGGAATCCACATTGAGCGAACTGTTGGTTCGAAATGGACTCCATGTTAGCCACCCGAGCGCTAACGCCAGGCTCGCCACAGCCGCCGTACTCACGCCGATCGCACCCCAGCGCGGAGCCCGGTCGATGATCCGCTCCACCAGCAAGCCCACAATCGGCAGAGCCAACACCGTCGCCCACAGCGTGAAGCGCTCGTAGGTGAGAATTTCAAAAGCCCGGCCGAAGATCCAACGCGGAACCGGCGTCGTACCGCCCAGCGCGATCAGAAACGTGACCCAGAACGCGAGTAGCAGCACTCGCAAGCGAGGATTCGACGCGCCCTTGATCACGATGAAAGGCAGAGCCAGAAGCAAGGCACCGTACGGAACGATGAAGTAATTCATTCCGTAGGTCCAGTTCATAAGAAAGTTCGACCGGCTCGCGTGCGGAATCGGCATCTGTTCGATGGGATGACGGATGATCGCAATCCAGTAGGGCAACAAAACCACCCCAACCCCCACAGCGGCAATCGCGGCGAAAACCAGTCCGCGCCCAATGATCGGGGTGCCGGATTGTTCGTTCTCCCTGCCGTCATACCAGGCCAGCCACAAGACCGGCAAAGCAAAGAGCACGGAACCAAAAATGAGGGTAACGTGATGCGCCGATGCGGCGGCCAGCGTAAGAGCAATCCCCTTCAATAGCGATCGCCAGCTTGCTGTCTTACACCACGAATACAAATAAGGCAGCGCCAAGAAGTACAACGGCGCTGACATCGTGGTGGGCAACTGTCCTGCCGAATAGACAAGAAATGCAATGCTGCCCGCGAATACAGCCAGCACTCCCGCGTAACTGGCCGCGCGGTCATTTACCCAAAGCTGTGCAAACCGGTAGGCGCCCACCGCCAGCAGAACCACTGCAGCCAATTGCACAAGCATAAAGGCTTCAGTTAGCCCGACGATATAAGACAACAGCGCAATCCATTGGTGCGTTAGCGGAGGATAAGTGGTCTGCGAGAAGCCGCCGAACCACTTTTCGTTCCAGGGATTGAACCAGTGGTGAGCATAGTGTGACGCAAAAAAGATGTGCAGGTTCGCGTCATAGGATGTACTTGCCGGCAACTCCATAACCAGCAACGGACCATGAATCGCAAGCGCTAGCAAAATAATCGCTGCGACCGGAATCGGGCGCTGCCAGATGCTGGCCCTCGCCGGGAGTACGTAGGTTGTTTCTTGGCTGTCTCTCATTGAGTAAATAGCGGTACTCGAATCGCAGCGTTTGATTCCTGGAATCCGGGCAAGGTTGGCAGCTATTTTGGGCACCGAGGTCTAATCCCAACAATGGTTCGCAACCGCTGCGGGAGTTTCTGGCATCTGAAACCACTACGGAAGGGTAAGGGTGTATCCCTACCACCAGTGTTGTCAATCAGGAGGTTGAGGAGAGAGAACGTGCAATTTCCGCTCAGGGCATCGGTATGGCTCACAATTCTGCTTGTGGCCACTGCCGCCGCTGCCCAAACCTTTGATGTGAACGGCCAGACCTCTTCGACTCCGGCTTCACCGGCGCCTTCGAAAAAAGGGGCCGCGAATAATGAAACGGGTAATAAAGAAACTGGCATGGGCTGGGGCGCGAGCATTGAGGTCGCGCGCGAGGCCCGCGCCGCGCAGACCGCCCTGGAACACGGCGACGCCGCCGGCGCAACCGCGCATGCCCAGCGCGCGGTGAATGCCGCACCGCAGAATGCTGATCTCTGGTTTACGCTGGCCTACGCAGCGCGGTTGAGCGGAAAGAATTCTCTTTCTGTCGATGCCTATCGCCGCGGCCTTGCTCTCAAGCCCTCGTCAGTGGAGGGCCTCTCAGGCCTCGCGCAAACCTACGCCCGTATGGGCCGCACGGCCGATGCACAACAAGCGCTGGAACAAGTTTTAGCCGCGAATCCCAAGAGTGATCTGGATCTTCAGCTCGCCGGCGAACTCCTGCTCACCACCGATCCCAAACAAGCCCTTGAATATTTGCAACGCTCGGAAGCCGCAAAAGCATCGGCGCGTACGGAACTGCTGCTCGCCCGCGCCTATGAACGAACCGGAGACAGTGACTCAGCGCACAAAATGCTGGATAAAGCCCGCCGCTCCGCTCCCACCAATCCTGAGGTGCTGCGAGCGGTTGCCTCTTACTACCGCGACACCGGCCACTATGACGACGCAATTCGCACCCTGGAGGATTTGCACGCGAAGGATGCGAACACGCTCGCCGAGCTGGGATATACCTACGCACTGGCCGGGAACCCACGCGCATCAGCCCGCAGCTATGCCGAGGCCGCCAGCCGCGCGCCGCACGATATTGAAATCCAGCTCAATGCCGCGCAAGCCATGCTCAATGCCGGCGAGTTCGACAAAGCCAAGTCCACTCTGGACCACGCTGCCACGCTGAATCCCGAGCACTATCGCGTGTATGCCTTGCGCGGAAGGCTCGATGCGGCTGAACACAAGAATGCAGATGCGATCCGCGAATACGAAGCGGCGCTGCAGCACCTTCCCGAAGGCGTGCCGGAGGGTGTTCTTTATCCCATCTCCTTGCGCGTAGATCTCGCCGACGTTTACCGCGACACCGGAGACACGGCGAACGCAGACCGCGTGAGTAAAGAAGCAGCATCCGCAATTAGCACCGTCGATTTAACCGGCCCTGCGCGGCCCGAATTCTTGCGGGTGCGTGCCGCAACCGAAGTGGCGGCTGGTAACGTCGATTCCGCCGAAAAAGATTTAAAAGAAGCTCTGCAGCTTGTACCTCACAACGGCGTGCTGCTTCTCAATTACGCCAACCTCCTCTGGAAGACGGATCGCAAAGAAGAAGCCAAAAAGATTTATCTGGAAGCTCTCGCCATAGATCCTTCCAATTCCGGCGCGCTTGGCTCGCTAGGTTTTCTGTCGCGCGAGATGGACGATTCCGAGTCAGCTCGCAAATACTTTCTCGAACTCGCCAAAAAGCATCCCGACAATTATGTTCCCTATCTGGCTCTCGGCGACTTGTACAGTTTTACTCGGCAATTTCCCGAAGCGCAGGAGAGTTACGAGCATGCCTTTAAACTGTCGCCGAGCAATCCACTCATAGTTTCGGGCGCGGTGAATGCATCGCTTGAAGCCCACCACCCAGATGAAGCCAAACAGTGGCTCGCGCGCGCCTCTGCGGAAGAAAAACAAAATCCGCAAGTCATGCGAGAGCATGAGCGCTACCTGACGATAACCGGGAACTACGCCGAATCGGCGGATCTCGGATATCAGGTAATCCAGAAGCTGCCGAACGATCGCGAAGCGGTTGATTATCTTGCCTACGATCTTCTTTTTCTCAAGCGCCTTGATGAGGCGATGAAGATCGCCGACCACTATCAGCCCATTCTCGATCACGATCGCGACCTGTCTTTAATTCAGGGGTACGTGCACGCTGCCAACCACCAATTTCAGGCCGCCGTCGATAGCTTTACCCACGCCCTCGATATCGATCCCACAATCGCGGTCGGTTACATGAACCGTGGCTATGTGTACAACGACATGCGCCTGGCCACAAAGGCTGAACAGGATTTCCGAAAGGCCCTGGCGATAAATCCACAATACGGCGAAGCGCACCTTGGACTTGCCTACGCCCTGCTCCAGTTGCGGCGTTCGGCAGCAGCGCTGAAAGAAGCTGAAATCGCGAGCCGATTGCTTCCTGAGTCGGAGAGTCTGCATCTCGTCAAAGCTGAGGGCTACCGTCAGCGTGCCATGCTGTCTGCCGCGGAAGGCGAGTATCGGCTCGCCCTGAAGATGAATCCCAACGCGCCGAACACTTATCTCGCTCTAGCTGACGCGCAGTACCGGGGACATCAATATGCAGCCTCCGCTGAAACTTTGCGGAATGGGCTCGCTGTCGCGCCGGACAATGCAATGATTTCGGCGGACCTGGGAAGATCCTACGCAAAGCTTCACCGCCCGGCTGAAGCGATGCAAGCAATCGATACCGCTGAGCGCACCGGCGGAAAAGACTACAAAGTTTTACTGGTGACTGCGGACGCATTGCGCATTCTGGGCCATCGCGACCGCGCCATGGCCAGCTACACTCGTGCTCTGGAAAGCTCCGACGAAGATCGGTTGCAGGTTCGGCTGGCTCTGGGCCGGCTGTTTGCGGAAGAAGGAAAAACGGCGGAAGCCCAACAACAAATCGCGCTCGGTTTTGCCGAAGCCAGAGTCGCGCCCGTCGATGTGACTTCCGCGGAAGATTACCTGAACGCAGCAGACATCCTGATGAACATCCACGAGTATCCGCTGGCGCAGCGCATGCTGGGGCGCGCGCAGGCGCTGGGCGCAGACGACACAGCCGTGGCGATCGGTATGGCGAATGCGTCATTGGCTCTGGGTGATACGCGCAATGCGGAGTTGCAGTTGTCCAGCCTGCCCGACGATCCCGAGCGCAAGAACAATTATGAATTTCAAGTCGCGCAAGGCAACGTCTACCGCCAGCGTGGCGAGGATGATCGCGCTCTGGCGAGTTTCGTCCGAGCCAGCGAACTGGATCCGCAAGACCCGGACACGCGCAACACAGAAATGGAACTGGCCGCGGCAGAAGGCCGCCCCATCACCGACCGCCTCGGCATGGGTTCCGACGTGCGCGTCGGCGCGGTGTTCGAAGACGAAAACATCTATCAGGAAGACGCTCGCCTGCTCGGCGTGCAAAACAGTGGAACGTTGCTGCCACCTCCGCGGCGTACCATCGAAACCTTCGTCGATTCACGCTTTCAATACAGGCCCGATTCATTTCCTCCGATTCAAGGATTTGTCGCTGAGCGCAACGCTCAAGGCTCACTCTCATTTCCAAGCCAGCTTCTGATTCAGAATCGCGATACTTTCGACACCATTTTCAATGTTTCTGTGGCACCGATCGTACGTCTAGGTAATATAAAGTTGAACATCATGCCGGGAATACAGTACACAGTCCGGCGTGACACGCTTTCCCCGCAGTTTATGAATCAGGACCTGTTCCGCCAATTTGTCTATGTGGCCAGCAGCCCCATCGGCAATTGGCTTTCGTTCTCAGGCAATTTGATTCGGGAGGCAGGTCCTTTCACGGATGAGAATCTGCACTCGCGGGATCTTTCCGCCGCCGTCGATTTTCGCGTGGGCCGGCCTTGGGGCAAGACCGCGTTGCTCACCGGGTACAGCGGACGCGATCTACTCTTCGGACCAGCGGTCTATGAGTACTACCAGACAGTTGCCTATGGCGGTCTGGAGCGGAAGTTCGGCTCCCGCATCCGCGCGTCAGCCGTGGCGGAGTTCCTGCGCTCCTGGCGCGTTCAAGCCGCCGATTATGCGATCGCGCAAACCCTGCGTCCGCGCTTTGGGTTGGACGACCGGATCAACGACCATTGGTCGCTCACTGCTTCCAGCGCATGGTCCACAGGACGAAGCTTCCATGCCTACGACAATGTCACATCGAGCGTCATGGTCTCCTACACGCGCGAACACAATTGGAACAAGAGCATCGGCGCTGAGACGGCATCCGTCGCATACCCCATGCGATTTTCTTTCGGCTTCCAACAGCAAAGCTTCTACGATTTCCCCGGACAAGGACGCACGCAAGTCATTCCGGCGGCGCAGTTCACTTTTTAAGAATTAAGTTTCGCACTGAGCTGGCCTCCTGGAAACTCGTTATGACGACACCTCCGGAAACGCAAGTGACAACCAGCCCGGAGCAGGGCGGAATCCTGCGCGGCCGCATCGTGCGAGGCAGCGCCATCCTATTGCTGAGCACCGGACTGGTTGCAGCCACCAACCTGCTCTACAACATCCTGCTCGCGCGGATGTTGGGCGCTTCAAGCTTCGGCCACGCTTCCGCTCTATACACATTGCTGATGCTGATAACAGCAATCACTTTGTCGTTCCAGATCGTAACTTCAAAATTCACCGCCCGTGCTTCGGAAGCCCTGATACGAGCGCAAATTTATGCGAGCATGTTGCGCCGGGCCTGGCAGGTGGGATTGGGAATCGCAGTGCTACTTGCCGCAGGCAGCGCCTACCTCAAGTCCTATTTCAATCTGCCGGCACAGCGTGACCTGGTTTTGCTGGCACTTGCGGCTGGCGTGTATATACCGGTGGGCGTGCAGCGTGGAAGGATGCAGGGCACTTATCACTTTCGCGGTCTCGCGATCAATGTTGTGGTGGAAGTGGCCGTTAAGCTTGGCGGGGCTCTGCTCTTCCTTCATTACGGATTGGGCGTGACGGGCGTGATGGTAGCAGTCCTGCTCTCCATCATCGCCGCATACATTGCCGGCGAACCGGGCGCCGAGTACAAGGCAAAGCCCGGAATGATCAAGATCGCTCCTTTTGGCGAGGGCATGCAAGCCATCATTTATTTCATCGGGCAGGTGATTCTCAGCAATCTCGATATCCTGCTGGTGAAGCATTTCTTTCCGCCGCCGGAAGCCGGCATCTACGCGGCTGTGGCCCTGGTGGGGCGCGTGGTCTTCATGGTGTCGTGGGCGGTCGTAAGTAGCATGTTTCCCGTGTCGGCGAGTCGTTCCCATCCCAAAGCGGGGCACTCGGTGCTGTATACCGCATTACTCCTTGTGGGGACTCTCATATCGGCGTCCGTGGCGGCAGTAGCACTGGCGCCAGAGGCCCTGTGGACCCTGCTGCTGGGAAAGGCTTTTCTACTGGGAACGGCAGAATTCTCCGCGCTTCTGACTAAGTATGCGGTCATGACCGGCGTTTATTGCGTTGCCGTGGTCTTCATGATGTATGAGATCTCCCGACGCATCGGAACTGCGGCGTGGATGCAATTCGGCGCAAGCGTCTTGCTGACTGCGGCGATCTGGCGTTATCACCACTCGCTTTCTCAGGTAATTCTGGTGCAGCTGTTTGTGATGTGCGGATTGCTGGTGGTGGTGACGATCCCACTCTTTCGCGAGCGAACTGAACCGGTGCCGTCCCCTATTTCGCAGTCCTTGCCAGGCGTCAGCCTTACGGATTACTCGCCGCGAGCGTAACCGTGCGCACGTTGTAGCGATCGCCATCGAACTCCGCCTGAATATTTACGTTCGCGCCTTCCCGCAAAAGAGCCCGAGTGCTGGCATCCAGCGAGCCGATGGCAAGTTCGCGAACGCTTTGGTCGGAATTATTGGACAGAGCCACAACCCCCGAACGCAGATCTACGGCGACGACTCGACCTTCAAAGGTAAAAGAATTCCCGCGCTCGGCAAGAATCTCGACCTTATTCGCCGCATTTTCTGTGGGGGAGAGCCACACTCGCACCAGCATGCCCGTGGACAAAATCTGCGGCGAAACGGGTTGGCCTTGGTTCACCACCGTCGCACTAGGAGCGATGTGCAGTGAAATACCTTCCGGGCTTATCGGATCGCGCAACGTGAGCTGGGACTTAGCTGCGTCATACCGCAAGACCTGCCCATCCAACTCAGCTGTATTTGACGGCCCGGTTCGTACCGAACGCGCAAACAATTTTCCGCCATCGATCACCGTATCCACTGAAACTACAGAGCCGGTAGGAACGGCGGTCAAATGTGCATGCGCAGTTTCGGGAAGAAGTTGAGTCCGCCCATCGAAAGCAATCCGAATATCTTTGCCTCCGAAAGAGTGAATCAAAAGCTGGTCGTGGATCGGGTCCATCCGCTTCAATACTCCGCGAACTAGCCCGACCTTGGCGCGAGGGCCGCCCGGCGGCGGAACATCTGCGGTTGAAGTCGCTGCTTGCGGGCTGGCATCACCCGGTGTTGTGGCAGACGACGGGGCAGCCGTAACCTGCGCCTGTGCGCAACTGATTATTAGAATTGCGGAGAATATCGCGGAGAAGAGCAGCTTTGTCATCGCTTTTTGATGCTAAAAGCAGCGCTGCCGCAGTCGCATAGGGTATTTACTGTATTAACGAATCAGGGCTTTCAGACATCATAGTAGCGGCACTTTATCGGCACGCTAAGGGACAAAATGAGCTTGCGCAGGTTGGGGATTGTCGTTGCGATTCCGGGGTTGCTGGCGATGCAGCTCTTCGCCGGCACAAACCAGTGTTTCGCTGGCGATTTGAAGATTTCAGTTCCGCGGAAAGGCGTCTCCACGCCCAGCCAGAAGCTGAACCGCGAGGGCGTTGCCGAACTGAAGCATGGACATCAGGAAAAAGCTAAGAAGCTTTTCTATAAGGCTTACCTGTTGGATCCGGATGATCCCTTCACCCTGAATAATCTCGGCTACGTCTCCGAATTGGCGGGCGATGCCGATCGGGCTCTGCGCTACTATGCGCTGGCGGCGCGGGATCGCACGAATGCCATAATCGACCAGTCCAGCGACGCAGCTCTCAAGGGCAAGCCCCTGGATGAAGCATTTCGCCAGGTTCAAGGTTCTAATCAGGCCATCAACCGGATCAACGAGCGCGCGATTGTGATGCTGAAAGAGGGACACGTATTTGAAGCGCGGAACCTCTTGCAATCCGAGCAGCCGCACTATCCTCAAGATCCGTTTCTCCTCAATAATCTAGGCTATGCGCTGGAAACCGTGGGAGATATCGATGGCGCGCTGCGGGCTTACTCCGCGGCGGCCAGCCTGCATTCGACGCAAAAGGTTGTGGTGACTCCGCGAGCAAAATGGCGCGGCCGGCCGATTAGCGAGGTAGCCGCAAAAAATGCGGCCGCCGTCAGCGAGCAGATTGCCAAGGGAGAAGGCGTCGAGGCAACCGCCGCTCGCCTTAATCTGCGTGGAGTGGCCGCTCTGAATGACAACCACCCAGCGGCGGCGAAAGAGTTTTTCTTGCAGGCCTATCAGAAGGACGCACAGAACGCGTTCACCCTGAACAATCTGGGCTATGTCTCCGAGCTGGCGGGCGACCGTGAGAGCGCTGAAATGTATTATGACGCGGCGCGCTCCGGAAAAGATGCGAAAGCCAAGGTAAGCTATTCCACGCGTCGCGATGCCGAGGGACAGAAGATCAACAGCCTCGCCGACAATAACCAGACAGATGTCGATGCCACGCTGAAAGCGGTGCAAGAGACGAAGCGCCGCGAACAAAGGCCCATCGAACTGAAGCGCCGCGATGGCACCGCAGTCAATAATGAGCCCGATGCGACGCCGGTACCGCCGCTCACGGTGCAGCCGCCAGCTATGCCATCTCTGCCGCCACCGAACTCCGAACCAGACCAAAATGCCAAGCCCAGCCAGCAACCATTAGAGTCCTCACCTGCGCAGAACCCGCAGCCTCAGAATCCAAATTAGAAATTAAGTGTGGAGTAGCAGCACGACCTGCCTTTACTGAGTCGGCTGATTTAACGCGGAATTAAGCTGAGGGCCTGGCGATCTCGTCTTCATCCCGCCATCTTTGAATTTTCTCGCCCACCGTGCGCGCCAGCCCATCTTCCCTTTGGAATTGTCCGGCGCGGCGCAGTTCGGCTGCCAGTTGCAGGGTCTTGATGCGTTCGTGCTGCCGGAAATTCCGGATGTACTCCCGCACCACCTGCGGCATGCTCATGGCCACACCGGCCGCATAACTCTGCCAGGCCATTTCCTGCAACTCTTCTGGAGAATTCAAGGCAAGCAGCATTTGCTCGACCAGGCTGCCCGCATCACCCGGCGTGAAGAACCGCATGGCAATTCCCTCATGCTCCGCCAGATCCCGAAAGTCCTGAATTCCGGAGGCGATGACTGGGACTCCATACTGCGCCGCCAGATGCGCCACTCCGCTGGAGCCGGCCGATGACGTGTATGGCATCACCGCCACGCTGGCGTCGCGAAACAGGTCGGCAATCGCCCCTTCGGGCACGTAGCCCAGAAATTCAATGCGATCACTGGCATAGCGCTGCGCCATCGAGTTTACATAGCCGACAGTTTTCGGATGATCGCCGCCACCGATGACCAGCTTTACATTCGGGAACTTCACCGCCACTTGATTGAATGCCTCGATAAGCAGTTCGACACGCTTATACGTTCCCCACTTTCCAAAGGCAAGAATGCGGTGTGTCGGATTCCCGCGGCGGGTAAAGTCCGGAGGGTCAGGTTCCCCAGCAAAGATGCCATGTGACCGCACACTCACGCGGCCGCGCCGATACTTTTCATCCAAAGTTCGGCGATATGCGGGCATGAGTACGGAGAGCGAATTCGCGCTCAAGAGGAGATGCGTGGCCAGCCAGCCGCCCGCCCGGTACAGTCGAGGCGAGCTCACTGCGGCATCCTCCAGGTTGACGGTCTCGAACAGTTGGTGCAGCGTGATGTGCGAGTACACACCGTTCAATCGCGCCGCGGCCGGCGCCACCAGGCCAAGCACGGCCGCAAGCGGCTTATCGCCAAAGCTGGCGAAACCCAGGTTGAACCAGGCCACGTCGGGCTTTAATTTACGGATGGCACGTACCAGGCTAGCCAGATTGCGGTTCTTCCCGAACCCCCAACACCGCGTAACCTTGAAACCTGGCAATTCGTCGGCTGGCTCGGTTAGATAATCACCCAGCACCGTCAGATCAACACAGCGCTCCTGCCGAAGCTGCTCCGCCACGTGAAAACCGTATTCGTTGAGCGCGTGGCGGCTTGGAGGGAACGAAGTGATCAGCGCAATCTTCATTGCTCGCTCGAACGCAGCACCAGATCCCGCGAGAGCCTTCCCAGAAGATGCAAATAGTGAAAGGCCACAGACGCATTGGCCTTGCTTCTGCCGGCATGGCGAAGACCGAAGTAGTAAGGAACCTCCCTTGCCTTCTGGATTCGCCCGCGGACCAGGATTTCAAGCAGAAGTTTGAAGCCGGCGGTCTGGAAGGTTAGCCCTTCAATGCAACGGCGATGGATGATGAAAAAACCCGACATCGGGTCGGTGACCTGCAGATTCTTCTGGCAAATCAAGGGCGCTGCCGCGAGCGTGCTCAGCCGCGATACGGCTGCGCGCAGTGGATTCCAACCTTTGGTTCCGTCGTGATTTTGAGCGTAGCGGCTGGCAACGGCAATATCGGATTCCTCAGCTGCCTTCAACAGTTCCGGCAGCAACTCAGGGGGATGTTGCAGGTCAGCATCGATCACGCCGAGCAGGTTTGCTCGGGATTGACTCCAGCCGTACAACACCGCCCCTGCCAAGCCTCGCTCTCCCGCGCGTGATAGCACCCTGATTCGCGCATCTCGTTTTGTCCACTCGCGGGCCTTTTCCACCGTTCCGTCGGTGCTTCCGTCGTCGACCACCACAATCTCGTAGTCATATTGTGTGGCGCTCAATGCGTCGGTGATTTCACCAAGCACCTTGTCAATATTTCCCGCTTCGTTGAGCGTAGGAACGACAAGGGCAAAACTATTTTCAGGGGCTCCGGGTATCATTAAAGGCCTCGCGACTTTCAGTTAACGCGCAAGCCTTGGATGGCGCTTAAACCCCAGCCGTTGGTTCATTTTGCAGGCTACAGGAACTCTGTTGGCGGACTACGGCACTCGCCGCGGCAAGGTCAGGCTTTCCCTTGGTTGAAGCCCGCTCTGCGAGTCGCGACCGGCTGATGTGGAAATAAATTTCACTGCTGACATCCTCCGCCTTCCCTTCAGAAATAACGATCAACTGCGGAACAAGTTCGCGGAGGGACAGAAAGGTTTGCCGATTCCGATAGACGAATTCGAGCGGGTATTCGGGCTTGCGAGCAAAAGCTGCGGCCGGCGAGGCATCGACGATGAAAGCCAAGTCGGGAGCGAGCGTAAGACTCAGGAGGAGCTTCGCGTAGCTGCGTCCGGCATAGGACTGCGAATAGATATTGGCGATTTGGTCGTAAACGTAGCGGTCAAGAATTACGACGTCGCAGTTTTTTATGCGTGGACTGGCTAGCACGCGGTACAGCCGGCCAACATCTAGCACATAGAATGCCAACCGCGCCGCAGTTAAATACCACTTCCGCACGTGTTTATTGTTTCTGGGAGCGAGTGAAGGTTCATTCACCGGGTCTGCGTCAGACGATCCCATGACCCGGTAGCCAGCTCCGGCGCGCATCTCCGACAACGCCGCAATGTCATCCCAGAAACTGAGTTGCAGCACGCGCAGGCCCTGTTTCTGCAAATGTGACGAGAGTAGCTCGATTTGCGTGCTCTTCCCTGCTCCGTCGATTCCCGAGAATGTAATCAGGAAGGGACGATTGGCTGGTGCATTTCTTCTGTTGGCCATTGGTGAGAAAACTCCTGATTCATCCATGAAGGTTCAGGGGCGAATTGCTTCCGCAGCTCCCGGCGGCCGCGATGGGCTGCTCTTGGATAAAGCGACGACAGCACCGACAGCGATTGCGCCTGCCGCCACCAAGCCCACTTTAATCAGCAACGATCGATGACCGCGCTGGCGAACCGGCGCAACGGCCGCACCCGCGGGCTGGGCTACCGGAGCGCCCTTGGCGTTCGCGGCCTGTGCTCCAGCCGCTCCCGCCGGAACGGAAGCAGGCTGTTGGACCTGGGGTTGCGCGGATTGGGTCTGCTCAGTCGGCGTTTGTGCAGGCTGCGTCTGCGCGGGTTGATTCTGCGGAGGTTGCGCTTGCGCAAGCTGGATCTGAGGCGCATCCGGCAACGAATCGTCATGCTTCTGGCTAGCAGGACTAGATTGGCTTGATTGCGGAGGGTCTGCCAAAAGAGGCATCTCGCTCGCGATCAGAAATGCGGTTATTAACAGGGCAACGGAGAAGCAGTTTGAATACCTGCGGCCTGTTCGATTCATTTACGCACTCCCAACTGCTTGAGATTGGTTCGCTCGCTGATCTTCAGTGTCGATCTCTGCTGCATTCTGGGGGTAGGCAAGCGCTTCTTTTACCGAATTAAAAACAGGCGCCAGCGACGAGATACGGGTCACTTCCAGCAGCACTCGGTTGCCGCGAGTACCGGCGACAACGAGGAGTTGCGTATCCCGGCCTGCCACTTGCGCAATGCATTCCAGCAACAAGTCAATGTCTTCGTGGTTCAAGGTTGGACAGCCCGATAGATCCACAACCACCGGAGACCCGGAAAAAACACGTAGAGCGCTGAGTAAGTCTTTCCGCAGCGCACGCCGTCCTGCGGAAGTCGGAGCACACGGAAATGGCAGGACCGACCGGCCAGCGTTCACAACCGCACCTGGAGCCACGGCTGAGCCGCCGAAGAAGACGGAGCAAACTGCAACGGAAACACATCCGCGCGCGGGAAGCCATCGCCGGGGACCTCCTTAAATGCCGGCTTACGCGCTTCACTGCGCTGAATCCTGCTACCCAATCCCGCGGGCTGCATATCCACCACAGTTCCCCATTCCAGATTTTCCAGATACTCGCCGTCCACCAGTCCCTGCCGGATAAGAAGGCCGGGAGCCAGATAGGTATATGGAAGAACCGTGGATCGCTCCACCGTTGTTCCACAGTCGACCACGCAGTCGTGCTCCACCGACACAAACGGACCGATTGTTACGCCGGATCGGACAGTCGTACGCGCTCCGATATATGCGGGACCGACAAGGCGAACCGAATCCGCGAGGCTCGCGCCTTTCCCTACCCATAGGTGCTCACGAATCTCAGTCCCCAACGGCCGCATTGCGCAGGCCCCGGTCAGTGCATCTCCAACCAACTCCTGTCTTTCGCTCGCCGAAAAAATACGCTTGGCATATCCGTTAAATTTATAGGCGGGACGCTTTTGTTCGGTGGAATCGCAAGAAAACTCTTGTTTCTCTTCGATTGCTCGCAACGCGAGACGATCCAGTAAAGAAACTCCAAGTTGACCCCTGGCATCATGGGCTTCGGTCACTGGATTTCGCTTCTGGCAATGGAAGCGAAGTAAATCGGCCAGATCCATCTCCGCATACGACTTGAGCTTGATCACGAGCAACCGCTCCACTCCGCTTCGCGCAAGCCGGGCCAACTCAGAACGGACAACCGTACCGTCGCGAGGTCCGGAAGCAAGCCACAGGCTCTTCACTCCAAGCTTGCGGACACGCTCCATCCACGACTGCAGGACGTCATTACCCAATATCGGCATCCGCGAGGAATAATGCGGCTGCGTATTTTCGAAAGCTGCCGGGGCATCAAAATGAGCCTCATGAACTGTCGTGAGGTCCTGCCCCTCTGGAACCATTACAACTGCGCCCATCTCCACGTGGTTTGTTCCTTTCCAAGATCGCCCAGTCGAAATCCCTCAAGGCATCTCGCCGGGCTCTGGTTCCCCGACGAAATTGAGGTATGCGTGAGATGTAAGAGTTGGGCCGGGAAGATGCTAAGTAAATGAAAATGCAGTATCGCGGAGCGATATATCGGTGAAACCCCTTAGATTTAAGCCGGGTCTAGACCCCTCGGCAAATCTTAGATGCAAGCATCCCATGTACCTCTGATTAATTTTTGATGACAAATGTCCTTGAGCCCAGCCTCCGGTCTACGTAGAATGCAGGAAATCCAACCCATAAACCCTGTAGGTGCAGCCGCCCCTGTACCCTGCAATCGGAGCATTATTGATGAGAAAATTAGCCCTCCTACTATTACTATGTTCAGGAACTCTAGCTTTAGCTGGCGTGACGGTTTCGGCCCCAGCCAACGGAGCCAATGTAAGCACTGCGGTGCAATACGTCGCGAGCGCCAGCACCAGTTGCGACAAGGGAGTCTCAGCCGTAGGCATCTATACCGCACCCGGCGCCCTCGCTTATACCATCAATGGAAGCAGCCTCAATACCGTGTTGACCTTCAGCCCGGGCAAGTACGAGACTGTCGTACAAGAGTGGGATAATTGTGGCAGCTCCAGCAGCACCCCAGTCACTATTAACGTTTCGGGAGGCGCGGCCGAGGTTCAAGTCTCAGCGCCAAAGAACAACACCACCGTATCTTCGCAAGTGCAATATCTGGCAACCTCGTCAACCACATGTGCCAAAGGCGTATCCGCGATGGGCATCTATACATCGCCCGGCGTGCTCGCTTACCAAACTCCCAGCTCAAATCTGAACACTACTCTCACATTGAATGCCGGAACCTATCATTCGGTCGTCCAGGAGTGGGATAACTGCGGCGGCAGCGCTTCTACCCCAGTCACCGTCGAAGTCGGCAGTGCCAGCAGCGGCGGACAAGTAAACGTGAGCACCCCGCAAACCAACACCACCGTGAGTTCCACGGTGCAATATGTGGCAACCGCAACTACTTCTTGCGCCAAGGGCGTTTCCGCCATGGGAATCTATACGGCTCCCGGTGTGCTCGCGTATAAAACGTCGGGCGCCAAGCTCAACACGTCGCTCACGCTTAGTTCCGGCCTCTACCACACGGTGGTGCAGGAATGGGATAACTGCGGCGGATCTGCGGTAACTCCAGTCGCGATCACGGTGGGAAGCGGTTCGGGCTCTGGTAGTGGTGGTAGTGTCTTCAGCAGCCTTCAAAAGGGGACCGGATGGACCGGATACGCCCTGCTTCCCTCGGCATACAGTATCTGTAGCTCCTGCAAACCTTCAGGTCCGCAGGCCACGTGGTCAATGACTCAGGGTGTTTCGTCGCCTTCGATTAGCGGAGATTCATCGCTTATGAAGATCGGTGGAGAAACTGATTACGCCGATATTCTCTGGAATAACCACCTGATCGGCGACTTTTCCTCGCAGGGTCTGCCCGATCCGAACCATACCATCGTCCCCAGCCTCCACAGCTTCACCTACGATGTGTATTTCTACGCTGACGATATCAGCGTCTCACAGGCGCTGGAGTTCGATATCAACCAGTTCGTCAACGGCTACTCCTTCATTTGGGGGCACGAATGCCGGATCGCTGGTGGCAATGAGTGGGATATCTGGGACAATCCCGGTCAGAAGTGGCATCCCACCGGGATCGCTTGCAATCCGGTGTCGAATTCCTGGAATCATCTTGTGATTCAGGTCCAACGCACCTCTGACAATCAACTCCTGTTCCAATCGATCACGCTCAACGGAGTGACTTCCACTCTCAACTACTACGAGAATCCCACGACAACCACGTGGTATGGCATCACCGTTAACTATCAACAGGATGGCAATTCCGAGCAGGCTCCCTACTCGATCTGGCTCGACGAGCTGAACTTCACCTATCAGTGAGGCCATCCCAGCCCTAACCCCAGCGCGGCTCCCTTTGAAGGGAGCCGCGCATTTTCATTAACCTTAATAAGTTAGGCTTCTTGGAAGACTTCCCCCAACACTCTCCTACCAACCCTTGATGGCTAGAGCTCATCTATTTCTTTGGGTAAACCCCGCGAGGGTGCCTGCGGCGTCCCGTTAACCACGTTAGGAGGAGCTTTTGATGGCAGAGGGTCGATTCGGCATTGGCCTGGCCGGGGTGTCGGGATTCTTAGTGTGCTTGCTGACCCTTGCAGGCGCGAGTTTAGCGCAGAGTTCGCCCCCTTCCTCCGAGCCGCCGGCTGCTGCGCCGCCGGCCTCAACCAGTTCACAGGCGCCAGCCGCTGCCCCAGCCCAAGGTACCCCGGCTCAGGAGGATGATTCCGGTGGTGGCTTCGTCTTCAAGAAGGAAATCGAAGAAGTTGTTCTGCATGCGACTGTGGTGGATAACCAGAATCACCTCATCACCGGTTTGACCCGCGACAAGTTTGAAGTGTTCGAAGATGGAAAACGTCAGGATCTGACTTCCTTCCACAAAGAGCGTGTGCCGGTCGCACTGGGAATTCTGATCGATAACTCAGGCTCAATGTTGCCAAAGCGGGCAAAGGTTAACGAGGCCGCATTACAACTCGTGGATGCAAGCCAGCAGGAGGATCGCGTGTTCGTCGTCAACTTTGGCGACGATGCCTTTCTCGACCAGGACTATACCCAGGACGTCAGCAAACTAAGAGCCGCTCTGGAGCGGGTAGAAACAAAGGGCAGCACCGCTCTCTATGACGCGATCATCGCGGCCGTCGACCACTTAAACCAGACTTCACCACTGCAAAAGAAAGTTCTACTGGTTGTGACCGATGGCCGGGACAACGCCAGCCGCGCCACATTTCAGGATGTTCTCCACAAGCTGCAATCGAAGAACGGACCGGTGCTCTACACCATCGCGCTCGAACAAAACGAACGCGATGGCGATCGTCAATCCTTAGTCACTCTCTGCGAGCAAACCGGAGGCACGGCGTTCTTTCCATCCAGCCTGGATGAGGTCCAATCGATCGCGAGTGCGATTGCGCAAGATATCCGGAGTCAGTATGTAATCGGCTACCGTTCTTCGAATCCGCACACGACAGGCGTCTACCACACGATTCGGGTTCAGGCTCTCGGCGGACCTGCACCGCTGCGCGTGGCAACCCGCGCCGGTTATTACTCGGGAAATTTGGGAAGCGATCAACCGCACTAAAAGGCCGGAGAGGCCTTCACGCCGCTGGAGTCTTATCGTCTATTGCAATGGTCGCGGATGAGTCGGCTTCAATGATGACTTCTACCTCAGCGCCCGGCTTGAGCCGCACTTTATCGCCGTTCTCATCGGTCAGATTATTCTCGATACGAATCTCGCGATAGAGATGGTCAGCCCCTTCAACGGCGATCTGGACTTTCTCGGGTACGCTTGGATGAGCAGACTCGATGATCTTCTCGACTGTCGCGGGCAAGGTGGTACTTGGCTTTTCGCTCATAACGTTCTAAGTTTATCAGGCGAAAGGCCCTTGGACAATCATGCAATCGCCATTTCGCTGCTAGTCTTGCTTCGCTCCAGCGTCGTTGCTCTTCCCATCATTCTCTTGCTCGTCTTTGTGACCGAAATCCAAACCGAAATGTGGCTCCGATTTGGTGCCTGTGATTCTGATAGGAACTTCCGTGCCCGCTCCATGTTTGCTGAAGAATGGATCTACCGGCTTAAGCAGGATCGACTTCCATCCTGTAGTCATTTGTGAAACCTTCGCATCCAGCCGCGCCGTGCCGCGAAAGTCGAACGTCTGTCCGTCCAGGCTGTAATCGCCCGTCATATCAACGTGCGTGCCCGGAATTAGAAAATGAAGCGATGAAAATGCCAGCACTCCATCTTTGAGAGTAAACACACCCTGCAAATCGACGGGCACATCTTGGTCGCTGTGCTCCTTAGCTTCCTTGGGTTTCCCCTGGCTGCGCAGGCTCAATGAGTTGAGTCTCCCCTGCACTTTCTCGTTGCTGAAGTGCGCTTGGAGCACATGAAAGTTGCCCGCTAACTTCAGCCTGTCGGCCACACTGGCATCGCTGGGAGCAAGACTCATCCGCGTCTTCATTTCCACCGGCCCCGTCATTACTGGCGGATCGGTGCGTACGCCCAGTTTCAATAAGTCTTCAATCCGCGCGCTCTTCAGGACGACGTCGAGATCTATGTCGTGACCGTGCGGCGTGGTCACGCGCACAACGGAGCCAGTCGCGGTAAAGGAAGTATGCAAGAATGTTGCATTCACCGGCTTGAGATATGTATCCCCGCTGGTGCCGTCAACAACGGCATGAAACTCCGTATGCAGCGGCACTGGATGCCCGCTGATCGCAATTCGAAAGTCGGGAGTGTCGGTTTTTCCCTGCACAACAATGTTGCTTAAAGTGCCCGAGTATTCACCGGTGGATGAAAGCGTCCCTCCGATACCTTTGATCGTGCTCAGATCTGCATTGCTGAACGAATAGGTTCCCCGCACCGGCGTATCCCGCGGATCGTCCAGCTGCAAAGGCCCGAACAGACCGCTCGATTGAATATCTCCCACCGGCTTCGGGTTGACCAAGGTCGCATCAAACTTCATAGGCTGACCGGGGCCAACATCTTTCATTTTTAGGTTTCCTATGGCGAACTCCAGCGGCGGTTTCCCAGGCTTCGAAGTATTGATCAAGAGTTTTGTGTCTTCGCAAACAAACTTGTCGACAAAGATCTTCATCTTGCCGGTTCCTGAACCCATGTGCGTCATTTCCCCGCGATTTCCCTTGGGCGGGATATTCAGCTCGAGGCCTTTCACGTATACCGTATCGACGTGCATCGGAGAACGAAACAGGCTGGCCAGCGCGGTTTGAAAGCGAAATTCCTGCACCGCAATCAGCGCTTGCACTCCCGGTTCGTAAGGATTGGGATCCGTCGCACCAAAAATCTTTAAGCCTTCGCCTGAAACTTCGATCCCATTGACCACGGAAACATGAAAACCCGCCAGTTCCACCTTGCTATGGAAACGGTTCGACAAGGTCTCAATCACCCGGGCCCGGACAATCGGTTCAGCTCGAGCGATGGCAAAGTACACAGCCACCGCGCCGCCAGCTAAAAGGAGAAGAGCGAATATGCCGATCCATTTCCACGTCGATGCGTGGTTTTTTTTCTTCTTTGGAACTGATTGGGGCGAGAGATGCACTGTGGCCATTTGATCATTAGATGAGTCATCGGCGATAGGGGGTTTATACAGTAGTTGCGGCAAATTTTGAAAGGGGGGCCCGACAATGCAGGGTCACAAGTGCAGACCGAGCAAAAAAGGCCGAGTGGTAAACACCACCCGGCCCAAAGAACTTCAACTGACAATGAACAATCCCGCGAGGGATAATCGTTACTACCTCGGCTTCGCCGCTGGAGCTGGTGCCTGATGTGATTGCAAGCTCTGCTGCTGTGCCGCGTGTCTTTGCTGCAACTGTTGTGTTTGCTGCGCGTGCTTCTGCTCTAATTGCTGCGTCTTGGCATCGCTAGCTTTCTGCTGTGCTAAACGCTGGTGGTCCTGGTCTTGCTTCTGCTGCAGCTTCTGCCGTTCCTGGGTTTGCTTGGCATATAACTTTTCCTGCTGTTGTTGGTATTTTCTGTCTGCTTTAGCATTCCCCGAATTTGGCGGGGTGGGACGCTCTACCGGCGGAAGATCATTGGGATGGACTGCCGGGTGTGCAGGCGCCTCAGCGTGAGGTGCAGCCCCAGCATGATTTTCGTCCGCTTTGTAAGGAGCCCCCGCGTCTCTCGCTTGTACGACTCCGTGGCCCGTAAATTCCCCAGGTTTCTCGGTAGCCGCGATCGGCGGCTTTCCATGGTTAGCCGACGCCCGCAATTCCGGGTTGCCGCGTGCAGCCTGCACATGTTGAGTTTGAGCAGCCGAAGGCGGAATATGCCGATCATGTTCCGCCGCTTCCTCTTGAGGAGTGGGACGCGCTGTGACTCCTCCGTTGCCTCCGTTGAAGCTGACTCGATTGATGGTGGTGTTGTTGACCACTGTGGTGTTGTAAACGTTGTGAATATTCGTGACGTTCACGTTCATCACGGCGCGGTTGTAGAAGAACTGTCCATTGTCCCAACGCCCGCCGACAAAGCCTACCCCGAAGTATCCAAAGCCGTAATTGATCCCGCCATAAAATCCTATAGTCGGGCCCCAGAAGCCTTCATGCCACATAAATGCGTCACCGCCCCAACCCCACCAACCGGGCGTCCAGAGAAAACCGACCTCGGGAGCCATCACCCAGGTGCCCGGCACCCAGTAATAGTCGGTAATATCGTCATCCCAATACCAATACCCAGGCGTCCACATGTAGCCATCGCCCGGGCAAAGCGGTTGGTCATACACCGGCAGTGCCGGCGGGCCAACTGTAATCGCCACTCTGAACTGCGCGAAAGATACCGTCGACATGGCTAACAACACCACGGCGAATGCCGACAAACGAACCATCACCCGACGGATGGTTGAATTAATATGCATTTTGTTCCTCTCGCCCACTCATCCTTCGCTTCCCCGGTAATGCTCTACCGCTGCGGGTTTCGAGGATTGACAGGCTGGAGACCAACGGTGAATCCATAAGCTGGCAATAGCGGCGGCACTAGTGAAAGAGAACGCATGCCTAACCGATTACCAGGGTCCGCTCATGTTAGCCAGCCGCGTGGCGGATGCCCCATAAGGTATTTGCTGTAGAAAAAAAGATGATTTAACTCTCACATGCAAGCGGGTTGCTGTAATCGAATTGTTTCTAGGAGCGCAGACGTTGCGGTTGTGACATTTGCGGAGCATACTCAACTCTTTCATCACCGACGAATGCAGATTGCGCTGCACATTAAACACCGGGAGAGTGGAGGAACTATGCATTCTTTGACACGTCGCGATTTCATGCGCATCGGAGCTGGCACCATGGCCGCCGGAGCTGCGGTGAAGACTACTCTGTTGCAACCAGCCGCATTGTGGGGCGCGGACCGTTCCGTAGCGCCGAGCGATCGGGTCCGTTTTGCATCGATTGGTACCGGCACTCGCGGATGCGAACTACTACAAGCATCGCTCGCCGTGCCCGGCATCGAATGCGTCGCAGTGTGTGATCTCTACAACAGCCGTCACGAAGCGGCCCAAGAAGCCGTGCAGAAGCAGGTCCCAGCCACGCGCAGCTATCACGAAATTCTGGACCGCAAAGATGTTGATGCTGTAATCATTGCCGTCCCCGACCACCAGCACCGCCGCATCGTGGTCGATGCCTGCGCCGCCGGCAAAGATGTGTACTGCGAAAAGCCAATGTCGCACACGGTTGAAGATGGCTTCGCGATGGTCGATGCAGTGCGCAAGAACAATCGCATCTTGCAGGTTGGCAGCCAGCGCGTGAGTTCCATCGTGTACGAGAAAGCGCGCGAACTTTTCGCAGCCGGTGCTCTCGGCGAAGTATTCTTCATCGAATGCTCGTCGGATCGCAACTCGCCGAGCGGTGCCTGGGACTATCCTATTCCGCCCGATGCCAACGAACAGACGATTGACTGGAACGAGTTCCTGGTCGGCGCACCCAAGCGTCCGTTTGATGCCGCGCGCTTCTTCCGCTGGCGCTGTTTCTCGGACTACGGTGAGGGATTGGCTGGCGATCTTTTCGTTCACCTACTCTCTGGAATCTATTTCATCTCAGGAACTAACGAGGCGCCAACGCGCGCGCAATCGAGTGGCGGACTATTTCGCTGGAAAGATGGGCGAGACTTCCCCGATCTCATCGAGACGCTCTTTGACTATCCGAAATTCCGCGTCGTGCTGCGCTGCAATCTAAACAACGCAGGCGGCGAACCAATCAAATTCCACGGCACCAAAGGCACAATGGAGATCATCGGCCAAACTCTTACTTTCATTCCGCAGGACATCAGCCCTAAGCCTGAAACATATTCAACAAAGGGCTGGCCGGCTCGCCTGCGCAAGGAGTATATGGAGCAATGGGCCGCAGCGCATCCGCAGCCCAGTCCGCTCGACTATCAGACCGCCGAAGCGGAGACGTTCACCGCTCCACCGGACTACAGCGACGTTTCGGCTCACGAGGCCAACTTCTTCAACGCGGTTCGAACTCGCAAACCCACTATCGAGAACGAAGAGTTCGGCAACCACGCGGCGATCGGTTGCCATCTGGCCAACTACGCTTATTTCAAAAATACAATTGCAACCTGGGATGCAGCCGCGAAAACGATTCGCGGGTAGACTTTCTTGAAGTCGTCCCGAATCGAAGATGCTGCAGAAGAGTGAGGAACAAATGCGTCGGAGTTCCAGAAGAAGTTTTTTGAAGACTGCATCCGCCTCGGCTGCTTGCGCGGCGTTGTGGAACAGCACGCCTCGGCTCTTGGCTAATCCCCTTAGCCTTCCACTCGGATTACAACTATATTCTGTCCGCGAAGTTCTTCCCAAAGACTATGAAGGAACGCTGCATCAGCTAGGTGCGCTGGGCTATCGCGAAGTTGAAGCTGCCGGTTTCTTCGGCCGCACTCCCGCTGAAGTAAACCAGGCCATGGATCACGCCGGGCTCCGTTGTGTGAGCGCGCATTATTCCCTGAAGGATCTGTTGCCGAAAATTGATGAAACCATTCAGTTCGCTAAGGATCTAGGGCTCCAATACGTCGTCTGCGCCGCACCCATGTTGAAGGACCCATCGCGCGTAAAGGATCCTAACTCCGGCGCCGCGCGCGAAGCGATGACTCTAGACGACTGGCGCTGGAATGCCGAGCAATTTAATCACATCGGCGAACGCGCCAATGCAGCCGGAATCCGCTTCGCCTACCACAATCACACCCCGGAGTTCCGCGCAGAAAACGGCATTATGTTCTATGACGAACTGATGCGCCTTACCGATCCTGCGAAAGTAACCATGGAGCTCGATTGTGGCTGGGCCGCGGTCGCAGGAAGGAATCCGGCGGACCTGCTCACACACTACTCAACTCGGATCTCCATGTTGCACGTAAAGGATTTCAAGATGGGCCACGGTGTAGTTCCACAACCTGTGCCGCCCTCGACAGAGATGGGGCACGGCGCGATCGATTATCATCCCATTTTCGAAGCGGCCAAGAAGGCCAATATCAAACACACTTTTGTCGAGCAGGAGGAGTTCGATATGCCCATGATGGATGCACTGAAGATCGACGCGGATTACATGCGTGCATTCACGGTGTAGTAACGCCGGCGTCCCGCCGGCTCTCAGCAGATGTTTACTGATGTAGGTCTGTCATCCCGAGCGCAGCGAGGGACCATGGTTTTCCTTCCTTTGGCAATCCGCGCTAAGTCTGACTAGCGTAGCGCACTCCGGATCACCAAATCCAAACCCACCATAAGCACGGCGGAACCGGGGATCACCAGCAATGCCTTCTTCAGCCGCCGCGGGTCGCCGCCGGCAATGGCGCCAATGATCCGCGAACTCACAGCGAGCCCAGTCCATCCGCAGGTAATCACGAAGCCGATAGCGGTGCTCGTCATTCGCGGAAAGGCATCGCCGACGATTGCCAGCGTCGTGGGATAGACTGGCGCCATCGATATCCCCGCCAGAAAGACCAGCACCAGGGCACTCCCAGGACGGTTGGTTCGCAGCATCAGAAAAGTTGTAAGCGCCATCGCAACCGATCCCACCAGCGTGACTGTGACGGCAGGTACACGAGCGAGAACAGGTAGAATAGCTCCGCGGCCGATCAGCATTCCCAGCGCAAATCCCAGCGAAAGAATATTGAGTGCGCGCAATTCAGGAATGCCCTGCGCGATCAAGTGCTGTGGCAACCAGTTCCATACCCCTACCTCACACGTGATATACAAAAACGCAAAGAACCCGAGCAGAAAAAGCAGCGGGCGCCCCAGAACTGGAGCCGCATCAGTGAGCACGAAGCGGCCAGCGCCTGTGGGTCCAGGCATCCTGGTGAAGGCCTCAATCCCCAGCGTGATCACTGTAAGTAATGCGATGGTGTAACAGAGGCGCACCGAGTTCCGTCCGAAAAGATTGGCGGAGATGAGCGGTGTTGCCAGCGCGCCGAGTCCGAAGAAAAGGTTGGCTAGGTTCAGCGCGGCGGCGCGATGGGCTTCCCCCACATCGCTGGCCAGCGCATTCGCGCCGGTCACCATGACACCGCCTCCCACTCCCAGCAGGAAAAGCAGAAGCAAGATACTGCGAAATCCCGGCGCGCGCGGCAGCACGAATAGCGCAATAGCAATCAAACCCAAACCAATAACGATGCCAAGCTTCTTGCCCTCGTTATCGAGCAGTGGGCCGGCGGCGAGCGAAGCGACGATGAGCCCCAACGCTTGTGCGAAGGCGACAGTACCGTTCTGGCTCGGCGACAAATGGAAGCGTCCCGACAGTTCGGGCAGGATGGTGCCCAACATGGCGGCGATCATTCCATAAATAAAGATGGCAATAATTGCAGCAAGGATCAGCAAGTGGCGGGATTCCTTTCAATGGCCCGTTTCATTCGGCAGAACCAGACGCGGGAACATCGGCCCAGCTTCGCGTCCGATTGCTCTCGATGGCAGCGTAGAGTATGGGTAATTGCCGCAATCCATCGACAAACTGCGGGTACTCGAAAGCGCGGCCTTGCTTGCCTATTGCAGCACCGCTGACTGAAGACTCTCCGATCGAAGCATAGAAGCGCCGAAACACTTGCTTGAATGTATCGTCGTACCCTTCGCTATGACCGCCGGGTAGATCGGCGTAGCTGCGCGCCACAGGCTTGAGCAGCGACGGATCTTTCAGAAAGATTTGATTCGCGGCATCGCGGTGACCGGCCCACAGTTCATCGGGACGCTCCTGATCCCACGCGACCGATGATCGTGTTCCGTAGATTTCAATACTAAGCCGGTTCTTGCGGCCAGCGGAAACCTGGCTGGCAGTCACGCTCCCGCGTGCGCGTCCGCCCATGCGAAAGATAACGGCGCCAAAATCCTCTGTATCAACGGCCGTTTCGACGTAGTCTTCCGGGCTGAGCAATTTATTGGCAAAGGTCTCAACTGAATGTCTCGGCCGCTTCCGCGTGGGATGGAAAGTTTGGAGATCGGCACAAAGCGAAGTCACACGCAGCCCGGTAACGTGCTCGGCCATATCGAACCAGTGCGATCCAATATCGGCCATGCAGCGCGATGGGCCGCCGGCATTGGCATCCACGCGCCAGTTCCAATCCGTATCGTAAAGCAGCCAGTCCTGAGAATACGTGCCCTGAACCACAAGAACTTCACCCAGATCTCCAGCTTCGCGCATTCTCCGCATCTGCTGCACCATCGGGTAATATCGCAAATTGTGGCAGACGCAGTTGCGCAACCCTCGCTTTGCGGCAAGTGAGACGAGTTCTTCACCCTCTGCAATGCTCGTCGCCAGCGGCTTTTCACAAACCACGTGCTTTCCCGCTTCGAGGGCGTCCTTTGTCATGGAGAAATGTTGCGCATTAGGCGTACAGATGTGAACCGCATCGATCTCCGCATGGCGCAGAACCTCGCGGTAATCGGCAGTAATCGTCGAGATGTAAAATCCCTCGCCCAGCCGTCGCGCCGCCTCAACGTTTCTACCGGCGATCGCAATCGCTTCAACAAACTCCAACCGCCGCACTGCTTCCAGATGTACGCGTCCCATAAAGCCCGTTCCAATAATTGCCGTCCTAATGGTTTTCATTTTGTTTTTCGTGCGCCGAATCTGTGTCTTACTTGAGCCGCATCAAACCCACCACGGCGTTCCAGGCTGTTCGTGGATCACAATGCTGTTGAGAAAATTGGCCGCCTTGGTCAACCCCTCCTCGGGCGACATCAAGCTGTCTTCGTGTTCGATGGAGAGCACGGAATCGTAGCCGAACATTCGCAGCGTGGAAATAAATTTGCTCCACCACTCCGCTCCATGACCATACCCGCAAGTGCGGAAGATCCAGCTACGGGCGCGCTCCTCTGTATACAACTTGGTATCAAGCACGCCGGCGCGCGGCAAGTTGGCAGGATAAATCTGCGTGTCCTTGGCGTGGACATGAAAGATCGCGCCTTCGAGCACGCGAACCGCGGCGATGGGATCGATGCTCTGCCAGAAAAGATGGCTGGGATCGAAGTTGCAGCCCAAGTTCGTTCCCGCGATCGATCGCAGCTTCAACATCGTCTCTGGACTATAGACCACAAACCCCGGATGCATCTCGATGGCAATCTTCACCCCGTGATCGGCGGCAAACTTCGCGCGCTCACTCCAATAAGGCGCCACCACTTCATTCCACTGCCAATCGAGAACCTTGAGATAGTCGGGAGGCCACGGGCAAGTGACCCAGTTCGGAGCCGTGGCATGGAGTGAATCACCGGGGCATCCGGAAAAGTCGATCACCACGGAGATACCCAGCTTTTCCGCGAGTAGAATGGTTTTGCGGCTCACTTCACGGTCTCGCTGCGCACGCGCCCTATCGGGATGCAGCGGATTTCCATGACAACTTAGGGCGCTGATGCTCGCCCCATGGTCGGCCAGAGTTTTCTGAAACGCACTAAGCGCCGCTGCATCTTCCAGCATCTCAAGCTTGCAATGCGCGTCCCCTGGATAATTGCCCGTCCCCAATTCGACGGTATCAATGCGGAGCGCTTTGATTTTATTGAGAACGGACGCCAGGGAAAGCTGCGCAAGCAACGGCGTGAAAACTCCAATCCGCATAGAAGCGCTCCGACTACTCATCGGAAAGGTAAGGGGCGCGGAAGTCAATTGTCAATCGAGTCGAGCGCGCTTCGCGAGAACACAATCGCCTAGCTTGGGTCGATCCTGATCCTTAAAGCGGTGAGGAACTTCCGGTCGCCAGCCGTGAGTCGAATATTAACGGGGCTAGTGTCCTCTGTCTCCACATCCGCAGCTTGCCCCTCCTGCAGAGGCGACTGAATCTGTGCGTAAGCGGAGAGATCGAGACAAATAAGCACTTCATACCCCGCACTCTCAGCCCGGGCGGCGATTCCTTCAAAGCGGTCGCTCGAGTCAATTGCTTCATTCACAATGTTATCGAGTTGGTTGTAATAGCGGCTCTTCTTGATCACAGCGCTGGCGGCATTTCTCAGCTCTTGAGCTAGTCTGCCGACCTGCTCAATCGCGGGTGTCTGCCGGATTCCGTTAGGCTTGGGCAACGCAAAGATGCCCTCTTCAGTTCTCACACGGATTTTGATTCGGGGCACGAAGGAGTTGAACACGCTGCGGCCGGCAGCCCGCAATTCGCTAACCATCGACCGAACCACCGGATCACTGTCGATCTCCACCTTAAGCGCTTGCACCGCTTCGTAGAAAGCGGAATCCTGCTGCAAGGTTTCTTCGGCTGCACGTTCCATCCCCTCCAGCAGCGATCGCATTCTTCTTCTGTCGATCATAGCCACCGTCTGCGACTATTTCTGTCATCGACAGATTCAACATTGTCTTTGGGAGCTAGGTCAGTTCCCCCAAACTGTTGTTCGGTTCATTAGTTCGACTTAATGCGACAGCCACAAGACTTCTTGGAGAATTATCCGACTGGATGACTGATGGACTACGACGACGTAAGCACCTTTGACTTATACCCGCGAGCAAGACCAGGGTCGCAACTAGCAAGTGTTAGTACTATGCCAGTTTGGTAATATCCGTTTTTTGTAACAAAACTCATAAAATTCTTGACCTTTCGGATTGCTCATGTAATATTGTCAACCAAAATGCCCCCCGGCATATTTAGTAAAAAAATAGTAGCCTCCCAGCAAAGCGGACCGGAGCAACAACTGATTCGCATGTTACGGGTCGCTCGAAAATGTGACTAGCTTTGAGCTAGCACGCATCGTATCTTTCCCCAACTAGCTTGCTTCTCAAGAGCTCGGGTACTTGTCCGAAAACGATTTCTAGCAGAGGACCGAGTAGGTCCAGCCGCCACTTGCTCTCGCGGGGCTGCTCTTCCGCGCGGGTATCTGCGCGGTCGCTGGCCGACTGCCGCGTCGGTTGGCGGGAGGATTACCATGCGCACCAGCCCAACCCTAATCGCCATGGAACTGCCCGCAGAAGCTGCGGATCATAGCCTGGAAGCCGATCATAGCGTGAAAGAAGTCATTCGCACGCTAACGGGATTAATCGAGTCGGTAAGCCGCGGCCGATCTGCGAACGAACGATCTGCGAACGAATCCTCCGGAAATACCGCGGAAGAAGTCCTGGTTGATACCGAAGTGGATGGCTTCCGTTATCTTCTGGTGCGCATGCGGCGGCTGGGCAGCAATCGGGTTCAGCTGAGCCCGCGAGAGCAGGAGATCGTGCGCATGGTAGCCAAGGGACACCCTAACAAAGTGATCGCGGACGTCCTCAACATTAGCTCATGGACCGTGTGTACCCATCTGCGCCGGATCTTTGCCAAGTTAGGCGTGGGCTCGCGCGCGGCCATGGTGGCTCAACTACTGGAATTGGGAGTTCTCGCGTCGGATCATCGCGCAGCTGCGGGCATGAAGTGAGAAGGGCAAAGTCCCGGATTGGCGAAAACATGGTTCTCAACCACACTCTATAGCCGGTACTCACTGAGATCGCTCGCAGTCAACTGGCTGCCCGGATCGAGAGCTTGCCGTCCCGCCGAAGTAGCCGCGGCTTCGGGTTCAACTTCTCCATTCTCCTCCTCGCGCCGCGCTACCCGCTCCGCAGCTTCGCCAACGCGAGCCTGCCGCATCAGGCGCAATATATTTCCACCCAACACCAGGGCCTCGTGATCCTTCCTGAGACCTAACAGCCGAACCTTGTGCAGTTCCACGCCGGGATGAATCCAGGGACCGTCAGAACCAAAGATGAGCTTGCGCGGTCCCGCCCGCTTAATGGCCTCTACAATGTAGTCGAAGCGGCGAACAGTCGAAGTGTCTCCGTAGACGTTCGGATAGCGTGCCATCTGGTAGACCACCTGCTGGTGCGCTCGCCAGTCGTCGGTATAGCTGCCGAGATGCGCGACGATGAAGTTGACGCCTGGATATTGGGGCGCAAGCATGTCAATCACCTCGGGACGGCTGATCACGTCGACGAAAATGGGCAGGCGAAAGGCGCGTGCAGCTTCACACACTTCGCGCGTGGGCATGGCGTCGAAGCCGTGAATCTTAATGCCGCGAAAGCGCCACTTGCGCACCGCACGCTCGACCATCCGGAAGATGCGTCCAGCATCGCGGGTGGCGTGGACGAAGGCAAAGCCAATCAGGCGGCCAGGATGTTTTGCGATGATGCCAGCCAGTTCGGCATTGGCTTTGTTGTAGTCACTGTGGAAGACCGACACAACGACGGTCTTCGAGATCTCCGCGGCCCGTGCCCGGCGGAGATAGGGCTCGATGGCCGCAATCGTGTTCCACGGCGCGGTCATGCGGTCTCCGGTCCCGGCATGGCAGTGACAATCGATGATCATGGCTTTTCCGACCATGGCTTTTGCCATTCCGCGCGTTCCCGCGTACGCGGCACCCCACGCAACTTCGCGGCCATCGCCAGGTACCAGATGCTGGTAGCAATCGCCCTGTAAAAATTTGGCAGATGAAATTTCTCGTTGGGACCGTGAATGTGGTCATCCGGCAGGCCAAACCCCATAAGCACCGCGGGAATGCCGAGAATCTTCTGAAATGTATTCACCACCGGAATGGAGCCTCCGGACCGGATAAAAACCGGCGCCACACCAAAGCCCTTCTTATAGGCAACCGCCGCTGCCCGCACTGCGGGATGATTACGGTCCACCAGAGCAGGTTCTATCGCGGAGAAAGTCCGCACCGAACAACTCACCGCTGGCGGAGTAATGCGCTCGATGTGCTCGCGAAACAACTGCGCAACTCTCTCCGGACTCTGGTCCGGCACCAAGCGAAAACTTAGCTTCGCGATAGCCCGCGCTGGGATGATGCCCTTTGCGCCGCGCCCATAGTGCCCACCGGCCATGCCATTCAGAGTTAACGCCGGCCGAATTGTCGTGCGCTCATAAAGACTGAATTCCGGTTCTCCCCATCCCCGTTCAACTCCTGCATCCTGCAGAATCTCGTCGTCGCCAGGCCCCGTGCGCGCCATGAAAGCGCGTTCTTTCTCGCCCCAGCCCCGCACATCATCGTAAAAACCCGGAATGGTTACACGCCCATGCGCGTCATGCATGCACGCAATCATCTCGCACAAAGCCTGCAACGGATTATGAACCGCGCCGCCAAAATTTCCCGAATGCAATTCATGCGGAGGCCCTTTGACTTCCACCTCCGCCCGCAAACCTCCTCGCTGCGCGTAACTGATCGCCGGTCGATCTGGGGCGAGCATGCGAGTATCCGAGATGACCGCGGCATCGGCCCGCAGTGCGCGCTTATTCCGCTCGATGAACGCGGTTAAGTGTGGGCTTCCGATCTCCTCCTCGCCTTCGAAGATACATTTCACGTTGACCGGCAGAACCCGCTCAGTCTTCAAGTAGGATTCCATCGCCTTCACGTGGGAAAAAAGTTGTCCTTTGTCGTCAGCCGCGCCGCGAGCATGGAGATCGTCGTTCTGCAATGTTGGAATGAATGGCGGAGTACGCCATTCGCGCAGCGGCTCCCCCGGCAGAACGTCGTAGTGGCCATAGATAATGAGCGTGGGCCGGCCCGGAGCTCGCAACCACGAGGCGTATACAATGGGATTGCCGCGAGTCGGAACGATCCGAACTCGATCCAGGCCGATGTGCTGCAACTGCTGGGCGAGCCAGTGGGCACACTTCTTCAAATCATCGGCCCGCTCAGCCTGCGAACTGACGCTGGGAAAACGAAGGAAGTCCTTGAGCTCAGAAACAAACGTCGGCCGGCGAGAACGAGCGTAGTTGAGAGCGCGATGCGGATCCAAGGCTCACCCCACTGCGATCGAAATCACTTCCGAAAATCTTCTTGGATTTCGGGCGCCGTCACGCAGTTAATACGGACACAAATTATCGTCGAGGTCGGAGTCGGCGCACTCATCCATCCAAAGAACCATCGCCGTGACATCGAGGGCGGCCCAATCCCCGCTGCGCCTCCACGAGTTGTAGTCGGCTCGGCGTTGCCGATCATGGAAGGCCCCTTGGTAGGCGGAAGAACTGGAAGATCCGCCGCCAGCGGACGATCCGCCACCGCCGGAGCCTTTACCGTAGGAGCCACTCATTACCGGCTTGGCAGGAAACAGTGCTTTATTAATTGGAGGTACCAAGTATGACCTCGCTTTCTCAAACATTGGCAGATGCGCCCCAGCTAAACTTCAAACTCAAACTCTCGCGCCGGCTCTCGTCGCGGGGAAACTCCCGCTTTCTGCCGGCCGTTTGCCCTCACTGGCGTCGGTTGCGTCTGGTCCCAGGGCAACACACGATGCGACCCTGTCCGCTTGCTGAGGCCCATGGCCTGCGCGCTGGTCAGCCATTCTTCCGACTGCTCGGCAATTTCGAGCAACAACGTCTCGAATTGCGCCCGCGTGGTTTGCAAAATATGCGGTTGCGCCAGCCACCGCATGACTTCACGTCCTGTAACTCCCATGCGCTGCCGTGGCGAAGTAACCAGGCGCTCGTTGTAGTAGCGAATCAATACTTCTTCCACCACATCCCAGGCATTGTCAGCGCCGAACAAACGTTTCACGTCTTCCGAGTCGAGAATCTTGAACGCCTCTTCGAGCAGTTGCATCACTTCCACTCGCAGCACGTTCAGGTGGCCGAATGACAACCACTTGAGATTGTTCCGCAGATCAAGTCCGGCACGCCGCACGATCGCAATCGAACCAAAGCTCGGATCGTAGGCCCGTTCGCGGATCACATCGGAAATCCGCTTATCGCGCCAGAACAAAGTAACCTGGTGAACGAAGTGAGAAAACAGCTTGTGAAAGTCAGTGTTCGCGCGCGAGCCTGTCGGCACCGGCGCGCCGCCGTATCCGAAGATGCGCTTGTACGCCGACATTCGATCGCGCTTGGTGTAACGCAACACGTCCCGGCGATCAAACTGATAAAGAGCGAACGCCCCTGGACCGCCCGAAAGCCGTACCGTGCCTGCCTTGAACAATTCCTGCAGCTTCTGCACCGCGCGGAAGACGCCGATCTTTTCATGCTGCCAGAGGTAGTACATGTCTCCGACCGCGACGATGCGTTCCGACGTGATGGTCTCATCGTAAGGCTCTACGCCCGCCGGCATGCGGGTCGTGCCGAAGTCCTTCGAGGCCTCGGGCCCAAGGCCGATCAGGGACGCGAGGCCTTTATCTGGAGGTGGTGGAACCTTTGAGTCCGAGTCCACGACCGAGGCCAGCATGTCATCGATCTGCTTGGTGAGTGCGTCGGCGAGCTGCGGATTCGAGATCAGATCAGCCGACAGGCTGCTCGCTACCTGCTCCCGCAGTGCCGCTATGCGGTCATATAAACCTTGATAATCTTTTGACGTAGACATTGATGACCTCCTCGTTCAGAGCGCTCCTCACCTGATATGCGCTTCTACTGCGGTACTGCTCCCAGTGCCCCTACCGCCCAATAGGCGTTTTGTGTCTCTTGGACAATTCCACCTCTAACTCCAGTGGCTCCGGAATCCGCATGCCGACCTGTTGGCCCTGAGTGAATAACTGAGTCAACTGGTCGTTAAGATCGTCCAGCGCGTGTCTCACGCGAGCCGTGCTGAAGCCGTCTGGCAGCGCATCGATATTCTGCGCATCTTTCGCTCCCTGAACCATGTTCATCAGCGTTTGCACCACCGGCAGCAGGTTGTTGGTGATGGCGATCCGGCCACCATCCCTGATGAGACGTGGCAGCTCGTCAGTGCACGAACTTTCAATCTCCGTCAGCACGTCTTCCAGATACATCGCGGGCAACTCCCACTGCTCGTCGAACTCAACCAGCAATGTCTGGCGCTCATTGGGCCCGATGAAGACAGAATCGAGGGCGAAGCGCAGTTCGTTAACCGTCTCAGCAATTACACCGAGCTGCCGCGAGATCAGAACCAGCTGCGTTCCCAGGAAGGCCGGTAGACGCGTCGTACTCAACAGGAAGTACTTGCCATTGGCCAGCCAGCTTTGCAGCAGACCAGTCATATAATCGGAAATCATCCGGAAATTGGTGATGTCCGTTTCATCCTGCACCGAATTGTTGAACTCATTGTCCCTACCGTTCTGCAGGAACCAGATGCCGTAAGTATCCCGGAGCGAGCCCAGTGTTCCCCTGATCCTGTCTGGATCGACTTCGACGCGGGGATCGTCCTTGAAACGAAAATGGTCCACTCCCATCAGAATCCTGAAATAAGTGTTTACTCTCAGGATTGAAGGTGGAACCACGCCGAATTGATTGACGATCTCGGCGATCTGGCTCTTCGCCATTTCCTTCAAGGCTCTCACGAACTCAGGATCGGCCGTGGGATCGAGTGGATACAAACCATCCAGCAGTGGGAAGCAATTGTCCATGGCCACCTTGGCTCGAGCATAGAGGCTGGCCTGCGCTCCAGAGATTACTCCTGCCAGGTCGGATTGCACTGTGTAGGTGCGTTGATTCCATTTCGATTCTATGTGGCCTTCGACCTCTCTGAGGCTAAACGACTGCGTCAGTGCCCCAACGAATCCCTTCGCATCGGTCGAGTTCGGCTTCCATCCCAGCGCATCGCCGATCGCTCTCGAAGCGATCTGCCCTAGCCCTTGCCCGGCGCCCCCTCCCGAAGTGTATCCCGCTCCCGGACCCGGGCGCGACGTCACCGCCGGCGGATATCCCACCTCTTGCGTAAGAATGGGATAGGAGATTGCATCCTCCACATCCTTGATCATTCGGGCGGTCTTTCCCCTTCCCGCCACTTGACGCGCGATCATGACGAAGTCGCCCTCAAATGCCGGCGCCGGATCTCCTGGTTCGTAAAGCCCGTGGATATGCTTGAGCACGAGGTTGACCCAATCACCATCGTTGAACTCATAGTTCTTCGGGGGGTTGGGAAGATTTTGCGGTGTGAAGGTGATCGTCAGCGTGCGGTCCGAGATTATGGCCGGACTCGCGGCGGGGCCCGGAGGGAATGCGGGAAGGGTTGGGCCGATGAACTTTGCGAGCGTCGACGGCTGTTGAAAATCCGCCGAACCTGGATCGGAGATCGAGTAATTGGTCGGATTTAACGGCGCATGCTCCCACGTGGCCAGTTCGGCTTTTGACATGCCCGCCGGCTTCGGCCACGACCAACCCGGCTGCGACACCACCGCGTCGGCAACTTGTTTCTTCGTGAACACCGCATCAGAGAAACTAATCGTGATCGAATTATTCGTTACGATGCAATCTGTCACTGTGAGAGGCATGGTATGTCTCCTTCCGCCACGGTCATTCTCTGTTCCGGTCTGCGGTTGATTCAAGGCGCCGGTTGCCCGATACGCCAATTTGACGCCTAAAACGGCGGCTTTTCAAGTAACGCCCTCCGCTTCCAAATCCTCAATTCTGGATCGCGGCAGCGAAATCTGCTGCCCAACATTCGTCGCCTGCATCGAGATGTTCATCATCCCCAGCCGCTCCGCCAGCTCCTGCCAGCACAAAGCCAAAGCGGTGCTGGTTTGTTCGAGCGGCTCCCGGCATTGCTCGATTCCCTGCTTTACCGCGGTCGCCCAGGGCAGCCATACTCGCCGCTCGGTTCCCAACCGCGCCAGCTCTTTCAGCTTCTCGTACGAAACCAGCTCTGACGCAAACTGCAGCTCGATGCGATGAAAGCGTTCGTTACAACGCGTCAATTCCCGCCGCGCCCGGTCAAGATCCGGTGGATGCCCAACCGCTTTCCGCGCTTCCAGCGCGGCCCGCCGCGCTTCGTGCAGGATCCCCATCAAATCGAGGACCGCCGTCTCCACTCCATCCGCCATCGCAGATTCGTCTTCCGGCGGCTTATCTCCCAACGTGACTTGCAGTTCGTTCACCGCTTCGTGCAGGTGATGCAGGCAAACCGTCAGCTCGCGAAATGTCGCTTCCAATGCCACGGCTATCTCCTGACCAGTTCCTTATAAAAGTTCTCCGTGATCACTCCCGGCCTTGCCAGGCGGCGGTTTAACGCAACCCGTGCCGCCCCAATCAGATATCTCTCTGGAATGATCCCCGGATCAACTCCTGCCGCAATCCGCTTCGCCGATTCTTCAATCATCGCCTTATCTTTTTTCTCAAAGCGAATCACCTGCGACAAGCTTTTGTTTCCCAGCGACCGGTAAGGCCGAAAGCACATGGTGTCAACCGCCAATGCGCACGCCTTAGGAAAAGTCGCCAGTACTCGCTTGGGAATCGTCCCGCCCCGAGCGCTGGGATAGATTCTTTTCCACGCCCGGGAATACTGTTCCGCTTCTTCTTCAAACCCCATGCGCCGCAACATCTCCGCGCTGATCAGCAGCCTGAGGTAAGGCACAGGGTGAGGCCCCCTCGCGTTGAAGCTGAACACCGCCCCCGGCGCTCGCCCAATCACATCCATTAACGATCCCACCACCTCCGGTCCGCCCAGCAACAGCGCGCTCATATCCGCGAACATCTCGCGATTCCACTTCACCCACACCGACGAAACCATCCGCCCCAGGCCCGCATCCATCAACCGCAGTCCAACCTGGCGCGGTATATCTTTGTTCAGCCCCAGATCGCTCTGCAGATTGTGGCTGACCTCGTGCATCACCGCGCCCAGCGTCCACGGATTCACCAGGCGATGGTAGGGCAACTGAATCAACGGAAAAGGATTGAACTGTTTGCCCAACCTCCGCATGCGGATGCCCCGCCGGATCGTCGCCGGCGCGAAGCCCGTCTTCATGTAACAAAACGGTGGCGGCGCCGGCACCGTCCTTGCTACACCCAGACCCGTATAAGCAGCCTGGTAACAATCCATTGCAATGCGATCGCAGCTCAACAGCCAATCTCCATACTTTCCCGAACGCTGGCCGAAGAGCTCGAAATAAAAATCCCAGATCTTTTCGATTCCCTGCACCCAGCGATGAGCCTTGTCCTTGCGCGACACCACCCGCTGTAACCGCGGCGAACTCGGCCGTTCGCTTGCTTTCCCAATCGCGACGTGAACATGCTCTGACATCTTCAGCAGCCCGCGGCGCAACTTCGTAATCAGCTTGTTCACCACCTGAATGTGGCCTTCCGATGGCATCGCTGCCCCGGTGCCGAACTCTTCCCGCTTAAAGGGCCGGAGTGCGGCAGCGTGGCGCGTTACATTAGTCGATTGCGCGCGCAACCAGGGCAACAATACGGGGGCCGGGCCAGTAACGACCCTTGGTCGTTTGCGCGGAGGCCGACTCACCCGCATAGTTGTCTCCGGCAGCGTTTCGGGCAGCGTCGCCATCGTCATTCACCTTGTCGTTCCCATCCAGGACCGTTGGTTAACTTCGTTCACTCATCGTCGTTCACTCAGCAACATTCACTCAGTGACCGCAACACTGGCAGCACCCGCATCCTCCGCCCGCAGCTCGTCCATGCCGTCCTGCATGGATGCCCACTCCCGGCGCGCCCACCGCATGCCCATGTATGCCCACTCCAGGTTGAGCTACGCCGCCAACGCGTCGTCCGACATACTGCGGGGCCACGCGACCCACCCCGGCATGGCCTCTGTAGCCTCGCCCGCCACGCCAACCGTAGCGCCAGTGCGGATGCGCCGCATGTCCTACGCCATGCCCGACGCGGTATCCAACGCCGTGTCCGATGCGTCCGTGGAACTTGCGCTCCAGATGGTTGTGGTGACGCAGCGCATGCGCCCGGTGACCGGGCGTGCCCAGCACGTGACGTGTTTGTTTCGCCAAGTGACGCACCGCCGCGTGCGGCGTCACGTGCCCGCCTCGCGCCGCGTGGCGAGCAATCTTCCCCACCGTTCGTCGAGCGATCGACGGCACCGTCTTCAGCAGATGACGCGTCTGCGGGTTCCGGTGAAGCGCCTTCGCTACCTTGACGATTCCTTTCGTCAGATGAGGCGTGGCCTTGGTCACCGCCCGAGCCATCTTGGGCAGCGCCCGCTTCGCCGTCGGCATTATTGCCTTCGCCACAACCGGCAGCAGTTTGCTGGCGGCCATGCCGATCAGTGGCAGAAAATGCTCCGCAGCCTCGTCTTCGCTCTCAGCTTCGGACGCGAGCTCACCCAAGTGCTCCATCACAGCGTCTGGATAAACTTTCCGGATGGGGCTGAGCTCTTCCTCATATTCGTCTTCGCCCTCGTACTCATCTTCGGCCTCGTACTCGTCTTCGCTTTCTCCAAGTAAGCTGCCAGCGATGTTTCCCAGGGTGCCCAGCCAGCCTTCGCCTTCCAGACCAGCCTCGTCTTCAAATTCGTCTTCCGACTCGTCTTCGAGTTCTGCTTCAAACTCGTCTTCGAGCTCGGCTTCCAATTCACTTTCGTATGCCATGATGAAGCCTCCTGCGAAAAGTGGGTCGAACTTAACTAACGCCCGGCAGCGAGCCGGTTTGACCAAATAGGTTTGACTAAATCGGTTTTAGTTAAATAACGGTGCTGCGACGGCGGCGCGCCGAGAAGCGGCGGCGCAGATGTCGCGGACGCCGATAGGCGCGGCTGATTTTGCGGTTCCGCCGAATCGCGGTAGCGGCAGCCTTCGGATTTCCCAGCACGCGGCGAATCTGTCGCGCTGCGGTGCGTCCCGCGCGTTTGCGCGTGATGCGGTGTCCTTTGGCGGCTTGCCGCTTCAGGCTCTTGACCGTGCGCCGCATGATGGTCGGCACTGCCCGAACCCCAGCCCGCGTGCTGCGGCGGCGCCGGAGAATGCGCGTAAGAATGGCTGTGCCTCGCGTGAGATGGGGCAGAATGCGCCGCAGCGCTCGCCTGTCCCTGGGCGAGATCACGGTTGCAGTCGCGGCTCCAGCCATGGCTTCCGCTTCGCCCTCATTGGCCTCGTTCGATGCGGCTTCCGCCATCATTTCGGCGACGGCCTCATTGTGAGTTAGCGGGTGAGTAGCAATCTCGTTCGCCGTTTCCGATTCGGCCTCATCCTCGTACTCGTCCTCGAATTCCTCTTCAAATTCCCCTTCGCCCAGAGCGCCGGCAGCCATCGATCCCAGCTTGCCGCCGAGCGGTCCGCCAATTGCCGTACCCACAATCGGGGCAGCCACTTTGGCCACGCTCTTGAGTATGGGCAGGGCTTTCTTGAAGAAGCTTCCGAAAGAGAACTGTTCGGTTTCGTCCTCAAATTCGTCTTCGGCTTCGAACTCATCTTCGCTCTCGCCGAACAAACCACCGGCAAGGTTTCCCAGGCCGCCGAGAAACTCTTCGCTCTCGCCCTCATCTTCGTCTTCGAACTCGTCTTCGGCTTCGAGTTCTTCTTCGCTTTCACCGAGCAGGCTGCCAGCAATGTTGCCCAGGGCGCCGAGCCAGCCTTCGCCCTCCAAGCCTGCCTCATCTTCGCCTTCGAGTTCGCCCTCGTGAAACTCGTCTTCGAGTTCCAATTCCAGTTCGCTCTCTTGGTCCGCCATTGTCCTGACCTCCTTGTATTGGTGACGACGGGACCGAGATTAGAACGAGCCCATCAAAGCGTCTAGTCACATCTTGTTGCGACCCACTTTGAGTTCGCCGAATCTAGTTCGCTCGAATGTGCGACAGAGGAGCAATCAGGAATGTGAATGGCAATAACGTGGACGTCGGCAGTGACGTGGAAGAGCGGCGCTTCAGCGCCGCGATAGCCGCGATTCGTATCAGGGTACGCCTTTCAGGCGTACCGCAAGCGCCGCCTTATCAATCGCGCCTTTAGGCGCTGCGACCTGTAGATCTTTGCAAACCTTTCAACTTGCCGCCGGAATTTTTCCGCGCGAAGAACGCCCTCAATTATGGTGATACCCGCCCGCACTCTTCCGCGTAAGCGACTTAGCCGCCGGATGTTTTTCAAAATGCTTGACCGCACGCTCCAGATCTTCAAACAACAAACCAGCCAAATCCCGACTCAATCCCAAACGCGCTAGAACGCGCTGCACCACCAGATCGCTCCGATTCGCCGGCATGGGATAAGCCGGAACCTGCCATCCCTTCACCCGCAGGCGGTCCGCAAGATCGTACAAAGTGAACCCAGGTTCTTCACCCTTCCGAATCGTCCACGTGCACCCCGGAATTCCTCCGCGGCCGTCATACACCAGATCAAACAAATCCAGCTTCTTGATCTGATCGGCAAACCACATCCCAACGTCCGCGCACCCCTTAGTGATTTTTGTATATCCTTCCCGTCCCAAACGAACCAGGTTGTAATACTGTGATGCAATCTGCCCTCCCGGCCGCGAAAAGTTGAGCGCGAAGGTCGGCATGTTGCCGCCCAGATACTTTACCCGGAAAATCAAATCCTCCGGCAGATCTTCCGCCTCCCGCCAAATCGCCCACCCACAGCCAAGAGGCGCCAAACCAAACTTGTGCCCCGATGTGTTGATCGACTTCACCCGCGCGATTCGAAAATCCCACACCACCGAGGGATGAATGAAAGGCGCGATGAATCCCCCGCTAGCCGCATCCACGTGGATCGGAATATCGAGTCCGTGCTCTTCTTCCAAATCGTCCAGTACAGTCGCTACCTCTTCCACCGGCTCATACTGCAGCGTGTAAGTCACACCCAGAGTCGGCACAACTCCAATCGTGTTTTCGTCGCAGCGCGCAATAACTTCCTTGGGTGACATCAGCAACCGTCGTCCCTCGCACGGGATCTGTCGTAGCTCCACATCAAAATACCGCGCAAACTTGTGCCAGCAAATCTGCACTGGACCACATATCAAGTTAGGCTTATCCGTCGGCTTGCCCGCCTGTTCCCGCTTCTTGCGCCATCGCCATTTCAGTGCCAGCCCGCCCAGCATCGCCGCCTCACTCGATCCGGTAGTCGAACATCCCATCGCATTGGCCGCGTTCGGCGAATTCCACAAATCCGCCAGCATGTGCACGCAGCGTGATTCGAGCTCCGCCATCTGCGGGTACTCGTCCTTGTCGATCATGTTTTTGTCCAGGCATTCGTCCATGAGCTTGCGAATTTCAGGCTCGACCCATGTTTGGCAAAAAGTCGCAACGTTCTGCCGCGAATTTCCATCAAGCAACAATTCGTCATGAACCAACTGGTAAGCCGCCGTTGGATCGGTTTCGTGCTTCGGCAATTTGTACTTGGGCAAAGGATGTGGCAGAAAGCCCGTACCAAACACCTCGTCATCCAGGCTGGAAAAAATCTCTTCTTTACTATGAATGGCCATCCCCGCTCTCCCATAACACACGTGCAGAATCGCGCCGAAACTTCCCATTCATACAGCCAGCGCGAAGGGAATGCAATTCACCTATTCATGCGACGTTAGGTCGAAAGACGGGAATGCGTGCCCTGGAGGGGCGATTGACAATAGCCCGGCGCTTCAGCGCCGGGTAAGCAGGGGAATAGAAATGCGTCCCGGAGGGACGCCTGAAATTCTCATGAACACTCTCTTATCCCTTGGGCACTACCTTCGCACGGAAATCACAAAACTTCTAAGGATTAACCGCCTGAAACAACTTCGCCAGCCGATCAATATCCCCGCCGCCCGCATCCCCAATGGCAAAATACCGTAACCCGCCTCGGCTCCAGGTCTCCACGCTGAACGACAACTCCTTGGTCACGGAAGAATCCCCAAATCTTCCCCGCAACCCCTCTTCTGGAAAAATGAACACTGAAATCCGGTGCTTACGCAATTCATAAATCAAATGTGCGCCAGGCGTTTGCTCAAGATAGGTCATCCGCCCTCCCAGCAACGAAAACTCGGAGTTCTGTAGCTCCGGCAAATCGAAGGTGAAGGGGATTTTCCCCTGAAACCACGGCTTCACCGTGTGTCGATCCGAGGAAACCACGTCCACCGGCGACGAACTGGCCAACGTCGCCACATGTAGATCCGCGACCTCGCTGTACACCTGCTGTGTCCGCACTCGCTCCCGTCCGATATAAGCCGCAGCCAAGCCAACCACAAAAACAATGGCCACGACCGCACTTGCAGCCATCCAGGAAAACCCGACAGAACGTCGCGGTTTGGCCGCCACGCTCCGTTGTACTCGCTGCCGGAACTCATTGCTGGGCACAAACCTCTTCCCCGCAACCTGCACCGCCCGCTTCATCTGCACACCCGCCAGAACATCGGCTGCACATGACGGACAGCTGCGCACATGCGCATCAAAGGCGCGCATCTCGTCGGATTTCATCTCTCCGTCGAGGTATAGCTCGAGTTTTCCCTTCCAACTCTCACACACCATGGTTCATCTCTTCTGTAACTGCTCTTGCAACCGGCTCCTCAATCCTCTTCTGGCACGCGACAAACGCGACATCACGGTTCCGATAGGAATGGAGAGCGTCTCCGCAATCTCCTGGTACGACATCTCCTCCACATCGCACAGAAGTAATATCTCGCGGAAGTGCACCGGTAGCTGCTCGATCGCCCGCTGCATCAATGCCTCGCTTGAGCGATCAATCAGGATCGTTTCCGGCGTCGCGCCCGCAATGGCCGACTCAGGTCCATCCTCCTCGGAATCAATCGGCACGGTCATCGTCGCCCGCAATCCCGTGCGCGACGTCAGGAACGTATTGCGCAAGATTCGATACATCCATGCTCGGAAATTTGTGCCCAACTGAAACGATGAAAATCCTTTCAACGCCTTGGCATAGGTCTCCTGCACTAAGTCTTCCGCCTCCTCGCGATTCTGCGTCAGCCAATGCGCAAAGTTGTATAGCTGGTCGAAGAGCGGCATCGCTAGCTCTTCAAACGAATCGGATTGAACGTCCAGACGCGCCACACGCATGATATTAAACTGCCGAGCACGAATTTTATTCCTTCCCGCACGGATAATTGTCGCGGGAACAGAGAGCCCCAGAGAGGAGTCAGTCGGCGCTTACCAAAGACCATGGCCAAAAGGGCAGGTCCGCATCATTGCAACTAGGGCAAAACCGGGCTAACTTACAGATAAACCCGGCAAAAACCGGAATACCACGAAACCGCATCCGGAGCGGGTTAGGCAAGACAACGGGCTACTCAAAGTGGGTAATTGACAATGGCTTGGCTCGATGGCCACACTCGCAACGAGGAACGGAGCCTGCCGACCTTTGTAATGACAACTACTCTCACCAAATCGGCGATCGAAGTTGCCGCGGGTTCAGCCGATCCACGTCTGCCTTCATGGCCGCTGCAGAGTGCCGGACAAAATACTTCTTACGAAGGAGCGCATCACGTTCGCGAAGCGCAGCCTTCGGGTCGCGATGCTCTGCAGGCGCTTCTCGCATTTTCAGCGCTTCATCAGCAGGTGCGGCAGCGGCGGGCGCTGGCGGCCCGTCACAAAGGATTTGAGACGATTGCGCGTGCGATTGAGTTCGAAGCGGGAGAACAGTTCGTTCTCGACGAAGTCCTGCAACTGGTTGCGGAACGCGCCATTGCCATCACCGGCGCAGATGGTCTGGGAATCGCTCTCGCGGAAAATAACGAGATTGTTTTGCGCGCCTCAGCTGGCACAATCAAGCCGGATGTGGGCGCGCGCATCCAGCGCGACTCCGCCTTTTCCGGAGCATGCTTTCGCACCGCGCAAATCATCCGCTGCGATGACACCGAGACCGATGATCGCGTAAACTTATCCGCTTGCCGGCAGTTGGGGGCACGCTCCATGGTAGCCGTGCCACTGTGCGGCCGTCGCCGCGTCATCGGCTTGCTGGAAGCCTTCTCAGACGAACCATTCGGCTTCAACGACAGTGACGTGAGCAGCCTCGAGCTTCTGGCAGAGTTAATTCTCGGAGCTCTAAAACCTGAGGACGAAGATCGCTTTGCCGAATCAGCGCAGGTGGCGGAAGCAGCATTAGCTGCGCCCGCGATCCCGACTGCAGCGGCTCCGCCGGTTGAGAAAACTTCTTCTGAGCCAACCGCAGTGCTGGTTACACCTTTGCCGCAAATTGAGGCCAAAGCAGAAGTAACCGAACCAACGATCAACATCGCAACGCCTGCGGAGAGCGAACCGGTGCTCGCCGTTTCAGCGGCAGAAGTAAGCGTCAAATCAGAGCATGTTCCCGATGAAACACTTGCCCTCGAGACTGAGCGGCCAGCTGAACCCATTGCGGCGCATCATCCCGGAGTCATTCTGATATTGGTACTGGTCGTTGTGTGTGCGCTGCTTGGCGGGGGTCTGTGGTGGAAGCTGAAGAATGCGCAGCTCGGCGAGATGGTCATTCGACCCGAACAGAAGATCGAAAAGCCTATCGCCAAGCAACCCACGCAAACTGCCACTTCATCTTCATCCTTGGCCACACAATCTTCGACCGCTCCATCGATCACCGGCCAGAACACACAGGCGAATTCCGCAATCGATTCTGCTGCCGCGGACGAGGATACTGCTGAACCCGGCGCTGGAAGCGCCACACCGCAGGAAGCATCGAAGCTGGCGCGCATCACCGGGATTCGCCATTGGTCTTCCGCGGATTCGAGCACGATTGTGCTTGATCTCGAAGATCAAGTGCAGTACGAAGCGCATCGCCTGGCTCATCCTGATCGTATCTACTTCGATCTCCACGACACATCGTTGTCTCCTGAGTTTGCCGGAAAGACCATCGAAGTCGGCGACGCGCTGCTGGCGCGGGTTCGCGTGGCTCAGCCGGTTACAGGTTTGACTCGCGTGGTGCTCGAAACCAGAGGCAACTCTGATTTTTCCGTCAGCCTGGAGCCGAATCCCTACCGCCTCGTAGTGCAGGTGCGCAAGCTCGGAGCAAATCCCAAACCACAGGTGAAACTTTTTCCGGGAGACTCCGGAGCCGAGCGCGAGAAGCTGGCCATCGTGATTCCTCCGCCCACGCGTGAAGATTTGCAATTGCGGGCGCGGGTGCCGAAGATGCGCATCGTGGTCGATGCGGGCCACGGCGGCTGGGATTTGGGAACCGTCGGCCGGCGCGGCTTGCTGGAGAAAGATCTGGTGCTCGAGATCGCGCAGCGGTTGGGCAAACTGCTCGAGAGCCGCCTGGGTGCCGACGTGATTCTCACCCGCAACGACGATAACTATATTCCTCTCGACGAACGTGCCGGCGTGGCGAACCAGTCGCAGGCAGATCTCTTTATCTCCGTTCACGCAAACTATAGCGACCTGCCTTCGGCGCGCGGCGTGGAAACTTATTACACTAACTTCTTTTCCGCACCGAATGCGAAAGATTTGGAAACGCGCTCCGGGGCAAGCGGCGGACAGAATGCAGTCGCAGCGGCGCTCTCGCCTGCCGACTTGCATGAAAAGATCGAGCAGTCGCGGCACCTTGCGGCCAGCGTGCAGCGCTCGCTGTATGGAACTTTGTCCGCGCAAAATCCGGGCCTGCGCGACCGCGGCGTGAAAGAAGCTTCCTACGTCGTTCTCACCGAGACCGCAATGCCCGGAATCCTGGCGGAAGTTTCCTTCGTCAGCAGCCCCACCGATGAACAGAAGCTGCGCAGCGATGGCTACCGCGAAGAGATTGCCGAGGCGCTTTATAAAGGCATTGCGCACTATGCGGCTACTTTGCACGGAGTCAAGATGGCGTCGCGTTAGCGCCGGTCGCTTCTATTCCGGCTTCTTGTTCCTGCCAGCCTGGAAACATACGATCCAAAAGATATTTTGCGAGAGAATGTTCCGATTCATTCTCCGGCCCATCCTGAGTGTAAGGAGCAAGCTTGCGCTTCTCTTCCCGCCTTTTTGTAATGTCGGCAACGCTCCGGTTCACGACGATGCTCGGGCCGGGATTTTCGTGCGGGGGAAGCTGTGCATCTGTTTCATGTTCCTGTTTTCCATTTTCTTTCCCGGCAAAGTTGTGACTTGCCCACTGCGGGCCGCTCAGGCGGGTGAGGTCGACTGTATCCTCGTCAATGATTACGTCGGTGAGTTGTTCGGGCTCAAATTTGGCATGGCGTAAATTCGCGCTTGCGGTTTGCAGGGCGTAGAGCATGAGGCCGGCGGTTTTGATGTCGAGACAGCCAGCACCAAGCATTTGGACGATCTTCATGAGCGCGACTTGAATCGAGTTCGCGTCTTCGAGCAGGGGAAAACCGAAATTACGCGGCGCGGACTTATTTTCGGCGGCCAGTTTGCGCTCGTATTGAACGCGCTCGTGAAAATAGCAGTAGGCTTTGCGACGCAACGCAGGTGAGCCGCACTGCACTCCGTTGACTTTTATGTGCTGATAGCGTGGAACATTTTCGAAGCCCATTCCATCCTCCCCCAGTTCTGCCTTTGTGGTACCCTCCCCCTCCAACGTGATCCCTGAAAACACGGGACTTAGCGGAAAATCGTCGCAAAATCCGCATGGGGAAGGAGTTAGATATCAAAATCCGTAAAACAAAGGACTTATCGCTATGCGGGTACATTCCAACGATAGCTATGGACATGATTTATCAATTAGCTTGTGGATAACAAGGGCAGATGTCACAGGGTGGGATTTATTTTCTTAGCGGTTGGTGCGGGAGTGGAAGGATGATATCCATCCACCCGATCCTTTTTCTTGCGAGCTATACTTTCAACACTAACTCATCAATCGTTTGCCCCCTTTATGAAGGCGCGCAGGCCCGCCAGCAAATCGGTCGAGAACGAGGTCCTAATGGCCTCTCGCAGGCGCTGTTGTCTTTGTGTTTTCTTATCAGATCGGGATGAGGTTCGCAGGGGTCAGATCGCACATCTCAATCACGACCGAAGCGACTCCCGATTCAAGAATTTGGTGTGGCTTTGCTTGGAGCATCACGATGAATTCGATAGTCAGCCTAGTCAGTCCAAAGGACTGACTCTCGATGAGGTAAGAGAGTATCGCGATCGCCTTTACGAGAGGAATGGAGTTCTAACCGCAACCCATCTCGCAGCTTTAGCAAAGTCTACGGAGTTGAATCCGCTGCCAGAAACGTCAGAATACGAAGAGGTGCGTGAACGGTTTTCGAAAGAGTTGGAGTTTACTAAAAGGCCGTGGCGGTTCGGACTCTGGCAGGTAGCAAATGAGCCAGAGTTATTCGCCTACAAGGCAGGTAACAGGGTTGACGGTGTGTGTTTGATCGAGCGGATTGACTTGCCAGACGGAAGGATCGTTATTGTGTGCATGGAAGTTGCGGGCAACCCGGGACAGAGCATAACTAATTGCGTCGAAGAGCTCTGCTTTCAGGTTTGCGAGCGATTTGAGGTTCCAGCCGAACGGTTGGTATGGCTGGAACATTACGACTATTACAAGGATGGGGAGTGGAGCATGGTCGAGTTTAAACGGATGCCGCCGGACCGTCCTTTTGAGGATCCAACATGGGTCTGTATGACACCCGAGATATGGCGCGACCTGAGGCTAAAGCCGCAGAAACATCTCCGTAGTTGGCACAATAATTACAGGTCCAAGATTACTAAACTATTCCATTGGCCGGACAAAGAGATATTCTAGTTTGATCTTACGGACCAAGCTGGGCCTTGTACTTTATGTCCGGGGCTATTATATGCCGCCCCTTCGGTGCTGGAATCGGGTTAGGCGGATGCCTCTTTTCTCAGACAAATTTGTGCGAACTTTATTTCTGCGGGGTTCGTCGAGCGAACGCGAAAATCAAAATCTTCGCCTCACGCATTTCGAATTCCCACCTTTCGCAAAAGATGCGAAAGATGGGGCACCCAGTGTGTCTTTTTCTCGGCAGCTTCTCCAAAGTTTATTTTTGTGCTGATCATCGCTGCTGGACGCGAAATCAAAATCTCCACGGCTTCGACTGTGGCGGAAACTCCTGTTGGTGCCGGTGGCGCTGCGTGCTGGCATGGGATCCTTCGTCGGGCGGAGAACGCCCTCCTCAGGATGACAGCGTTTTGCTTGAGCGGCTGATATCCTCCGGGACTTGTTTCCTTTTTTATTGGACTTACCCCGGACTTACGTCCGGGGCTATTTTATTTCGTCCTTTCGGGACTGGGGTCGGGTGGTGCCCGTGTGCGTCTCTTCGTCGGGCAACTTCGTGGCAGACTTTATTTCTGCGTAGGCTTCACGGGGCGGGGATGCGAAGTCAAAATCCCCACCCTAGTCGCAAAGTGCGCGACTAGAGTGGGGCACCCTCGCAGGCTTGGGAACGTCACCAGCGGACGAGGGCGCCCGCTCTACGCGATCCGAAAAGTCAAAATCCCTCACCGTGCGCAGTTGGAATTCCCACTTTTCGCAAAAGACGCGAAAGATGGGGCACCCACTGTTTCGTGGCTTCAGCAAACTGCACAGGTCCTTCGTCGGACAAAAAAAGCCCTCCTCAGGATGACAAGTTTAATTGAGCTGCGGTCAGTTCGACGACGGCACGCCGCCGTACTTTTGCAGCCACTTTAGTTCTTCACGCACTTTGATTTTTCCGTGCCAGGGATTTTTGTCGAGGCTGTGGCCTTCGCCGGGGAAGATCAGCAGTGCGTTCGGAATACCCAGGGCGTAGAGAGCGTGTTCGAGCAGGTAGTCTTCGAGCACGGCTACGCGGATGTCGTCGGCGCCGGCTACCATGTGCGTGGGCGTGCGGACTTTGTTGATTTGGAAGATGGCGGCTTCGTCGTGATAGCGCTGGGGAGCTTCCCAGGGACGGCCACCGAGGAAGTAGGCGTCGTCCATGGTGGTGTCGTCGTTGCCCCAGTTGCCGATGTGCTCGACCGCGCCGGCGCCAGTGACGGCGGCTTTGAAGCGCGTGGTTTGCGTGATGAGCCAGTTGGTCATGTATCCGCCGTAGCTGTAGCCGCCGATGACGAGGTGATCGGGATCGGCGATGCCGGCTTTGACGAGGGCGTCGACGCCTTCGAGAATATCTTTGCCGGGACGGGAGACGATTTGAGGAACGATCTGCTCGAGAAATTTGTCGCCGTATCCGGTGGAACCGCGGTAGTTGGGCTCGAAGACCAGCCATCCGTTGGTGGCGGCCAGCGCGGCCCACTGATACCAATCGGCTTCGAAGCTGTTGCCGTCGGCGTCGGCGGGGCCGCCGTGGATGAAGGTGAGCATGGGCAGATTATTTTGCTCGGGCTTTCCCGGTTCAAAGCTGCCAGGCGGATAAATCAGCATGCCTTCGATGGTGGTGCCGTCGTCGGCCTTCCAGCGGTAGGGCTTGCCTTGCGGAAGGTCGCGCTCGGTGAAGAGATGGTTGAGCGAAGTGATGGGGCGGGCCTGGTCGAGCTTGTCGGCGCTCTCGGCGAGGTAGACTTCGGCGGGCTGCTGCAACGAGGAATAGACGAACGCTACGCGCGGGGAATGCGTGGCTGCGGCTAGCACGGCGTAGGTGCCAGGCCAACCGTTGAGCTTTTGCAATGACTTGGCGGGCTGGGATACGGAGTAGATGGGAACTTCGGTTCCCAGGCGGGCGGAGGTTAGGACGGTATCGGCGGAGAGGGTGTAGTGGTCGATTGCGCCGATGAAATCTTTGCTCCACTGCTCGATGGGAGCGGGCCCGGTGCTGCTTTCGCTGGCGGGCTTTTCGCTGTCCGGCTTTTCGCTGTCAACCCAGTAGAGATGCGGCTGGAGGTCGCGGTAGGGTCCGTTTACGTCTCCGACTTCGACGGTGAAAAAGATGTGGCGATTGTCGTTGGCCCAATGAAGTTTTTCTTCAAGTGCGGTGTTGTGGGTTAGCTGGCGAGGTTGGGCGACGGGATTCGCGTTAGCGCCGGCATTCGCGGGCGAGGGCGCCCGCGCCACATCTAGTTCGTAGATCTCTACGTCTTCGGGTTTTTCCTGGCGCTGGTTGATGGAGTTGGTGGCGAAGGCTAGCTTGGTACCGTCGGGCGAAGTGACAAGGTTGTCGACACGAAGCGGCGATGTTGCGATGGCGCGCGCGCCGTGGTTGAGGTCAGATTCTTTTTCGGCTTCGGATTCTACTTTCGTTCCCTGGGCTGCGTGGTGGACCAGAGCGTCGCCAACATTGAGGGCGAAGATAGTGTCTCCGCGCTCGGCGGTGCGATATTGCACGACATCTTTCCATTGCTTCTTGTAGTCGTCTTTCTGGGCTTTGGTCCAGGGGTTGCGCGTGGCGAAGTAGAGCGTGCGCGAGTCGGCGGACCAGGAAAAGGTGTGGACTTCTTCCTCACCTTGGGTGAGAGCGATGGCCTCGCCGCCAGAGGGAGAGATCAGATAGATCTGGCTGACTTCTCCTTTATCGTCTTTGTCTTTCTTCTTATTTTTATTTTTGGCGGCTTTGTCGTCGTCGGAGTCTTTTTCTGAAGAGAGTTTGCGATCAGAGAGGAATGCGATCCAGCGGCCGTCGGGGGACCACTTGGGATCGGTATCGTGGCCGGATTGCGTGAGTTGGATCAGCGCGGCGTTGCCGTTGTCGCGGTAGAGCCAAAGATCTTTGCGGAAAATTTGCTGGTCCCAGTCGGCGCGTTCGGTAGCGATTACTACGGAGCTGCCGTCGGGAGAGATGGCGATGTCAGGGTAGTCGACTGAATTGAAAAATTCGTCGAGGGTGAGTTTAGGTTTGCCGTCGGCGATGGCTGGCAGTGTGGAGGCTACGATTACGACCAATAATAAAAGTTGTTTTGAGAGTTTCATAGGGCCCTTAGCGGGAATTAGGGTTATACAACGGTGGGTTTGTTGGAGGCAAGCAGTTGGGTCGCGGCCTCAATTCTTTAACACAGAGGACGCGGGGGCACGCAGGGTAAGGCAACCGCCTTTACTGCGTGGGTTCGGCGTTTTTCAGAGCTTCGTCGAGGGGCTGGGCGGAATGGATCGTGCTTTCCATCAGGCGCCAGCCATCGTCATAGGAGCGAAAAAGAGCGGCGGTGTGATAGTGGACTTCACTGGAGTAGATGGCCGCGCCTACTTCGTTCAGCGGAATCCAGTGCCAGGTAAATTCGACGTCGGCGGCGCTTCCCTGCTTGGCGATGCCGGTGATGGCAACCAGTTCGCGGCGCGCGGCGGGGAGGTTGAAGGATTGTTTCTCGGTGTCACCGGGAGCGATTAGATTTTGGAACGTATCCACGCCTGCGGGCGTGAGCGTGATATCCCAGCATGGCGGCGGAGCTAGAGCTGGCGGGCATGGGGCGTTGGTGCCGGAAATCCAGCCGTGATGCTGCAGCGCTAGGTAGTCGGGGGAGAGGTAGTCCTTGTTGGAGACTACGCCGGTGCGGAGTTGAAATTGCTGCGTGGCGCGGAAGGTGTTTGAGCTTGCGATTAGATCAGTGGCTAGGCGGCGGGTTAGGAAGTCGCGCGGGGAGCAGGAGGAGAGAAGGATTGCGCACGCGACGCAGGAGACGAGGATGGATCGTTTCCACATAAAGGAGATCAATGATTTTGGATTGTAACCGTTTTGTGTCGTTCAAACCCTCAGGGCTAGAGCCCTGGTCTTTACTAGCTTTGGGCGGCACGACTGAAAGTCGTGCCCGTCCCGAACTGTGCTCCCCGCAAGAGTTGTTGAGCTGGATGCAGCTGTCGAGCTTTGCTCGACTGGACAGCCGAGGGCGGCTGTCCCCACATGAGCTATCGGATTGTGAACAACTGCGATTGATTGCGAGGCAGGAACGGACGGGAGGCGATTTGACCCTCGAAGTTGGCGGACCAGCGGCCGGGGATTGGGCTTTGGCAGTTGGGGCAGTGGCCATCCGGGGTGAGGCGGTAGTTCTTGATTTGATAGCCGTGGCGTTCGATTAGAGTTTCGCTGCAGTGCGGGCAACGTGTGTTTTCCCATTCGCCGACTCTGCCGGGAAGATTTCCGGCATAGATGTGCTGAAGACCAGCTTCGCGTCCGATTTCCACCGCGCGCAGTAAATCTTCCACATTGGTGTTGCGCGGGTTGGTCATCTTATAGTCGCCGTGAAAGGCGGTTACGTGCCACGGGATATCGGGCGAGATGCCGGCCAGGAATTCGGTTAGGCGTCGGAGTTCGTCAGGGGAATCGTTGAAGCCGGGAATCAGGAGCGTGACGATTTCCAGCCACAGGCCCATCTGATGAATGCGGCGAATACTTTCTAGGATGGGACCGATGCGGCCGCCGAGTTCATGGTAGTGACGATCGTCGAAGCTTTTGAGATCGACTTTGTAGAGATCGAGCCAGGGGCGGATGTATTCGAGAACTTGCGGAGTGCCGTTGCCGTTGGAGACGTAGCCGGTGATAAGTCCGGCGGCTTTGGCTTGTTCGAAGACGGCTACTGCCCATTCGCTGGTGATCAGCGGCTCGTTGTAGGTGCTGACCAAGATCTTCGCGCCTTGAGCGATCGCATCGCGCACTAATGCTTCGGGTGAGGCTTCATGCGGAGGCGAGACTGCGCTGGGGTCGCGCAGGGCTTGCGAAGTGACCCAATTCTGACAATAGGCGCAGTGAAGATCGCAGCCTAACATACCGAAGCTGTAAGCTAGCGCGCCGGGATGGGCATGGAAGAATGGCTTCTTCTCGACGGGGTCACACTGGGTTCCAGCGGTGTATCCCCAGGGGACGTAGAGCGTGCCGCCGCGGTTGTAGCGGACTTTGCAGACGCCGGGTTGGCCTTCGGGGATGGGGCAGCAGTGTCCGCAGGCGAAGCAACGGACGCGGTTGTTCTCGAGTTTTTCGTAGAGACTGGAATCGGCTTCGCGGACTCGCTCGTCGAGAACGGTACGGAGGGTGGACACGGGGACCTCTTAGCTATTTTAACGCTGGGGAGATTAGAGTGTGTTCATCAGTTCATACAAACTACATACGACGAAAGGCGAGAACTTAGGAAGGCTCGCAAGACTAAGCGTGTGCAAGAGGTAGGGATCCTTCGACTACGTTGCCGTTCGCTGATCGCGAACGACAACTCCGCTCAGGATGACAAGGTGTATTGAGATGACAGCAGATGATTTAGCGGGCGGGGGATGGTTTTTTTGTTGATGATTCGTGGCGTTCGAGCCACATTTCGGCTTGCCGTTCGATGGTGGCGCGTTGGGCGGGCGTTAGGCGGGTTGCAATGAAGGGAGCCAGAACTTTGCTGGCTTGGTCCCCGCTGGCACGGGCCAGGACGGTCCAGAAGTAGGCTCGATTGGGATCTTGCGGAACACCGCGGCCGCTCAAATAGAGCGAGCCCAATTTCGATTGAGCAGGAACGCTGCCGCCTTCCGCCGCCTTGGTAAACCAACGCGAGGCTTCGGTTTCATCCTGCTTGATGGACTGCTTGGCATCGCCTTGCGCGTAGAGGAGACCGAGAGCGTTTTCGGCGGCGGGGTCGCCGTGGCTCGCCATCTCGTGGAGTTGATCGAGGTGGGCGGAATCTGCGGACGCTTCAAGAGCGGGAGATTTCATGGCCCCTGTGGGCGGGCGCGATGAAGCCAGGACGGTTTGCTCACCACTATTTTCGCGGGAGTTGAACTTTTCCTGAATCCACGGGGCGAGGATGTAACCCAGCACCATCGCGATGGCGGCGAGACAGGTGATGAGCAGATAAAGGTGGGCGCGCGGCAGATTGATGCCGCCTACTTTGTCTTTGTCGTTGTCTGCGGAGTCGTCTTTTTTTTCTATCTCCGCTTCGGGCGCGGAAGCAAACAGAACGCTGCCGGGCGCGGGAGTAAAAGGCTTGGGAGCAGGCGGCGGAGCAACATCATGGGTGCGCGCGGCGCGATTGATCGCGGCTAGAATCGTATCCGCAAAACGCTGCAGGACAACGCCATCGTTCTCGCTGAACGCGCCGGGCTGCGCGGAAAATACTTCGATCAATCCAATCACTTTGTCGCCGAGGCGTACTGGAGCGGCGAGCATGGAGCGCAGCCCGAGAGCGCGACAACTTTGGCTATCCACGCGTGCATCGGTTTCGGCATCGTCGCAACGCGACAATCTTCCCGTGCGCACACATTCGCCGGAAAAACCTGAACCCACTTGCAAACTTGCGCCCACCGGGGGCGCGCTGGGGCCAGCGCTGGCGCGGCACGTCAAGGTGCCCTCCTCTTTTCCGAGAAGCGCGATGGCAGAACCGGAGGCTCGCAGCAGGGATTGCGAACGGGAAGCAATTAAGGGAAGAACCGCTTCAAGATCCGTGCCAAGAGATTCAACTTGCCGCTGAACGGCCGAGGCGGCGGTGAGGATATCGGTATAGTCGTGGCGAATTGGCTCGTCTTCCTGACCGGACGAAGCTGCGTTGACGGCCGCAGCGTTGGCGGATGCAGCCATGGCATTGAGAAAGAGCCACTCTCGCAGACGACGCGAAACCGAACTTGTCGGGTTGGAAAGACTAAAGCCGGCGCGGCCGTTTGCGTCGGACCAGATTACCTGAGCGGTCACGAAAATCTGTTCGCCGGCCTCGGCCAGCTCAAGGCATAGCTCTATCGGACGATTGATTTCCATCGGCGCGGAGCACTGCACAGCCACTCCGACCTCGCTGACATTGAGAACCTCGTGCAGATCGAGCATTGCGCCTTGAGAAGCGCCGCTGAAAGTCGCGTAGGCGGGCACATGCACTTTGTGGCGCACACGACGACGGCGGTTGGGTGGAGCAAGTCGTGTGGGTTGGACGATGGCGGCCATGAAACAGACCCGAGTCTTGTGTGTACATATTAACCCGAGATTGTTGAAATGTAGCAGGAAGAAAATTCGTTGGGGCAGGTTGGTTGCAAAGTGATGAGAACTAAGGCGCTTCTCGTCACGCGGTGCTGCAGATGTGCTTCTGGAGCTTGGTAGCATTGGCTTTTCAGCAGCCTTTGGAACAACCTACACCGGAAAACATGAGTCTAAACGTTTACCACCAGCCGAAAATGATGATGCTGAAACTCTCACTGATTGGGCACCGGGCTCGTTCCTGTGAATCGAAAGTGCTGCTGGCTGCGGCAGCATTGGCCATGTTCTTACCTGCATTTCCAGCATGGGCGGCTCTGGGCGGAAGCGCTGCCACCGTACAGGCTGATCAAATCCACATGCAGGGAACTCTGCGGCAGACTACTGCCGCCACTTATACCGTGCATGAAATTCAATCGGGATCAGGAATTTTGGTGAGGGAATATGTGGCTTCGGTCGGAGAATCGGCGGGCAAAGTATTTGCCGTGGCCTGGCAAGGGCCGTGGCCGCCGGACATGCATCAGCTCTTAGGAAATTACTTCGACCAATATGTTCAAGCGGCAAAAGCGCAGAGCGCGGCGCGGTTTGGACGCAGGCCGCTTGCGATCGACCAGCCGGGATTTGTGATGGAGATGGGTGGACATCCGCGGTCGTTTATGGGACGGGCCTACGTTCCGGGCATGCTGCCGGTAGGAGTTCGCACCGAGGACATTCGATGAGAACGATGCGGATGTTTGCGGTGCCGGCGATCCTACTGGCATTTGCATTTCTAGTTGCGTGTGGCGGCGGAAGTAGCAGCAGTAGTTCATCTACTACTCCAACGCAAACGATCACTTCGTCCGGGAATAACGTTGCATCGATTTCGGTGAATGGCGGACCGGAGGGCAACTACGCTGATGCGGCGTTCGTTAGCGTCACGGTTTGCGTTCCTGGAAGTAGCAACTGCCAAACGATTGACAATGTGTTGGTGGACACGGGGAGTTCGGGGCTGAGAGTTTTGTCGTCCGTCATGACCCTTCCGCTGACGCAGCAGACTTCAGGCGGTAGTCCGGTGGTGGAATGCTTTCCGTTTGTGAGTGGAAATACGTGGGGTCCGGTGCAGACGGCGGATGTGGAGGTTGCCGGCGAGAAGGCGAGTTCTGTGCCGATTCAAGTGATCGGTGATTCGGCTTTCAACTCTGAGACGGTTTGCTCCGCGCCTCAGGATGACGTTAATAGTTTGGGCGCGAACGGAATTCTCGGAGTCGGATTGTTTGCGCAGGATTGCAATGCGTCCGCATGTCTCGCATCGTATGACGTGTACTATGCTTGCCCTTCGGCAAGCACTTGCACAGCGATCACCGAGGCTGCAGCCCAGCAAGTGCAAAATCCGGTTTCATTCTTCGCTACCGATAACAACGGGGTAATTCTTGAACTGCCGGCGGTTTCCGGATCGGAAGCGAGCGTGAGTGGATCGCTGATATTCGGCATTGGAACGGAGTCGAACAATGCGCTGGGCGGGGCGACCATTTATACCGCCGACCCTGACGGAAACTTCACCACCAAGTACAACGGCACGGCATATCCTGATAGCTTCATTGACAGCGGCTCGAATGGATACTACTTTCTGGACTCAAGTCTTACTGGAATCACTGAGTGCGGCGGCGACGAGTCGGGCTTCTATTGCCCTTCGAGCACAATGAATGTATCTGCAACGAATCAAGGCGTGAATGGAAGCAGCGGCGCGTTTACTTTCAGCATTGAAAATGCTGACACTCTTTTCAACTCGAATGATTCCGCCTACAGCGACCTAGGAGGAATATCCGCAACTTCGGCCCCGTATTATTTCGACTTGGGACTTCCCTTCTTCTTCGGCCGCAATTTGTATACGGGACTCCAAAACGCGACTTATCCCAACGGCTATTGGGCGTACTAAAAACTTTCCCCGAGAAAACAAAACCTATTTCATGGCCATGCGCGATTGGTGCAGGCTGGAGATGCGGGAGATGGCCGCGACCATCATGCTGGAAAGCAGTTGCATGGTGGCGACATCTTTTTCGTCGAAGGCGCTGGGAGATGAAGAGAGCACTTCGAAGACGCCAAGAGTGCGGCGATAGTAGCGCAACGGAGAGACCAGGATGGAGCGGACTCCGAGGCGGCGGCAACTGGCGAGATCGACGCGCGGGTTGCGCTCGGCGTCGTGGCAGAGCATGACTTCTCCGGTGCGCACTGCTTCGGCGGAGATGCCGGTATCGGTTTGCAGGCGAATTCCCAGATCAGGAGCGGTGCGGCCAGCGCGGGCGCGACAGACGATCTCATCGCCGGCGCGCAGGGCAATGGCTGCGCCGGTGGCTCCGGTAAGATGCTGGGCGCGCTCGGTGATGGCACTGATGGCCGGTTCAAGATCAAGTTCCGCAGCGTGGATATCGACTTCGTTTTCTGGATGATCGCCGGCGTGCACGGCGCGAAAACCGGAGACGGGATGAGCAGCATTCGCTACGCGAAGCTGGCTGCGAAGGGCAGTTGAGGGCACGCGGGCGTGATGGTCGGCAACTTCGAGAACATGAGGGTCGGGAACGGTGCGGAGCAAGTCGCGCACGAGGCTGTCGAGTTCGGAATCGGTGATCAGGTGAGCGGTCTGCTGGTTGCGCAGCGTTCCACCGAGAACACGCGAAAGGCTGAGCAGCGACGTGTTGCCGCAGGCGAGGCAATACGGACGGCTGTTGGTGCTGATCAGTTCGCACTGGATGCAAAAAGTGGCGGTCTGCAGCGGAACGAAATGTACGTCCTTGAAAGTAGCGCCGTAAACGGTCTTACTAAACATGCTTGCGAATCCCCGCTCTAAAAATCTGGTGTCCCAAGGTAAATAGGGATGGAGGGATGAAGAAGTAGCGGGACTGGTTCCGGCTGTGGAAAACATTAGTGTTGCAAGGGAAGCCGTGTTCGAAGGCAGACTTCGATGCGCTATGCAAGAATTTGCAATCGCAACTCATTCGGGCCAAAGCACCGCTGCAATAACACATGAAAGGCAGATTTTTTCTTTGACCTCTTGATTTGACTGGAGCACTGGCTTAAACTTAGATCATGTCGAGGCAGAAAATGCCTTGATACTGGGGGATATCATGCAGTGGACAGCACCAGCTTTTGAAGAAGTTTGCCTGAATTGCGAAATCAACTCCTACGCGAGCGCTAAACTCTAACCGTCGGCCCTCCCTGATCTCTTCTTTGTAGGTCACACACGCAGGTATGCGTGTTGGCGGTCGTCGTGCTCCTCTTTCGCCCCTTCGGGGCTTGCTATCTTCCCTAAACATTCTTACGCACGGCTTGCGCCCCCTTCGACAAGTTCAGGGCAAGCTTTGGGCTGCATTCTTGCGGCGCTTCGCGGCTATAACCCTAAAGTTAACCGGACCTGCGCAGGGATTCTGGTCTTACCAGATTCTTCTAACCGGCTTGTGCGGCTACAAAGCCTTGATCGTCCTGGCCTGCATGCGGAATCACTTGCACGCTGTGCTGCAGCGTGCGATCGAGTGCGTCGGCGAGAGCGGTGGGAAAATCCATGGTGAGAAGATTGATATCGAGCTGCAGGTGCCGCTGCGAATACAAACGGTGAACCACCAATGCTCCGCGATGGCGGTTGGCAGAGCTCACCAGATCGAGCGAGAGAGTCCAGGCTGCCAGGCCATCAAGAGTCCTCGATCTCCTGCTCTTGCCGCCGTGAAAAAAAACTTCTCCCCGCCGGGGCTGTGCACCGGTCTCGCCCACACGGAAGGGATAAGCTTCGCTGGGGAAAAGCTTGAAGCGAACATCGAAGCCATCGAAGTCATTGGAACTGAACGCAGCTTCGAGAACGCAGCAGACTTGTTCGTAATCCCGGGCTGCCTTGAGCTCTTCCGTGGCTCGCCGGATCGCCAGATTGTTGATCACAATCTGACGCTGTTCAAAGGTACGCTGTGCGACACGTGCAAGTTCGCCTAACTCAAGATAGCCGAGGCGCTGAACGCCAATCCAGATGCCGGTTCCAACTACCGCGAGAACCAGACCCAGCGAACTGCCGGTAGGCCAGAGCAGAAATAAACTCAGCAGCGCGAAGACCGCGGAAACCCCGTAAAGCACGATCACCACCTGGCGATGAGTGAGCCCGTGTTGCAACAGTTTGTGGTGGATGTGTTCGCGATCAGCCGTGAATACTGGACGGCCGCTGATCAATCGCCGGAGAATCGAGAGTGAAGTTTCCAGAATCGGCAAGCCGAAGGAAACTACGGGGATGGCAACGGCGACGATGGTGGGAGCTTTTTCCGCTCCTGCCAGAGCGAGCGCACTGAGCAGGAAGCCGATGAAGAGGCTGCCTGAATCTCCAAGAAAGATGGTTGCGGGATTGAAGTTGTAGCGCAGAAAACCGAGGATTGCGCCAGCCAGAGCGATGGTCATCACCGTAACCAGCGAATATCCGTTGAGCAGAGCGACTACGAACGCCACCAGTGTGGAAAATAATGCCGAGCCTGCAGCCAAGCCGTCCAAGCCATCGATGAGGTTGAAAGCATTCGTGATGGCCAACACCCAGAGAATCGTGAGCGGCAATCCCACAAACCACGGCAGTTGATGCTGGCCGAACAGCACTGGGATGTTAAGAATACGAAGACCGCCCATGAACAACATGGTGGCGGCAAGACCTTGCACCGCGAACTTGATGTAAGGACCGACGGTGTAGAGGTCGTCATACACTCCCAGCAGGAAAACCAGTGAAGCGGGCGCCAGGATAGTCAGCAGGGTTTTCAGGGCAAGTGCGGAGTGCAGGTGCGGCAGATAGGCACCCATTATTGCGGCTGCCACGATGCTTAGCGAGAAAGAAATGAAAATGGCCACGCCACCCAGGCGTGGCAGCGGATTGGAGTGCAGATGCCGTTCCTGCGAAGGCACAGCCACCCATCCGCGCCGGGACGCAACGTCCCGTACATAGCGCGTGAGGACGAACGAAAACAACAGCGACAGGAAGAAAATCGCAAAGAAAACTACTGTCAACTGCCCTCCATCGGCTGACTAGTTACAAAATGTTGGCGAGCGCCATCCTTTTCTGACACTCGAAGTATGGCACCAGTTAGTGATGCCTAAAAGTAAGCGAAGAGGTTCCATCTGCGTTTGAGGGTAGTTGGGAATCTAGCAGCCTAAGAGGATGCTTTCAATTGCCCTCGGTGAAAAATCTGTGGAAAAACAGCTCTGTCCCACATGCGTCACTAAAGCGATGTGATCGGTACAGGCATTGCTATGCTAGACTTTTCAGCGATCCTTCTTCCACCAGAGGCCCGTTGATGGAGTTCGGCAGATTCAGTTTTGCCTGTACCCGATTTCTACTTACGTTCGCTCTCGTTTTGCTTGGCTGTGCGGAGTTCAAGGCTTCGGCACAGCAAGCTCCATCATCTTCGCCGGCTGCTGCTCCCGTGCTGCCTGCAGCGGAACCGATCTCTCAAGCTGCGATTGGAAGCGCGCCCAAGCAGGCTGATACGCAGAACGCTGCTGCGAATGGAGCTTCAACCGTCCAGGTTGCGCCCGCGAACGAAAGTTCTTCTCAGTTGAGGCTAAGCGCCGGTGACCTGCTTGAGGTGAGCATCTATAACGTGCCGGAGTTGACCACGAAAGCGAGGGTGGGAAATTCCGGAGATGTTTATCTGCCGCTCATCGACTACGTGCATGTGAGCGATCTCACGGTAGAAGAGGCGCAGGCTTTGATCGAGAAGCGGCTGGATGAGGGAGGCTTTGTCCGCAACGCTCACGTTACGATCTTCATCGACGAATCTGCTGCCCAAGGAGTGACAATCCTAGGCGAAGTAGCCAGACCTGGTATCTACCCGGCTCTTGGAGACCGCAAGCTCTACGATATGATCTCGGCGGCGGGAGGCTTCTCCGTATCGGCAGGACGAAAGGTGAGCATTATCCGGCAACACAGCCAAGGCGCGCCGATCACTGTGAACCTGCCCAGGAATCTAGCTGACGATCCGCAAGACAACGTGGAGATCCAACCAGGGGACACGATCACGATACCTCGGGCGCCGATCATCTATGTGGTTGGGGATGTCGGGCGTCCAGCCGGGTTACTGGTGGATAACGGCAGCTTGACGGTGTTGCAGGCGCTGGCACTGGCGGGCGGGACAAATCACACGGCAAAGATGGGCGGGATCCGCATCATCCGCAAGAGCTCGGCAGGAATGACCGAAACGCCAGTCCCGCTGAAAAAGATGCTGGAAGCGAAGGCTCCCGACATAACCCTTCAAGCCGATGACATCCTTTTTGTGCCCCTCAGCGGCGTACGATCCGCTGCCGGAACAGGCCTTAACGCAGCGATATCGGCGGCAGCCGGGCTGGCGATCATTGCCGCGCACCCCTAGGCCGCACGTCCGTAGCGAAAACTGGAACGCTGCTTAGGCGGCGATTTCTGTTTCGCTTTGTTCCGGAAGGTTCAACACACGTTCGAGGACGCGGATATATCTTTCCGCTGTGTGACTCCGGGAAAACTTCCGAACGATGTGTTCCCTGCCGTTGTGTCCCAGTTCACGAGCCAGTTCACGATTCGCTGCTAGATACTGAATCGCATTTGCCAGTGAGTCAGCGTTCTCCGGTTCGATTACGAGCCCACCCCGAGCTTCCTCTAAAATGCTGCGCGCCTGCCCGTCGACGCCAAGGATCACGGGACGCGCGCACGACATGAATTCCAGCATCTTGGTGGGGATTACCGTCTTGAACACGTCGGCTTTCTTGAGCAGGACAAGACAAACGTCCGACGCGGAAATATAGGCGGGAATTTTTTCGCGAGGCTGCTGATTGATAAACTGCAGATTGCTTAGGCCGCGCTCGCGGGCTAGGGCGATAATGCGCTCTTTTTCGGCGCCTTCCCCCAGCAGGAGAAATGCAATCTCCGGATTGGTCTCCTGCAATTGCATGGCAGTGGAAATAATGGTCTCCAATCCGTGCGCCATTCCCATCGTGCCGATATAGGAGACAACAAATTTTCCTTCAACCCCCAGTTCCCTTCTCAGATTGATCGCGGGATCTGTAGTCAATGCGGGCGGAGCGAAGACCTCGGTCTCGACGCCATTCTCAATCACTGAAATCTTTTCAAGAGGGACACGCCAGTGTTCAACCAGATAGTCTTCAAACGCGGGCGTGACCACGACGATGCGGTCTGAACGGCGATATAAGAAGCCTGCGATTTTTGCCAGAGTGCGGTGCAGTAGAGAATTTCCGCTACCCATTCCGACGGCGGCCAGGGATTCGGGCCAGAGGTCGCGGACTTCGAAGATAAAGGGGACGCGTTTCCAGCGTGCCAGCCACCAGCCCGCGAGTCCAACCAGCAATTGCGGTGACGTTGCAATCACAACGTCGGGACGAGACAAGAAAAGGCCTGTACTCGCCGCAGATACGCAAAACGAACTGTAGTTCAAAATCCGCTCGTACGCTTTGCGATTAGGAAGAGGAAGCAGCCAGGTACGAACTACATTTACGGCGTCTATTTGCTCGTGAGCTATCAGGCGTCGGAATTTATTGCGATACTCGCGAGGAACCACGCCGGTAGGATGATTGGGGAACCCCGTGAGCACGGTCACTTCGTGTCCCGCAGCGGCCCAATGCCGTGATAGTTCGACCGCTCGCGCGGCCGGGGCGCCCATCTCCGGTGGAAAGTATTGTGAGACGTAGAGAATTTTCATGAGACGGTTGAGCGGTTATTCAGAAACCTAAGCTCACGAAGCGCGATCGATGCCGCCAGTTGCTGTAGCGTCCTCGTCGTTCTGAAGCTCTTCCCTGGCAACTGGCACAGCGACAGGTTGTCCCAAACAGCGAGACTCTTCAAGTGCGAACGTCGCTCGCATCGTGCTGGCAATTTCGTGAAATGGAATCGGTGACTCACTTCCGGCTTGAATTGCGGTGATGAAAGCTTGCCACTCACCACGATGTCCTTTGTCCTGGCGCAGGAGCGAGCGAGAGATGCGCTTCTTTCCGTTCCGTACAAGTTCCAGCCGCCGAAAGTCTTCGAGCACTGCCACGTTGCCGCCGCCAAAGACTTCGATTCGTTCCTTGGAATAAGATTTATCGCCGTTCGCAAGATAGCTGATGGTTCCCTGAGAGCCGTCCGCAAAGCGCAGCGAACATACTACGTTGTCGTTGCTATAGCGACCTGGATTGGACAGGCTGCGCGTTTCGACTTCTACTGGGGACGACTCAGTCAGAAAGCTCAGGAAGTCCACAAAGTGGCAGACTTCACCCACGATGCGTCCTCCGCCCTGCACGGGATCATTCAGCCAGTGATCCGCGGGAAGAAAGCCTGCGTTCACGCGATAGTGAAGTACGAGGGGCTCGCGAACTTTTTTTAGAAAATTCTTCAATTGAATTGCCATCGGGGCAAAGCGACGATTGAAGCCGACCATGAGAAGCGGATGTGTAGAGCCGAGATTATCGTGCGCTTCGACAATTTGTTTTAGTTCAGCTTCGTTAAGGCACAGAGGTTTTTCGCAGAAGACATGTTTGCCGGAACTGAGAGCTGCGATTACCTGACTGGCGTGCAAGTGATGGCGTGTGGTAATGACGACCGTATTAACGGCTGGATTATGGAGAACCTCCCGTTCATTCGTGGTACAGGAACGAAAACCAAATTTCTGCGCGGCATAGCGGGCATGAGAACCACTTGCTGCCGCAGCTACCACCATTTCCACACCAGCAACTCGCTTGATCGCTGGTAAAAGTGTGCTCGTAGCAAAACCGCCGGCCCCGAGAAGACCGATCTGAATGGACTTGTAAGTCGCAACGCGTCGGTCAGGGGCAGACAGGGTTATAGTACGGCTGTCGCTTGCACCCTCCGGATATGCGATCAATACTCCCAGGAACGTCTCTTGCGTTTTGCCCGTGATCAAATCGTAGGCGGAGTGCGCGCGGGCGATGGGGAAACGATGAGTAATCAGTGGCTGCAAATTAAGTTTGCGATCCGCGAGAAGCTTCAGAAAAGCTTCCATGTTCCGCGTTTCAGTCCAGCGCACGTAGCCTATCGGGTAGTCGATTCCCTTCTCTTCGTAGGCGGGGTCATAGCGGCCTGGGCCGTAGGAGCGCGACACGCGAAAGTCGAGCTCCTTCTCGTAGAAGGATCTCCGCGGAATATCCATGGCAACCGTTCCGACAGCCACGACGACAGCGCGATGCCGCGCCACCACCCCCGCGAGATTCACGGGATCATTGCTTGCAGTTTGTGCGGCGATGAGAACCGCGTCGGCGCCATGTCCAGCCGAGTGCTGCACACATAAATCCTGAAAACCGGAAGCGGAAGTACTCACCGCATCGGCTCCGAGGCGCAGAGCCAAGTCCGCGCGCTCGGTGGAAATATCCATTCCGAGCACACAACATCCGGCGGCTTTAAGAATCTGCACCGTCAATTGGCCAAGCAGTCCGAGACCGATCACGGCTACAACATCGCCCAGCTTGGCTTCGGCGTTGCGTACACCGTGAAGCGCCACTGCTCCGAGAGTTGTGAAAGCAGCTTCGTCGAAGCTCACAGTATCAGAAGGAATCCGCGCGACGAGCAAACGGGGAACGCAGGCGAATTCGGCATGTACGGCATGACCTGCTCCAGCGCACGCCACGCGATCTCCGAGGTTAATATCGGCAATGCCTTCGCCCACAGTAACAACAGACCCGGCGCTGCTATAGCCCAAGGCGCTGGGTTGATCGAGGCGGCTGCGGACGGTAGACACGGTTGCCAGCAAGCCATCACGGTTGATCTTGCTTAGAACTTCGCGCACAAGATCGGGGCGCATTCTCGCCTTCTGCAGTAAGCTCTTGCTGGCGAATTCTGAGGAAGCCCGCTCCGTGCCCGCGGAAACTACGGAGGCAGCGGTACGCACCAGCACGTATCCCGCCAGCAATTTCGGGGCAGGCACGTCCGTGACGGTGATTTCCGCGGTGCGCGAATCCTGGAAAACTTGCTTCATGCTTGGTTCACAATCATCGCAGATCGATGTGCTTTCGCAGTCCGCTTCTCCGTGAGATTCACTCGATAAATCTCGCATTCATCACGCAAAATGATTATCTCTCCGTCTGCTGATTCAACCTTGCATCTCTCGTCCGTGAGAACTGCGGTCACGAAGCGTGCTGGCAGTTGGGATCGGGTTTCGTAGAGCAAAGAAACTGCCGGCTGAAGGTCGCCGTAGGTGGGCGACTCCCAGCCGAGCAGTTGCTTGTCCTCGATATCGATTGCCGAATCCTTCCCCGCCTGTGTCCAGACTTGGTTCCCAGCACGAATGACGGACGCAATGCCCGAAGCGCTGGCAAAAATATTCCACCAAATTGGCGATTTGTCCGTTGTGAACTCAACTTGAAAAGGCGCACCGGAAATTTCATGCGGAAAATCGGCCGCGAGCCAGTGTAAGCGCACGTCGTGCACTCCGCTTCCTTCTATGTCATCGATGATGACCCAACCCGAGCCAGCCAGCCACTGAACTGCACGGTGATGCTTCACGCCAAAACGCTTGTAGCCATCATGCTCGCCTTCAAAACGATCGGCGTAAGCCTGACCGGCCGAAGTATAGGAATGGCCTGACGCTTGCGCCCAATCAACCCAGAGAAACCGGCCGGCGCGGCTCATCTGGTCGTGATAATCGATGGTGACAGTATTATGAACGGCAGTCCTCGCAAGGCCATTATTCCACGGCGCAGGGCCATTGTAGAGATACGTTCCCGCATCGCGTGCGAGATTGATGCCGTGCCACCACAAATCCACATGCAGTTGATCGGCCTGAAAAGGACGGCGCGTGTAGCGGCCGGCGCGAATGAGAGCCCATGAACGTGAATCGCCGAGACGGAAATATCCGGTTTCGACGGATGCAGATGAGATTGGAGTAGTTTTTTGCGCAGCTGCAGGCTTTGCCCCGAACTTTGCCCCGAACCACAGCGCAGCTTCATCCCAAGGCCCGGGCGGTAGCGTGGGGCGATCAAGAACCGCAGCCCCCAATTGCAGCAGTGGACGAAAATCACGATACGGGGAGAGCGTGAGCGGAAAAATCATGCTGCCGTCGTCGGAACCGTAGTTCGGAGCAAGACCGCTTTCCGGATCTACCCAAGCCCGCATAAATTCAAATCCGGCTTGCGTGCGCTTGCGAATTTCTTCGGGGAGTGGAACCTGGTGAATCTCGGCGAGACGTAGTGTCCACAGCAGCAGATGCAGAATCATGCGCTGGTAGTTGAAGGAATACTGCTGCGAAACACCTTCGGGTGTGATCTGATCGAGAACAGCTTCCTGCAAAAGATGCACGCCAAGGTTTTTCCAAATCTGCGCCTCTCGCAATTCTGGATAGAGGATGCCTGCGGTCCACAGTCCAACGGCTTCGCTAATCAAATGATTGCTGCGCTGAGAGCGAGCGTAGCCGAGGGTCTGCGCCGTGCGCCAGGCGTGCGCAGCGATCATGGAAACCAGCAGTGCGACGCGCTCATCGGTGGTGGAGGGCGAATTGATGAAAGCATGCAGCGCAAACGACCAGGCCAGGATTCGTAAGGAGGACTCCTGCCCACAAATCCAGAGTGGACCAGCCATGGGCGGACTTTGGCGTGCCCAGTCCTCGGTCGCGGTCCAGAAGGCTTGCGCAAGGCGCTCGTCGCCGCTGAGAGCGTAGGCTCGTACCAGCGAATAGACAAATAAGAATCGGGAGGGCTCGAGAATAAATTTGAGATCGCCGTATGTGGGCGAGGCAAAACGCATCTGCGTCCACCGCTGCTGCGGTGAAACGCTCTGCCCCGTTGCCGGGTTCCGAAACCATTGCGGCGGAAATTCGCACGGGAAAGATAATTGGCCGAAGAACGGCAGGTTGCCTGCGAGAATCGACTCTGCTTGGCCGAGGATTGATGCTTCTCCATCGATCCCGATGATTTCTCTGATGCCCGATCCTAGGCTTTGCGCGTTGGTGAAGAAAAATTTCCTGGTGCCGTCCCGTCGCGCAGATCGTATTTCTTCGGGTCGAACGCCGGGAGCTATCCGCTTCAAGTCCCAGGAATCCCAGCCTTGCACGGAACGCATCCGCCACGACATTAAGCCACAGCCACGCTGGAGTTCGTATTCCAGGCGCAGCATACCGTCGCGCACGCCGAAAGTGCGGCCGATTTGCAACATGGAGCCAATCTTACTCATTCGGCTTACTCATCGGCTCACCCATTCACCGTTCCCGGGACGACCGCGAGGCGCCGATTCGTAAGGCGCTCGGCGGCCCGCGCCTGAAGCCATTCATGGATGACGAAAAATTGATTATCTTTATCGGGACCAGCGTTGGTATCAGAGTCGAGAGTGGATTGTGGCTTCGCCGCAATCGTACCGCGATCGAGTGCTGCAACTACTTCAGTAGCCTTCTCAATGCCAAAGACGATGAGCCGGTTGCGCAAGTCACTCAGCGATTCGCATTGGGCTTCGCCAGGAAATTCGCAGCGCTGAAGAATCGGCCCGGTATCGATTCCTGCGTCCATGTAATGAATGGTGACGCCGACTGGAACATGCTTCAGCAACGACCACTCTGGACTGCTCATGCCGCGAATTTCCGGCAACAGGCCCAAGTGCACGTTAAGAACTCCGAGACGCGGGATATCGAGGAGCGGCTTTCGCAGAATGTTGCCGCCGGTGAAGATGATCAGATCGGGCGACCATTCTTTGAGACACGCAATCGACTCCGGCACGTTCTGATCGTTGCAGGTAACAACCGGGAAGCCGTAAACCGCTGCTACTTCCCGCAGGTTGCGGAAGAATTTGTCTTCGTGTTTGAGCAGAGGCTGCAGGTAAGGATTCCGGAGTTGCGATGGCCTATTGGTTCTTTGTGGAATCAGCTTGGCGCGCGCGTAGCGCGCAACATCTCGCGCACCCCACTGTTCGAGCTTGCGCAGCAAAGTTACGCGATCCAGAGTCGAAAGAGCAAGAGCACCGACCGGAATATACCCAGACTCGGCCATACGCGCTGCCATTGCGCATGCCGATTCACTGTATACGCTCGAGCACAGAATTACGATGCGCATGGTAAAGTCTCGGCGGTGGATGCTTCGAATGTTTTCGTAAAGCGCTGCTCCAAAAGAAGTGCGTCCGCGAAGAATTTGCAACCCCAACTGATGTAGCGCAGCGGTTGATAGCGGCCCCAGATTGGATAAGAGCCGCTGACCCCACCCACGACTCCTCGTTGCCCGCGAACTGGAATCATTTGTTTCAACATCTCGTTCATTTTTAGGCCGGCGTTGAGATAGCGCAGGTCGTCCGTTACTTCAAATAGCCGCAACCAGACACATGACATCTGCGCGTTTCCGGTGAGGCAAGTGAAGTGCTGACCGCCTTTGAAATCCGATTCGTAGGCGCCGGACAAATATTTGTTGGTCTCGAATTTCCGCAGCAGCACCCATGCCGACTTTGCGACCGTTTCGATGGCATCGCTCCTATGGCGCAGAATGGCACACTCCAAAACACCCTGCAGCACGTATGCAATGAAGTGCAGATAGTTGGGAGGGCCTTGCAGGTTGATACCGTCGATCCAACCGCTGGGCCGGAAGTGTGACAAAACCCAATCGAGATTTTTCTCGGCCGCAAGACCGTAATCCGAACGGTGATCGTTATTGCTATTGTGATCACGATTATCCGGACCAAGATAATTCTCGGTCTGCGCGGATAGCTCAGCCAGCGCCCATGCCACCATGCTGTAGTAAGTGTGGGCCGTGCCTTGATACGCACTCGGACCTGACCACGATCCATCGGGTTGCTGCATTTTAATCAGCCAATCGCCGGCGGTGGTGGCTGCTTGCCGAATCTCCAGGCAATTCATTTCCACGTGCGCGCACACCAAACCTTGCAGGACCTGGCCGGTGTTGAATACCGACGGTTGTGATTCGTCATTGTGTGATCCGCCGTGCAATCCGCCGGGAAAAGCACCTGTTGGCATCTGCAGTGAGAGCAACCACGTCGTGGCACGCTCGGCGGCGGCAAGCGGCTCATGATCGCCTGAGGCGCGTGCGAAGTCGCAGAGCGTCGGAATAATGTAGCCGGTGACTTCAGGATAGGAGGCGGAATATCCAGTGAGCAGGCTGTAGTAGGCCGCAATGCCGCCGTCGCGCCGCTGCGCGTCGAGAATCCAGCGTAGCATTGCGTTCAGCGCCTCTGCGGTGGGCCGCTTGGTGGTCGAATAAGAGTAGAGATGCTGTTGCTCGAAAGAGACCCGCAGTTTGTCCGATACGAGTTTCTGAACAAGCGAAAACATGCGCTGCGGCCGGCGCAGCAAGCCAGTTACTTCGGTCAGCGCTTTAGCAGTGCGACCGGCCGTGGCGCTGTGGTTGCGGCTGTTCACGCGGTGGCTGCCTCGGGTGTGTGGCCGAATTCTTCCGTTCTCTGCTGTGCGCCGGCATCGAGGAAAATCCGCATCCAGTTCTCCAGGGTCAGAAGTTGCCAGATTTGCATCGACCAATCTTCGGCTCCGCTCCGCTGCTCATCGACGAAGCGGCGCACCGCTTCCGGGCGGAACAGGCCGCGCTTGCGGATGTTTGTTTCGGAAAGCAGATCATCGACCATCTCCCGTAAATCGTTGGCCAGCCAGTAGTCGACTGGAGCGGCAAAACCGGCTTTCGGCTGCCGCAATACTTCGGCAGGCAGAACGTCTCGCATTGCTTGGCGCAAGATATGTTTGGTCGTTGGTTGGAAAAATCCTTTAAGTTTGAGATCCGGCGGAATGTCTCGTGCAGCGAACTCGGCAAGTTCACGATCGAGAAAGGGTACGCGCACTTCAACCGACGATGCCATGCTCATTTTGTCGTTGTAATTCAGATTCAGGCTCGTCATGAAGATCTTGGTGTCGAGATAAAGCATCTGGTTGAGGAAGTCGGCGTCGCGCACTTCGTTAAAGCGGGCATGATGGCGAACCGCCGGATCGGAGGCGCGAAGCTGATCCTGAATCTCAGGCGCATACAGCCTCGTCTTCTGCTCAGCGTCGAGATAAGTACAGTTCCGGATGAAGCGTTCTTCCGGTGCGAGAGACGCGCTGCGTGCCATCTTCTTCGCCAGACGCACGCTTCCTTTCATCGCCGTACCGCGCAGACTGGGGAGTGCGCCGATGCCGGATTCGATCCCTGCGCGAAACGCACCGGGAATTCTTTGATAGGCGCTTGCCCAGCGATGCGCGGCGTGCTTGCGGTATCCGGCGAACAATTCATCGCCGCCGACTCCCGATAGCATCACGGTGGCCTGCTTACGAGCTTCGCGGCATACCAGATAAGCCGTGATGATCGCAGGATCAGCGGTGGGCTCATCCATGTGCCACGTCAAACGAGGCAGCAACTCGGCAACGTCCGGCTCAACTACGATCTGCTGATTCTCGCAACCCAGTTGGCGCGCCAGGCGCGCCGGTACATTGGGATCATCCAACGCGGTTTCGCCGACGCGATACTTGTGCGGAAAAGTAATCGTGTAAGTGCGGACGGGCTGTTTTGCCGCTCTGCACATCATGGCCACGATGCTTGACGAGTCCAATCCAGCGCTGAGAAATGCGCCGATCGGGACGTCGCTCACCATCTGCTGTTCCACTGAGTGCCGAAAGCGTTCGCGAACTTCATCGGCAAGATCAGCCTCAGATCGCGGATATGGCGCGTCGGCGTGGGGAAAAGTCAGGTCCCAGTATTGGCGGATTTTCAATTCGCCGTTGCGAAAGGTCGCGCAGTGCCCGGCGGGCAGCTTGTAGATGCGGCGGAACATGGTTTTGGGATCTGGAACCCACAAGAACGTCAGATACTGATGGAGCGATTCCAGATCAAGCTCGGCATCGATCTCCGGCACGTGGAGTAGGGCTTTCACTTCGGAAGAGAAGGCCAATTTTCTACCCCGGTGCGAATAATAGAAAGGCTTCACGCCGAAATGATCGCGTGCCAGAAACAACTCTGGCGTGCCCGAACGCAGATCGCAGATGGCGAATGCAAACATGCCTTTGAGGCGATGAACGCAATCGGCGCCCTCTTGCTCGTACAGGTGGATTATGACTTCGGTATCCGTGTTGGAAGCGAAGTGGTGACCTTTGCTTTGCAGTCCGCGGCGAAGTTCAGCGAAGTTATAAATTTCACCGTTGTAGGTAATCCAGACAGTGCGGTCCTCATTGCACATCGGCATGTGGCCGTCGGCCGATAGATCGAGAATGGCGAGGCGGCGGCTGCCGAGGCCAACGTAGGAACCGTCGGGAAATCTTTTCTCCCACAGGCCAGAGTCGTCGGGACCACGGTGTGCCTGGACGTGCGTCATCCGTCCGAGCACTTCCCTATCCCCACAATTGGCGAGTCCGGCGATCCCGCACATAATGCGCCTATTCCTCTCTTCCTTACTAAGTTCGCCTGCGCTTCAGTTCGTAAATCTTGGCCTTAGTGTGAAACATCTGAACCGCCTGAAACCCGCAGTAGATAAGGCCGGGCACGCCATCCAGAAACCCAAATCGCAAGACATAACGATACAGGAAAAGCAACACGGGAGAACCCGGAAGAGCAAAGAGTTTGCGCTTCAGCCAGCGGCGGCGCTGGGCCTGTGTGCCCGCTAGCGATGGAGGCAGTTCTTTGTCATCCCCCTCCAGCAACACACGCGACTCCCAGTTGGAATATTCATCATGTTTCTGAATGTAACGCGAGAGCGATTCCACATTGTGATGAATCAGCGGATTCCGCAGCTTTGCAGTGACGCCTTCGACCACGACGTGCTCATGCACCTCCATGTCAGCCATGGAGGCATCCTGGTTCTTCAGACGGCATTCGTAGCGTCCTCGGCCCCGGCGAAACAATGAAAGTTTCCACAAGCCAACATCTCCATGGCGCAGCACCCGGCCGAGAAACCACGTGCGCAACTGGATGAAATACCCGTTGACCGCGGGATTCTGAATCGCCAAACGAATTTCTTCGGCGAGTTCTGGGGTGACCACCTCATCGGCATCCAGCAGGAGAATCCAATCGTAAGCGATGGGAAGCGTGTTCATGGCCCATTGCCGCTTCTTGGGCCATCCCCCCTGATAATGAAACTGGACGACCTGTGCACCGTGGGATCGAGCGATCTCGACGGTATCGTCCGTGCTTTGCGAGTCAATTATGCAAACTTCGCCAACGGCTTTCAGTGCCTGCAAACATCGCGGCAGATTTTTCCCTTCGTTGCGCGCTGCAATGATCACGCTAACCGGGAGCGTGCCGGCGGGAACGGCACTGGCGAGTTTCCGAATTTCTTCAATCTTTTCCATTGCGGCAATTGCTCAATTCGAAAGGTGCCGCTCACACCAGCATTGCAGCACATACAACGACCACGGACGAGACCAGGAAGTGCGTCCCTCCATAAAATCTTGCCACACGCTGCGGGCCGCTGGTTGGCTGATTAGAGCACCCAGCGGGCCATCGCCAATCTTACTCAACGATTCTTCCACCACCGGGCGCAACGCATCGCGCAACCAATGCTCGAATGGAAGTGTGAAGCCGCGTTTTGGTCGATGGACAATTTTATCCGGAAGTTCACCCCTGAGCGCTTTCACCAGCAAAGGCTTCGGCGTCGCGGCATCGAGCTTCCACGATCCCGGCAGCGCAAGGACACGGCGGCCCAGTTCATGGTCGATCAACGGTACGCGCACCTCCAAGCCGTGCGCCATGCTCATGAAGTCGGAGTCCCGTAACAGTGTGTTGAGCATATAACACCGCGCCTCGAGATAGGAAACACGGTTGATTGGGTCGAGGGTCTGGGCGCGGGTCAGGCTCTCGATCAGGGGTTTTTCCGGGCACAAAAATCCAGTCTTTTCCAGAAGCGGCAATAATAATTTGTGCCGCTGATCCGGGGTGAACAGCATGCGCGAAATAAAATAAGGGTGAGCGATGCCTCCGCCGTTGTGGCCTAGCGTGGCCAACTTGCGATTCTGATCGCTGGAAGGAGCGAGCGCGGCAAAAATACTCGCTGACGGACCACGGAGCGCTTTCGGTATGCGCCCCCATGCGTTGGCAAATCGTTCCATGCGAGGCACGGTGTGGAAACTGGAGTATCCGGCAAACATTTCGTCCCCGCCCAAGCCCGAAAGAGCAACTTTCACACCGGCCGCCCGTGTTCGCTCCGATACGAAGTAGGTGTTGATGCCATCGATGGTAGGTAGATCCATTGCACGAATAGCGGGAGCAATCGCGGCGAAAAAATCTGATTGGGTAACAGTGATCTCGTGATGATCGGTGCGAAACTGTTCCGCGATTGCGCGGGAGTACTCTGCCTCGGAATAGTCAGCCTCTCGAAATATGACCGAGAACGTGCTCGGACGAACGCCGCCTCGGCTTAATATTGCGACCAGACTGCTGGAGTCGATGCCGCCGGAAAGAAATACGCCCACCGGAACATCGCTCACCAGTTGCATGCGCACTGACTCGTCGAGCAGTTCGGCAATCTGGGCTTCGCATTTGCTTCGATTCTCTTCAGCGCCGTCACAATTCTGATCGCGATCATTGAGCTCCGGTTCTCCTGGATTTGGTCCGATCAGGTCCCAGTACTGAACTTGCTTTACTTGCCCATCCTTCCAAGTCAAATAGCAGCCGGGTGGGAGCGCATTGATTCCTTCTATCAGTGTGTTCGGATCGTAGAGGGCACCAAAGGTCAGATAGTTCACGAGGCCGGCAGAATCAACGCGCCGCGGAACCAGGCCAGTTCCAAGGAGGGTCCGGACTTCGGAAGAAAACAAAAAGTAGCGATCCGATTGCCAGAAGTAGAGCGGCTTGATGCCCATAGGATCGCGCGCGACGAACAGGCGGTGATGCTGTGCATCCCACACCGCGAAAGCAAACATGCCGCGAAATTCATGCAGACATTGTTTGCCCCAATGGCCGTAAGCTTTGAGGATCACTTCCGTATCCGAATCACTGCAGAAGCGCAACCCTTCCTGCTGCAACTTCGCGCGAATTTCGCGAAAGTTGTAGAGCTCTCCGTTGTAGACGATCCAGTTGCCGGTTGCGGGATCGTTCATGGGTTGATGCCCTTGAGGAGACAGGTCGAGGATCGCAAGGCGGCGATTTCCCAAACCAATTTCGATGGCTTCCGATGCGGAATCTTGCAGAATCATCGTGCCGCCATCGTCCGGCCCACGGTGAGCCAGCGACTGCGTGGCATGATGCAGCAATTCTGCGGGTACGCGCGCGTTGTGGCCGATGATGCCGAAAATTCCGCACATCCGAACGATCACTCCTTGGGCTTTGCAACTCATCTTACGTGAAGCGTGGGGCGTTCAGTGGGGCACGTTTGCGGCTCGTTTACGCGCGCCGATTCAATCGCCGACTCGTGTTCCGGCAAGACGCCGAGCCAAGCCGAGCAGTTCGTCGACGTGCCTATCCCAACTGAAATCTCGAGAACGCACGATTCCCTTTTCACGCATGGACGTGGATTGTGAATCTGATCGAGACGCCCGCACGACCTGTTCCGCGAGAAGTTCTGGAGAGAAACGTGGAAAATACAGCGCAGCTTCCCCACAGATCTCGCGATGCACCGCCAAGTCCGATGCGATAACGGGAAGACCGCTGGCCATCGCTTCAACCAGCGGGTGAGCAAAAGTTTCGGCATAGGCGGGAGTCACATAGAAATTACAGGCTCGATACAGGTGATGCAGCAGAGGGTATGGGACTGCGCCCAACTCAACTACTTCCTTGCCCAGCTGAAGTTGACGGACCAAGTCCGCCGCGGTGTCCGCGCGATAATCCCCCGGGTTTTCCTTGGAATTTAATTTGCAAGTAAGGATTAAACGGACGGTATGGGGATGCAGATTCTTCTTAAGAAGCGCAACGCCGCGAATCAGGGTTTCAAAATTCCGATAGTAGTTGTAGTGGCTGACGAACAACAGACGGAGTGAGCCTGCCGTCGCAGCAAGCCGTTCCCGCACTTCTAGCGGCAACGGCGACTGATCCCTAAAGAACGCTTTGTGATCGAAACCGTGGTGGATACAAATGACGTCGCTTCCGGTCCAACGCCGCAGGTCGCTGGCAAAGGCCTCACTTGGGGCGACCGCGCGGTCGGCCACGCGCACCGACCATCGAGCAAGCGCGGACTTTGCCTCGTTATCGAGCCACAAACGATAGTCGCCACGGTCCCGTAGATCGCGGCGAAAGTCGGACGATGTGTAGAGTGCGTTCCGGCTGAGAAGGATTTGTGGCACGGGCGAGCGATAGACCGCAAAGTTTCCCGTCGACAACAGGACATTGGCGCCGGTGCGATGAATCATGTCTGGCAAGTTGCACTGCTCGTACCAGAAGCGTCTCGCGGAACCGGAGGGGCAGTCGACCTGCAGAAGCGTAACGCGAGTTGAGTCTGTAATCTCGTTACGCAGTTGCCCGCCCACCAGGAGCGTTGTATGCACGTCGTCTCGAAGGGCAAGGCGCGGCAATACGTTACGGACGTAGGTTAGACCTCCGCCGGCACTGGCCGCGAGCGCGTTAATGAAGAGGTGGATCATACGGGCAGGTCAGTTTCGGGTACGCCATCGTCAATGTGAACATCAGCACGAATCGATCATGGGAGCCGCAACATCTTGCGGAGACGCTTTCTGCGAGTGCTCCACCACGGATCGACCAGCCCCGAATAAAGAAAACGATACTCGGGCGCGGAGTATTTCACTTCGATCTCACGGCGCCACAACAGAGATGGGCTGTCATATCGGCGATCGATGATGCCTGCGCAAGGAGCGAAACAGAAACGATGGTAACGCTGGATCACTTCCCATGCATTCGCATCCACCGCGTCCCAACCGAATGTCCAGGCAAAAGCATCGATCGGCTTTTGCGTCCACGAGGCGAGCTTGCGGGCGCTGTCGCCAATTTCCTGCTCCAGCTTGTCCGACGATAATCCCACGAGCCGTTGATGCGTAAGCGTGTGGTTTCCGATGGCGTGGCCTCGGGCTGCCAGGTCTGCAATCTGCGCCGGGTTCATCGGCTTCCAGTCTTCCCATTGTTCGTCGCCGGGTCTGGAGTCAGGATTGATATTCGTACGATAGAACCGGAGTGCTTGATCTGCAGCACATTCGGCAAAGGCGGGCACAACAAAAAATACTCCCTGGCCGCCGAAGGATTCGAGCAATGGCGCAGCCACTACGTAGTTGCTCTCCCTTCCGTCATCAAAGGTAAACAGCAGCAGGGGCTTCGAGGCTTGCGATGACGGGTCGTTCCATAGCTTGGTGAAAGCTTCCAGATTTGTAATTGTAAAATGTTGGGACGCCCACTTCAGTTGATCGCGAAACTGCGACTCGAATGACGGTGGCGTTTCGTGTACACCGATAATCAGTCCGCTGGCTTTCGACTTCTGTATGCGCAGGGCTAGTTCATCGAGACGCGCCAGAGTGGCGGTTCGAATCAGCGCGGCGCGAGCATGGGTCCTGAGATTCATTGCATGATTATTTTGAGCTTTTCCGCGAGCCCTGCTAAATGAGCCCGTCACCATCGGCGGGCGCGGGGTACCAATCTTTTGTCGGCAGTAGATTTGTCTTATCGAGAAGCCAGCCTATTGGCGCATCGAATTGGCGATATTCAAAACCTCTTTGTCGCAGTAATTCCCGTCTCTCTCTATTCTGATTGCGCAGGACGATTGCATCGACGGTCTTTTGATAGTAGGCAACGAGCGCGCCGACAATCCTCAGCCATTCCTCGGGCGGGACTTCTGGATAAATATCGAGCACGTTGAGTGTGTTGATCTGGCCGCGATATCCGCGAACGCGTTGATTCACGGTGACCAGAATTTCCTGGTCAGGGCTATGGCTGCGAAATGCAAATGCCGCAGTGGTTGCATCCCTACCCGAGAAATAGCGCCAGCGTATGTAGGAGGGATCACGCAGGGAAGTTAGTTTCGCGGAGGGATGATGAACCGGCAGATCGTTCACTTGCTCTGACGAAGTAAGAAGTCGAAGCGCATCGGGGGAAAACGCATCGATCTGAAGCGGGCGGACGAGAGCCGCGAACTGGGAGATTGGATTTCCAGCCAGACGGGCTAGCAGGCGATTCGAACTTCGACGATGAACCAACTCTTCGACTACTGGCGGCCAGCGCAGCACAGCAAATAATTCTCCATCGGAATATGGCATTGGACCTGCCCCTGCCGCTTTCCACAAAGCCGCGGCCTCAGGGTTGGCCGATGTTCCGAACAAAGGCCACTGCCTGGCGAGGCGACAATACTGAAGGAAGATGCGGCCTCCGTTACCGCGGTGACGATCGTCTACGTAGAACGAACTCGATCCCATGAGAAGAATGTTTTTATTCTCGAAGCGAAAAGTTTGCGGGCTGCACAAGATGCAGCCCACGAGTTGATCGGCAGCGCGAAGGCCGAAACCTAGAGGATGCTGGGGCTGGCGGGCTGGGTTTTCTAGCAGAAACCAGCGAAGATGCGCCTCTACCGACTCTCTAGTTCGGCCGGACTGAGCGGCGATAAAACTCGCGACCTCGGATATGTCTTTCTCTGCGATGACAACCAGTTGGGTGGGCGCAGTTTGCTGCGCCATTGGCCTTGGCATCGACATGGGCGCGGTCATTGCGCAGTTGCCTCGTAAATCCTCATCAGGTTTTGCGCCTGATGGGACAAGGTTAGCTTATCGAGGATTGTCTGCCGGGCGGTGCGGCCGATTTGTGCACGAAGTTTTGCGTCTCCCAGAAGGATTCGCAATCCTTGCACGAGTTCTTCAAGACCATCGATTGGGATGAGCCATCCGTTTTTCGCGTGATCGATTACTTCGTCGATGCCTTGCCCACGGCAAGCGATTGCCGGTTTGCCGCTGGCCATTGCTTCCAGATAAACGCATCCGAGGCCTTCGTAGCGGCTGGGCAAAACAAACATTGTGCAGTTGCGCATGGCATCGGCCACGTCGGCGCGACTTTGCCGGCCTAGAAAACAAACCTGATCGCTGATTGCGAGATCTCGCGCCAGAGCGGCGAAGCGCTCTCGATCCGAGCCTTCACCGATCATGCGGCATTGCAGGCCGGGATACGAATCTTTTATTCGAGCGAAGGCGCGTAGCACGAGCTCATGCCCTTTACCCGCCAAGAGATTTCCAACGATCAAAATTATTGGCGTCTGCTCCGGTGCACAAGCGGGCGTAAATAGGTCGGAGTCAGTGCCGTTGTAGACGACCTCGGCGGCCACTTCCGCGCCCATTCCGTCTATAAGCAATCGACGCACTTTGTCGCTGATGCAAATCACCTTACTTGCCCTCGCGTAGACATCCAGAGAAGCTCGCCTTCGCCAGCGTGCAGCAATCCCATCTTCGAAACATCTATTGAAGACGTCCAGACCATGAATGGTAACAACAAACGGAATGCCTAAACGCTGCGATACAAATGCCGCAGCTTGGCCACAAGGCAGCGCCGCGTGGGCGTGAATGACATCAATCGGCGACTGCCGGTGAAGTTGGCGGATGCGGCTCAGAAGGATTCCACCTAAGAATTTTCCTCCGCTTGAAAGACCGAAGTTCCCGGGCAGTTGCGGGTAGCGAATCCATTGGGCGGGAGAATTTTGTGCTGGCTTTCTGCGCGAATGATAAATGGAATCGACTGCGATGACCGAAGAGGAAACGCCATAAACACCGAGTTGCCGGAGACTCTCTGCGATAAAGCAACCGCTCACTTCATCCCCATCGGAGGGATAAAAGGGTGTGAGCGTCAGGACATGCAGCATCGCGGGTATGACTTTCTCCAGTATGTTTTAGGTTCGAGTTGAAGCGTACCAGTTAAGGCGTTCGAGTTGAGGCTGGATGCGTGAGGTGCGCACTAGCGGCTCTCGCTGGTCTCAGCCATGCGCTCCCGAATGAGTTCCGTGAGGCCTGCGATGCTGACAAAACGCGCATCCTGCATGTCTCGATCGGAAAACTGCATACTGAAACGCTGTTCGATCTCGGTAATAAACTCCACAACTTCCATCGAGGTAAGCCAGCCTGCCTCAAAGTAGTCAACGCTAAGAAGAGCTTCGCGCGGTTGCTTTCCGATCTTCGTCCGGTTCACGAACCAGTCGGTAAGCCAATCCTCGACTTCTGCCTTCAACTCTTCCCTCTCTATCATTTGTTTCTTTGTCACCGCTCGATCGCCACACAGCGTGCGGGCGAACCGTCACATCCTTTCAACTTCAGCGGCATTACGATCAGTTCGACTTCCGGCGCGGTCACCGCTTTCAGGTTGGCGAGGTATTCCACAAGCACCACTCTGGCTCCGAGCAATATTTTGTGGTTGGGTGAGTCTTTGAGAGTTCCGCGCGAATGGGCTGGATTATCGGGTGACGGCGTGTCCATGGCGATGAGCCGCACTCCGTTGTCCGCCAGCCATTGCGCAGCATTTTCGGTGAGAAACGGATACTCATTATAAAACTTCATGTTGCCAAAATACTCGGACCACCCGGTGCGCAAAATCAAGCGCGCCGGCACTTTGCCGCCAAGTTTTTGCTTGAGGTCTGGGATGTCGATTTCCTGCAAGGGGCGGCAACCGGTGAAGTCCGCAATCGTGGCCGGTCCGATCAGCACGTCCAGCGGAACTTCATCGATGGTGCCGCCGCCGGGGATGAAGTGCCGTGGCGCATCGGCGTGGGTGCCGATGTGTGTCCCGAGGACTAGCTTCCGCGTTTCGCGGCCTTCGATTCCGTGGCGACCGAGAATGGTGATCTCGACCACGGGATGCCAGGGCGTGGGGAAGGTCATCATGCCTTCTTCGATGGGTAAGGAAAGGTCGATAATCTTCATGCGTTATTTTCCGATTGCGCTTATTTTCCCGATGTCGAGTGCGGGTCTCCGTTTCGGAGAAGTCAGCGGGTTAACCCTGCGCTCTCTGTGGCCTGGATTCGAGGTGTCGAGGTAGATCCAATCTGCAGCTTCTGCACCACCAGTTCGCGAATACGAGCCTTCTGCACCTTTCCGTTCGCCGTTCTGGGAAGTTCATCGATCGATATGTAGCGGGCGGGTTGCTGGTGCTGCGCAAGATTGCGTTTCGCGTATGCTACCACCGAATCCAGAATCGTTTCGAGTTCCACTCCGGCATCGAGTTTCAAGACAGCAAGAACATCTTCGCCATAGAGTTCGTGAGGGATACTGACCACGGCCACTTCCGCGACGCCGGGAATGTGCATGAGAGATTCTTCAATGGCCGCGGGGCTGATGTTTACGCCTCCGCGAATAATGAGGTCTTTTTTTCGGCCGGTGATGAAGAGAGAGCCGCGTTCGTCAAGATGGCCTACATCGCCGGTCGGAAACCAAGCGGCCGCATCCATCTTTGACAACGCGCCGTCGGCATCAAGGTAACCGGCCATGAGGTCCGGTGTAAGGATTTGCACTTCCCCATCTGCGCCGGGCGGAAGTGGTTCTTGATGATCGTTATCATGATCACCACCATTATCATTTGCGATTCGAAGTTCAACTCCCGGCAGAGCTTCTCCAACGTAACCGCCGGCGTCGATATCGGTTCGTGAGCGCGCGGTGACGAACAGAGTTTCCGAGAGACCATAATTCTCAATCAGACGCACGCCGTAACGGGCTTCGAACTCGTTCTTCACTTTTAACGAGAGCGGAGCGAAGCCGACAAAAGCATGGCGCACAGAGCTGCGGCAAAATTCTTCGCCGGTGCGACCGCGATCCATTCTCAATAAGATCGATAACACGGTGGGTGCAAGCCATAGCGTGTTGACGTGGTTGTTTTTAGCCTTGTCCCAGAAATGCAGGCTCGACCGTGCATCGAAGACATGATCCACGACGACGCTCGCTCCGCAGAGAAATGGTAGAACGAGCAAGTTGTAGAAACCGCCCATGTACGCCATCGAAAGCGTGAGATAGAAACGCGATTCTTGGTCGATACGCTGCGCGTCCGCGAAAGCCAAGGCATTGCGGAACATGTGCCCCAGCTTGTGTGCCAAGCCCTTGGGCTTCGCTGAAGTACCCGAGGTGTACGTGATCACGATCAGGTCTTCAGCGTCGGCCGTTTCGAGGCGAACGAATTCTTTCGCGTCGGCGAGACTATCAATTCTGATCTGGTCATTACTCCGGTCTTCGATCTGGTCGGGGCCCTGTGCGTCTTTGATTCCTTCTTGGGACGTTATCAGCATCAGCACATTCGCGTGGAGGCTCTTGATTGCGTCGGCGCTCGTCGAGCCGGCCACAATGAGCGCGGGCTTGCAGCTTTCGAGAATGAATTGAACGTCGCTTTTGCTCAGTGAAGGATTTGTGGGGACGATAACTGCTCCCAGATAAATGCAGGCGAAATACAGGATCGCGAGCTCGCAGCTATTCGGAAGCATGACGGCAATGCGGTCGCCCTTGCGCACGCCGCGGCGGCGGAGTTCCGCAGCCAAGGCACAGGCCTGGCGATGAAATTCGCCGTAGGTGATTTCCCGGCTGGTTGCGGCGTCCACCAGGAAGACGTTGCCGCGGCGGCGCTCGACAACCTCCGTGATCATTTCCCGGATATTCATTTTACCGGTCTCTGTTTGGTCGATCGTCATTTGGCCGATCTTCTTTTCGCGAATCGTCATTGCATTGCCAACGGGCTGGGCTGAGCCGTTTTCATGAGATTCGTGATAGCGACCCACCTGTCGATTTGACCGCGGTAGGCTTGGTTGGCATCGAGGCGCAGGATCGCACGGCCAGGGATGTCCAGTTCGAAGCGGGGAAAGTGCCCGGCTGTGATTACGACACCTTCCGGCGATAGCAACTGATCGATCGAAGTCGAGTCTGCGCTGCTCGGTGGACAGAGAAGCAGCGCGACACCGACGCCCAGGTCGAAATGCATGCGGTCGGAAAAATCCGCCAGTTGCCAACAATTTGCCGGCGGCTCCGGCGGCAACTCTCCGTGCACCACAACGTTGGTGAAGGTCTCGCAGCAGTTTTTCAGCAGAGTGCCGCTCGGACTTCCGTAAATCATCATGCAGAACGCACCGTAGCGATGGGCCGTCACCAGCACAACTTCTTCCATGTAGCTGGCGAACAGGCGTTTTGAGCGCACCGGCAGGATTCTCTCCGCACCTACAATCTCTCGCACGGACGCAGGCCACTCGGCGGCCCATGAGCCTCCATCTTTGTCGCTCAAATATAACGGCACGCTGGAACCAGTCATAGTCAAAACCTGCTCCAGCGTTTCGAAAGATCCGTAGACTACTCGGCCAAGCACGACCGGACCTTCGGCGAGCACCAGGTCGGCCAGAACCAGATATGGAGAAGGCGATTCGGAAGCAACTAACTCGATCACAGGACGGGCGCGGCGTTTGGCGCAGGTGACCATCATGCCATCGACCAGCGACTGCACGGCTGCGAGCGAAGTGCTGATGCTGTGGGCGGAAATGCCGAGCACGGAGAACGACGTCAGCATCTCCCGCGCCCTGCCTGGAGCCGCTTTGGGCAAGCTGCTGGCTACGTTATTCAGGTTGTCATCATCGAGATTGACAGGATCGAGTTTACCCATGGCAACCACCAGCCTGCGCAACTCGACCCCGTGGTGTCGTGCAGCTGCGGCGACCTTGGGCAGGAACGAAGAATGAAACTGGCTGCAGCCCATGGCGACCGACATCATGTCGTAAAGCTGCATTTGCGACATGAGCGGGCCCATGAATTCTTCGGCAGCGTCCATCACATCGAAGAGATCGACTCCGGTTTGAATGCCGAGATTATTGAAGACCGCGACGGCAACTTCGGTGGGGACATTGCCGGCGCTTCGACCCAATCCGTAGAGTGTGGTGTCGATGAAGCTCGCACCACAGCGAACCGCCTCCACGCTATTGGCAACAGCGAACTGCAGGTTGCTGTGGCCGTGGAAACCTAACTCGCACTCGCAGCGGTCGCGGGCTGAGCTGAAATATTTGTGCACGTCTTCCGGGAACATGCTGCCGGCGGAGTCGACGCAGTAGACAATATCCGCTCCGGCGGCTGCGCCAGCCCCGGCCTTCCCGCCGAACGCATCGGGAGAGATGCCGTAGGTCTTCATGAAATTCAGGCAGGGCTTCAGACCTAATTCCTTGGCCAGCGTCAGGTAAGGAAAAGCGTCTTCGATTTCCGTAGCGTTGTAGCCGATGCGGACAAAATCGAGACCGGCGGCGCGCGCGGACTTCAATTGCTCGGCCGTGCCAATGCCGGGAATAAAAAAACAACCGATCTGGGCATTGGGTGCAGCGCGCTTCGCCGCTTCGATCAGGCGTTCATCCGAGGTAGGCATCGTGCCCTTGCCCGCTTTGGCTGCGCCTAATCCTACGCCGTGACCGATTTCAATCCAGCGAAAACCCAACCGCCCAAGGACGCCCGCCAGGATTGCCGTGTCGTTCTCGGTGAATTTGAAATCGACGGCGTAGCTTCCATCGCGAAGCGTGCACTCCATGATCTCCACTTGACGGCCGGAGAGCGATTGAGCGCTTCCATCATTTTTTTGCGGCACCATTTTTTGGGGCACTACCGGCTCCGCCATCCCGAGTTCTCCAAAACGCTGCAAGCAAGTTGAGTATTCAATTGATTTCGATGGAGTCAGTATATTACGTTCTCGTGCTGATGACTGCCTTGACCATTCCTTCCGCCCACGCTGCCGGTGAGTACGCCTCGATCCGCTTCCGGCTATTGGCTGCCATTTCCGCGCGCAACCTGGAATCTCCAGCCAACTGAGCCATGGCTGCGGCCAGCCGAGAGGGATCGTGAGGCGGGACCACAAATCCGTTCCAGCCATCCTGGACCAGATCGAGGGCACATCCAGCAACGTTCGTGACAATGATTGGCAGACTGCACGCCATCGCTTCGTTCACGACCAGCCCCCAGGGGTCGCTGTGAGTTGGGAAAACGAAACCATCTGCCAGCGCATAAAGCTCTGGCAACTGCTCACGATGTACGAAACCCAGGAATTGGATGGCCCCGGGAGTAATTCTTAAGGCACGTTTAGCAAGAGCCTCATGTTCGGCACCATCGCCGGCAAACACTAAACCAATTTGTGAGCGGACCTCCGGACCCAGCCGCGCGTAGGCTTCCACAAGATCGAAAACTCCCTTCTCTTCTACCAATCGGCCTACGTAAAGAAAATATCGCGAAGGAAGGTGACTGCTGCGGTCCGGAATCCCGCTCTGGCGCGCAGCCTCGGCTAACTGCGAAAATAGAGCGACATCAACTGCGTCGGGTGCGGTGAAGATTTTATTCTCCGCCATCCCAAGATTCACCAAGTAGTTTGACGAGGATTTTCCGGACGTGACGAATGCAGCGCACAGATGCAGAAAGCGCGTCTTGATAAATTCCACGAAGGGATAACCGCGCCGCTGGTCGAAGGCCGTACTTTCAGACCACAGCAGCAATGGCACGCGATGATCCTTTGCCCAGCGCGCGGCTTGCCACGAAGCGAGATAGTTATATCCGCCGCACAATACAACATCCGGCTTGATGCGATTCAGGGCCGAACGAACTCCACGATTGATAAGCATGTTGTATCCAGCAAGGCGACGTCGCCACGACGGAAGCACGTCATACTGAAATTTAATCTCATCTTTGTAAACTCGCCACTGGCGCAGGAAGGGATCGTTCTCCGATAGAAAAATAACGTGCAGATCGATCTCCGGCCGCTGCGCTAGCGTGTTGAAGACGGGAATGCGGTAGGGCGCAATGATCTCGGTGACAATAACCAGTTTGGTGATCACGCAGCAGGCTCCGGGCCTATCTTGCGGCGCTCGAATGCCACGCGCGCGAAAATTGTTTCCCACTGGCGTGTGATCACATCCCAACTGAAACGAGCTATGTGAGAGCGTCCCGCTTCCCCTAACTTGCGACGCAGCCCAGAATCGGCTAACAGCGGAGCCAAGCGCTCGATCATCTCGTCATCTCCACCCACCAGGAATCCGGTCTCGCCATCGATTACGGATTCGGGTTCGTAGTCTTTGCGTGCAATCACTGGCAGGCCGCTGGCCGCAGCTTCCATTAAAACTCTGGGCGAACCTTCCCAGCAGGAAGGAAACATAAAAATATCCGCTCGGCGATATTCTTCACGAATCGCGGCGCGTCCGAGTGAACCGCGCATTTCAACGTTAGCCAAAGATTTGGCGCCTGCTCGCAGTTCGCCGCCAAGCACGCCATCTCCCACTACTACAAAATCCGCTTCGGGATAGTGTCGAGCCGCTTCGAGAATTACTTGCGGTCCCTTGAAAACGCGGAGCGCTCCGACAAAAAGCACTTGCGGCTTCAAATTTTCCGGTCTATCCCAGTTGGGCGTGAAGAATTCGGTGTCAACACCTGTGGGAACGATTTCACTCGCCAGGCCATAGTTCTCTTCCAGACTTCGCTTGACCATGGCGGAGTTGCTGAATAGATAATCGCAGCGAAGCACGGTCTCTTCGAGGAGTCGAATCGCTTGCGGAGTAACCGTCTCGTCGCGCCAGTCGGTTTGCGATTCGATTGTACCTACGTTCGCGCAGCACGCATGCCTGCGTGATCGCAGTTTCAAATACCACCGGCTCGCGGGCGATGCCTTCAGGTAAAACAAAATATCCTGGCGCCCGAACAGAAATCGGGTTAACAATGGAATGGTTTGCAGCCGCTCTGGAAGCTGAATCAAATGGGTGTTCGGCCTCCCACTGATTTGCGGGGCGGGGGCTCCCCGCACAAACATGGTTACTGAGAATTGGTCAGAGTCGAGGCGGCTGACGATCTCCCGCGCATTGATCATCTGGGCATTGGTAAGGCCTTCGTCCGCAAATGAATCGACCAATATGTTGATCGGCTTCATTTGATTCTCTCAACCCAACCGGCTTGATGTCGCTTCGCCGGCTGCACGCGTGCCAACGTTTGGCGCGGAACTGATCAGATTCGCGGCGATATCGCGCATGCGCGCTCGCAGGTAAGATTCCGAACTCCGGTGGCTGGCAGACCTCTTCAAGTGGGTGAGCGCACTCTCAAATAGACGTCTCCGTTCCAGTTTTTTTTCTGTGTTGGGCAAAGGATTCTGTTCTCCTGGATCTGCCTCAAGGTCGAACAAGTCGCCGGTGTGGGCGTTAAAGTTCAGCACCAGCTTGTATCGTGATTCGCGAACCGCGAGCAGATGCACCGCACCTGGATAGTCAGGACGGAAGCGACTTCTGGGACCGGCAGCACATTCGGCGATGGCGGGTTCACTCCATTTTCTTCCATCGCGAATGTGCGTCCAATGACTTTGGCCTTGAAATTCAGAGGGGATTGGCGACCCGGCAGCCGCGAGCAGAGTCGGCGCGAGATGGAGAAAGCTGAAGGGGTTGCTGCAAACGGCTTTTTTTTCGGCTCCAGGCACGCGCAGGAGAAGAGGAACGTGGATTAACTCTTCCACCAACCAGGGGTCGTGGAAGCGGCCTCCGTGTTCCAAAAATTCTTCGCCGTGATCGCCAGTGAAGGCAAAAACGCAATTATCCCAAAGCTTGAACTTACGCAGGGTCTCAATCAATCGCGCAAGCTGCGTATCCACCCAACGAATTCCAGAGTCATACAGGGCGATGATTTCGTCGCGATGACGGCGCAGTCGCTCCTTCCGGATGTCAGGGCGATTCCAGTATGCATTCAGATAACGCGCTTGGGACGCCGTCAACTGATTCTCTCCGAGCATTTCCAAACCCGGTTCCGTCGGATAATACGGAGCATGGGGATCCATGAAGTGAAGCCATAAAAAGAAAGGATTCTCGCCCACCGAGGCCAACCAGGTTTGCGCCTCATCTACAATCACGTTGGCTGCTGGAAAGCGGCGCAGCGTATCGAACGACATAGACGCACGCGCCGCCGAGCGCTGGCTGTATCGAAAGTAAAGTTCATCGTAGGCGGCGCCCATGCCCGGAACTTTGCGGCCGAGCACTTCTAAAGTACGATTCAATTTGCTCTTCCAGCTATCGTGCTCGAGCGAAGTGTTGTTGGAATTAGATAGCGGAGCGAGGTCGGTGTCCAGAAAATCGCGGAACGTATCAAAACCAAAATCGTAGCCGAACTGAGCCGATAAATACGGGTTGGCCGCGCCGAAAAACGCGGTCGCATATCCATCGTCCTTCAAAGTCGAGGCCAGACAAGGTTCTTCGACGGCAAGGCCCAGCACTTCGCGTCCTAGATCCAGCGGATAACGAGATGCCAGAATGGCAGGAAACGAGTAAGGCGTGGGAACCCCGGCCACAATTGCAGTGGGTACGACAAAGCTCTCGCTGGCCAGCCTATCGAGAAAAGGCGTGGTGGGCCGGCGATAGCCCATGAAGCCACAATGATCGGCGCGCAGGCAGTCCACGGTGGCGAGCACGAGGGATTTTCGAGGCGGCATCTACGCTCCCAACCCCGGAGAAACTGCGCTCACAGGGAACGTTCGTTTTGTCACGGGAACCCGCACTGTGGATTGCATCGATTGAAATGATCCTTTGTCTACCAAGTCGTAAAGATCCTCATCACGAACATACAAGAGATCCGGATATCTCGATTCGAGCGCGGCCAGAAACTCATCGAGCAGACTGAGGGTGCGGCTGCGAAAGTCCTTCAGCGTGGAGTGGAAGTTGATGGAGTGGGCCGAAACGATTGCGGGCAGACCGCGGGCAAAACAATTTTCTGCGGTTCGTAAACAGGCGTCCACGGAAAGCTTCTGGTCCGCGGCTGGCTCGAAATCCATCGAGCGATATAAATGCAAGATTCCGTGCTTGTCGAAGTGTGGTGGCAGAGCACTGCCGGGTCCATTCTGAGACACTTGGACGCCGCGTTTCGCCCATGCGCGATGCGTACTTTCGTTGGCGCGATAGCCTGGTGCGCAAGCGGAGCGTAGAGCCTTCGAGAAAAATTGCGTAAAAATTTTGACCGCATCGTTAATCAAGGCTTTTTGAACTTCTGAACTCAGAAATTCTTCGCGTCCGCTTTTTCCGGGGTCTGAATATTCAAATCCAATCCAGGGCATGCGCCAGTGGATGTAAGGAACTCCTGCCTTCCACAAAGTTCTTAAAAGCTCTCCTCGCTGGCCAGGATCGTTTAGATGGCGTTCCAGCGCCGGCCGACAGAAATGCGTTGTCCCGTGCAGTGCCGGCGTAAACACGTTCGCCGAGATACCCGTCCGGTAGGCTTCGAACAGGCCGGAACGATTCCAGCCTTGGGGAAGACCATCGGTTAAGGGGCGAAGATATATCTGGCGAAAATCGTCAGCGACGACTTTTGTGAAGTCGACGTTGGCGACTATGAAGTTCATCTCCAAACAAGGTGGACGTCCGACCGAATCGCGATGGCGATTAAGCAGTGACGCGATGGCCTCAACATCCTCTGCCGTTTCGAGAGTATAGAAATCATAGCTGCGTTCGCCGAGGTTCAGTCCTGAGCTTCGCAACTCTTCCCACGCCTCCCGGTCGCGTATGCCGACTCGTCCCCAGTCGTCGCTCTGCAACACGACCAGCGGGCGTCCGAAGGCGAAGCCTTGCACGGAGGAATGCGCACGTGCGCGCCGTAAGGCTGAATGCAGAATGCTCAGCATGCGTGATCCCTGTTGATCATTCCCGGTTCGCAGATGGAGTGACTGCTCACTGCTCCGGCGACTCCGCGGAGGCGTTGGCCGGAACGTCTGGCTCTGGCTTACGAATCATCGGCGAACCCCTGCTGAATTCTCTCATTTGAAGGACAACGTTAAACAAACGATAGCAGCCGGTTCGAATCACTCTGCGATGAGGCGGAACAAAGCGAACCAAGTCGCCACCAAAGCCCGCTTTAAACCACGCCGGGCCTGAGGTCGCGCCCGGCGTGTAGCCACCGAAATCGTACTCGTTGCAGCTGTGGGATTTCGCCCAACGCAGAGCTTCCCATTGCAGGATGTGGCCGACGTTGAAGTGCTCATGCTTGTCAGCCGCTCCCCAAATGTACCAACAACGCTTTCCTGCGCGTCCGATCACGGCACCGCCATAGGTTCGGTCCTCGAAGCGGGCAAGCAGAAGGGCCCCGCGAGAATCACCAGCAGTCAACCAACGAATGGCTCCGCGTAAATCATCTGGAGCCTCTGCTTGGAAGCCTTTGCGGTCGGCCACACGAGCATGCAAGATCATAAATTCTTGTATCTCAGCATCTCCCGAAGCTGGGCGCACCGAAACGCCAAGACGTTCCGCGCGCCGCACTTCGTATCGTGAATTCTTACGAAAGCGCGCGAAGAATTCATCCTCGCTCCTGGCAAGGTCAAGACGAAGTGACGCGCGTTCTCCACGTAACTGTTCCCACCCTGAAAGCCGCAAACTATTCTCTCGATCTTTCTCAGGAGTTTCGATCCAGTCGGGGATGGTATCGAAATACATAATCCCCTCCCCTTTGATTCGCGCTGTAAATTCGGCAGCCGCCGCCTGCCACAATCTGTAATCATCGCAAACTGGCCCTCGATTGGCGATGACAGCCCGGAGCCAGGGCAAAGATGAGCCCAAAGGAGAATGCAGACCAAAGGTGCACAACCACCGAATTTCCCCATTTTCTCGCAGCAAAGCGAATCTTGCCCCCGAGACATGCCACTGTGGAAACTGAAAAGGATGGCTGGTGTCCTGACTGTCCAGAAAAGTTGCTATCTCGGAGGCGAGAGAGGGAGAGAGAGCGTTGGTTGTGTAGAACTCCAAGTCCATTTGGCTAGAAAAAAGTAGGGGGAATGCGGGGCTATCACGCCGCTACGCAAACTAAGTCTCGGACGCTCCCGCGCAATCTCAAAGGTACCCCAAATCCTTGAGCCTTTGCTCCACGGCGGCCTGGTCAGCTTGATCCAGGTCGAGAGTATTGCCGCGCATCAACTCTCGCAATAAGAAGGCAACGAGTTCATCGATGCTGCCGAATGTTGTTCCAAACCTTCGCTCCACGGCAGTGCATAAGTCCGATGGAAGCCGGATTTCACGTTGTTCGGTCATGAATGATCCGGCCTCATAGTGTAATGGCTCCCCGGACTCGCGCCCAAACGGCATTGGCGATGAGACGATCGTCCGCGTCCAACCCCATGGCGAAGGCCCCAGCGGAAAATACGGCATAAGCCAGAACGCCGGCAACGATAACAACGATCCAATCTGCTCGCAGAAACGCGGCGGCCTTGCCTACCAGTAGCGCGATCGCCAAAGCGCCCGCGGCCGGCGGAAGCAACTTCAGATAGCTACGATTGTACGGAGACAAGTTAAGCACCGATCGCACTTCCACCAGGTTCCAGAGGTTCACACCTGCATTGGTAACGGCCGCGGCGACGGCCGCTCCCCAAGCGCCCGCAAGCGGGACGAGCCAGATGCTCAGCACCACCATCACCACCGCCATCACGGCTTGCACACGAATCAGCCGGCGGTGGTTGCCTGACATTATTAGCAGCGTACCCACTGACCCAACGCCGCAGTTCACTAATTGACCACACGTTCCGATAACCAGGATGGCCCAGCCAGCCTCAAAATCGTGGCCAAATATGCGCATGATTGGGCGAGCGTAGGCAATCATGACAATTGCCAAAGGAACCGTCAACCCCAGCATCCATTTGGTCAGAGTTTGGAACAAGCGGCCCAGCAGGACATATTCTCCTCGCGTGTGAAGATCCGCGATTACGGGCGCGAAGATTTGATTCACCGATTGCATGACGATGGTTTCGTACGCGATGAGGGCGGCTGCCGTCGTATAAATTCCAACATCGTGGACTCCGCTGTAGACGCCCAGAGCAATCCGGTCGGTCTGGCCCATGAAGAATTCCATGAGCCCTATGCCGAACATAGCTGTGGAGAATGCCCACACTTCCGGTTCGATCCTAAGCTTGCTGATGTCCGGCGACCTGGCTGTGATTGGCGTGAGACGCCAGATTAAGCGGACGAGAAAAGCCAACACTACAAGCGCACTAAGAACCTGCGCTACCAGGTATCCCCATAAGCCGCCACCCAAAGAAATCAAAACTACTGCCACGGCCATCGTGACCGGATTGGCTACGAACCGGGTAATCACGGTGCGACGGCCTACCTCTTTGTAGCCGCCCAGAACTTTGTTAAAGAAAGTGGTAAGGGCGCCGGTAACCATGATTAAGGCGAAAAGAGGAAGATAGTGGGCAAGCTGCGGAGAGTGATAAAACCGGGTAGCGACCCATGGCCCAACTTTGAGCAATATCGCGGCGAAGACCAGGTTAGTGACCAGCAATATCCAGGAACCGTTCCACAGCAGCGACCGCAGCGCTTCGAGCTTGCCGGAAGCCGTATACAGAGCTACAAATCGGAGGGCTGAGTCTGGAAGACCTAATGCATTCACAATGCCGAGAAAGTTAACGATCGTCAGACCCAGGGCATAGATCCCGAGAGCATCCGCTCCGAGTACCCTGGCGAGATAAACCCGAAATACATAACCCAGGACTGCCGTGAAAATTGTTCCTGCAAAGACGATGCCGGATTGCCGCGAGATGCGGCCTATCTCCGTTTGAAAACTCAACTTCGGCGGCACGGAACCAGTTTCAGGGCCTGATGCACCGACAGGTGCCACCGCCGCCGGGCTCGTTCCGTCAGTATGCATTTCAGATGGCAAGATGTCCCTTTATGGCTCCTACGGTCTGCATAGTTTTGCGCTGTGATCTCACTCACGTGTCATTTGGATCGATGGAACGTAAGATTTGCGATTCATCAGTCTAATTCTTTTCTTCTTGCTGGTGCGGCTCGCCGCGCTAGCGCAACCGGCTGAGCATCCTACGAACCAGCGACTCGATTTCTGGTGAACGCTTCAAAGCACTGGCGGCACGGTATCTCATCACTTGACGCCAATGGCTGAACCGCGAATTTGTTAGCTGCACGTGGAGAGTCTGGCGCGTGCTATTTCCAAATCGTTCCTTATAGCCTTCCGCGCCGAGGCCGAGATCAACCACGCTCATTCCATCCATGTCACAGGCTTCGATCACGATCCTTGAAAGCAGACAATGGCCGGGAGAATTTTCTTCCTGACGGCTATCGAACGTGGGCTGATACCAAAACCAGCTTCCGTGGAATTGAAAACCGTAGTTCCACGCCACCGGTTGGCTTCCAATCATCAGCAAGCTTAGCGTTACTACGGGAGTGCCAGAAAATTGTCTTGCGAGTTCCTCCAAAAAGCAGCGACGCTCAACGGTAGTGAGACTGCTGACGCGCCCCGTGGCCTTGAAGCGTGCTACGTGGGCATCGGCGAAGGCTGCGAACGCCGCCTGAATCTGGTCGAGGGACTGAAGGTGTACGAAAGTCACCGGACCTTCACGCTCCATTTCGCGCAGATAGCGGCGGAGTTTTTTCTTGCCCACAAGAGAAGCTTTCAACTCCTGGCGCTGGTTTCCGGAACCTAATTCAACCTGGGCGCACAAGTATGCGGGACGCGTGTAAACGTGGAAGCCGTATTCTTTCGCGGCGACGTTAAGAGCATCCGGCGTTTGGGAGTCGGCGGGGAGATTTGCGAGCGCCATCTCGATCTTCCCAAACTTGCGCAACTCACCGAAAACGGCGGCGACAAAATCTTGCCGCACTTGCGGTGTACTTATAAATTCGCAATAGTCTGCTGTATTTGCGGCGAGGAAACTTATGCTTTGCTGCTCAAGGTCCGTGGCCAGCGATGCTACTCCAACCAGAGCATCTCCTTCATAACCTAAGAACAGCAAAGGCTTCAGAGGATCGCGATAAGCAGACTGCACGGCGAGCGCCCACTCGCAGGTGTAAAACACCTCCGGATGTTCCACCTGGAGCGCCACTTCATTCCACTCGCGCCGCAGCTTGCGGTCATCGGGAATTTCCCTGTGCAGAACAATGCGCAGACTCACTTCTCTCCATCCGCTCGAATTTCAAGAACACATAGTAATAGCGCAATCGGAAATCGTGGTAAAAGCACGAGAAGTGCGCTTCAAACTCGGACAGCCAGAAGAAGCGCGCTCCGATCTGCATCTCATGAGCGAACTACAAACTCCCAGGTCAGGGGTGTGCCTCGTTTGATCTCCCGTGATGCGCTCTTGCCCAACACTTCCAGCAAATGCCGCGGGTGCAGGCCGTGAGCGGGACGAATCGAGTGCACATTTGCCGGTGTGAATGCCTCGCCTTGTTTCACGTCCTCGACCACAAACAATGAGCGGCGAAAGATACGGCTGGCTTCTTCTTTCGCGCTCAGACCGAAGTGCACCATGCCGAGAGCTTTTTCGGCGGTTCTTATTGCATCTACCATCGCTTTGAATTCATGCGGTTCAAGTGAGAACGCGCTGTCTGGGCCCGGAGTTGAGCGCGACAGCGTCAGATGCTTTTCGATGATGCACGCGCCCAGCGCTACCGCGGCCACGGGTGCGGCGATTCCCATCGTATGGTCGGACAATCCCACAGGTACGCCGAAGCGCCGCGCCATCTCCGGAATCGTGCGGAGATTCATGTCCTCAGCCGGCGCCGGATAAGCACTGGTGCACTTTAACAATGCGATCTGCGACGCGCCCGCATCGCGAGCGCTTTGCAGAGCCTCTTCGATCTCCTCGACTATAGCCATACCCGTTGACATGATTAGTGGCTTGCCAGTACGGGCCATTTTCTGAATCAGAGGAATATCGACCAGCTCGAAGGAAGCGATCTTGTGCGCCGGAACACCCATCTCTTCCAGAAAATCCACCGCCGAGGAATCGAAGGCAGAGGAGAAACAATCCATTCCAAGTTCTTCCGCCGCCTGCTTCAGCTTCGGTTGCCATTCCCAGGGCGTGTAGGCTTCGCCATAAAGCTCGTGGAGATTGCGTCCGTCCCAGATGGTGCCGCCGCCGATGACAAATTCGGCTCGATCACTGGCGAGGGTCATCGTATCTGGGGTGTAAGTTTGCAGCTTGATAGCATCGGCGCCGGCGTCTTTGGCGGCTCGGATGATGCGCACTGCTTGCTCGAAGTCCTGATTGTGATTAGCCGAGAGCTCGGCCACGATATATACGGGATGTTCCGGGCCAACACTGCACCGTCCGATTTTCATATTCGCCGGACCTCTTGCTTGAACTCCATATTCTCGACAAGAACACGGACTTGATCAGGAGTGAACGGTACGCCGCGACCGTTGCGCATGATGTCCCCGGATTGCGGACCCTCGTTGAAAAGCAAATCGACTACCGACGTATACGGCAAGAACGGGGGAAATCGTTGTTCGTATTCGCGGCAGCTGTAATTTTGGAAGTACACAGCAATGCCCTCTTGGGCGAACATACTCAAATCATCAAGCAGATAGGTTGACGAGCGCGGCGAGATATAGTCCGTCGCGCCAAACCGTTCACACGTCGCCACCAGATGTCCAGATCGATTCCCTTCCAGGTGCAAAGTTGAAGATTGCACCATCGGAGTCTTGATCGAAAGCTCGCTTGCAAGCCACTGCACCAGGGCCAAATTGAGATCGATCAACTTTTTTCCCGGACCGTGCTGCTCCAGAATTTCTGTAAGACGCGGAAAATAACTCCGAAAGTATCGTGCCCTTCCGTAGTTCGCCTGAATACTACGCAAATGTTTCTGCCAGAAGCGCGGCTCGCGGATTTCCACGTCGCAAAGCGGCTGACCCAGGCGGCCCCGAAAAACAACCGGTACAGTCAGCCACTGCAGGCCGGTCGGAGATTTGATGCGATTGCGTTGGTGCCACGACTGTTTCACAAATTGCGCATCATCCAGCAGGACAAATTGATCCACCTGGTCAATCAGGTCAAAGAACCCTGTCCACGGAAGATACACCGGTTGTGAAATCGCAATCTTCACTACTTTTTGAATTGGCCCGTTTATAAATGCTTTCTCATCTTTTCGGTCGAACGGCTCGCACCAACTCGAAGGCCTCGGCCGCATGGCATCCCGCAATACTTCCCCAACGCGCGGCGACGGCGCGCAAGGCTTCGGGCGAGCGGGGATGCGGAAACTCTCTGCTCTCCGTCTCGTAACAAGCCATAGCGGCAATCTTGGCTTCGAGCGTAGCAGCTACGTCTACAAAAACATTGGGACGAAACGCCGGCTGCAAACTGCCGAAAGCCCAATCAGTGGACGAGGGCACTTCGAAAGCATAGATTTCGCGCACCGGCTGCCCTGCCATGGGCCGAGTTGCGGTGAGCACGGCGCGGTGGATTACATTGTGGTCGACATTCAAATCTCCGGGATGGTGAGTGTAGATCACCTCCGGCTGCATTCGATCCACAAGCTCCTCCACGACTTTCACTACTTCGAGTAGCGAGACCGTATCCAGACGGTTATCGGGCAGTTTGTGCAGGACGAGACTCTTGGCCCCCAGTTTGGCAGCGGCCGCCTGGGCTTGCCGATGCAGGCACTCTAGCTGGCTCGCGTCGGCATCTGATCTCTGCGCATGGCGGGAAGTGATGCCTTCTCCCAAAATAGCGAAGTGGACTTCATGCTGCTCCCGCACCAGGCGAGCGGCGGTTGCACCACAGCCCAGAACTTCATCGTCGGGATGCGCGGCGATCACGAGTACCTTCACTTAGTTGCCCTCGGCGCGGTATCGGCGCGTGTGATGGTAACGTCGGCCACAATTCGTCCGTCGTACAGAGCTGGCCGGCTGAGTTCGTAACGCATGCCGGAGTGGTGAAAAAACGCGTGCGGATATCCTTCCGCATCCAGCATGCGAATGAAGTCGTGCAGTTCTTCCAGAGATGAGGAGGTTTTCACTTCGCTCTCTGCCGGAGTTCTGCGTTTGAAGTTAACAGCCTTCCCTTGCTGAGGCACAGGCGTCATTTCCTCCCGGACAATTTGCTGAATCATCTTCGCCGACAAACATCCCGCCCGCAGATATATTTCTTCCGCACCGCCTTCGAGTGAGAGCGGCTTCTTTAAGTAGACCGGTCCAGCGTCGAACTCTTCCGTCATCCGCAGCGCAGTCAGCTTGGTCTTTCGGAGACCACGAACGATCAGATTCTGCAGCGGGCTGCCGCCGCGGCCGAAGGGAACGTCAGTCATGTGAAAGCATACACATTCGAAGCGCTTCACGATCTCCTCGGGCACTCTCCATGACCAGTGAAGAAAAAAAATGTAGCGAGGCGATAACTCGCTGACGAAATCTGAGGTCAAGGTTTTCGCCGAATCCACAAAGGTCCATCGTCCCGGAAGCTGACGCAGAGATTCATCGAACAACCGGCGATTCCACGGCTTGCAACCCAGCACCAAGTAAGTCTTCGGTTCGCGGGAAGAGGTCCGCGACATGGTCTTAGCCGGTTTAGTTTGCTTCGTAGACGAGATGGATCGCCTCATTTCCCTGGACCGGTTTCCCTTCAGATAATGCCCTTTGCTTTCAGCTTCAGCTCTATTTCCTCTTTATTCTCTTCCCATTCTTCCCGCAGCATGCCAATACGAACGACGTCGGCCAGTTCGCCGTCCTTCAGGACGTGTTTTCGGAAGAGTCCTTCCCGCACAAAGCCGAACTTCTGGTGCATATTGATCACCGCCTGGTTTGTCGCTAGGATTTCACCGCATAACTTCTCGAATTTCAGATTGTCGAACACAAAACGCAGAACAGAGAACTCCGCGAAACTGCCGATGCCTTTGCCTCGCACGCTGGGGCTGGCAGTATAAAAGCCCCAATAACAGTGGCGGTTCCTGATGTCAATGTCGTGCAAATAAAGTAATCCCACGTCTTCACCGTCGCATACGATGATCCAATACTTGCAGGACGGGTCGTCCTGAATGCGCGCAAACCAGGCGCGATGCTCCTCCGGGCCGATCTCGTGGTCGGTGTACATGTATTTCCGAACCTCGGGATTGTTGCGCCACAGTCGGATTGTTTCTTGATCGTTCGGGGAGATGTCGCGCAGCGAAATCAAGGCTCTTTCCTTTCGGCAACTAGCTGACTGGAGAGCTCGGCGACAACGCGTCCGGCACCTTGGGCGTCAACCAGGGCATGCGCCCGCTCAGACAAACTCTGTCTTTCCGAGGGCGACCTTATGAGGCCAACGACCTCTCGCGCCAACTCTTCCCCGTAAAATTTTTTGCCTCCAGGGAGCAGTCTTGCAGCACCCATCCGCTGCAAACTATCTGCAGCTGAATCCTGATTGGACGCAATCGGGATCAGTAACATGGACAGGGCAAGTGCACAAAATTCCCAGCAAATGCTTCCGGCTGCGGAAATGGCTATGTCCGCCCAAGCCATTAAATCAGGCATATCTTTCGTATCCCTTACGAGCCGAATGCTATGCCGCGACCGTTCAATTGCGGCCTCAATTTCCGCGAGGTGAGGGTTGCTGCCACCGACCACGGCCACGATCTCCAGGCGAAATTCTCGCACGTTTTCCAATCCGTCGATTACACGTGTGGTGAAGTTGTCGGGGTCGCTGCCGCCCATTGCGATCAAAATTTGGGTAGCAGCGTCTCGAACCTTCCGGCTCCAATCCTGCCGAAGGCGAAATTCCCGGCGCAGCATGGCATAACGTGGGCCCAGCAACAATCTCGTATGCGAATCGCGCCTGAGGTAAAGGCTCTCATTCGCATGCGAATTCTGATTCAGGATCAAGTCGGCGCAATAACGCTCTGCATGACCATTATCATCTACAAAAAGCAATTTGCAGGCTGATTGCTTGATCGCCGATTGATAGTCCGCGCCGAATTGATAGCCGTCTACCACGATCCAAGCCGCATTCTTCTCGGCACCAATTTGCCGTGTCTGCTCCGCGTCCTCCGCCGTCGCGAGTGACGTTTCGAGATGTTCTATTTCGATTCTTTCTTCTCTAAGTCGCCGTACCACCGCGGGAGTCGACTCGGCCATAACAAAAACGCAATGGCCACCTGAATCCTGCCACGCTTGCGCCAGGGAGATACATCGCATCACGTGCCCCGTACCCATGGCAACGTTAGCGTCTGCACGGATTAGAAGCGTCCCTTCAGCTTCACCCACTACCTTGGCCAATGGGCCGCCTCGATTGAAATCACTGAGTGGTCGTCGCACATTCTCTTGTCCCAGATTTTGTTCGAGCAGAGGTCAACATCTCCCGCAAGCGCCCGGCGGTCGCCGGCTGCCAGCAATTCTCGCGAACATCGGCTGCTGGCGGATGCTGCTGCAAATACTCCGGAATCTTTTCAATTTCGCCCGGATCATTGAGACCGATTCCCGCTCCGAAGCGAATGAATTGCTCTATATATCCATAAGGCCAGAACTCAAGCCACTTGCACAAGAAACATGGAATTCCACGAACGGCGCATTCGATGGCCACGGTGGATAGTATGGTGATGCCGAACCATGCTTTGGCGAGAAGGTCTTCAGTAAGCGGTCCGGTCACGATTCGTGTGACGGTTTTTTGTTGGGCGGAAAGTATTCGGGCGAGAGTGGCAGCACGTTGGCGTTCGCTTTCCGCGGGATGCAGCTTAACAATCAGTTCGCGGCCGCTGGCCAGCGCCAAATCCGCTAGTGGAGGTAAGACATCCTTATAAAACTCCTCCGGCCGTCCACCGGAGACATCCGAAGCTTCCGAAATGAAGAGTATGTGCGGTCGGACCGCCTGATGTTTCACCTGCTCTAGGCCGTTCCAAGCTGCCGGCATCGCCGGGGCTCCAATCTCGACTCTCTCCTGCGGCACACCACACTCCCGCACCAGATAATCCTGCTCCATCTTTCCCTTAGCCCAGATGACATCTGCGTGAGCGCGCTTGAATACGTAACGGCCATCCAAAGCTCCATGATGGCAGGCAATGTTCGGCAACCCACGGGCACGAGCCAAAAGCAGTGGGATGCGCGTGTAAGGATTGCTGTCATCGGCGCAAAGTACCGCTTGTACGGGTTCGGTATCGAGAACATTTCGCCACGCATCACGAACTTCAAGTCCATGACGGAAGTGCCGCGAAAGATCATCCAAATAGCCCCGACGATTCAAGATCTCAAACTCCGGCACTTCTTCCAACTTGCTCCGCAGAGAGCGCCACTGGCTTTCCCTCTCAGCATCTTCGTTCTTTCGGTCGCGCATCGAGGCATACGAAGATAGCCACGCCGGCATTACATTCCGCGGAAGGTCTTGTATCCAGCCGCTGCGCCGGGTCGCAATCAAAAGAAAGTTTTCCTCGGGAAAGGTTTTTGCATAGGCAGCGCCAGTGCGCGAGACATTTATGTAAGCCGTGGGAAGTACGATTACAGGCCTCGTTGAGGGCGGGCGTTTCCGCGTGAGGAGGCGTCCGCGGAATTGATAGCCTAAGTCATACTTATCCCAGAAAACATCGATCATCTGCGGAGCCGAAAGTTTATTGAAAACGCGGACGTAGTGTCTCAGTCCGCCCTTTTGGGTTCCCCATTGCAAGGGGAAAATATTCACGCGCGGGAGCAGATACTGCAAGAGACTGGCATGAAGACCAGGTCGAGACACATACACTTCATCGCCGGGGCCCAATGTCTGCACCAGGCGTTGCAGCAGGATCAGCGCTTCCATTTCGCCGTGCCGCAGAATCGACATGATCTCCCACCAGTCCAGACCATGTTCGTCGATCATCTGCCCGCACCCTAAACCCAAAAGTTCGCGCACGCGCCGGAAATCATCGAACCCGGTACGCAGAGAATTCAGCGTTGTCACCGGACATTGAAACTGGCGGGTCCAGCGCTCGTAGGTATTCTTTCCGCCCATTCCAAGGTCCACGATCCGGTCCCAGCGCTGCTCGGCCCAGGCGCCCGCATCCGCGGTATCGAGAGGATCGATTAGGAGGACTCTCATGGAATTCACCAGGCGGTCAACCCGCCATCCACCACCAGGCATTGGCCGGTAATGTAAGAAGCTTCGTCGGACGCAAGGAAGACGGCAGCGCTTGCGACTTCTTCCGCCGTGGCCATTCGACGAAGCATGGTCTTCTCAGAATACCGCTTTACAAATTCTTCGGACTGCCGCTGTGGCGAAGCTATTCCGCCGGGTACGAGACAGTTTACGCGCACACTCCGCTCACCCCATTTGGCGGCCAGCCAACGGGTTGCGCCTTCGGCCGCCGCTTTCACAGCCGCGTACTGTACAGGCGTCGGCATCATTCTTTCAGGATAAATGCGGTGGTCGACTCCAACTTGCGCGTAGATTGAAGATAGAAAGACTATGCTCGCAGGCTGGCCCGCAAGCCGATCCACGGTCTGGCGCAGCAGTAGAACGTGTCCGGCGATATCGACGGCAAAGAGATCCTTGAAGGAATCGTGCGTAAGCTTCTCAAACGGTATGCCCACACCTTCGCGCAAGGAGGCGTTTGCGACAACGATTGCAGGTATGCCAGCCTGATCGACGGCGCTCTCCAGGCAGTTGCGAATGCTTTCCTCGTCAGTTAAATCGAGTTGCACGGGAATGTATCTGCCGCCTTTTTTATCCTGCTGTTCAACCCACTGTTTGGCTTTTGCGAAGTTGCGAGACGCAATGATGACTGTGACTTGCTCCGCCGCGAGTCGTTTCGCGATCGCACTCCCTAGAAGGCCGGTGGCTCCGGTGACCAGCGCGACGCGATCTTTCAATCCTTTCATGACTTGTGCTCCGCGAGGATTAGTTCACAGAGTTTGAGATCGAATTCCAAGGCTACATGCACTGAGCGCTCCGGCGGTGTCTCCACCACGCCCATGCGTTCTCCAAAAAAGTGGCCGACCTGCGCCAGGGCCGGCAAATGCGCAATCTTGATCGATCCATTGGGGCGAAAAACAGGCGGCAAGAGAGGACGCTCCATCAGATATTTGTCGCCGAAGTACATGTGCCAGTAAGGGTCGCCGTCCGGCACCACCGACCAATGGAAATCATGCGGGTCTACCGGCGTCACGCTTACGAGGAAATCGAAGTCGCCGTTTTGAAACTTGTTCACCGCCGATGTTAAGTCATCGATGCTGCGCAGGGGCGACGTGGGCTGAAGGCAGACCAACGTATCCGTAGGTTGCCCGAGCCCGGCGAGATGCGCAGCCATATGCTGACACGGGATATGCGAGGCGACGAGATCGCCGCACAGTTCTTCCGGCATCAGGATTGGCACACTCGCCCCACAAGAACGCGCGACATTGGCGATTTCCTCGTCTTCGGTGCACACGTACACAGTTTCAAAGAGGCCACTCTGTTGCGCAACCTCGATGGTGTAGGCGATTAGCGGCTTGCCTGCTAGAGTGCGCAAATTTTTTCCCGAGAGGCGTTTGCTGCCTGCGCGCGCCGGGATGGTGCATAGCATCTTCTCAGGCACTCAAGCTCCCCAGGGTATATGCATCGTGATTGGGCGACTCCAACGGAGAGACGCCGTCGCGCGCGGTCAAACCATGCACCAGCAATTCCGCTAGTTTGAGATCTTCTTCGTCGTCGATGTCGATTCCGCGGTTTGCATCCATCGGCGCGAGATGAAAGGGAGAACCGTAGAAAGCGTTCTGCGCCAGAAAGTCTTTGGTGCGGGCCCACCAGATCGCACCCGTTGGGCAGAATGTTGACGGCAAATCCTGGCTTCGCACCAGACTCCGTTCGGAAAGGAGCCAGTGGCCCTGTTGTAGCTCATCAGAAATTACCGCCCACTGTGGATACACGCCACGATATGGGATTACCGAAATCTGAAAATGACGGCCGCCAGATTCGAAGATGCGCCAATGCTCGACGATATCTTTGCTTCGCACCAGCGGACAGTTCGGCATGCACTGGCAAATGGCTTCTGGCTCAAGTCCCCGGCTGCGAAGGACATCGAGAATGTGGCGAGCCACATCGACAAGCTGAGCCGTGTCATTAGCAAGTTCCGGAGGACGCAGCATAAAAGTCGCACCGTACCATTCGGCGATGCGGCCGATAGCGGGATCGTCGGACGAGACAATGACTTTGGCAAACAGTCCACTATTCAAAACCGCCGAAACCGAATAGGCCAGCATAGGATGGCCGAAAAATGGCCGTACATTTTTCCCCGGAAGCCGCTTCGATCCGCCGCGTGCGGGGATAATGGCAATGAGATTACTGCTCAAAGCTCACCCACTTTCGCCCCGAAGATGCCGCCAGCGCGGCCAGCGCGACTTGCAAAGTTAATTCCGCTTCGACTAAACCATGATTCGCGATCACGCGGTTATGCACACAGGAAAAAAAATCTTCCACTTCTCCGATGTACATCTGATTGGCTTCGAAGTTGTATTCGATAATTTCGGCGTCACAGTCCGGGCGAATTATTTTTACTTGATTCTGAGTATGATTCCATTCCAGCCGGGCGCGGTCTCCCGCCACCACGCAGGAGCGGGATGGGGTTCGCTGGGCAAAATCCATATGGATATCGGCCTGTGCGCCGGAACGCAAACGGAGCAGGATGGTGGCACAATCTTCTACATTCGTCTCCAACCCGCTGACCTGTCCTGCCATGCAAGTGAGTTCGCGCGGCGGACCTAACAGCCACAGCATGTAATCGATCTCATGCGACGCATCCAGAATGATTCCGCCGCCTAGCTCGCGGCGCGCGGTATAGCTCTGGCGATAATCCTGCCAGGGACGCCAGTCGGGCAGGTATTGCGCCACCTCCGCGCGCGCCCACAGAATACGGCCAGCAACGCCTTCTTCAACGAATCGCTTGAGCGTCTGTATGCCGGGGTTGAAGCGCAGATTATATCCAACCTGCACCACGCGCTTAAGCTTGGATGCTTCGGCTTTGAGAGTGCTTACGCTATCCAGACGATTGCTCAGCGGCTTTTCGATGAAGACATCGGCGCCGCTTCGCAGGGCGCGCAGCGCATGCTCCACATGACAGACGGGAGGTGTGCAAACGAAGACTACGTCCGGCTTGAAAGTACGGAGCGCCTCGTCCAAGTCTGCAAAGGGCTCAACGGCTAGATCGTTCACGACCGGTTGGAGGCGAGTGGCATCGGGATCGGTAGTTGCGAGCTTTCGAATCCCTAGCTGCTGGAGATTGGCCATGTGACGACGCCCAATCGATCCAGCGCCGGCCACCAGCACCGAGTATTGAGCAAAGGGGACCGGCGTGGAGCTCATACGGCAAACGCCGCCGTAATCTTCTTTACGGCCGTGACGACATCGTCCACGTCCTGATCACTCATGCTGTGAAACATCGGAAGGCTGATCAGCCGCTCGTAGGCATTTTCCGCGATGGGATATTCGTCTCCGCGATAACCGAAGCGGTCACGGTAATAAGGATGGCGATGCACGGGAATGTAGTGAACGTTGACCCCGATGTTTTCCGCTCGCAGGGCACGGAAGACCTGGTGTCGGTCCGCCGTCAACTTTTCAAGATTGAGTCGGATGGGATAGAGATGCCACGCGGGGTTTGCATCGGCTCGGACTGCAGGCGGGG
>Ga0209007_1000021_pt1 | contig 124426 bp, 107 predicted proteins | sample JacPinW_OM1H0_O2_FD_187961 | JGI IMG/M metagenome (GOLD analysis project Ga0209007, IMG submission 187961) | Forest soil microbial communities from Algoma, Ontario, Canada - Jack Pine, Ontario site 1_JW_OM1H0_O2 (SPAdes) (version 2) | ecosystem: Environmental > Terrestrial > Soil > Boreal... | reverse complement strand
GCTATGCTGGAAGAACGAGGGCGAGACGGTCGCTCTTGGCGAACGCGTCGGCATGATCCGATTCGGTTCGCGCGTGGACATCTGGCTGCCGATGGACGCGCAGATCGTCGCGAAGCAGGGTCAAATGGTTTACGGGGGCGAAAGCGTATTGGCGAAATGGAATTCAATCAACTAGATCCGATCGGCAACGAAGAAGAACCGCGCCGCCTTTTCCCCCGCAATCACAAGCTGCGCCGCGGAATCTACATCCTCCCGAGTGTCTTTACCGTTGCCAACTTGCTGTGCGGTTATTACGCCGTCCTGGCCACCCTTGAAGGCAGCGTCTCTGATTTCGACAACGCCGCGCGCGCCATCGGCATCGCCATCGTCTTCGATTCGCTCGATGGACGTGTGGCCCGCGCCATGGGCACCAACAGCGAGTTCGGAAAACAGTTTGACTCACTGGCGGACATTGTAAGCTTCGGCATTGCGCCCGCGTTTCTCGCCTACGCCTGGGGCATTCGCGCGCTGGCCGCCGTTTCCGCGCCGGAGCAGATGCATCTCACGCAGCTCGGCTGGCTCATCGGGTTCGTCTATCTCGGCTGCTGCGCGTGGCGCCTCGCTCGTTTCAACATCCAGGGCATGGCGTCCGGCGGCAATCGCTATTTTGCCGGAATGCCCACTCCCGCCGCGGCTGGGATGATTGCGGCGACTGTCCACGCCATCAAGACTCCGATTCAGGATGGGCGCGTTTCCCTGCTGTGGCTCGGCCTGATCCTCGTGCTGGGACTGCTGATGTCGAGCACCGTGCGTTATTCGAGTTTCAAGGATATTGAATGGGCGCGGCGCCGGCCTTCGCTCGTCGTCGTGGGGCTCGTGCTGCTGATTGGGGCGACCGTGCTATTTTCCGAAATTACGCTGATGATAGTGGCTAGCGTCTATCTCGTCAGCGGCATCACCATGTACGTGGTGCGCTCCGTGCGTCACCGTCTCGCTTCGCAACACACTTAAGTCATGCCCTCCGGGCGTTCGAACTCCTCTCGCGTTGCTGTCGTCGGCGCCTCGTCCTTGCGCGGCAAGGAACTCGTGCAGGTGCTCGAGGACCGTCATTTCCCTTCGAGCGATATCGTTCTATTGGACACGAGCGTGCCGCCTGGCACTTTGACGGAAGCGGCCGGCGAGCCGACCTTCATCCGCGCGCTGGATGAGGAAAGCTTCGAAGGTGCGCGCTTCGCATTTTTTGCCGGCACAGCGGAAGACGCAGAGCGGAACTGGAGCGTGGCGCAGCGTTCGGGCGCCATCGCGATCGATCTTACCGGCGCGCTGGCAGCCGCGGGACATCCGGCCGGTACCACGCCGTTCATTCCCTCGCTCGGCCGTTTTCTGCCGCCGAAAATGTCGTCGGCCACCGACGCGTCGAAGCCGCGAACGTATTCGTCGCCATCTGCACCCGCCATCATTGCGTGCACGCTGGCAGCCGCCTTCCGGGCGTTCGAGTCGATTCGAGTTTCCGTTCTGTTTCTTCAGCCGGTCTCCGAACGCGAACAGGCCGGAGTGGAGGAGCTGGAAAGCCAGACGGCCGCGCTTCTGTCCTTCCGCGAGATCGCCAAGCCCGTGTTCGGCGCGCAGGTCGCCTTCAATTTGCTTCCCGGCTATGGGCCATCGGCCAAGCCCAGTCTTTCGGAAACGCGAAGAACCATAGCGCGCGATGTAGCGGCTTACCTTGGCGGCCGCGTTCCCGTTCCCGCAATTCAATTGGTGCAAGCCCCGGTATTTTACGGGTATGCTTTTGCGGCGTATGCGGAAAGTGAAGCGCCCGCCGACGCCGAGCAACTCCAAGCGGCGTTCGCGAATCTCGGAGTGAAGGTGGCGCAAGTCGCTGATGAAGCGCCGAGCAACGCCAGCGTAGCGGGCGAAAGCGAAATTCATCTGGCGCGCATCGAAGCCGATCCCAACGTCGCGAACGGCGTCTGGATCGGAGGCGCGGCCGACGGTTTGCGGCTTGCGGCTACGAACGCGGTAAGAATCGCGGAGGAAATGATTGCGAAGTCGGCAGGCAATTAGCCGTCGGGCGGGCGTACCCAGACGGGTGCTGTGTCTCGCGCTGCTGGCGGCGCCCATCGCGCTCGCGGGCTGCGGCTACCACGTGGCCGGTCACGCATCCACGTTGCCCCCCGAATGGACTGACATCGCGATCCCCGCATTCAAGAACGACACCACTACCTATCGCATCGAGCAGCGCATGACACAAGCAGTGATCCGCGAATTCATCACGCGTACGAAATATCGGGTCGTGCAGGATCCTTCGAACGCCGACGCCGTCCTGCACGGCGAAGTGATCTCAATCGAAACCGATCCCGTGCTCTTCCAGGCGACCACCGGCGAAGTCACCACGATGCTCGTGACCGTACACGTGAAAGTCGATCTGACCGACAGCAAAACCGACAAGGTCGTATACAAAAACGACGACATGGTTTTCCGCGACGAATATCAGATTTCCACGGACGTGAAATCGTTCTTCCAGGAGGAAGACCCCGCCGTCGATCGCATGTCCCACGATCTCGCGTCGCATCTCGTTTCCAACGTGCTCGAGAATTTCTGATGGCGGCCATTTCACCCGAGAAGTTGATCCATCGCCTGGCCACGGGCCAGCCCGTCGCCGTCATCGTTCTGGTCGGGACCGATCACTACCTGCGCGAGATGTGTCGCAACAAAATCATCGACGCCTGTGTTCCGGAAAATGTTCGCGATTGGGCCGTCACGCGTTGTTCGCCGCGTGAAGCGGGTTGGGCGGAAATCCTGAGCCGCGCGGAAACGATGCCGATGATGGCGCCGCGGCAGGTGCTGATCGTCGAAGAAGCCGAGTCGGTGGAAAAGCTCGGCGAAAGGGCGCGCGACGAAGTCCTCGAAATGCTCGCGACATATTTCGAATCGCCCGCGCCGTTCACCCTCCTGCTGCTAGAGGCCGGCTCGCTCGACGGGCGCCAGCGATTTTTCAAGCTCCTCAGCGAACGCGGGCTGATTGTCGAACTGAGCATCGGCCCGGAATCCGCCGCTGCGCTGGCAACGCAAATGGCCAAAGACTTGGGCACGGAAATCGACCGCGACGCGGCCGCGATGCTCGCCGAAATCCTGAATGGCGCGCCGGCGAGAATGAGGATCGAGCTTGAAAAACTCGCCAGCTACGCGAAAGGCCGCGGACGAATTACAGCGGCCGACGTAGAAGCGCTCGTGGTCGCCGCGCGCAAGAACACCGTCTGGCAGCTCACGGAGATGCTCGCGAGCCGCAAACGCGCAGCAGCGTTCGCGTTTCTCGACAATTTGATGCGGGAAGGCGAGCAGCCGGTGATGGTCGTCGGCGCTCTCGCATGGATGTACCGGAAACTGATCGAGGCCCGCGATCTGCCCGCGACTGCCAATGGCTTTCAAGCCGCCCGCCAGCTCGGCATGCGCCCCGAAGCGGCCGAAACAGCTGTGCGCCAGGCCCATCGCATTCCAAAGAAGGATTTGCTGGCAGGCCTAGCGGCATTAGCGGAAGCCGACAGCCGCCTGAAATCTTCGAATCCCGATCCCCGCGCGATGATGGAATTCCTCATAGCGCGGCTAACCTCACCAGCCGCCTGACAGTCTCCGGAAAACTCAGCCGCCAAACAAAGGGCGCCCCAAACTTCAGGGCGCCTTCGAGAATCCCCGTTTGGTCTGTCGCGCTACTTCTTGGCCTTGATGGCGGCGTTCAAAGCCAACGCCAACCGCGACTTATAACGGTTCGCGGTGTTTTCCGACAGCGTCCGCTTCCGAATCGCCTTGTCGAGTTCCGAGTACGTCTCCGAGGCCAGCTTGCCGGCTGCGGAGGCGTCGCCAGACCCCAGAGCGGTGCGCATCCTGCGGATCGCCGTGCGCACTCTCGTGCGATTCATGCGGTTCACAGCCGCGCGGTGTTCCGTCTGGCGGATGTTCTTCAGTACGGATTTCGTCTTCTTCTTGTGCTTGACCGGATTGCCCTGAGCCATTCATTACTCCTTGATGATTGATTTCGGATGATCCAGGTTATCCGACCGGCCGGGCGCTGTCAATTTTGGCCTGACGACGCGAACCGGCCTCGATGCGCAGAGAGTCGCGGCTCTTGCGGGCCGGTGCCGCTGAACTGTACAGTAAACCGCTCCTACATGATCTCGCAGCTGATTTCACGCAACCCCAGGACCCCATGAAGACCCTCGCCAAAATATTCGGTTTAGTCGCATGGACGATGTTGACCACCTTCGCAAACGCGCAGGATCGCAGCCAGACGCGGTCCATGGTGATTTCGCGGGGCGGCATCGTCGCAGCGGAATCGCCGCTGGCGGCTCAGGCCGGCGTGCATATTCTCGAAACCGGCGGCAACGCCATCGATGCCGCGATTGCGACCAACGCGATGATGGGCGTCGTCGAGCCAATGATGAACGGCATGGGCGGAGACCTCTTCGCCATCGTGTACGACGCGAAATCTGGCAAGCTCTACGGGCTCAATGCGAGCGGCTGGGCACCGAAAGCCATGACGATCGAGTACCTGCACAAGCTTGGTCTGCGCGAAATGCCGCAGCAGGGCGTGAATTCGATCATCGTGCCCGGCGCCGTGGACGGATGGCAAAAACTGGCCGATCGGTTCGGCAGGAAAAAACTCGCGGACGATCTGGCGCCTTCGATTCGTACCGCCGAGGATGGATTTCCCGTTCCCGAGTGGGACGCCGCTTACTGGTCGGCCTCGGTGAACGATCTGCGGACGAATGCCGCGGCGATCAACACTTACTTGCCGAAGGGCCACGCTCCTCAAGTAGGGGAGCTTTTTCAGAATCCCGATCTCGCGTGGTCTCTCGAGCAAGTGGCGACAGACGGGCGGGACGCGTTCTATAAAGGACCGGTCGGGGCGAGAATTCTAGCCGGGATGAAGGCTCTGAACGGAACGATGACGGCGGAGGATCTCGCCGAATACTCCAGTGAATGGGTCGACCCGATCTCCACAACCTACCGCGATTGGACCGTGTATGAAATTCCTCCCAATGGCCAAGGCTTGGCCGCGCTCGAAATGCTGAACATCATGGAGAATTTTCCGTTCGGCCAGAAAGAATTCGAATTCGGCTCCGTAAACGCACTGCACACGATGATAGAGGCCAAGAAACTCGCCTACTCCGATCTCGCGAAATACATCGGCGATCCGCGCGGGCAAAGCCTCCCGGAATCGACGCTGCTATCGAAGCGATGGGCGGCTGAGCGCGCCAGGAAAATCGATCCGGATCACGCCGCGTGCGAGGTGACAGCGGGTACTCTGCCTCCGGCAGGAGACACGACGTACCTGAGTGTCGTCGATCGCGACGGCAATATGATCTCCCTGATCCAGAGCAATTTTTCGGAGTTCGGGTCGGATGTAGTCGCGCCGGGTACCGGCTTCGCCTTGCACAACCGCGGCGGTCTCTTCACTCTCGATCCAACGTCACCCAACGCACTGGCTGGCCGCAAACGGCCGCTGCACACGATTATTCCGGGGTTCGCGCAGAAGGGCGACCTCCGCCTGGCGTTCGGCATCATGGGGGGCTGGAACCAGTCGCAGGCTCACGCGCAATTCATCTCGAATATCGCCGATCACAAAATGGACATTCAGGCGGCCATGGAGGCGCCGCGATTCACCAAACGCACGTTGGAAGGCTGCGATGTCGCTCTGGAAGACCGATTCAGTAAGGAAACGCGCGACGCTCTGGCGTCAAAAGGGCACAAAATCGAGCTGCACGGTCCGTTCGCATCGACCGTAGGCGGCGGCCAGGCCGTTCTGCGCGATTTCTCGACCGGTGTGAACTACGGCGCATCCGACCCGCGAAAGGACGGCGAGGCCATCGCGGAATTGCCGCTGGGACCGCAGCACTAAATGGCGAGGTTTTTTACAGGACAACATGGCCAAAAAGAAAGTTGTTGAAACACCGGCAAGCGATGCAGCAAAAGGATGTCTCTACGTGGTTTCGACGCCGATCGGCAATCTGGAAGACATTTCGCTTCGGGCGCTGCGCATATTGAAGGAAGCGGACATGATCGCCTGCGAAGACACGCGGCAGACCATCAAGCTGCTGGCGCATTTCGATATTCCCAAGCGCCTGGTGAGCTACCACGAGCACAACGAAATCACGCGCGCGGCCGAAATCGTGATCGAGCTCGAGCAGGGAGCGAAGGTCGCGCTGGTAAGCGACGCGGGCACGCCGGCGATTTCCGATCCGGGCTACCGCCTCGTCCACCTGTGCCTACGGCATGGAATTCAGGTGGTGCCTGTTCCCGGCGCGTCGGCCCTGGTGGCGGCGCTGGCGGCCTCGGGAATGCCTATCGAGGAATTCGTTTTTGCGGGGTTTCTGCCGTCGCGACCCACGGAACGCCGCAAATCGCTGCGTGCACTCGCGGGCGAGCCACGGACGCTGGCGCTCTATGAGGCGCCGCATCGCCTGCTCGATGCGCTCGAGGATGCGCTCGAAATTCTCGGCAATCGTCCGGCCGTAGTGGCGCGCGAAGTGACGAAAATTTACGAGGAATTCCTCCGCGGCCATCTCGAGGATCTCGTCGAAGCCGTACGCAAGAAAGCCCCGCGCGGAGAAATCACGCTGCTGATCGGCCCGCCCGACGGCCACGCGCAACACGCGACCGATGCAGCCAATCCCCTGAACGCAATCCCCCTCGCGCGGCACGTGGAAGAAATCATGAAAGCGCGCGGCATCGACCGCAAAGCCGCTCTGAAACAGGCAGCCCGCGAGCGAGGCCTCACGCGCCGCGAGGCCTACAAGCAGCTGCTAATCACGCGCGACGAATAATTCCCGTGCGTCGGCGAGCGCCGCTGAGAAATCCACCATCGACGCTAATTCATTCACGGCGAAGCACTGGCCCGCCTGTCGTGTCCGTTGCTAAATTATGGACAGTATCCTCGAAGTCTGTCCGGAACGACCCCCGCTCCGCCCCGAAACGCACCCATTGCTTTTTCCGCTTACCTTTCCGCTTGACACACGTCTGATTGTACGTTACATGTTGTAACGCTACAATGACTCACACACACATGAAGCGCCCAAAAGGCCTCGGCGAAGTCGAACAAATGGTCATGGACTACGTCTGGGCGCACGGCCCGTGCTCCGCCGAGTCCTGCCGCGAGGCACTGGCCGCCACGCGCCCCATGAAGGATTCGACCGTCCGCACGGTCCTGCGGCGGCTCGAGCAAAAGGCCTTCCTGAGCCACGAAATCGAGGGCCGCACCTTCATCTACCGCGCGGCCGAAAACCGGCAGAACGTCGCCGTCCGCGCCGTGAAAAGCATCATCGACCGCTTCTGCGGCGGCTCGGCCGAAGAACTCGTCGTCGGCCTGGTGAACAGCGACGTGATCGACCGCCAACAGCTCGAGCAGCTGGCGCGCAAGATCGCACAGGGGAAACTCGGCGAGAAATCCGGCTCGGCTACGCACAGCCGCCCGGCAAAGAAGGGAGATTCCTGATGTCGCCTGGATTCATGCACTCCGCATCGGCCCTGATGATCGCGCTGGCCGACGCTGCCGCGCGCTCAATTGTGCTCGGTTCGATCGTTGCCGCGGCGCTCGCGGCCTTTCGCGCCAAGAATGTGCGCGCGAAACTTTTGGCCTGGAAGGGATTGCTGCTCGCCGCTCTGGCGATGCCGGCGCTCGTGCTGGTCAGCCCCGCACTTCGCGTCTTCGTGCCGGTGCCAAGTTTCGCGGACCACAGTATCGCGGTCTCAGCCGGCCCGGCAACGGAGCCCGACGTGGATCGAACCACTCCCGTCACTCGGACTTTGCCCGAGGAATCCGCTCCGATTGCGCAACAGCCGCGGGCATACCCATCGGCTGAACCGTCGCCACTGATGTCGCGGATGATCGAGCAGGCCTCGGCGCCACCGGCTCCGGCGGGCCGGGAAATTCCCTGGACGCTCATAGCGTTTTCTATCTATGCGGCCGTCGCGCTCGCGCTCCTGGCACGCATTCTCGTCGGCATCGCACTCGGAAACCGCCTCGTGCGCACGGCCACACGGGTAGATGAACCGCGCGCGCTCGAGCATCTTTCATCGGCGGTGCGCGCCGCCGGGTTGCGTTCCCTACCACAGCTTGCCGAGTCCGAGATGCTGTCCGTGCCGATCATCATCGGCGTGCGCAGGCCTACGATCCTGCTGCCGGCTGACGGCCGAGTGTGGCAAGAGGATGAACTGGCGGCCGTGCTGCTGCACGAAGTCTCACACGTGGCGCGGCGCGACGCCCTTTCGCAACGGCTGGCGCTGATTCACCGCGCGATTTTCTGGTTCAGTCCGCTGGCGTGGTGGCTCGAGCGCCGCCTCGCCGACCTATCCGAGCAGGCCAGCGACGAAGCCGCGCTCGCAGGCGGGGTGGACCGCACGCGATACGCTGAAGCCCTGCTCGGATTCTTCGCCGATCTCGAAGCGGTTCCGGCGCGCGTGTGGTGGCAGGGCGTTTCAATGGCCAAAGCAGGACAAGCGGAAGAACGAGTCGATCGAATCCTGGCGTGGAGGGGTGCGATGGCAAATCACATGTCGAGTCGTGGAAGGATGCTTCTGGTGGTCGCGTTTGCGATCGTGGCAGTGCCGGTCATCGCGCTGACGGCTGCCGTGCGCCTGGCGGCGTATGACATTCAGGCTCCGCCAGCACCCGCTGCGCCCCCCGCTCCGGAGGCCGCCCCCATCGCCGCCGCAGATCCTGCCCCGGCCGCGCAGGCGACTCCCGCGCCGCCGGCAGTCGCGCCCCCGGACGCCGATGCGGGCGACGCGGATGTCCCGGTAATGGTTTTGCCGCCCCTGCCTCGGGTGCGCGTCGATGTCCCGCCCGTCAATGTCGACATGCCCCGAGTGCAGGTGAATGTCCCCCCCGTGAACGTCAATGTTCCGCCGATCCACGTAGCGCTACCGCGTATTCATATCGAAACGCACCTGTTGCCGTCGCAGGATGGCACGCCGGGCGATGTGATTTTCTCCTCCAACGGCGACTGGAATTTCGGCCCGTCGTGGCGCGGCGCCTACTTTATCGGCCGCTACGACGATGGGGGCCCGCGCTTTGCGATCGTGACAAAGGATTCCGACGCGCTGACGATGTCAGGCGATCGCGACGACGCCGAGCACGCTCGCTCGCTCAAGAAAAAATATTCCGGCGATTTCATCTGGTTCCAGCACGACGAAAAATCCTACGTGATCGACGATGCGGCCACCGTGGCCCGCGCGAAGCAGCTCTGGCAGCCTCAGGTGGAACTGGAAAAGCAGCAAAAGGATCTCGCCAGACAGCAAGAAGATCTGGCCAAGCAGGAAGAAGACGCCGCGAACAAAATCCAAGAAATGAAGATCCAGGTGCCCGACCTGAGCGCGGAAATGCAGAAACTCGAAGACGCGATGAAAAAGCTGAGCGCGAGCGGCGGCACGATCAACGAGCTGAGCGATTTGCAAAGCGAAATCGGCGAGCTGCAAAGCCGCATCGGCGAACTGGAATCAGGCGCCGGTCGCGAACAGGGCGCGTTCGGCCGCGAGCAAGGCGAATGGGGACGAAAAATGGGCGAGCTCGGCCGGCGACAGGGTGAGCTCGGCCGCAAACAGGCGCAGGAATCCCGCGAAGCGGCGCGCCAGATGCAACAGCTGCTGGATGACGCCGTGGCGAAGGGCCTGGCCAAGCCGGAATAGCTGAAGGGAAACCTTACGAGCTGACCGCGCGAGAGAAAAACGCGTCCACGCGATCGAGAATCTCGGCGGCCGAGTGAGAGTGATGGACCTGCTGGCGCAGTTCGCCGCCGTTGCGCACGCCGTGCGTGAAATAAGTAGCGAACTGCTTCATCTTCCCGATGGCGTCCGGCATCTCGAACGCGACCAGGCTCTGAAAATATTCCATTAACAGCTGGTGACGGTCGGTTTCCGTTGGATCGGTATACGTTCCGGTTGCGGTGTAGTCCGCGATCTGCCGGAAAATCCAAGGATTCGACGAAGCCGTGCGGCCGATCATCACCGCGTCGCACCCGGTTTGTTCGATCATGCGCGCCGCGTCCTGCGGCGCGCGAATATCGCCGTTCCCGATTACCGGAATCTTCACCGCCTCCTTAACCGCACGGATGACGCTCCAGTCCGCCGAGCCGGCATAGCCCTGCATGCGCGTTCGCGGATGGACAGCGATCGCCTCGATGCCGATGTCCTCCGCCATGCGCGCCACGTCCACGGCCACGATGTTGTTTTCGTCCCAGCCCGAGCGAATCTTGATGGTCAGTGGAATACGGACCGCCGCGCGCACCGAGCGAAACAGCTGTTCCAGATGCGGCAAATCGCGCAGAAGGCCAGAGCCGCCGCACTTCACGACTTTCTTCACCGGGCAGCCGAGATTGATGTCCGCAGTATCGAATCCGAGATCCTCGATCAGCGCCGCCGCCGAGGCCATTACCTGCGGGTCGGAACCGAAAATCTGCCCGGCGATCGGATGCTCGTCCTCGTCGAAATAGAGATAGCGCAGCGTGCGCGCCGAATTGCGCGTCATTCCCTCGGCGCTGGTGAATTCCGTCATGATCAGACCGCACGCACCCAGCGAGCGGATCACGCGGCGAAAGATGGTGTCGGTGACGCCGGCCATCGGCGCGAGGATCGTGGCCGGGCGGATCACCAGATCGCGGATTTGCAGTTGGGCCGGAAACATGGGTTAGGTTCGGTCGCCGGGCGCGACAGGCTCATGCTCCAGATTTTCGGCGTCCGCTGGCGTCGAAGAAACCGCCGCCGCCCCCGCCGCCGCGCGGCGGACCGCATAGTTTCCGCTGCCGAGGTGCGCCACCAACGCCTCCCTCGAGCCGCCGAAGAAATTTTCCAACACCTGCCCCACAGCCTGCGTGCGAGCCGCTTCCGCGGTGAGCCGCGCCCGGTAGACGTACGCGCGCCCAGCCTTCACGCGCTCGACCACTCCCTTACGTGCGAGCCGGTCCATGATCGTCATGATCGTGGTATAGGCCCGAGGGCGTCGCTCGGCGAGCAGATCGCGGATTTCTCGCACGGTAGCTTGTCCAATCGGCCACAATGTGTTCATGCAGTCGAGCTCCAGCGGAGCCAGATCCAGCAGCCTGCGTCGCGGTGATGGCTTGATGTCGCTCATAATTCTGGCCTATCCCTTTTTCGGCGGCTGGGTTGCCGATCCGTTTGCTAAAAATTGATCGCGGCGGATGATCGCGCGGCGCAGCGACGGATTGCGATCCGTCCACACATCGGTAGGAGCTCCGGCCGATGCGTGCTCCAGCGTCTTGCGCATGCCCGCCATTTTCGAATCGATATCGTCGATGAAATGCAGTGCCACCGCTTCGGGAATCTGCGGCAGCGACGGCGAACCGAACTCGTACGAGCCGTGATGGCTCAAAATCAGATGCTCGACCAAAACTTCGAGCGGCGCGGGAAAGCCCGCGATCGCCCGGCATTTCTCCCGCACCAGCGCGGCGCCGATCGAGATGTGGCCCAGCAAGCGCCCGGCGTCAGAATAGTCGATGCCGCGCTGATAGCGCAGCTCCTCGATTTTTCCGACGTCGTGCAGCACCACTCCGGCGAGCAGCAGATCGGCGTTTAGCTCGGGATAGTGCGCCGAGACGGCCTTTGCAAGCCCGATCAAGCTGACCACGTGCTCCAGCAGCCCGCCGAGATAGGCATGATGCATCGTCATCGCCGCCGGCGCGCGTTTCAGGCGGGGCGCGATATCCGGATCGTCAACTACGCTCGTCAGCAGCTTTTGCAGCCACGGATTTTTCATCCCGGCGATGGCCGCGTGTACGTCCGCCCAGAGCTGTTCGATGTCACACTTGGTGTGCGGCAGGAAATCGCCCAGCTCGTATTCTTTTTCAGCGGCGGGAATGATCTGCTCGAGGGTCAGCTCTTTCGATCCGTTATAAAGCTTCACTCGGCCGCGAATGCGTACCACGTCGTCGCACTCAAACGTCTTCGCGATCGACTCGAAGTTGTCCCACATCTTCGCTGGAATCGAGCCCGTGCAGTCGCCCAGGCTCAGCTCGAGCCACGATTTTCCACTGCGCGCGGAAATACGGATCTCTTTCTCGCGGACGAGGAACATCGTGGCGACCAGCTGGCCGTCGGTTAGTTCGCTAACGCATGGAGACTTCATTAGCTATTGGCTTTCGGGGGCGGCAGAGCGAGCTTCTTTTTCTGTTTCTTCTTGTCTGTCGTATCCGGAGTGGGCGCGACTTCTTGAATCACAGTGGCGCCCGGGACCGCCGCGCTGTCAACGTAGCCCGGCTTGACAAGGACGTAGCTTTCCTCGCGTAGCATGCCGAGATAATCGCGCATGGCGGGGTCCATCTTCTCCTTGTAGAGAATGTTCGAGATTTCGTTATCGACCTTGTTCATCGGCTGAAGTCCCGCTTGATAATGGTCGCGGACTTTCAGGATTTCGAACCCGGTTTTTGTCTGAATCACGTCGGTGAATTGATTCTTATCCAGGGAGAACACGGCGTCTTCCAGTTGCTTTGAAAGCTGCCCGCGCTCGAATTGGCCCAAGTCCCCATCCTGCTGCGCGGTCGAGCCCTCCGAATAACGCTTAACGAGCGTGTCAAAATCCTCGCCCTTTACCAGGCGGTTGTGCAGGTCGTCCGCGCGGGTGTGTACCGCGGCGACTTCCTCGGGGCTCTTCCCGTCCGTGCTCAGAAAAAGTTCCTGCAGATCGACTTCTTCCGGCCGATTGAAATCCTGTTTGTGCGCGTCGTAGTACTTCTTGATTTCGTCGTTGCCGATATTCATGCGGCCGCCCACTTCGCGCCGAATCACTTCCTGCGTGAGCAATTGGTTGCGGAGCTGCGTCTTGTAGTCTTCCCAGACGATCCCCTGGGATTCGACCGCCTTTTCGAGCTCCTCGAGGGTGCCCAGGTTGTTCTGCTTTCGAACGTCGTCGAGCCGCTTCACCAGATCGGTTTCGACCGAGACGTCCATGTCTTTCGCGCGCTCGATCAAAAGCTGCTGGTCGATCATGTCGCGCAGCAAATCCTTCTGCTTCTTGTCGACCTCGCCCTGAAGCTGCATCGGCGAGCAATTAGGGCAATCCTGCGCGGCTTCCTGCTTCAGTCCGGCCTGGGCCTTCTGATAGTCGGAGAGCGTAATGATCTGATTATTTACGCGCGCGACGATCTCTTCGACGATGGTGCCCTTCGTCGCCTGGGCGCGCGCACCCGCGGCCGTCAGAAATATCGTGCCCGAGAGTGCCAAGGCACCCAGTCCGACCCATTTTCGATTTTGCATGATCCCCGTCCCCAAAAAATTTTAGCTCTACGATTGTAGCTGGAGCAACACGTTTCTCACCGCGTCCATGGCCGTCCCTTTGCTCGATTTCCAGCTGATCCATAATACGCCTGATGGATCGAGGCGCATGTCTTTCCGCTTGTGAATCATCTTCACGATGCGCTCCGGACCTACCGGCGTGTCGTCGTAGAACTTGATCGCGATTTGATCTCCTTTGCGATCCACGGTGGCGACGAGCAGCTTCTCCGCCAGCGCCTTCACCACGGCGTACTCCAGCAGATTCACCACGGCCGGCGGCGGCGGGCCGAAGCGATCATCCAGCTCGCGCGTCACCTCCACGCGCTCCGCCTCGGACGCGACTCCGGCGATGCGCTTGTAAATCCGCAGGCGCAAGTTTTCGCTTTCGATGTATTCAGGCGGGATGCGAATCTCCTGCCCCATGTTCAGCATCGCCCGGCGCTCCGGCACAACCGCCTCGCCTTTTCGTTCCGCCACAGCGCGTTCCATCATCTGGCAGTACATGTCGAAGCCGACCGCTTCGATGTGCCCATGCTGCTCACCTCCCAGCAGGTTCCCGGCCCCTCGCAGCTCCAGGTCGAGCGCTGCGATTCGAAATCCCGCGCCGAGGTCGCTGAATTCCTGCAGCGCCGCCAGCCGTTGCCGCGCGATCGGCGTCAGGGTGCCTTCGTTGGGCACCAGCAGATATGCATACGCTCGCTGATTGGACCGTCCCACGCGCCCGCGCAGTTGATACAGCTCCGAAAGCCCCATGCGATCGGCGCGGTTGATCAGAATTGTATTCGCGCGCGGAATATCGAGACCGTTCTCGACGATGGTGGTCGAAACCAACACATCCGCTTCGTTGCGCACGAATCTCAGCATCACCTTCTCAAGCTCCGACTCGCGCATCTGCCCGTGCCCCACCACCACCCGCGCCCGCGGCACCAGCCGCTTCACCATCGACGCGAGCGAGGCAATCGACTCAACCCGGTTGTGCACGAAAAACACCTGCCCTTCGCGCGCCATCTCCTCTTCGATTACCCGCTGCACCAGCGTCTCGCTGAACGGCGCGACCGAAGTCTGGATGGCCAGCCGGTCCTTCGGCGGCGTCTCGATCACGCTCATGTCCCGCAGTCCGACCAGCGACATGTGGAGCGTCCGCGGAATCGGCGTCGCCGACATCGTCAGCACGTCCACGTTCTTGCGCATCTCCTTGATGCGTTCTTTGTGCGCCACGCCGAACCGCTGCTCTTCGTCCACTACCAGTAGCCCGAGTTCGTGAAACTTCACATCTTTCGAAAGCAGCCGGTGCGTCCCGATCACCACGTCCACTTTTCCGGCTTCCAGCTCTTCCAGCGTTTTCTTCTGTTCTTTTTCCGTGCGAAACCGGCTCAGCATCTCGATCCGCATCGGAAACGCCGCGAACCGGCGCTTGAACGTTTCCAGATGCTGAAACGCCAGCACGGTCGTCGGCGCCAGCACCGCCACCTGCTTGCTGTCCGCCAACGCCTTGAATGCCGCGCGCATTGCCACTTCCGTCTTGCCGTAGCCGACGTCGCCGCACAGCAGCCGGTCCATTGGCAGGCTCGCTTCCATGTCGCGCTTCACATCTTCGATGGCCCGCTGCTGGTCAGGGGTTTCCTGGAATTCGAACGAATCTTCGAACTCTCGCTGCCAGTTCGAATCGGGAGGAAACGCGTGGCCCGGCGCTGTCTTTCGCTCGGCGTAGAGCGCCAGAAGCTTTTCCGCCATGTCGCTCACGGATTTCTCTACACGCGTCTTGCGGTTTTCCCAGACCGCGGTACCCAACCGGTCGAGCTGCGGCTCGACTCCTCCGAGCGATTGGTATTTCTGCACCAGGTCGATACGGGCGAGCGGGACATACAGCTTCGCTTCGCCCGCATACTTCAAGAACATGAACTCGCCGGTCGCGCCTTCCACCTCGACCTGACGCAAACCCTCGAACTGCCCGATGCCGTGATCGACGTGAACGATGTAATCGCCCGGCTTCAGGTCGGAAAAGTCGCTGAAAAAACTCGCCGTCTTCGGCCGCGCCCGGGGACGCTGCGGCGGAAGGGTCTCGAAAAGATCCGCGTCACCGTAAATCGCGAGCTTTTCTTCGGGAAACACCACCCCCTCGCGCAGCGGCGCCTTGACCAGCACCATGGCCGGGGCGTTCGAGCCGCTCGCTTCCTCGGCCAGGCGCGAAACGGTGGTGTTTTCCTCCAGTTCGCCCAGCGCGTAGGGAATTTCGTATTCGTGACAGATGTCGGCGAAACGCTCGAGCTCCCCGGTGCTCGCGGCGGACACCATCACGCGTTCGCCAGCGCCCAACCGGCTTCGCACCTCGTTCATGAACGCGGCCACGTCGCCGTGATAGCGCGAAGTCGGCTGCGTTTGCAGCGTCAAAGCCGCGCCGCCTTCCCGCACGAGACCCAGGTGCTCGATGGCGAGCTGTGGGAAAAGCTGCAGCGCGAGCGACCATTCGTCGCCATTCAGAGTGTAACGTCCCGGCGGCTCCGCCAGCGGATCCTCGGCCTTCTCAAATGCCTCCGCCAGCCGCCCGCGATACTTTTCAATCGCCGCATCCAGCATCGACGGTTCATCGAGCATGATCACCGGATCATCCGCCAGATCGAACAGCACACCGGGGCGTTCCTCGCGCGGGATTTCGCGGAATTCCCATCCAGCGTAAAAGCCCGCCGGCGCCGTGTCGTCCTCGCGCCCGCCGCCCGATCGCACGCTCTGGCGTTCAAGCACTTCCGCGTGCCGCAGCATTTCGGTAAGCGGTAAAATCAGCGCGCGTTCCACCGGATTCGTCGAGCGTTGGGTATTGGGATCGAATGCGCGAATGGACTCAATGGTGTCCGCCATCAGCTCGACGCGCACCGGCTGCGGTGTTTCCGGCGAATAGACGTCGATAATCCCCCCTCGGACGGCAAACTGCCCCGGCATCTCGCAGCTCGTATGCTTTTCGTAGCCGGCGGACGCGAGAAAACCGATCAAATCTTCGTGCGCGATCGACTGATCGCGTTCAATCAACCGCGCCAGCCCGGGATAAAAGCCGCGCTCGCGCATCCGCCACAGCGCTGCCTGGACCGGCGCGATCAGCACGTCCACTTCGCCCGTCGCCAGCCGCCACAGCGCCACCGCCCGGTCTTCGGAAATTTCGGCGTGCGGCGAGCGATTCTCATAGGGCAGCACGTCGTGCGCCGGCAGATGCGCCACGCGCCGCCCCGGCTTTCCCGTCACCGCGCTGTAGAACCATCGCACCGGCTCCAGGAGCGCTTCGGCACGTTGATTCGAATCCACCAGCAAAATCGCCGGCCGCCCCAATCCCGAAAACACCAGCGGCACCAGGAGCGCCTTGGCCGAGTCGGTCAGCCCCGCCAGACGTACTTCTCCGCCCAGCCTCCGGAGTTTGTCGCAGGCTTCTTCCACTGCCGCACGGCGGCCGATCCGCGCCAGCAGCTCGGAAACGATCGGTAGGATCATGCGCGCAGCTCTTGGATGCGTTCGATCAGGCGACTGGTTGAATACCCGGGCTCGAGCGGCACGCGCACGACTCTGCAGCCGAGCCGCTCCACCTCGCCGGCGTCTCGCCGCGGGGGCGGGTCGGTTCCCGCGCTGCCACCCAACACCACCACATCGGGCAAGAAACGAGCGATGAAATCCTGTGGCGAACCACTTTCGACCGCAGTCACGAAGTCCACAGCAGCTAGAGCCGCGAGAATTTCTGCGCGTAGCGCCTCGGGATGGATCGGACGATCGGTTAAGGGCCAATGCGGGGCGTTGCCGTTGCCGAATCGTGCGCGCGCCGCTCGATCCCCTTCGATCGCGACGACAAGGATTTTTCCGAGGCTCTTCGCGTATTCGAGGAGCCGGATATGGCCGGGGTGCAGCAGATCGAAACAACCGCTCGCACACACTACTCCCAGTCCGGCGTGTTTCCACCCACCCCGGCGGGAAATCAACTCAGCTTGCGAAAAGACCTGTCCCAAACGTATGCCTGTCGGGCGCTCGACCGGGAACGCCCAGACCTCCGATTTTAGCACGCACGCCGCGCCGCGCACGGTAGACCCGTATTACTTCCGTACAGCCGTCGGCCATGCGTCCGCGATTTTCGATGCTATAATTTCCGCCAGTCGCGCAAGCGCTTCATTACGGTTGAGGGAATCTCTGTCGCCACAGGATCGCACCTGTATATGAAAGACATTGCGATAGTCGGAGGCGGTCCCGCGGGAGCGCTCTGCGGCGAACGGCTCGCCAGCCGCGGATTCGACGTCACGATCCTCGACGAGCGCCTCGCATGGGAAAAACCCTGCGGCGGCGGCCTGACGCACAAAGCAATCGAAGCCTATCCCTTCCTGCTCGACGGACCCCAGCCCAAGAAAATCATTCGTACCGCGGAGCTGATCTCCGGCAGCGGCCATCGCGCGCGCTTTGAAATGAGCCAGCCGATCGTCATCTACGCACGCAAGGTGCTCAACGGCCTGCTGCTCGATCGCGCGGCAGCAGCCGGCTGCCGGGTCATCCGTTCGCGCGTCACCAGCGTTAACACGGCGGGTGCGCGCGTCCGCCTGACGGCCGGCGGTGAAGAGCGCCAATCGGATTTCGTGGTCCTCGCGGCTGGAGCACGCAATCAGCTTCTGCCCGAGACCACGGCACTCGGCGCACTCGATCTCGAAGTCACGCTCGGTTACTTCGTTCCCACGCAGGAAGACATCATCAAAGTGAAATTCCTGAAAGAATTCGAGGGGTATCTGTGGTCGTTCCCGCGCGCCGATCATCTTTCCGTCGGCATCTGCGCGAAATTGGGACAAAATCCCACGCAGCAGCTCCGCGCGCATCTCGACGACTTCGTCCGCGAAGAAAACATCCGCATGGATGGCGCGCACTTTTTCAGCCACGTTCTGCCGTCACCGGAAGCCGCCACGATCCGCGGACGCCGCATCGTGGGCAACAATTGGGCGATGGCCGGCGACGCCGCCGCGTGCGTCGATCCGGTCACCGGCGAGGGCTTGTATTACGCCCTGCGCTCCGGCGATCTGCTGGCGCATGCTCTGGCGGATGGACAGCCGCAAACCTATCCCGATCGAATGCGGGCTGCATTTTCCGCTGATCTCGAATTCGCCGCCAATATCGCGCGCAGATTGTTTCGCGGTAACTTCCTGGGCGGTGCGATCACCACGCGTATGGTGCAGCTCCTGAATCATTCACCCGCGTTTCGCGATTTGATGCGCGACGTTTTCAGCGGCTCGCAGGACTATCGCAGTCTGAAGGGCCGACTCTGGAATCAGTTTGGCGTCACGTTCCTGCAGTTCACACGCAGCCTGTTGTATCCGCGCGGAATGTTCGGCGCACAGCGCCAGGCTCGCCGCGAGCCGCAATCATGAAATCGAGAATGGTCCGAACGAAACGGAGCGCCGCCAAGCGTGCGCAGAAGCAGCCAGCACCCAACCGTGCCAGATCGTCGAGTTCGAGCTCGGCGGCGCTGCCCGAACAGCGCCCGCGAATCGGGCTCGAAGCCACCGTCGAACGGGTCGTCGAGCTTCAACACACGATTCAGGCCGTAAATCCGCAGCTCCCCCCGGTTTTCTCCACGCCAATGATGATCGCCCTGATGGAGCACGCCACGGTAAGAGCCATCACCCCCGAGCTTCCGCCCGGCGCGATTTCCGTCGGCACCCGAATTGAAGTGGATCATCTGAAAGCGGTCGGCACCGGAGCGACCGTAGTCGCGTGGGCGAAATTCATCGAATATCGTGGCCGGTTCTTAGTTTTTGATGTGGAGGCGCGGTCAGGCGAGCACGTGATCGGACGCGGCAAAGTGTTCCGGGCCATCGTTCAACCCCGCGAGCACGGAGAAAAAGCTGCCGCCCGCGTCGAGCAAAATTAGTTCGCGCTACTTTTTCTCTGTGATCTCTACCGAGGCCCGCGTCGTTTCCCAATCCATCCGCAGCGTGCAAGCGTCGCCGGCTCGGTCCAGCGAAATCGTGAAATTCTCGAGAGGCGCATTCAGTTTCGACACTCTCATCGGCGCTCGCGTCAAATCGTCCTGCTCCCCGGGATACGGGATTCCCCACTCGCCCGTGTCTTTGCTCACGATCAAACTCCAGCTGTCTTCTTTGGGCAGCGTGAAAAGCGTATAGCTCCCCGCGGGCACCGTCTGTCCACCTACATTCATGTCCCCGTCGATCACGAACGTGGTCGCCTCGTTCGCTCCCGCGCGCCACACTTCGCCATACGCCACGAGCCCGCCGAAAATCTTCCGCCCGCGCATTCGCGGGCTCGCATACTCAATGTGGATTGTTTTGCCGTCCGCGAATTTGCACTCCGCCTTTGCCGGCGGACTTGCCACCTGGCCGCCCGCCTGCGCCCGGCTGGGCGCGGCCAGCGCAAGCACCATTGCGACCAGACATCCAATGCTGGCAGCACATTTACCCACGCTTCGCATATCTTCCCCCGGTGAATTCGATCTCATGCCTTTAGACGTGCCTAGCCTGCGATTCGATACGCCTCATCCGCCGCCAGCCGCCGCACATAGATCAGAACCGCTAACAGTGCCGCCAGCGCCGCAAACCAGATCGCCGCGATCAACCGCACAGCCCAGCCCGCGGCCTTTCCGATGCGCGCCAACAAGAACGGTAGAAAATCGAACGCCGTGATGTGCTGGTAGTCCCACGGATCATAGGTCATAGAATCGTTCGTCAGTGCCCATTCATCCATTTTACCCAAGCTGAACGCCACAATGTTTTTCATCCGCAATGCAATCACAAATGTGGGATGGCCCAGAGTATCCATCTGATAGATTTCCAGCGGGCACCAGAACATCACGGAGGAAAGCTGCACGAGCACGGCCGCGACGATCAGCACGACTCCGATCGTCCGCACCGCTTTCCCGATTTCAGCGCCGTGCCGCATCATCAGCGGCACCGAAACGAAGGCCACCATTTGCGCCGCGGTCGAAACGTAACGGTCGCCCCACGCAAAATCGCCGCTCCAAACCGTGAATTTCGCGTAGAAACAGACGTACGCCAGCAGCAAGGCACCGAAGGCGACCAGGTACGCACGGATTTCCGGCCGGAACCGCCTCCACGCCACCGCACCCAGGATCAGCGTTAGCACCAGCAGCGGATCGAACAGGAAAATCGACTTCTCCGGCGTGAACAGCGCCCCGAAAAAACCGACGTGAAACGGCGTCTCGAACGGAAACGCCTTGGGAAGTGCCGGATTCAGCATTTTCTGCTCGCGCCCGAACGCAACAATGTAGGTACCGAACACCGACCCGAACCGATACCACTGGTATGCGCGATCGATCGCCACGCAAATCACGTATACCGGCAGCGCCATCTTCGCATAGCGCATCGTCTGTGCGCGGCGCAGTGTCGCTACTGGATTCGTCGAAAATCGCGAGACGAGCATCAGGAACACCGCCACGGCGAGCAAATCCAGCCCCGTCGTCAATCTTGTGAGCAGGTTTGCGCCGAGAGCTAGAGACCCGATCAACAAATCGCGCCGATCGCCGTCGCGCAGCCACTGGTACTGAAACGTGAGCCCGGTCAGCGTGAGCAGAAAGATGTAATTGTTCTCCATCATGTTCTGCGTGTAATGGAGAAATGTGGTGCAGAAAATTAACGCGAGTGTGCCGGCGATCCGCTGGTTCGCGCTAAATCCGAAAAGGCCCAGCAGCCGGAAACATATCAGCGCGCTTAGAACGCAAATCGAAATGTTCGCGGCGTAGCTGACAACAATATCGCGTACGGTGGGATCGGCATCGTAGTTGCCGAAAATTGGCAACTGCTCCAGTCCCGTGCCGATGACGTCCGCCGGCAGCATCAGCACCGATTGCCCGACGCCATACCAGCCGTAAAGCCGTCCCCCGCGCCCATGAATCCCGAACTCGGGATAGTCCTGGGGATCCACCGCCGGCGCGGAAGTCCAAAACGAATGCGTCGCTGCCAAACGATGCGTCGTGTCGCTTGACCCAAGCTCGCCCGACTGCACCACAAACGCCGCAAGGAACGCAACAAGCCCAACCAAGAACGCAGGATTGCGAATCAATCGGCGAAAGCGGGCACTCATCGTGGCCCGCGCATCGTATTCCACGCCCGCCACAGGTTCAAGCCCAGCACCGTGCTCAGAAGAATATGGAAGACGCCGCAGTCCGTAGCCTCAACTATTGCCAAGCGCATCCCCATGAAAAAGTGATGAATCCAGTGAGTAATCATGAGGTGAACTGCCCAGCATTTATGTAGCGCGCAAGACTTAAGTGCATTTCGTATCCGAAAGATCACTTTTGCAAGAGTGCTCCCGCGGCTTCGTCGTCAGCATTCACAGTGAACGGGACGGCTCCCGCTCTACCTCCGCCTGCTCCGGTTGCACGACTTTCTGCGGCTGCTCCTGCTTCTCCTTCAGTTGCGGCTGCTAGTCCCGTGCTCACTGCGGAGCAAAAGGACGCTGCATCGTACCGCCAGAGAAATCCGACCGCCACAATCACATGGAACAACGGAGGGGTGAGTCCGTGTTCGTCCGTCCTGAATGGCCCAGGAAGATAATAAACGTTGAACGCGATCCGATTTGTTTTGCTGTTGACTCTCGCCGCACCCGTCAACATTCCCTGCCCTTACTTCCTGTCCGCCTCCCTCTCGCCGCCCATTCCCCCAAACGCTGGGCGGGGCTCTCCGATTCCTCCACTCAGCTCGGTTCGTTGGTCTCGGTTTCCTTGAGTGCCGCATTAAACCGCGCTTGCAATGCCATCCCCACCAATGTGGCGATCAGGATCGCGGGGTAGAGTTGGCCGATGAGCGCTTCCGCGGTGGTCAGCGATCGCGCGATGCGATGGACTGGATACGCGTCGCCATACGACACGGTAGTGAGGGTTTCAAAGCTGAAGTAGATCAAACGGCCCGGTTCACCTGTGGCAACTCCGGCGGCCAGCGGCGTTTGGAAATGAATAGCGTTGGGAATTATTTCCAGGAGCAGCTTGTAACCGAACGCCCAGGTCACCCCGATCAATAGGTAGGCGGCAATGCCGCCCATGACCCGGTGCACGGACACGGGGCCAGGAAGAAGAAATATCTGCTTGAGCGTCATGACCACGAGTATGGCCATGCAGAACACCTTGAGTGCCGAGTCCCAGCCCCTAGCGCTGAACGAAGAGTCGAATTCTGCGAGCAGGTCTGCGGTGAACTCCAGAATAGTCAGGGCGATGATGAAATAGATCAGCATCCGCTTGTGTACGGTCGCGATTGCGCCGGAGAGGAGCATGAGCGCGAAAGTGAGATCGATTGCAATTCGTCCGGGACGCGACTCGCCGACCATCGGAACGAAAATAGTCATAAGCACCAGAAATGCGAGGAAGAAGCTCAGATGTCGATCCTCAAGCCAGAAACCGGGCAACCGCTGATTTTTCCGTTTGTCAGCCACCTAACTCTCTCCTTTCGATTGCGCTTCATCCCATTTCTCACCGAGCATCTTTGACCTTCGAGAGTGCGCTATCCACACCGCAGTCTAGATGCGTCCGCGCTCCGATGGAAAGGCAAGCTTCGAGTGTGTTGTTGTGGACAGACGCCGGTGTTCACCGCGTCCACAATAAAGACGCAAATGATGAGGATACGAGTGCGGAGGATAATCTATGAAAAGACTTAAGTATCTTGCATTAGCTGCTCTTGCTGGAATCTTCTTGACCGTGAACGCTCCGAAACTGGGGGCTCAGGTCAGCGTCGGCGTCAGCATTGGGGACGCCCCTGCATGCCCCTACGGTTACTATGACACGGCTCCTTATGGCTGTGCTCCCTACGGCTACTACGGCCCCGAATGGTTTTCCGGCGGTGCCTTCGTTGGTGCTGGCCCGTGGTTTCACGGCGGTGACAACTTCCAGGGCAACGTGAATAACCGTCTCCATCCCGACCACGGCTATAAAGGCGCAACGCCTAAGGTTGGCGATAAACCCGAGCCGTCAAAGCGCCTCGATAAGGTCGCCAACTTCAAAGGAAATGAAGTGCGTGATGGGCGCGGTCACGTAGGCGGAGGCGGCGACAAAGGCAAAGGCTAAGAACAACCACCACGATGGTTCGGCATCGATCGGACAGAGCGGCAGGGGAACCTACTCGCGTTTGTTTGACTTTCCTGCCGCCGCACTTTCCTCCACACTCGCTTCGCGCAGCAAGGCATCGACGGCGTCCTGCCCGCTGCGCGAATGCACCGAGCCTTATGAAAGGCAACTAAAGCGCCGAGAGCCACATCTCCTGCAACTGCGTGTCGACGGTCATGGTCACGTTGGAGTTGAAGACAAACTTGAAACTGCGGCCCACTGCGCTTCTTCTCCTCTGCGGAGTCCTGATTGCCGCCGCGCTCCTGAGTCCGAAGCTCCCGTTTGCGCATGCGGCCACAGTCTCACTTGCCCCATCGCAGGAACAATCGCCTCCCCAGCCTGCCGCCACCTCCAAACAGCCACCGAGGACGACTCTTGCCGGGTCTTGGAAACTGAATCGCGATGAAAGCGATGATCCCCGCCAGATAGTTCGAGATGCGGAACCCCCAAGCAGCGGCACCACTGGTGGCGCTCCGGGAGGCGGCTATCCCGGGGGCGGTGGCTATCCCGGCGGTGGTAATCCCGGGGGCGGCTACCCGGGCGGGGGCCGTCGGGGAGGTTATCCCTCAGGGGGACAACAAAACAGCGACCAGAACATTGAAGACAACCCGAAAATGCAGCCGTTGATTCATCCTTCGGGGCTGCTGACAATCGAATTGAAAAACCCCGAAATCGATGTGACGGACGATGATCTCCATAAGCTGAGTTTGTACACGGATGGGCGGAAGTTGCAGAAGTCCAAGGACAACAGCGATCAGGAAGTTGCGGCGCATTGGGATGGAAGCCGGCTTGTGTCGGACGAAAAAAGTCCGCTCGGCGGAAAAATGAACCGAACGTTCGAATTGTACCAAGATGGTCGACAGTTATTCGAAACCCTCCGCATAGCCAACGGTCGATCCGATACGCCAATCATCATCCGCTATGTGTACGACATCGCCAGCTCGGACACAAAGAGCGAGCAGGAGTCCGATCCGAACCGGCCGGTGCTCAAGAGAAATTCCGACGACGCCGCTTCACCCCAATAACAGCAACATGCAGTCGCGGCAGTTTGCACAACCCTTCTATCCTGCTGCAACAGCTGAGATGCGCCGGCCCCGGCATTACTTTACCGGGGTGTTGTCGAATGTTCCGGCATGGAGCGTGGGCACATGCGCGTCAGTAATCTTTTGATTTCCGCGGGCAGCCAACAAACCAACCGTGCCGATTACAGCGATGAAAGCGCGGGCAGCAACATAGCTTGGTGCCCGGGGTCGGGGTCGAACCGACACGGCCGTAAGGCCACACGATTTTGAGTCGTGCGCGTCTGCCAATTCCGCCACTCGGGCTTTAGCTTTCGATGAGTCTAGCCGTGTTGCGATGCTCGTTCAAGTCCCACGAGATATACGCCCAAACACGTCAGCGGTCAAATGTGTGCCCGCCTGTGCCGCTGTAAGGCCCTTCTCACTCATGTTCGTAATGGCTGATCGGCGCAGATCATCGACAGTGACCGCTCCGCCCTTGTCGCTGCCACCCTCGATGTCTTTCGTTTGCTTCGCCCATTCCCTCGGGTTCGACTCCCTCCGGCACGACAACTGTCTCGCTACTGGCTCGCCGCGACGGGATGAATGTCCACCGCCGTGTGAAACACGATCCTTCCGTGCCGCACCACGAACGCGTCGGTTCCGGCCATCGATCCCGGCTGGCCTGGATTTGAGATCCAGTGCTCGTACCCCACGTCGCCCTCAGCCGTCACCGTAGCGTCGAAGACAGGGGCGGCATTCGCGTTGGCGTTCGCGAAAAACGACGCGAACATCTTTCGCAACGCCGTCTTCCCCTGTGCTGTCGACTTGGGCGCGATAAAAATTGCGTCGTCGGCATAATCGCTCAGCACGCCTTCCAAATCGTGCGCCCTGAAAACCGCCAGGTGATGCGTCACCACCTGCTCGGGCGTCCGCGCCTCGAGCGCGGCCGCGTCGTTGGCCTCCTGCGGCTGTACCGGCCGAGGCCAAGCGCACAATGCCAACAAAACCGCACCGCAAACCCAAACTCTCTTCATGGCCACCTCCGTCGCGCCATCAACTGTCGCCGGGGCCCCCTACGTACCCACCCGCAGCGCCCGCGTCAAATTCTTCAACGTAGCCACCGCGGAAAACGCCGCCAGCTGCGATGTCTTCGGATTCGATTTCGAGGGTACATTCTCCGCCTTCATGGTCAGCTGTCCAAATTCGCCGCACACGCGAATTTCGTGCACGTTCTCGTTCCCACCCGGCACCGCCACCACCCGCACGCGCACGGGGACCTCTGCATCCACCGCCAGCCGCAGCGACGCAGCCACATTCGACGTAGCCGGAAACGCCCGAGCCGCTTCTTCCGCCGTCCCTTCGAAAATCACCGTCTCTTCCTTGAGTTCCGCAAGCTGCAACCCGCGATCGGCTACGTATTTCGATCCCGCCAGCGCCGCCACCGGTTTTCGGCTCGTCAATTGCGCGATTTCGATCCGCCCAATCGAAGCGGACTTGATTCCGTCCAACCCTGCAATCGCTCCGGAAGGCACGTAGATCCGGCAATTCCTGGCCGCCGCCTCGCGAAACCATTCCTGGCGTCCCAGCAGCCCGCCCACGCTCATGATCAGCACGTCGCGGCCGCGCGCCAGCGCCTTCGGCACAAATTCCGGCAGCGCCGCTTGGCTCGCCGCCTCCACGGCCAGCTCGCACCGATCGATCATTTCCTCGACGCCAACCACAGGGGGACGGCAGGACAATTCGCCCGAAAGAGCTTCCGCACTCACCCGGTTCTGATCCGTCAGCGCGACCAGTTGCGCATCCAACTGCCGCTCGTCGAGCGCCTTCGCGATCACGCGCCCGATGGCGCCCACTCCTAGGAGTCCCACTCTCAGCATCGGCCCCTCACGCCAACTCGAGCATTCGATCGATCGCACGCTTCGCCTTCACCGCAATTTCCGCCGGCACCGTAATCTGTGGCGTCAGGGTCTCCAGAGAGCGGATCACCCGATCGAGAGTGATCGTCTTCATGAACGCGCAAATCGCCTCGGGATTCACGGGATGAAACGTCTTCGCCGGAAATTTCCTGTTCAGCTGATGCATGATTCCGAGTTCTGTGCCCACCGCGAATTCCGTGCCCTCGGATTCCCCGATGTGCCGCAGCATCCCCTCGGTCGACAGAAAAAACGTCCGGTCCTGAGGCAGCGTTCCATCCAGCGCCTTCGACATGCACGCGCTCACGCATCCGCACTCCGGATGCAGCAGCAGCTCGATATCGGGATGCTGGTCCATGATTTCGACAACCTGCTCCGGCCGAATCGTCTTGTGCACGTGACAGTAGCCGGGATAGGCGACGATGTTGCTCCGCCCGGTCTGCCGCGCGACCACTTCCGCCAGAAACTTATCGGGCAGAAACAGGACGGTCTTATCCGCCGGAATCGAAGCCACCACCTTGGCCGCATTCGCTGACGTGCAGCAGTAATCGCTTTCCGCCTTCACCGCCGCCGACGTATTAATGTAGGAAACCACCACGGCGCCCGGTAGTTTCTCTTTCCATTTTCGCAATTCCTCAGGCGTAATCGCCGCCGCCAGCGAACACCCCGCGCGCAAATCCGGCAGCAGCACGATTTTGTCCGGCAGCAGGATTGCCGCCGTCTCCGCCATGAAATGCACGCCGCAGAAAACGATCACCTCCGCCTTCGTCTTCGCCGCCGCCTGCGAAAGCTTCAGTGAATCGGCCACCGCGTCGGCCACTTCCTGCACCTCAGGCCGCTGGTAGTGATGCGCCAGCAAAATCGCATTTCGCTCCGCGCACAGCGAGCGCACGCGGTCCTGCTTTCGCCGGATCTCCCCCGCCGAATCCGCCACCGTCTCCACCATCGGCAGCGTGTAACGCGATTCAAAGCTTTCCTCGATCACCGCTTCGGCCATCAGTGCTCTCCTTGTTTGATTGAGTTATGAAATCCGCTGGCAAATATCGAGCGCTTTCGCCGAATGCGTCAGCGCCCCAATCGAAATCGCGTCCACGCCGAGCGCTGCATAGGCCTCCACGTTCGTTTCCGTGATTCCGCCGCTCGCCTCGATCAGCGTGTCGTCCCACAGGTTTTCCCGCTGCAGCATTCCCAGAATCGCGCCGGCTTGCTCCGGCGGCATGTTGTCGAACATCAGCAAGCAGGGATATTCCTGCGCCGCATCCTCCCGCAAGCGCCGGAATGTATCGGCGGCCGCCCGCGCCCCGGGCTCGCCCCGAACCTCGATCTCGATGAACGCCGCATCCTCCCGGCACTTCCAGGCTTTCTCGATCGCAACCGGCGCCGCATCCTCTTCGCGCCTCGCTAACAGCGCGAGGTGATTATTCTTAATCAGGATCGCGTCGCCGAGACCGAGCCTATGCGTCCCGCCGTTGCCCAAATGCAGCGCGCGTTTGTCGAGCATGCCCCAGGGAGTCTTTCGCGTCCCGACGATCCGCGTTCTCGATGATTTTCGGCTAGCTCGCTCCTGCATGCACCGCGCAGCCGTGGCGATCCCGCTCATCCTCTGCAGCAGATTCAGCCCCACGCGTTCCAAGGCCAGTAGCTTCGATTCATCGCCGTCCGCGTAAAGCAGCGTGTCACCCGGCACGATCGTGGCTCCGTCTTGCTTCTCGAACCTCACCGTCACTCCGTGGCTCCTGAGCAGGAATGAAAATTCCGCCAGACCCGCCGCCACGCCCCCTTCGCGCGCCACGATCGCCGCCACGGCGGGACGATCTTTCATTCCCAGCGTCCGGGCAGTCAGGTCCTCCGGGAAAATATCGCCCTCCACCAACACGTTGATGAACGTCCGTACCGCGCGCGAATATTCCAGGTTCTCGAGCGTGAGGCCGCCGCCCCGAAAAAGCGCCTGTTCGATTCGCTCTGCCCGTGTCGCTTCCATTCCAGGTCCTTGTCTTGGATTGAGCTATTTCAGAAGAAAACCACGTGCTCGCAGCTGCGCCTTCGCGCGCGCGATCAGCTCGGGACGAGACGCTTCCACGGTGTGGAGATGCACGCCCCGGGTAAGCGAAGAGAGCAACGCAGCATGGGTGGAATTCACTCGCGCCAGAAAATCCTGCACATCCGCACGCGATTCCAGCATCAGCGAGCCGCGCAGCTCGCCGTAAACGGGATGTTCCACGATGACGTCCAGAATCTTGACGCCGTGATCCACCAGAATCTGCAGCTCTTCCTGCGTGCGTTCCGGCGCATGACGGCACGCCAGTAGTTCGCGGTGCCCACGCCTGGAAGTCGCCGGCAAGTGATACCCCCGCGGCGTCGCTTCAATTTCCTCGCCACCCGCCCGAAGGATCGCCACGTCTTGAACCAGGCACTGCCGGCTCACGCGGAAACGCTTCGCCAGCTCACCGCCGCGCACCGGCTCGCCGTGGCTGTGCATCCAGGCGAGTATTCCCCGCCGGCGCTGCTCGGCAGGATCCGCCTTTGTCTTTGATTGCATCGGCGCGGGCTTCATCACTTACTGTCTTGTCAGATAACTTGTCCGATGTCAAGTCATACATGCCCAGGCGACCGGGCGGAATTGTACCGGTTACTCCGGCGTGAATCGGACGTATCTTTTCGCATCCGCGGGCGCCCGATTGCGAGATAGTGACTAGGATACGTCCGGGGAAAGGTTGATCCTTGTGGCGCAGACAGGGCAAAGACGGAGCGCTCGCGTGCTGATGGACGTTCCCGTGGTCGTTTGCGGCAAAACGGGCGATCGTGTTGCCTTTCGCGAGGAAACCTTCACGGTTACCGTCAGCGCCCATGGCGCGCTATTGATGATGTCCACGAAAGTGAACCTCGGCCAAAAAATTGTGGTGATCAATCCCTTCAATCGCGACGAACGCGAGTGCCACATCGCCTACCAGGGACCCCTGCACGCCGGGCTCTCGCAGGTAGCCGTGGAGTTTTCGAAACCCTCACCGGAATTCTGGCCGATCGACCCCGCTCCCGCGGATTGGAGGAAGGGTTCCTGAAATGCCCATGGCCTCGGGGCATTGACTGTTGCGCGCATGACCCCAGATTCGCCCTGGCCGCGGCTCGCGCTCTATGGCACTCTGTCGTTGCCGGAATCTGGTCCTGCCGTACGTCGGCGCACCTCAAAAAAAGGCCTCGATTTTTCCTGTCTGGCAAAACCTCCTAGTCTGAATTGCCGTGAGGAGTTGCAATGCTGTTACGGCAACTGCTTTTAATTGCAAGCACCGGGGTACTAGCATGAGGCTTGTCCCTTTGAAGGCCCCCCAAGGCCCGTATCGACGCTCGTGAGGTCCCTCTGCTGTCAATCAACCGAGTCGAAGTTCTAGCATCTGGTCCTCGGGTCTATCGAGGGCGACCTCCTCGCAATCTCCAGCCAACTCCCGTCCACATGCGGACACACCTACACTCAATTCCCGTTGCTTCAGCGCCAAGAAAGCCCTATCTTATCGCTAGAAGTGCTTGTCCTAGAAACCTTTCACTTGGGATCAGGTCCAACGGTGCCATCCATGCGGCCAGGGGAACAACTCAGAGAACTTCGGAATCGGTTGGGAGTTACGACACGCGAAGTAGAGGAATTCAGCCGCACGATCGCCGAAGATCGCCAGAACGAGGAATTCTACATCTCCAATGCCTGGCTCACTCAGCTTGAGAACAAGAACTCGATTCCCAGCATCTACAAGCTTTATAGCTTGAGCGTCATTTACCGCACGAAATTCAATGATTTACTCGCAGTTTTCGGCATCGACCTCGCCGCCACGTCGCGCTATCAGCTTGCGCTGCCCCTTCAGAATACACATCTCACAGCCTTCGAATCGCTCGATCCCGAAAAGGCCGTAACGTTCCCGGTGCGATTTGACAAGAGTTTCAATCTGGAATCAACCAGCTTGATTTCCCGCATGGTTGAGGTGTGGGGTGAAGTCCCCATCGCATTGATTCAAAAGCTGGATGTCCGCCATTGCCAGTATGGCTATATCGGCGTGGACGATTACTCGATGTATCCGCTGCTGCGCCCGGGATCCTTCGTTCAGATCGACAGTCATTCCGGACGGGTGCAGGCGTCGGAATGGCGCACGGAGTTCGATAGGCCCATATATTTCATAGAGTTACGGGATGGCTACGCCTGCTCGTGGGCCGAAGTACGAGGCTCACAGATCACGCTGATCCCGCACCCCTTGTCGGGATGCCCCATACGCCAATTCGCCTATCCCTCGGAAGCGGAGATCATCGGACAGGTGACCGGAGTGGCTATGCGCCTAGCGCCACCGGCTGCGAATGGAGACGAGACTCCAAAATTGCCAAAGCGATCTTGAAGGTTGAAAACAGAAACTGCGCTGAAAGAGGATCGCTTTCCACCGGAACTGCCACTCGATAGGGTTCCAGTTTCCTCCACGCTGTCAGGAAATCCAGTGGGCTCGTGTGGGTGGAAGACATGTACCCGTCCATTTGGTCGACTAGGTCCTCGAGCGAGCTCCCCAATAGGTTCCTGAATGCTTCTCGATGGCAGTCCGCCATCGCCTCGCAAGCCACTTCCTGCGAATAGCGGGAAGCTAGGCCGTCGTGGTAATACAGTCCCGTGTTGTAATCGCGCATGGAAGCCAGATAGATCAACCGGTCGAGAGGCCGGGGATAGCCGGACAGCGAGCGCCGGCGGAAATCGTCCGCGGCCTGCTGGACATCCATCCGTCTTGGAAGAGAAGGCACGAGGAGTTCGAGCTTTTATCAGCGCCCAGGACGGATGACAGCCTGTTGGGTAGCCGGCACCACATACGCCGGGGTTAGGAATGCCAGAGATCTCTCGGAAATAGCGCAAACTCGGTTTGCGATTGCCGCTGTCGAAGCCACCATTCGCGGCGCCGCGTACGGTCCGCCCAGATACACCGAAACTTGCAGTGCGCGGCACGCAAGTAACAGTAGGGCGAAGTCGAATCCGAGGGAAATTTCCGTCCCCAGACTCAGGCCCGCATAAAACCGCGCCGAACCGAGGTGGAAACTCTTAAGATCGTTCACTTCCTGCCGAACCCGGCGAATCCACGAAAGCACCACCAGCTTGCGTTCGGACATGAACATCTCGCGAATGCCCTGCGAAGATTGCGATTCTACGTAGATCAAGTCCGTTCGATCGAAGATTCGCGCGACCATCTCTGCCGGTAGCAAACCCGCCTGCAGAGAGCTGAGCGCTTGCTTCGCCTTCACCATCGCGTCCGAGCTGCCCTCAACGCGCTTGCGCAACGCAAGCGAAGCCAGGGACACCCCAAGGCCCAGCGCGATCGCTATAAATGAGATCAACTGCGTCACAGTCGCTCCACCTTTACAAGATTTGCACCCGCCGTACTCACCATTCCTCGAGTCCTGGATGCGAGACCGTCGTAATCATCGTCGGACTTAATACTAGCCTTGGGAACCGGATTAGGTATATAGGACCAAAGTGCTACCAGCCAAACCGACAGCGAAGCAAGATACGAGAGCTGTTGCGTGAATGTCCACGCAGATTGGAAACCCGGTCCTTCGTAATTTCGCACGGCCAGCACCGCGAGCGTCACAGCAACTGCTTGGCCATAACCGAGCATCATTCCTTTCAGGTTCCTCCCAGCCGGAATGGCATAATAGGCCATTACCTGAATAATAACAATTAAGAGCACTCCCTGAACGGCCAAAAAATACTGTTGTGCTCGCGTGAATATCGCACGCGCCGCGCCGCTGCTCGGCGCAATGATCGGGTAGACAACCGCGAACACCGTCACGGCGGCCAGGAGCGTGTAACTCGCGACCCTCGCGAATTTCTCGGCCCCTGCGTAGGGCGAAAGGCCGTGCCGGAAAATTTCAAGCGCAATGCCGCATCCCAGCAATAGGCTCATGAAACCCGCATACCAACTCCATTTATCAGCAATCGGGAATTTCGTTACATGTGCCAGGAAAAATGTGGCATCTGCAAGGAACAGGCTGAGGATATATATATAGAAATTCGGATATCGCGAAAGGAGCTTTGCGCGGGCGCCTCGGTATAGCACCAGTGCTTCGAACAAAATGCCGACGACCCAAATTATCGAACTAGCCATAAGGCACACCCGCCTATAAGGAGACGAATGCTAACACAAACAACGCGGGGGCGAGCTGGAACTTTCCCCCTGCTTGCTTTAGCACTCAACCCCAAATAATCGGGCGTAACCGTATGGCAGACAACAACCTACGAAAGGGCCGTTAGAGAGTCCCCCCGACCCCCTGTGGGCTTCTCAAGACCTTACGCCACTCCACCGTCCGGATTGCCCGGCATTGGACGAGTCCCCTGGAACGCCACTCCGCCGTCCGGATTGCCCGGCATTGGACGAGTCCCCTGGAACGCCGCTCCACCGTCCGGATTGCCCGGCATTGGACGAGTCCCCTGGAATGCCACTCCACCGTCCGGATTGCCCGGCATTGGACGAGTCCCCTGCATTACCCGTTGCCGCAACACCGAGATCGAGCCCGAGGCTTGGCTGGACGTCAGCAATACAGCTCCGCACACAACCGTCAGCACAAGCCCGAAATATCTGAGTTTCATAGTCTCTCCTTAAGGATTTGGGGCCCAAAACAGCACGGTAAAAGTACTGATGGTAGGGGGTAGGTACCACGACAGACGAAACCCGCTTGGACTGCGACGCAAAACCTCGATTACTCTCAAGTACATATCTCGCATTCACGCTCGCCCGCCATTTTGCAATTGCTTGGCAAAGCCTTCGCCTGCCCTCTGGGCAATCCTCACCCAGGCGAAACACCGCTAACGAATTGGAACCATTGCGGAACATACTGATGGTGCTCATCAAGAATTCGCGCTAAACAATGTATTCAGGCAGGGTGTGCCGGTGATCTTGGATGGCTGATATCAGTTCTTTTTCAAACTCGTCGAACCTCGCCCCGGACGCGTTTCGGGAAAACCTGCGCAAGCTGGACCGCCGCCAGTGGTGGCTCTGGTCTTCGGCTGTGCTGGTTCTCGTACTGCTTACCATCGCCGTCGCGTCGCTTGCTTTCCCCGCGATGCTTGACACGCAGACCGTCGAGCACGATTTCTACTCCTTCTATTTGAATCAAGCGGTACGAGCGCTTGTGGGCATCGTGCTGGTCTTCGCCGTCTACGTGGTCTATCAGCAGACCATGATCATCCGGATGCGCAACACCCTGGCCGACCAGATTCAAAATCTCGCCAAGGTCCAGACGCTCACAGACGAAGTCTACAAACTCGCCGCTCTTGACCAACTGACCGGCCTTTACAATCGCCGCTCGGGCGAGCAGCGCCTGGCCGAAGAGATCAGTCGCGCCGTGCGCCACGAACGCCCGCTCACGATCCTGCTCGCCGACCTCGATGGCCTGAAACAAATCAACGATCGCCTCGGCCACGCCGCTGGCGATCTGGTTCTGAAGGGATTCTCAGAGCGCCTGCGTAAAGCGATTCGCGGCTCCGATCTGGCGGTCCGCCTGGGCGGCGACGAATTCATGGTCCTGCTGCCGGAATGCCGCGCCGAAGAAGTGAAGCATGTCCTCAATCGCCTCGACGGCCTCGAAGTCGAGTTCGAGGGCACCAAAATTCCTGTCCGCTTCTCACGGGGCTGGACCGACTACAAACCTGGCGAGACAGCCGAAGAGCTGCTGCGCCGCGGCGACGAAGCCCTCTACGCAGACAAGCGCGCCGGAAAGAAGTCCGTCGACGTTTCCCAATCCAGAGCCGTTCCGCAACCCACGCTCTAACTTCCGCATCGAAAATAAGTAGGTGACCCGACGCGCCCGCTCGGCGCCCGCTTGCGGTATCATGCGCCGAGTGGTTGTTCCGGGATCCTGAGGGAAATACTATGAAATCATTCGCACACGTGCTCGTGAAATTCAGCAGTCGATCGAAATCCCTGGCCGCTTCGCTGTTCGCGGTCGCCTTGATTTTTAGCTTCGCCCTCGCACCTTCGGCGTCCGCCGACGTTCTTGAGCTCAAAACCGGCGAGATCGTCCAGGGCAAATTCGTCAGCGCCTCTTCGGCCACGATTCGTTTCGAAGTCAATGGCCAGGCGCAAACATTCGCCATCAAGGATGTGCTGAACATCGGCTTCAGTGACGCGAGCGATGCCGCCACGTCGCCGACTCCTCCACCCCCGTCGCCGCCCCCGCCCCCGCAGCCCGATCCCAATGCCGCCGCCCCTCCGCAGCCGAATAGCGACGCCCCTCAGCAACAACAGCCGCCGCCACCTGCTCCAGCCGACTCCAATCCGCAGGCCGACAATCCGCCGGCCGCCGCTCCACCGCCGCAGCAGACAGCTCCCTATAACGGCCCCACGCAAGCCGTCGCGATTCCGGCAGGAACGACAGTCGTCATCCGCATGATCGATTCGGTCGACTCCCAAACGAACCACGTCAGCGATCCATTCCACGCCAGCCTCGACGCGCCATTGGTCGTTGGCAACACCGTCGTCGCGCAAAAGGGCGCCGACGTCTACGGCATGCTCGCCAACGCCAAAGATTCCGGCCACATCTCCGGCGCTCCGCAGCTAACGCTCGAGCTCACCGGCATTCGCATCAATGGAAACGTAGTCCCCATCGATTCCACAACCTACGATGTGGTTGGAAAAAGCCGCGGCTCGCAAAGCGCCGAGCGCATCGGCGGAGGCGCCATCGCAGGCGCCGTGCTTGGCGGAATTATTGCCGGGCCCAAGGGCGCAGCCGTCGGCGCCACGCTGGGAGCAGGCGGCGGCACGGCAGTCCAGCTCTCCACCCACGGCGACCGTATACGCGTCCCCAGCGAAACCCGGCTCGAGTTCACTACCGAAAACGACGTGACGGCCCTGATTCCCGCGGCCTCAAACTGACGGGTTTTCAACCTGAAAAAACCAAGAAAAAGGGGTGTTCCTCACAGGAACACCCCTCGATAATTTGCTTGCCCCCCGTGCGGGGTGGCTCGTAAGATAACGGCTGTTGTCAGGAAAGTTACCATGCCCAAAGAAAAACCGAAGGTCAATATTGGTGAGGTCATCCGCTCCTATCGGAGCGATCGAGGCCTTTCGCAAGGCGATATCGAACGCCGCACCGGCCTTCTGCGCTGCTATCTCTCGCGCGTCGAGAACGGCCACACCGTTCCCTCGCTCGAAACTCTGGCGAAGATCGCCGAGGCCATGGAAATCAGCCTCGCCGATTTCTTCCCCGGCACGGACACGGCCCAGGATCGCGAAACGCGCAAAATGCTCGGCGAGCTCTCGGAAGAGGAAATTCGCTTCCTCGCGGACATCAAGCGCTATTCGACCAGCCTCTCTGACGACGACAAACGCCTCGTCCTGGCCATGATACGCAAAATGGCCACGATCGTTCCGCCCCCGCGCAACGGCAAAACGGCCGTATCGCATCGTGCCGAACTCTGACGTCTGATCTTGAATCCGAATTCCTAGGGGCGCTGCATGCTGCGCCCCTTTTCTATTCGCTGGCGGAGCACGCTCGCCCGGCTCCTACTAGCGCCTCGGTTCCCCAATTCGCTACAATGTTCCGGATGCCCCAAAAGCGCCACAAAACGGTAGCCGTAAAAGTCGGCAAGATCCAAGTTGGTGGCGGCGCACCGGTCGTCGTCCAGTCGATGACCAACACCGACACCGCCGACGTCGCCGCAACGACAAAGCAGTGCCTCGAACTCGCCCAGGCCGGCTCCGAACTGGTCCGGGTAACGGTAAACATGCCCGAAGCCGCCGCCGCATTTCCCGAAATCAAGAAGCGTCTTCTCGACGCAGGCTGCGACGCCCCGATCATCGGCGACTTCCACTACAACGGCCACGTCCTGCTCGCGAAATATCCCGATTGCGCCCGCGCGCTCGATAAATACCGCATCAATCCCGGCAACGTGGGCCACGGCCAGCGTCGCGACGAACAGTTCTCCACCATCTGCAAGGTCGCCCGCGACAACGACAAGCCTGTCCGCATCGGCGTCAACGGCGGCTCGCTCAATCAAGAGCTCGTCATGCAGAAAATGCAGGAGAACACGGACAAGGATCTGGGCAAGACATCCGAAGAAATCATCAACGAGTGCATGGTCCTCTCCGCTCTGCAATCGACCGAGCTAGCCATCGAATCCGGCCTGCGCAAAGATCAGATCATCATCTCCTGCAAAGTCTCGCGCCCCGGCGATCTCATCGCGATCTACCGCGATCTCGCCGCGAAGACGGACCAGCCTCTGCACCTCGGCCTCACCGAAGCAGGCATGGGCGCAAAAGGACTTGTCTGGTCCGCCGCATCGATGGGAATTTTGCTCGAAGAGGGCATCGGCGACACGGTCCGGGTCTCGCTCACGCCGCGCCCGAATGGAGACCGCCGCGAGGAAGTTTACGCTTGCTGCGAACTCCTGCAATCGCTCGGCCTGCGCACCTTCGCGCCCAGCGTCACCGCGTGCCCCGGCTGCGGCCGCACCACCAGCTCCACGTTCCAGGAACTTGCCGAAAGCATCCAGGACTACATTCGCAACAAAATGCCCGAGTGGAAACAAAATTACGAAGGCGTCGAAGAACTGAAGCTTGCGGTCATGGGCTGCATCGTCAACGGCCCCGGCGAATCCAAAGCCTCCAACATTGGCATCAGCCTCCCCGGCACCGGCGAAGCTCCCCGCTGCCCCGTTTACATCGACGGCCAAAAATTCACCACGCTCGAAGGCAACTACGAAGAACTCTCCGCCGCCTTCCAAGCGCTGGTGAACGACTACGTCTCGACGAGGTACCACAAGCGCGAAACCCCAGTTCCCGCCGTCACGCGCTAGCCCAACACCGCCGTTTTGGTTTTCGTAAGGGCGGGCGCGCGAGGTTTTCGATCGCGGCAATGTGGCATTCGGATGTCCCGCAAACTGTCACACGTCTTCTGTGCTTTCCTGCGATCGTCTTGTAAATTTCCAGCCGTGATGACAAGTTCACAGCAGCTCAACGTTGCGCGCCGTGCCACGCGGCGTACGATACGCTGGTAGGCACGCGCCATTTCGACACGGGCCACGGAAGGGAGAATCGGATGAAGGCAGCAGCACGCGCCCGGAAACGATCGAGCGTTGAAAAATCACCGATTCTCGCCCAAACGAACTGTCACATGATGCAAAGTGCCTTTCAGCCTAAGTCGCTGAAAATATTCGACGGCGCGGCATACGAAATGACACACAACAGTATCAAGAGATCGCCTGAACTCGGTCAGCGATGATGGAAAAATCAACAGTCTCCCCGGCTAGTTCGGCTACACAGCCAACCGCCCGCTGGCGCCGCGGCTTCTGGAGCCTCATCGTCACCCAGTTCCAAAGCGGCTTCAACGAAAACGGCCTGAAGTATCTCGTTATCTACATCGTCATCGGGATGAACCTTGCGCAGGCCCACCGGGACCGGCTCATTCCGGTGATCAGCGCGTTGTTCGCCATTCCCTACATTCTCTTCTCAATGGCCGGCGGCTACTTCGCCGACCGTTTCAGCAAACGCTCCGCCACCATCGGCACCAAGCTTTTCGAATTCGCGATCATGGCGTTTTTCATCCTGAGCCTCACGATGCATAACCTGCCGATGGAATGCGCGGGAATATTTCTGATCAGTACGGAAGGTGCGCTTTTCGGCCCCTCCAAATACGGCTTGCTTCCCGAGCTGCTGCCGGAAACGAAATTGTCGTGGGGCAACGGCATCATCGAGTTCGGCACCTTTCTGGCAGCCATCGCAGGCGTCGCTGCTGCGGGCTTTCTGGCAGAGGAATACCGCGGCCACGAAACCATCGCCGGCTTCATTTTCCTGGGATGCTCCGTCTTCGGCATGCTGACGAGCCTGGGAATCACGCGCGTCCCGGCCGGAAACCCGTCCAAGCAGTTTCAGTGGAACGCCTTCGGTGATTTCATATCGCAAATGAAAACGATCCTCGCCGACCGCGTCCTGGGCTGGGCCGTCCTCGGCAACATGTATCTGTTCTTTCTGGCCGCGTTTTTGCAGACCGTGATCGTGATTTACGGCCATGACGTTCTTCGGGTAGATGATCGCCACACAAGCTATTTGCAGGCCGCCATCGCCATCGGTATTGGCATCGGCAGCGTCGCCGCCGGCTATCTTTCCGGTGGAAAAATCGAATACGGTCTGATCCCGCTGGGCGCCGTGGGCATGACCGTCTTCGGCGCTATGCTCTATCTGCCCGGGCACACGCTCACGGTCGTAGGTGTTCATCTCGCGTTGCTCGGATTTTTCGGCGGCCTGTTTGCGGTGCCGGTGAACGCGTTGATCCAGCATCGCCCGCGCCCGGAGCAAAAAGGTGGCGTGATTGCCGCCGCAAACCTGGTTTCCTGGATCGGTATTCTGCTTTCCTCCGCGGCGTATTGGATTTTCGCGTCCGTGCTGCGTGAATCGGCGCGCACCATGTTTCTCGACGGCGCGATCCTCACGCTCGTCACCACGGGTTACGCCATCTGGCTGCTGCCGGATTCGCTCGTCCGTTTCCTTTTGTGGGCGGTCACGTCCATCCTCTACCGCATTCACGTCGAAGGCCGCGAAAACGTCCCGCAATCCGGCGGCGCGCTCTTCGTCTGCAATCACATGTCCTTCGTCGACGGCCTTCTGCTGATCGCGTCGATCGACCGCCCGATCCGCTTCATCCTCTACAAAGCCGTCTACGACCTGCCATACATAAAGCCGATTGCGAAAATCATCGGCGCGATTCCTATTTCCTCCGAACAGCGACCGCGGGAAATGCTTCATTCGCTCCGCCAAGCCACTAACGCGATCAAGAACGGCGAAATCGTCTGCATTTTCGCCGAAGGGCAGATCACCCGCATCGGCGGGCTGTTGCCGTTCCGTCGCGGTATGGAACGCATCATGAAAGGCGTCGACGCACCGATCGTTCCCGTAAACCTCGACGGCGTCTGGGGCAGCATTTTCAGCTTCGAGCGCGGCCGCTTCGTCTGGAAGCTGCCTCGATCGATCCCGTATCCCGTTACCGTCAGCTTCGGCAAAACGTTGCCGCCGACCGCGCAGCCCTTCGAGGTCCGCCGCGCGGTGCAGGAATTGCAATCTGAGGCTTACAAATACCGCCGCGCTCGCATGCGCACGCTCGCTCGCTCGCTGATCCGCACCGCGCACCGCCATCCGTTCCGCTTTGCCATGGGAGACAAGCGCCGTCCGAAAATAAAATGGGGCGGCGTACTGCTCAGCTCGATCTTTCTCGCTCGCCGGCTGCGAGAAACGTGGAAGGGCCAGGAAATGGTCGGTATCCTGCTGCCGCCCTCCGTTCCAGGCGCTCTGGTGAATTTTGCCGCCACGCTCTCCGGCAAGATTCCCGTGAATTTGAATTACACGGCGTCGAGCGAATCGCTGGCATCCAGTGCTGCGCAGTGCCAGCTCGAAACGGTCATAACCACGAGGCAGTTGCTCGACCGCATCCCGCTCCAGGTTCCGGGCAAAACGATCTTGCTCGAGGAGGTCGCCGCCGGCCACGGCTTCGGCGAGCGCCTCGTCGCACTCCTGCTATGGTTTTTCCCCGGCGCCACGCTCGAAAAACTCCTGAGCGGCGGCAAAACGAAAACTCTCGACGATCTCGCCACGGTTATTTTTTCCAGCGGCAGCACGGGTGAACCCAAGGGAGTAATGCTCACGCACTACAACATCGCCTCCAACGTCGAGCAAGTTGGCCAGATGTTCATGTTCGACAAGCACGATCGCCTGCTCGGCGTCCTGCCGTTCTTCCACTCCTTTGGCTTCACGGTAACGCTCTGGCTTCCCGCCGCGCTCGGCGTCAGCGTCATCTACCATCCCAGCCCGCTCGATCTCGCCGCCATCAGCGAGATCGTCCGCGACTACCGCGTGACGTTCCTAATGTCCACTCCCACTTTTCTGCAGGCTTACGCCCGCCGATGCTCTCCCGAGGATTTCGGCAGCCTGGAATACGTGGTAGTCGGCGCAGAAAAGCTGCCCGAGCGCCTGGCTCTCGCCTTTGAAGACCGCTTCGGCATCCGCCCGCTCGAAGGCTACGGCGCCACCGAATGTTCACCCGTTGTTTCCGTGAACACCCGCGATTTCCGCGCCCCCGGTTTCCGCCAGATCGGCGCCAAGCGCGGACGGATCGGCCATCCGCTTCCCGGCGTCAGCGTCCGTATTGTCGATCCCGACACGCGCGAGCCGCTCGCGGCCGGCACGCCCGGACTGCTGCTCGTTCGCGGACCAAACGTGATGAAGGGCTATCTCGGCAAACCGGAAAAAACCGCCGACGTCCTGCAGGACGGCTGGTATGTCACCGGCGACATCGCTGCCGAGGACGAAGACGGTTTCCTCGCCATCACTGACCGTCTCAGTCGTTTCAGCAAAATCGGCGGCGAAATGGTGCCGCACATCAAGATCGAAGAGCAGCTTCACGAGCTAGCCGGCGTCACCGACCAGCGCTTCGTCGTCACCAGCGTGCCCGACGGAAAGAAGGGCGAGCGGCTGGTCGTCCTGCACACTCTGCCAGCGGAGGAACTAAAGCCCGTGCTCGAGCGGCTCGGCGAATCCGGCCTGCCAAATCTCTGGATCCCCCGCCCGAATCAGTTTTTTGCCGTGGAAGAACTGCCACACCTCGGCACCGGCAAGCTCGACCTCCGCCGGGTGAAGGAAATGGCCCTGGAATTTTCACCGGCCGAAAAAGAACCGGCGTGAGCGCGCCGAGCCGTTGAATTTCGCACTTCAATCGTACGTTGAAGCCATTCAAACTTATTTCTCGCCATCCGCGAATTTACTCTTGCGCCAATGATCGCTCTGGTGTAAGGTTCCGGAAGCTGGAGATTTCGGCATGAACTTTATAGACGACAAACACAATTCGTTGCCAGGGCAAGCGATCAGCACGCTGCGCCGGGATTGTGGCCGACTTAGCTCCGGTCCCGCAAAGCAGTAACTCTCAGCAGCTCAATCGTTTGCATTGCAACCAACTTTGACTTCTTAGCCGTTCCCGATTCACTGCGCGCTTCTTGTGACGCGCGCGAGCCCGGGACGCCATCCGCGTCCCTTCGAAAGGTGATGCCATGGGCATCCAAGTGAAAAACGGCACGCCGATGCACGGCCCTTCGCTGTGCGAGTCGTGCGTGCACGCGCATATCCAACATGGATTCAGCCAATGTGAAGAGCAGGTGATCTGCTGCTTCACATGGCCCAACCATCGCGTCGATTTCCGCGTGCACAAATGCAACGACTACGCGGAAATGAAGAGGCAGACCTTGAAGCAGATGGAAAACATGGCGTGGGTGTTGATGCCGAGAGACGGTAAGCGTGTCACCGGCTTCGTCCGTCCGGAAGAAATTCCGGAAGAGCACCAGATCGAGATTGAACTTGATGAGAACAAGTAATTCGAATTCGCCGGCGATGCGGCTGGAAATCAGCGCTCGCGGCGAAACGGTGTCGGGGGCGCGGGGCCTCGCTGGTCCCGCGCCTAGGGGTCGCGTATGAAACTTCGCACCCGCAGACGGCTGGAAAGGAGAGAGAACATGAGCGAGATGGGCTACGACGTGATCGCGGCAGAAAAGGGCGTGCCCATCAAAGCCTGGACGAAGGGTGTGCCGCTGGAGGCCGAGGCGCGCCAGCAGCTCGTCAACGTCGCGCAGCTCCCGTTCATTTTCAAGTGGGTTGCTGCCATGCCGGACGTGCACTGGGGCATCGGCGCCACTGTGGGCAGCGTAATTCCCACGAAGGGCGCGATCATCCCGGCCGCCGTAGGCGTGGACATCGGGTGCGGCATGATGGCCGTCGAGACGGAGCTCACCGCCGGCGATCTGCCCGACAACCTGAAGGGGATTCGCACGGCGATCGAGAAGGCCGTGCCGCATGGGCGCACGAATCACGGCGGGCGCGGAGACCGCGGCGCGTGGGACGAAATCCCGTCGCGCAACCTCGAAGTCTGGGGAACCCTGAAGCCGCGCTACGACGCGATTCTCGCAAAGCATTCCAAGCTCGATCGCGGGAATCACGCGAACCATCTCGGCACGCTCGGCACGGGCAATCACTTCATCGAGGTGTGCCTGGACGAAGCGGATGCGGTCTGGTTCATGCTGCACAGCGGATCGCGTGGCGTGGGCAATCGCATGGGCAGCTACTTCATCGAAATCGCTCGCAAGGACATGGAGCGGCTGTTCATCAGCCTGCCCGACCGGGATCTGGCGTATTTCCCGGAGGGCTCGGAGCATTTCAAGGATTACGTCGAGGCCGTCGAGTGGGCGCAGGATTTCGCCCGCTGGAATCGCCAGCTGATGATGGAGCAGATCGTGGCCGGGGTGCGCGGTTGCCGGGAGGTTCGGCCGTTCGCGGCCGAGCGGAAGGCGATCAACTGCCACCACAACTATGTGGCCCGCGAATCGCACTACGGCGAAAACATTCTGGTGACCCGCAAGGGCGCCGTGCGTGCCCGCGAGGGCGACATGGGAATCATTCCCGGCAGCATGGGAGCGCGTTCCTATATCGTCCGCGGCAAGGGGAATCCGGAAAGTTTCACGAGCTGCAGCCATGGCGCGGGCCGTGCCATGTCCCGCACGGAAGCGAAGCGGCGATTTTCGGTGAAGGACCACGAGCGCATGACCGCGGGCATCGAGTGCCGCAAGGATGCGGACGTGATCGACGAAACGCCGGCCGCGTACAAGCCGATCAAAGACGTAATGGCCGCGCAGGCCGATCTCGTCGAGATCGTTCACACCCTCCACCAGGTCGTTTGCGTGAAGGGATGAGCGAACGCGGCCGCAACAAGTTCTCGAACGACGCGGCCGGGGTGTGCCTCACGGTACAGGCCCGCACTGCGCGACGCGGTAATGCTAGCCAGTCGCGCAGCCAGGGTCCCGCCCCGGCCTGTCGCTCGGGAAGACGGAGATGGGAAAGACAGGCCGCCGGTGCTGATTTTCGCGCTCACATACTGGCTCATCCGGCTTTTGATACAGCTGGCAAATCGCTATTTCTTCCCGTTTGCAGCCAGGGAAGGAGGATCTCGGATGATCACTCCCAAGCGGAAGGCGACGCCCATCGTCGTGCGAAAGACGCTGTGTACGGCGTGCGTGTTCTCGCACGTTGTGCGCGGACACGAGGAGCGGATCCTCTGCGGCTACGCATTCCCTCCGCGCGAGAGCCTCTTCGCCGTGCGGGAGTGTACGGACCCCCGAGTCGAGCGCGAGTCCACTTTGGCGCTCGCGGTGTGGCCGAAAACTGAAACGCGTTACGTTGAAAAACAAACTGGGAGCGCTTCCCGATGCCGAGATGCGCTCCCCTTCCAATGGTCGCGCGCAAGTCGTTAGAAAAGCCCCACTTTGATGTGCAGGAATTTCTTCGGGTCGCTACGGAAATCGGAAATCAATGCACGCAGATCGCCGGTGAGGCCCGTCATGTTGTCGTAGAGCTGGGGATCGGTGAACATCTTCCCCATCGTGCCCTGGTTGGAATTCATCTTGGCGGTGGCGTCGCGGGCGTTCGCGCTGGCGTCCTTCAGATTCGTGAAGAGCGAATCGTCGGTGGCGAGTTTGCCGAGCGAGCCTTTGCCAGCGCGCACGTCGGTGAGCAGCGCGTTGCCGTTGTCCGCCAGGCCCTTGATGCTGTCGTAGGCGCTCGGATCGTAGACAAGCTTGCCCACCGTGCCCTTCTGATCTTTCACGGCGCCAATCACGTCGTTGAGATTGCCGACCGTCGAATTCACTTTCGTATAAAGCTCATCGGACGCGACCAGTTTGCCGAGAGTTCCCTGCCCGGCCTGAATATTCGACGCCAGGGCATCAAACTTCGCGGCGGTGGCGTTCAGATGGTTGTAAAGCTCCTGATCGGCCAGCAGTTTGCCGATTGTCCCCTGTCCCTTCTGCACCTGCGCGACGATGGCGTGGATGTCGGTGGTCAGCGCGCCGAGGTTTTCCATCAGATCAGCGCCGCGCTCCACCATTTGCTTCATCGCGGCTTCTTCGGTGCCGGGCACCACGCCGCCCGGGGGAATCTCATTGCCGGAAAGACCGCGCGTGATGCTGACGTAACGGTCGCCGAGCAGCCCCTGCGTCACCAGGCTCGCCGTCGAGCTTTTCGTGGGATCGGAGGAGTCGATGCGAATCTGATCCTTGTACTTGCTGTCGATGCGCAGCACCAGCGTGATGCTTTGATCGCGGGTGGGGGGGTGCGGCGTCAACGTGATTGATTGCACGTTGCCGATTTCGACGCCGTCGAGCGCCACGGGCGCGCCGGTATTGAGGCCGTCAACCTCCGGCAGGTACGTGATAAGCTTGTATTTCGGCCCCAGAAAACTCGCGCCGGTCACGTAGAAGATCGCGATCATCAAAATGATCAGCCCGGCAAGGACGAAAACGCCCACCCGCAGCTCAGCCCACGTCAGTTGCTTTCGTTGCGCCATTGCTGTTCCTCCTCAGAAACTGCGAGTGCCGTAACTATTCGGCGGAAGCCAGAAACTTTTTCAGATATTCGTCGGACGAGTGCAGCACATCGTCGGTCGAGCCTTCGAAATAGACTTCGCCCTCGCGCAGGACGAGCACATTCGTGGTGGCCGCGTAGCCATTCGCCGATTTCGGCGCGCTCGATGCGTTGTCATCGCCGCCCCCCGACGGCACCACGCGCTTGGTCGCTTCATCGAAGCGATAGTGCGCCAGACCGAATGCGTCCTGCACACGGTGCGTGGCCAGCAATGAAGTCACGCCCTGCAAATCGCGGCCGCGCAGGATCAGCGTGATGATCGTCTGCGACGTGACGGGATCGAGCCCCGCGGTCGGCGAGTCGTAAAAAACAAGCGGCGGCTTATCGACCAGCGCGCGCGCGATCGACACGCGCCGGCGCATGCCGCCGGAAAGCTCGGCGGGAAATCTTTCGAGGGCGTTTTCGAGCTCCACGAACCGGAGAGCCTCGCGCACGCGCTGGTCGACTTCTTCGTCGGCCACGCGTTCTTCGCGCAGGCGAAACGCCACATTTTCCGCGACGTCCATCGAATCGAAAAGCGCGCCCTCCTGAAATACGAATCCGAGATGCCGGCGGAAATCGAGCAATTCGTCCTCGGACATTTCGCCAATGTGGTGGCCCATCACCCAGACACGCCCTGAGTCCGCGCGCAACAAGCCGGCGGCGAGCTTCATGATCAGAGTTTTTCCGGAGCCGCTTTCGCCGAGGATTACTTTCGTTTCGCCGGGAGAGACGGCGAACGAAACTCCGCGCAGGACATCGCCGTCATCGAAGCCAATGCGGACGTCCTTAAACTCGATGAATGGTTCGCCCGGAACCATGGTCTTTGCGTCGAGCATGATCGACGTGCGGCTGGGGCGCACCATGCGCAAATTATAGACGGAAACGCGGAGATCGCAGCGCGGTTTGGTTACTTGAACAGGTATAGCAGCAACTTCGCGAGGAACAGGTCAGAGACAAGAACCATAACGGAAGAAACGACCACGGCGGTCGTGGTGGCGCGGCCGACCCCCTGCGTGCCGCCGGTGACCCGGAGACCTTGGTAGCAGCCGATGGTTGCAATAATGAACGCAAAAACGACCGGCTTCACGAATCCCTGCACTAGATCGCCAAAGTCGAGCGATTTGATGGCGGTGGTCCAGAATTGCACAGCGCCGAGCCGCAGCGTGAACCAGGCGACGACGAACCCTCCGCAAAGCCCGACGAGATCGAAAACGGCCACCAGCAGCGGCACGGTGAGCACGACGGCCACCACACGCGGCGTCATCAGCTTGCGGATCGGATCTGTGCCGAGCGCCCGCATCGCATCCACCTGCTCCGTGACCACCATCGATCCAAGCTCGGAAGCAATGCCGGACGCATTACGGCCGGCGACCAGCAGCGCGGTGATGGCCGGTCCTAGTTCGCGAACCAGTGCGAGCGACACGGCTTCGCCGGTCAAGGCCGTCTCACCGAAACGCTGGAATTCCGAAGCCGTGTTCAAAACCATCACGCCGCCGATTGATAACGCCGCGGCGATGATGATCGGAAGCGAACCGACGCCGATCAGGTCCATTTGCTCGAGCGTGTCGGTCCAATACTGCGGCGGGCTCAGCAGGTTCCGGACCGATTGCGCGGAGAGAAGCGAATAGTCCTGTACGGCAAAGACGAACCGCTTTGCGACGTCCCCCAAAACCGATGGGAGCGATGGAGTTTCGCTGGTTTCGGGCATTGTGTCCGAGGCGGCTGGCCGTGGCGAGCCGAGTCTCCGGAAGCGTAACTTCGGCCGCGCGGCGCGTCAAGAAACATCGGCGCACGTCGAAAACAGTCCGCCCGAATTCGGGATTGCTTGACGATGGGAAGCTTCGTGAAGCGGCGGCTTTGCACGCTGTCTTTACGCGCAGGGGTGCGTCCGGTAGAATCCTTCGTCTGTCCTCATAGACAAGGAATCACAGAGAATGTTTCGATTCGTCACCGCTGGAGAATCGCATGGGCAGGCGCTTGTCGCCTGGGTATCCGGATTGCCGGCGGGCGTGCCGATCGAGCTCGATTTCATCAACCGCGAGCTGCACAGGCGGCAACTCGGTTACGGGCGCGGCGGGCGCCAGCGCATCGAAAAGGATCAGGCCGATTTTCTGGCAGGCGTACGCCACGGGAAGACGATCGGCGCGCCGATCGCCCTCCGGATCGAGAACCGCGACTGGAAGAACTGGGAAAAGGCAATGGCCGTCGAGGACAGCGAAGGCGCCGAAGACTCGCAGCGCCGCCTGACGGAGCCGCGCCCGGGCCACGCCGACCTGGCCGGCGCCCAAAAATTCAATTTCCACGATGCGCGATATATTCTCGAGCGAGCATCGGCACGCGAAACGGCGGCGCGGGTGGCCGTAGGCGCGCTGGCAAAATCGCTGCTGCGCGAATTCGGCGTCACGATCCTGAGCCACACAATCGCCGTGGGCCACGCGCGGCTGGAGCGCGCGGCCACCTGGGAAGAGATCGTGGCCATCTGCGAGAATCTGGAATCTCCGCTGCGCTGCATTGATCCAGCCACCGAGGCGCGGATGAAAGCGGAAGTGGATCATGTCCTACGCGCAGGAGATACCGTGGGCGGCACGTTCGAGGTCGTCGCGCGCGGACTGCCGCCGGGGCTCGGCACGCACATTCAATGGGACGAAAAGCTCGACGCAAAGCTGGCGCAGGCAGTCATGTCGATCCAGGCGGTGAAGGCCGTGGAGATCGGCACGGGATTCGAGAACACCGGCAGGTACGGCTCGGAAGTGCAGGACGAAATTCGCTATGATGCGGCGCGCAAAAGGTTCGAGCGCACGTCGAACCGCGCCGGCGGGCTGGAAGGCGGCATCACCAACGGGCAGGACATCGTCGTGCGCGGATACCTGAAGCCGATCTCGACGCTACGCCGAGCGCTGACAACCGCGGACCTGGTAACGAAGGCCGAAGTAAAAGCGGCATACGAGCGCTCAGATTTCTGCGTGGTGCCGGCCGGAGGCGTGGCCGGCGAGGCAATGGTCGCGGCGACGCTGACCGGAGCGTTCATCGAAAAATTCGGCGGCGATTCACTCGACGAAATGCGCCGGAATTATGAAGGCTATCAGCGCCAGCTGGACAATTTTTGATTCGCGGAGACTTTGCGCGAGCACAGCGGGGCAGATTGAGATGATTCATCCGATAGTCAAATACGGCGACCCGGTGCTCGAAACGCCCACGAAGCCGGTGGAGAATTTCGACGAAGAGCTGCAGGCGCTTGTCGCTGATATGTTCGAGTCCATGTACGCCGCCAACGGAGTAGGCCTGGCCGCACCGCAGATCGGGGTCAGCCGGCGCGTCGCCGTGATCGACGTGACCGTTGGCAAGAACGCGGAGGCCAAGATCGTCTGCGCGAACCCGCAAATCATTCACACCGAAGGAGAACAGCGCGAAGAAGAAGGCTGCCTTTCGATCCCGGGTTTCCGCGGTCATGTGGCGCGGCCGCAGTACGTGACCGTGCGCGCGCAGGATGGCTCGGGAAAAGAATTCGAGATGCGCGGCGAGGGACTGCTGGCGCGCGCGTTCTGCCACGAGATTGATCACCTCAACGGAGTTCTCTTCATCAGCCACCTCAGCATGCTCAAGCGCGATCTGATCAAGCGCAAAATCCGAAAACTGAAAAAAGCCGGCGAGTGGTAGGCGGGCCGTGGCGCTGCGCATCGCGTTCTGCGGCACCCCGGCGTTTGCGGTGCCGTCTCTGCAGCGGCTGATTGCCGAGCCGGATTTCGAAGTGGCCGGAGTGGTGACGCAGCCGGACCGTCCGCGTGGCCGCGGGCGGGAAATTCAGACTTCGCCGGTGAAAGATACCGCGGTCGCCGCCGGCATCACCGTCTATCAGCCGGAAAAAATCAAATCCGACGAGGGCTACGAATACTTCCAGCGGATTGCGCCGGACCTCGTCGTGATCATCGCCTACGGGCAGATTATTTCGCCGCGGTTGATCGCGATTCCGCGCCTCGGCTGGATCAATCTGCACGCCTCGCTGCTGCCGAAATATCGCGGCGCCGCGCCGATCCATTGGGCGATCGCGAACGGCGAGAAACGCACGGGGCTCACAACGATGCAAATCGACGCGGGCCTCGACACCGGCCCGACGCTGCTGAAATACGAAACCGAGATCGGTGCGGTTGAAACTGCGCCGCAACTCACCGCGCGTCTGGCCGAAGCGGGAGCGCCGCTGATCGTCGAAACGCTTCGGAAATTGGCGAGCGGCGAGATCCAGCCGGTGCCGCAAGACAATTCGCAGGCGACTCTCGCGCCAATTCTCAAGAAGGAAGACGGCCGAATCGATTGGTCGCTCACCGCGCGAACAATCGACAACCGCATCCGCGGCCTGCAGCCCTGGCCCGGGGGCTTCACGACCTTTCGCGGGAAAACTTGCCGGATTTGGGGCCAGGCGCTCAAGCCAGTCGCGGGCGGTGGCACGCCCGGCGCCATCCTGCCGACCGAGGAAGACGGGCTGCTCGTAACGTGCGGCGGCGAAACCGTGTTGCGAGTGGAGCACGTCCAACTCGAAGGCCGCCATCGCGTCACCGACGCGCAGTTCCTGAGCGGTGCCCGCGTCGTGCCCGGCGAACGATTCGGTAGTTAGGACCCGCGATGGCCGTTTCCGTCTCCCGAAAAATCGCGTTCGACGTGTTGCACCGCGTGGAAGCTGAGGGCGCATATGCCAGCGACGTCCTGCATGCCGAGCTTGATGTCGGACCTGCCGCAGCAAAGCTCAAGCCGGAGGACGCGGCCCTCGCCACCGAACTTACGATGGGCGTCCTGCGCTGGCGGCGCCTGCTCGATTTCCTGATCGAGCGGCACACCAAGAAGCCGGCCGAGCGGCTCGACCTGCCCGTGGCAATCGCCTTGCGTACGGGCGCCTACCAGCTGCGGTTCCTCGAAAAAATTCCGGCGCACGCCGCCGTAAATGAATCGGTCGAGCTGGTGAAGCGAGCGCGGAAATCGTCAGCCGCGCCGCTCGTGAATGCCGTACTGCGCAAAATCGCGGCCGACGCGAAATCGCCGGCTGACAAGTTCCTGCTGCCCGGGATGTCCGCGGCGGAACGCCTAGCGATCCTTCACTCGCATCCCACTTGGATGGTCAAGCGATGGCTCGCGCGGTTCGGCGAACCACAGACGATTGCGCTGCTCGAAGCGAATAATCGCGCGCCGCGATTGAGCTTGTCGATCCACGCACCCGAACAGCGAGACGAAACCATTCGCGCGCTCGAAAAATCCGGCCTGCGCATCGATTCGGGCGCACTGCTGCAATCGGCGCTCGCAAGCAGCGGCGGCAGCCCGGCCCGGACGCATGCATTTCGCGCGGGACAGATTTCGATACAGGACGAAGCGTCCCAAGCCATTCCGCTGCTGCTGGGCGTTCGCGCCGGCGACCGCGTGCTCGATCTGTGCGCCGCACCGGGTGGCAAGACGGCAACGCTCGCGCGCGCCGCGGGCAAAGGCGGCACCGTGGTCGCCGCCGATCTGCACGCACACCGCCTGCGCGCGATGGCTGCGCAACTCAAGCGCCTCGGCCTGCAAAATGTGCAGCTGATCCAGCTCGACGCCACCAACGCGCTGCCTCTTCGCGAAGCATTCGACAAGATTCTGGTCGACGCGCCCTGCTCCGGCACTGGCACGCTCGCCCGCCATCCCGAAATCCGCTGGCGGCTGCGGCCGGAGCAGCTCCCCGAATCGCGCGAGCAACAAAAACTCATGCTGGCGAACGCGCTCGAGAGGCTCGCGTCCGGCGGCAGGCTGGTCTATTCCACGTGCTCGATCGAGCCCGAAGAAAACGAGGAAGTGATCGCGCATTTCCTAAATAGCTCATCAACGATCCGCCCTGTTCCAGCAGCCGAAGCCGCAAGAACGCTCGCGCCGCATCTTGCGCCGCACGTCGACGCATCCGACTTCTTCGCCGCCGACGGATTTTTCCGCACCGCGCCCTGCGCGCACCGCACCGACGGATTTTTCGCCGCGCTGCTCGAAAAAACGTGACGCGAAATTGGCCGGCAACCCACTGTAATTTCGGCGGGTTCCCCCAAAACTGGTCATCGCCTTGCTTCCAGACCTCGATGGGCCGCGTCGGAGTGCGCAACCTGACGAGCGGTCCGCTGACATTACAAGTAGTTAGGGGGCAAGCCAATGAAGAGAGCCGTCCTATTATTCGTAAGTCTATGTGTTTTCGGATTCGCGCTGTTTGCTACGAACGTGGCGCTGGGCCAGGACGCTACGGGCCGCGTAATTGGAACGGTGACCGACCAGCAGGGCGCAGCCGTTCCCGACGCGAAAGTGACCGTTACGAACGCCGCCACGCAAATCGCCAGCGCCACGGTGACCCGCGATGACGGCACATTCGAAGTCCTTCATTTGCCGATCGGCCCCTACGCCGTGGCAGTGGAGCACGACGGATTCAACAAAGTCACCACGCAGCCGAACCGACTGGAAATCAACCAGTCGCTCCGATTCGACGTAGTTCTGACCCTCGGCGCCGTCAGCCAAACCGTGACGGTTGAATCGCAAACCTCTCGCGTCGAAACCGAAAATCCGACGGTCGGCGGAACCGTAACCGGCGAAGCCATCGAGCAGGCCCCGCTCAACGGCCGCAACGTGCTGAATCTGGCGCTCCTGATGCCCGGAGTGACCGAATCCAATCCAGACAACACCGGCGCAGGCGGCTACAGCATCGGCGGCGGCCGCACCGATTCCGTCACGTTCCTTCTCGACGGCAGCCTGAACAACGACCTGCTCGACAACGGCGTCGTCTTCAATCCAAATCCAGACACGATTCAGGAATTCCGGGTGCTCGAAAGCAATTACACGGCGGAATACGGCCGCAACGGCGGCGGCGTCATTACGGAAGTTACCAAGTCCGGCACGAACGAGTGGCACGGCAGCGCGTACGACTATCTGCGCAATGGAGATTTCGATGCGAATTCCTTCTTCCGGCATCTCAACGGCGATCCGCGCGACCCGCTCCGGCGCAATCAGTACGGCGCCACGTTTGGCGGACCGATCGAGATTCCTCACGTCGTGAACGGCAAGGATCGCTTCTTCTTTTTTGTGGGCTATCAGGGCCAGAAGCAAAGCGATCTGGCCACGCCTACTGATTCGCAAGTTCCGGTATTTACGCCCGGCGAAGTCGCCGGCGACTTTTCGCAGGCCGGGCCAAACGGAGGTCCCGATCCATTCGTTACGTGCTTCCTGACGGGCTTCTGGCAGAACACGGGCATTCCCACGGAGCCTGATGGCAGCGGTTGCGGCGCCGGTGGAGCGCAAGGTCCCACGCACCCGTTCTTTCAAGCTCCCACTCAGCCTGCGGCGTGCGCGGCGTTTGCCTGCGCGCTCGATCCGACGAAATTCAATCCCGTCGCGCTGGCGTACATCAATAACGGCCTGGTCCCTGTCGCGTCCTCGGGCGTGGTCACGCCCACCAGCGCTTCGACAAATAACACGAATGAACTGACCATGCGTTTCGATTTCCAGGCTACGCAGAAGGACCAGATTACCGCAACGCTCGGAGGCCAACGCAATCCGCAGATCACTCCGTTCGTGACGCAATCCATTCTCGTTCCGTTTGCCGATGTGCCGGGGTTCACGGTTTCAACGAAGGTCGACGACTATTTCTTGAATCTCGCATATACGCGCACGATTTCGCCCAACATGCTGAACGAGTTGCGGTTCAGCACTCAAAAGCTGTTCCAATTGCAGGGCGTGCCCGAGGGTCCCAATGCTCAGTTCACTGCCAGCAAGCTGGGATTCACGAATCTCACGCCGGACAATCCGACCGGCCCGCCTCTATTTGACATCAACAACAACGAGCTGGCCGTCGGCTATACGTACGGCGGGCCGTCGAATCTGATCAACAACACGTTTGGCGTTTCCGACACATTCACGTGGATTCGAGGGAAGAACACATGGAAGATGGGTGGAGGAGTCTCCGCATATCAGAACAACCAAGTATTCGATTTCCTCACCAACGGCTTGTTTGATTTCGACGGCTCGCTTACAGGAAACGGATTCGCCGACTTTCTGCTCGGCGCACCCACCGACTACATTCAGGGAGCCGCCGCCCCGTCGAACATCCGGACGAAGTCCTGGGATGGATTTTTCCAGGACGAATGGCACGCCACGAAGCGGCTCACCCTCACTCTCGGCATTCGCTACGAGTACAACACCCCGAAATCGGACACCCTTGGCCGGACCTTCTCCATCGTTCCCGGCGATCAATCCGAGCGTTTCCCGAATGCGCCTGTGGGACTCGTTTTTCCGGGGGACCCCGGCGCTCCGCGCGGCGTCAATTTCCCGGATAAGCATGATTGGGCCCCGCGCGTTGGTTTCGCCTGGAATCCCGACGGAAACGGCAAGACGAGCATTCGCGGCGGATTCGGAATCTTTTATGACATCCTCAAGGCCGAGGACAATTTCCAGTTCAACGGCCAGCCACCTTTCTTCAGCCTCGCAAACATCTCGGCCTTCCCCACCAGCCTCACCGGAAACAGCTGCGCGGCATCGAATCAGCCGAACCAGATCATCACCTATTTTTCCGATCCGTTTGATTCAACCTGCACGCAGAACACCTTTCCGTCCGTCGAGCAGCTCAGCGGCACGCAATATTTCTCGAATTCGAGCGCGCTCCCGTTCGGATCGCAGCTCTTTTTCGTCGACCCGCATCTGCACACACCCTACATTTATCAGTACAACCTGAGCGTCCAACGTCAGCTTGCGCCGCGCCTCGTGGCTGAACTGGACTACGTCGGCAGCAGCTCTCACGGGCTGACCGCGCTGCAGGATATCAACCCGTTCGTTCTGGGAACGACCGATCGCGTTCTCAATCTCGATCCCGGCGACAGCAGCTGCCCGGATGCGAACGCGGGCAACTCGGGCGGGACCGGATGCACTTTCTCGGCGCTCGATGAGTTTCGAAACATCGTGGACGCCAATTACAATGCCTTGAACGTGAGCCTGACCGAACAGGTCGGCAACACGCCCGCAGGGAACATCTATTTCACGTTTGCCTACACCTACGGGCACAGTATCGATGACGCCTCCGGCTTCCGGCAGCGCAGCGACCAGGTGCCGTCGTACGATCCCGAGTTTTATCGCGCATCGAGCGACGCGGACGTCCGCAACCGCATCACTTTCAGCGGCGCGTGGGAGCTTCCGTTCGACCGCATGTGGCAGTCGGGCCCAAAGCGCCTCACCCAAGGATGGACTCTTTTCCCGATTCTCACCTGGAGATCGGGATTCCCGCTCAACGTCCCGGCCAATCTTCCGCTCGGCGACTTCAGCGAGGGACCGTCCGGAGCGGGCGACGCCATCATCGTAAATGCCAACGTGATTGGGCCGACCAACATCCTGAACCCCAGAAACGTCCAAGACTTCGGCAACGGCGCGGGGCTGTATTGGTTCGATCCAAACAGCTTCTCGAACGCAATCAGCGCAGACACGGCCGGCGACTGCAGTGAACTGGCAACCGAGCCCCCGGGCACTTTCCCGTCCGACGCACAGGGTGTGAATTGCCCGGCTCTGCGCACCTACGGATCATTCCGGCGGAATTCGATGCCCGGTCCGGGATTGGTGAACCTGGATTTCTCGATCGCTAAAACTACCGCGATCACCGAAAGGCTGAAACTCGAGATCCGCGGCGATTTCTTCAACATTTTGAATCACACGGAATTCGCCAATCCCGATACGAATCCCAACGACATCGGTCCGGGAGGAACGTTCGGCCAGATCACGAATACCGGCGTGCCGGGAGACGAGCGGCCGCGCATCATCCAACTCGCGGCGCGATTTAGTTTCTAGTCGCACCCGATCGCACGCCGCAAACGAACCCGGCTGCTCGTGCTAGTCTCATGACAGGAGAAGCCGGCGAATGAAAATGAACACCACGGAGCGCCTGCAGTGGGTAATGCGCATGGCGTTTCTTCTTTTCATTCTTTCGTCGGTCGCGTTTCTCAGCGCGCTGACGGCCATGCGTATTGCGGTACAGGGCCGCGAAGTGGCCATGCCGGACGTCGTCGGCAAAAGCATGGTGCCCGCGCGGCAAATTCTTCGCGGCCGCGGCATCGGCATGAAGGTCGAAGATCGCATTTACAGCGATCAGCCCAGTGACACCATCGTCCGCCAGAGCCCCCCGCCGAACGAGCGTGTGAAAACCGGCCAAAATGCCCATGTGGTTCTAAGTCTCGGCCCGCAGCGCATGACGATTCCCCAACTTCAGGATCGCAGCCTCCGCGCTGCGGAAGTCGAGCTTCTTCGCGACGGCATGCAGCTCGGTGAGGTCTCCAGCTTCTACGTGCCCGGCGGCGTGGCAGACACCGTCACCGAACAGGATCCCGCGCCCGGAACCACGGACATGACCGGTCCGCACGTGAGCCTTTTGGTCTCGCTCGGCGCGCGTCCATCCGCTTACGCAATGCCGGATTTTATGGGGCAGCCGCTCCCGGAAGCACAATCGAAACTCGGCTCCGTCGGTTTGCGGCTCTCGAAGCTCACGCCGGAGCCCAATACGAGCTCCCCAGCTGGCACGGTCGTCGGCCAAACTCCGGCCCGCGGCCAGCGAATTGACTCGAATTCAACCATCGAACTGACGTTCGCCGAGTAGCGGGACCTTGCGCGACCCTCTCTACCCCCTGTGCTAGAATCCCCGGGTCGCTCATGCCCTACGCCAAAATCGAAATCGCGCCCTCCATTCTGGCCTCAAACTTCGCGAAGCTGGGCGACGACGTTCGCGCCGTCGAACAGGGCGGGGCTGACGTAATCCACGTCGACGTAATGGACGGACACTTCGTACCCAATATATCGATTGGCGTGCCCGTGGTGGTCTCTCTCCACAAAGCAACCCGTCTGCCGCTGGATGTGCATCTGATGATCGAACGACCCGAGGAATACGTCGAGCGATTCGCCAAGGCAGGCGCCAGCCGCATCCTGATTCACCAGGAAGCGACGGTGCACTTGGATCGCGCGCTCACCCTGATTCGCGAAAGCGGCGCACAGGCCGGCGTGGCGATCAACCCGGCCACGCCCGTGGCGATGCTGACGGACGTGCTCGACAAGGTGGATACCGTGCTGGTGATGTCCGTGAACCCGGGCTTCGGAGGCCAGAAATTTATCCCCGGGGCGATCGAGAAAATTCGGCAGTTGAATCAGTGGCGCACGCGCTATAATGGCGCCTTCCGGATCGGGGTCGACGGCGGCGTGGATGCGGAGAACGTCGCCGAGTTGGCCCGAGCTGGAGCCAACACGTTCGTCGCTGGGACTTCGATCTTTCACACCCCTGATCCAGCTGCAGCCGTACGAAACTTGCGTAAACTCGCGACCGAAGCTACAAGTCAGCGGGTTTGAAGGAGCGTGTGATGGGCCGATTTGTTATGAACAAGCGTCAGCTCCTGATCGCCGGCATCGCTATCTCGCTCGCAGGATCGCTCTGCGGCGCCTCGTACGGACAGAAGAACCCCAAGATCACCAAGGTCAAGGACACACCGGTAAAGAAGGACGCTGCCGCCGAATCGGCCGAGCCCGATAAGCTGCTCTACGAGAAGGCTATGGCCGAAATCAAGAAGGCCCACTATACCGAAGGCCGCCTCGATTATCAGACGCTGATCAACACCTACCCCGATAGCGAATATCTCGCCAAGGCGAAGCTGGGAGTTGCCGATTCATTTTACAAGGAAGGCGGCACGTCCAGCCTGACGCAGGCCATTGAGGAATATAAAAACTTCATCGTGTTCTTTCCGTTTCTCGACGAAGCCGCCTACGCGCAGATGCAGGTCGGCATGGCCCACTACAAACTCATGGAAAAGGCCGATCGCGACAACAGCCACGCGGAAGCCGCCGAAGATGAATTCCGGACGTTCCTGATGAAATACCCGCAGAGCCCGTTCGTTTCGCAGGCCGAGCAGAGCATGCGCAATGTGCAGGAAGTTTTGGCCGAGGGCGAATATGGGATCGCGCGTTTCTACTACATGAAGAAGGACTATCGCGCCTCCGCCGCGCGCCTGCTCGAAGTGACCGGGCGGTATCCGCTCTTCAGCGAGAATGACGAAGCGCTCTGGATGCTGGCGGACGTCTACCAGCGCGCCCGGACGGTGTCGAAAAACGAAGACGACAAGAACCACTGGGCGGACCTGGCCGCCAAATGCTACGACAACATCGTTCAGAACTATCCTGGGTCGAGCTTGGTGCCGCTCGCGAAAGAGCGTCTCAAGTCGATGAATTTGCCGATCCCTGCTGCCAGTCCGGACGCCGTGGCACGCATGAAACAGCGGCAGATGTATCAGCGGGACCACCGCCAATTGGCCGTCGTCAGAATGCCGCTGAACATGGTGAAGAGCAGTCCCGATTTGTCGGCTGCCGCTCGAAGTGGCACTCCCAATCTTGCGCCTCCGGATGAAGTTGTCTCCGCGGTGGATGTGCTGAATCCGAACGCCGCCGGAACCTCATTTAACATTCGGAATGCGGGATCTTCGGCAGGCGCCGACACGGGTGCAGCGGGCTCCGCCGATTCCGATTCTGTGGATACCGATTCGACGGATTCGACCGCGCCCGCTCAGGCTGCGCCCGTGCCGACGGCTTCGACCGGCGCTCAAATTCTCGAAGCTCCAGGCGCAGGTTCCACCGCGGCGCCTGCTGCTACGGCGCCGGCTCCAGCCGCAACCGATGCTCCTGCGCCTGCCGCAGCTGCACCAGCTGCCGCCGACCCGCCGGCCGCTGCAGAAACCGTGGTGAACTCCGCGGCGCCGGCTGCCGCAACGGCGACAACTACGTCTTCCCAAGGCGGCGCATCGACAACCGCATCGTCTCAAGCCGCGGGGAGTACAGCTACAGCAAGCGGTACACAAGCCCAGGCTGCTCCAGCCGATTCGAGCACCGAGTCGACCAGCAAGAAAAAGAAGGGGTTGCACAAGATCATTCCCTTCTAATTGCTGTTTACGCTGTTTACCCCCTGCTGACAACTGTAGCACCCCTGTACTTCGAGTTCGTTGACGCACCTTTGCGGTAATGCTGCAATGGACGTAGGCAAAGGCAGGCGCACGCCGTGTGGGTGCGCCTCCAGGGGATCCCAGTGCCCAAGATTTTGGTCGCCGACGACAACGCCAACATTCAGAAGATGGTCGCCTTGGCGTTTGAAGAGCGCGGCATCCAAGTCGTCAGCGTCGGCAACGGCGAAGCCGCCGTCCGCCGCATCCCCGACCTGAATCCCGACCTGGTCCTCGCCGATATTTTCATGCCGGTGCGCAACGGTTACGAAGTCTGCGAATTCGTTAAGAAAGACGAGCGCTTCGCCCACGTACCCGTGATTTTACTCGTGGGCGCGTTCGATCCGCTCGACGAAAAAGAAGCGCGCCGTGTGGGCGCCGATGGCGTTCTGAAAAAACCGTTCGTGCCGCCGGACCCGCTGATCGCCATGGTCACCTCCGCGCTCGAAAAGAATCCGAGAGTGGCCGCGGAATTGGCCAAGGCTCGCGAAGCGAAAGTAGCTTTGCCGGAGCCGGAACTCCCGAAGCTAGAGATTCCTTCACGCGCCGAGCCCAAGCCGCTGCCCGATTTCCCCGAGCCAACGCCGGAAGAGGCCGCACTCGTCTACGGATTCGGAAAAGGCGTGCGCCAGCTCGAAGATGAACGGACCGAAGTTGTCGCCGGACCCAAGCCTCCCGTCGCGGAGAAAAAGGAAGCCGAGGACGACGATTTCGACGGTTCCTCTACCTCCAGCGATTGGCGCCGCAACGCCATGGACTTCGAAGTTCCGGCCGATTCGGTCAATAAGCCCGCCTTCCCCGACGAGCATCTTGAAGAATCCGATTTCCCGTCCGAGAGCGAGTATCCTCCGCGACGCGTTCGCGTTCCCCAGCCTGTCCAAGAAACCGATTCCCTTGTGCAGCATGCAGCGCCCTCGTCTGCGCCGGTTGTCGCCGAGTCTGCTGTCGTGGAATCCGACGCGGCTGAATCCGACGCCAACGTCACCGCATCGTCCGAATCCTACAGCGCGCCTGTTGTCGAACAGACCGCACAATCGGCTTGGGCGAAATTCGAGCCGGTGCCGGCCGCCGAAATTCGGCACGAAGTTTCGGCGGGCATCGAATCGGAGCCGGAGCCGAGTGAACCTCCCATTGCCGCGCACTGGATGGACGCTCTCGCCCCCGGCCAGATCAACGCCACGGGCGGCAGTTGGCTGACTTCTCTTTCTTCGCACGCGTCGAGCCCCGTCGCTGAGCCGGATGCCGTTGAAGAGCCTGCTCAGGAGACGGCCAGGGAGTCGCACGAGCCAATTTCCGCATCGGCTGAGCCAGAAACCCCTTCGGTTGAGTCTTCGGTCCAGACTACAGAATGGACAGAGTCCAAGCCCGAGCACGAAGTTCACGCGGCTGTCGAAGCCCCCTCGCCGCAAGATCTCTTCCCGGTCTCGCACGCGGTCCACGCAGAGGCGCCCGTCTCCGATCGAGTTGCGCCAGTGAACGCCGAACAGGCCGAATCCTGGTTCGCGCCCGCGCCTTCGGTTTTCGAACACGTAGCCGATCCTGTTTCCGAGATGGTTCCCGTTGCGCATTCGGAACCTGACCCCGGCCTCGAGCTCGATGGTGCCGCAAGCGACGCCCAGGTTTCATTGCGCGATCCGGCCCTGGTGACGTCGCCGGCCGTGCACGTCACACCTGAGCCTCTTCTCATCGACAGCGAGGAAGAATCGCGCGGTCCGTCGGAATACAATTCGCGCCCGGCGCAAACGTCTCCGCTGCATTCCTTCTTCGCTCCGGCTTCGGGCGACCCCGTCGTCGAAGATCTCTCCGCCGAGCAATCGTCCGTCGCGCGCGAGGAGATGACCGTACCGTCATTCGAGCCGCCGGCAAACGAACAATCGAACGGGACATCGAACGAGGACGAGAGCGAGCGCATCCCGACCGGCCCGCCGCCGAACCGCGAGGCGCTGGCCTCGATTCCCTTCCTCACGCCGCCGGCGGATTTCCGCATGAGTGCGCCGGAATCGGCCGCTTCCAGTTCTGTGGTGACGGATGAAGTCGTCCGAAGGGTTCTCGAACGCCTCGAGCCGCAACTGCACGATCTGCTCTCGCAGGGCGTCCTGAAACCGCTGATCGAAAATCTGCTCCAAAAAGAGCTCGCGAAAAAGGAGAAGTAATGACCCTTCCACTCATTTGCGCCTGTGCCGTGACGGCGGTCTTCTTTCTGCGCGATCTCGCTGAGTCCCGCGTAGTTTCTGAAGTGAAATCGAGGGTCAAGTACTCGCGATCGTCCGATCGCCAATAGCGCGCTGTCTCCCGCGTATTTGACGGCCCGCGCACCCGCCGCTTATCATTAATCGCTTCGCCTCAGCACCAAATTCACGTTCAAAAGGCATTCATGCCCCGGGAAATTCCCAAGGCCTACGAGCCGCAGGAGATCGAAGAGCGCTGGGCCAAGTCCTGGTTCGACGAAAAACTCTTCCGCGCCGAAAATTCCGCCGACGGCGAGATGTTCTCCATCGCCCTGCCTCCGCCCAACATCACTGGCTCGATCCACATCGGCCACATGCTCGAGCACACGCAGATCGACATGCTCGTCCGCTGGCACCGCATGCGCGGCGATCGCACGCTCTGGCTGCCCGGCATGGACCACGCCGGCATCGCCACGCAATTCGTGGTCGAACGCCAGCTCGCCGCGCAGAAAATCCGTCGCCAGGATCTGGGCCGCGAGGAATTCGAGCGCCGCGTCTGGCAATGGCGGACCGAAAGCGGCGGCCAGATCAAGGAACAGATGATCCGCCTCGGCGCGTCCTGCGATTGGACGCGCGAGCGCTTCACGCTCGAGCCCGCTCTATACCGCGCGGTCATCGAGGCCTTCCTGCGCCTCTATCACGAGGGCCTGATCTATCGCGGCCGTTACATCGTCAATTGGTGCCCGCGCTGCCAGACGGCCATCAGCGACCTCGAAGTCGTCCACGTCGAGCGCCCCGGCAAGCTATGGCACCTGCGTTATCCCGTCGTTGGCTCGAACGATTTCCTCGTCGTCGCCACCACGCGCCCGGAGACCATGCTCGGCGATACCGCCGTGGCGGTGCATCCCGATGACGAGCGCTACAAGAAATTCATCGGCCAGAGCGTCATGCTGCCGCTGATGAATCGCGAAATCCCCGTGATCGCGGACACCTACGTTTCGCCCGAATTCGGCACGGGCGTCGTGAAAATTACGCCGGCGCACGATCCCAACGACTTCGAGGTCGGCAAGCGCCACGACCTGCCCCAAATCGACGTGATGACCGTCGACGGACACATGAGCGAAGTCGCCGGTTCCTACGCCGGGCTCGACCGTTTCGAGGCTCGCAAGAAAATCGTCGCCGATCTCGAAGCTCTCGGCCTGCTCGAAAAAATCGAGGACATCTCCCACGCCGTGGGTATCTGCGACCGCTGCAAATCCGAGGTCGAGCCGCGCATCTCCACGCAATGGTTCTTGAAAATGAAGCCGCTCGCCGAACCGGCGAAGGCAGCGGTCACCGGCGACCTCATCGAAGTCGTTCCCGACAATCAGCGCACCATTCTTCTCAACTGGCTCGATAACATCCGCGACTGGTGCATTTCCCGCCAGCTCTGGTGGGGCCATCGCATTCCCATCTGGCATTGCGACGCCTGCAAGGAAATGGTCCCATCCACCGATTCGCGCGTCGAGCTTTTCGAAGGCCACGCGCGCGCCGCCGGAATTCCCACCAAATGCCCCCAATGCGGCAGCCAGAAACTCACGCAGGAAACCGACGTACTCGACACCTGGTTCAGCTCGTCGCTCTGGCCGTTTTCCACGCTCGGCTGGCCTGACGACACGCGCGACCTTCGCACCTATTACCCCACCAGCCTGCTGATCAGCGGCTACGACATCCTGTTTTTCTGGGACGTCCGCATGATCATGATGGGCCTGCATCTCACCGGCGGCGCCGCGCCGAAAGACCGCGTCCCCTTCCGCCGCCTCTACCTTCACTCGCTGGTCCGCACGTCGGAAGGCGCCAAGATGTCCAAAACCAAAGGCACCGGCGTCGACCCGCTCCAGCTCACGCAGCAATACGGCACCGACGCCCTCCGCTACATGCTCGCCAGCATGGCCGCCCCCGGCACGGACATTATTCTCAGCGACGACCGCATCCTCGGCGCCCGCGCCTTCGCCAACAAAATCTGGAACGCCTCGCGCTTCCTGTTTGTGAATCTGGACAAAATCGAATCCACCGGCCTCACGCTCGAAGAAATGGCCGCCCCCGAAATCCGCGCCAAAGCTCCGTATCCGGTGAAGGGCGAAGGCGCCCTCGCGCACCGCTGGATTTTTTCGCGCCTGGCAGCCGTGACGGCGCAGGTCGACGCCGCGCTCGAAAATTTCCGCTTCCACGAGGCCTGCCAGACCATCTACCAGTTTTTCTGGGGAGATTTTTGCGACTGGTACATCGAGTGGGTGAAGCCGCAGCTGGCATCTACCGACCGCGAAATCGCCCTCGCCGCGTGGCGCAACATTTTTGCCGCCCTCGACAGCGCCCTGCGCCTGCTCCATCCCGTGATGCCCTTCCTCACCGAAGAGCTCTGGCACAAGCTGCCGCAACCGGAAGGCGCCCGTTCCATCGCGCTCGATAAATTTCCCGAGCCCCGGCAGGAATGGCACGATACCGCCGCGGACGACGCCATGACCCGACTTCAGGACATCGTCGTCACCGTCCGCAACATCCGCGCCGAAATGAAAATCGACGCAAAGAAAAAAGTCGCCGCGGAATTCTCCGCCCGCACACCGATGCTACGCCATCTGCTGGAAGACAATCTCGATCCGGTCCTGCGCCTCGCCACGCTCTCGAGCCTCCGCGTCACCGCCGATCACCTCGACCCGCAAGGCGCCATCATCCGCTCCACCGCCGCCTTCGACCTGCGCATCGCGTTCAGCGACATAATCGACAAGCCCGCCGAAATAGCCCGCCTGAAGAAAGCAATTGACAGCCTCAAGAAAGACATCGCGTCCAAACAAGTCCGCTTGGCCGACGAAAGCTTCGCCAGCAAAGCGCCGGGCCACATCGTGGACGCCCTTCGCGCCACAATGATGGAACGCCAACTCGAGCTAAGAAAACTCGAAACCCGCCTCCGCCAACTAGAGGAATCGTAGGGGCGTTGCTCGCCGCGCTGTCGCCAGCGCGCCGCAAAACCCTTCCACCGCAATCGCCCGCCCTGCTACAGGCTGACCGAGGCGTACGGGGTAGCGCATGCCGTCGCTCTGAGCCGTCGTCACTCGCAGATGAAAGGCCACAGCCCCAATCACAAATCCCACCACGAGCCCCAGTCCCATTTTCAGCATTTTCCTATTGCCATCCCCCCCAGGGTTCATTGAACTCGCAATGGATGGGTGCGGCGCCTGATGGGACGCGGGTGGGCCCGCAGGGGTTTCAGATCGCTTGTCGTAGCGGATCGCTGCCCGCGATTCACTTGGCTCAATACGCGGTGCTGTCCTAATTTGAAATCCTAATACGTGAGCGGAACACGAATAAATGATGGTTTGGCAAGGAACGCGCTTAATTCTTGCAGAGACTCATTCTCGTCTTAGTTTGCTTCATTGCCGTCTTCGCAAAACCAGAAACGGCCTTCGGAAATCCATTCTCCAGTACAGACCATCCGAAATTTCGAGAACCTCTCAGTACCGAAGACGTCCCAATATCGAATCTCTCCGAATGCATATATTCCTTTGGTATTTTGTTTAACGCCGAGCAAATCCAAAGAACCAGCATCCTTAAGCATTCCCCCGAGTTCGGTTTCGCCGCCGGGAGCAAGGTCAAAGCGACTTTTCCCCAAATCGGCTTCTACTGTAGGCAAATTGGCGGGAGCGGGGAAATCATCTATACCAACCGCGAGACACATCTTGCATTTAGAAGCAGGAGTGTTTCCAGAATTCTTAACGACTATTCGGATCGCCAGCCTGTCTTTATAGTACAGGTCCTTTTTCACCCACCCCTTGAGGGGAAGAACGTAAGCACGCAGCTCAGTTTGCGCTGTATCTTTCATCGTTGTAAAAGTAGCGTCCGCAGCGGCAGCACTTTTGTTCGCAGCAGCTACGGCTTGCTCAGTAGCGGTAGTTTGGCGTGCGATGTTTTGCAGCGTACAGATTGCGATGATCGCAGCAACGATTCCGACTATTACCAAAGCCCAATTCGACCAAAAGACATCTCTGATTGGTGGCCAGCCTTTCGCTTTTTCTCCGGAACCATTCTCGTCTTTGGTGGGTTGTTCGTCCTCTTGCCCAAAAGGACCGATTTGAGCCAAAGATTCAAAAACCCTATTATTAACTGTGGAGGTTGGGCTAGCTTTTGTATTGGGGGTTTGCTTTTGGCTGTAAGATCGGGCTGGTAGTTGGAGGCAAAGAATACAAACAACAAATACTGTGCATAAGTAAGGAATCCGCAACATCAGGGGTTTATACCACTAGTTAATTGCTGAGAGAAGTTTCTCTAGCGTCCAAAGATGGTCGGTGAGGTTCGCAGCCATCGCGGGGATTGTTCTGAGGCTTTGATGTACGCGAACGAAGTTGTACGACGCGAAATGCAGTGCAATTGCGGACTTTAGATCATCTAGTTTCTTTGAATAGGCGTTGCATCGCTATCCTTCCTTTTCCCATGCCGACGAAACGACCGACCACGCTCCCGGGCACTACCGACCGGCGCATCGACGCTCTCCTGACTCTGCTCGCTGAAAACGCCACCATCGTCATCAGCGGCGCCAAAATCGCCAAAGAGATCGGCGTCAGCCGCCAGCAGGTCTGGCGCTGGATCGAACAACTCCGCGCGCTCGGCGTGAAAGTAAAAGGCCACGCCCGCACCGGCTACCACATCGAGCGCATTCCCGACATTCTCGCCCCGCAGATGCTGAGCCACCGGCTCTACGGCACGCCCTTCGCCCGCCGCATCCACCATTTCTTTAAAATCGACTCCACAAACAACGTCGCCATGCAGCTCGGCGAAGCAGGCGAGCCGCACGGCGCCATAGTCCTGGCTGAAGAGCAAACCGCCGGACGCGGACGCGCCGGTCGCGTCTGGGCATCGGAAAAATCCGCCGGCATCTACTGCAGCATCCTGCTCCGCCCACCCCTCTCCCCCGCGCAGGCCCCGCTCCTCACCCTGCTCGCCGGACTCTCCGCGCGTGACGCCTCTGCCGACGAACTTGAAACCCTGCCCGACATCCGCTGGCCCAATGATCTGATGATTCGCCACACCGACGCCGCCGGCCACGACACCAGCCGCAAATTCTGTGGCATCCTCACCGAGATGCACTGCGAGCCGGACCGCATCCACTACGCCGTCGTCGGCATCGGCATCAACGTGAACCAGACCAAAATGCCCGAAGCAATCGGCGGGGTCGCCACATCGCTGCGCATCGAATCCGGAAAATCCCATTCGCGCCTGGACCTGCTGATCCGGTTGCTGCGCCACCTCGACCGCTACTACAATCAATTCCTAGCCGAGGGTCCGCGCCCCATCCTCCGCCGATTCGCCGAGGTTTCAACGTATTTCAAGGGCAAACACGTGCGCATCACCACAGCCACGGAAACATTCACCGGAGTCACCGCCGGCCTCGAGCCCAGCGGCGTCCTGCGCGTAGCCCGCGATGACGGCAGCGGCACCGAATCCATACTCTCGGGCGACGTGGTGGAGGCGCCCTGATGCTGCTCGCTCTCGATGTCGGCAATTCCAACACGGTGCTCGGCGTCTTCCGCGAAAAGAAGCTCGTCGCCAACTGGCGCCTCACCACCGCCCGCGATCGCACGATCGACGAATACGGTATCCAGACGCGCGACCTCTTCACCGTCGCCAAGCTCAAGCCCGACGAAATCGGCGGCGTGATCATCAGCTCCGTCGTCCCGCCGCTCAATGGGACGCTCGCCGGAATGGCCGAGCGTTACTTCGGCCGCAAGGCCTTGTTCGTTGAACCCGGAGTGAAGACTGGAATGGCTGTTCTTGTCGACAATCCGCTCGAAGTCGGCGCCGACCGCATCGTCAACGGCGTCGCCGCCTTTCAGAAATACGGCGGCCCGTGCATCGTCGTCGATTTCGGCACCGCTACCACCATCGACGTGATCTCCGCAAAATGTGAATACCTTGGCGGCACCATCATTCCCGGCATCAGCATCTCCGCCGACGCCCTCTTCGGCCGTGCCGCCCGGCTCTTCCGCGTCGAAATCAAAGACCCCGGAAAGATCATCGGCCGCAACACCACCGAACAGATGCAGGCCGGCCTCTATTATGGCGCAGTGGATTCCGTCGATGGCGCGCTCGCCCGCACGAAAGCCGAGTTCGGCGCCGAAGTGAAAGTAATCGCGACCGGAGGCCTCGCCAAACTCGTCGCCTCCGGCTCAAAGCACATCCAACACACCGACGAATTCCTCACGCTCGAAGGCCTGCGAATCATCTGGGAGAAAAACCAACCCAGCACCAAGTCCTGAGCCAGTTCAGTCGTTGGTTTCCGGTGTGCATGTAGCGCCGGGCTTCAGCTCCGACATAAAACAGTCAGCGCGCCAGCCTCTGCGCCGGCATTCTTGCAGCATGTAGTCGTTTGTGTGGACGTCTACCCCGACGTCTGAACTCCGAAGAAACTCGAAGCCCTTCCCCCGCATTATGCGAAGATGTTTTTCCGTCGACGCCCATGCCGACCCAACCACAGCAACAAATGGAACCCTTCAACTACTTCAACTATTTCACCGAAATTGAGGAGCACTTCTGGCGCAAACGCGGAGCCCACCTCCTCGTCTCCCCGCTCGATTGGGCCATCGTCGAAACCTGGCAAAAAGCTGGCATCCCGCTCAATGCGGTCCTCAAAGGCATCGACCGCGCCTTCGAAAGCTGGAGCCGTTCGCGCCGGGCCGCCGGAGGACGCCAACTCAAAAGCCTGGCCTACTGCATTGACGCCGTCCTAGACGCTGCCACCGAAGCCCAGGAAGCCGCGGCCGGCACCGGCCCCGAAGTCCCGTCAAAACGCTCTGCCACCGAACCATTCTCCCGCACCGAGCTGAAGGGATATCTCGAACGCAATGCCGCTCGCCTTCGCGCCGCCGCCGAAAAAAATCGCGCAACCCACGCCGCGATCGTCGCGCGCCTCGACGAAACCGCCAAACGCCTCGACGAAGTCGTGCCTCTGATCGATTCGCCCACCGCGCTCGACCTCGAAGACCTCGAGCGCCGCCTGACCATCCTCGAAGAAAAGCTAACCGCCGCTCTCTCCGCCGACGCCGACGAAGACTCTCTGCTCGCAATCCGCCGCGAAATCGACCGCTCTCTGGCGCCCTACAAGCGCAAAATGTCCGCCGACCAGCTTTCCCAACTCGAGCGCCAATACACCCAAAAACGCCTGTTCGAAACGTTCCACATCCCCCGCCTAAGCCTCTTCTATCTCACCTGATTCTTGCCTCGCCGCAGAAGACCTTCGCCTCCCAGCGCCGGAGGTGCCTGTCTCCAGGCATGCATCTTGCCCCCTAGCCGCTTCTTAGAGGGCGGACATCAATGAGGTGGACATATCGTGTGCTAACGACAGCGTAGTTTTACGATCTATCCGCTAGTCGGCAATTGTGCTAGCGTCGAGGCGCGACTATGAGCTGCCAGCAACGTTTCGACAATCCGGCAGCCTAGCCGGCTCGAGTGAGTTTCTAACCGCCCATGTCCAGGATTCGAAATCACCCTAACTTACTGAAAACAAAGGATCGGCGCCGTTCTTAATCGGCACGAAGACCGAGGACTGGCAAACGCAACTTCAATGGAAATCACCATCGAGAAATTGATCTACGGGGGCGAAGGCCTCGCGCACCACGACGGCTCAACCGTCTTCGTGCCCTTCGTTCTGCCGGCCGAGCGCGTCGCAGCCGCCGCCGTCGAGCAGAAAAAGAAGTTCATCCGCGCCCGCGTCGAACGCATACTCGAGCCTTCGCCCGACCGCGCCTCCGCCCGCTGCCCCCATTTCGGCACCTGCGGCGGCTGCGATTACCAACACATCGGCTACGAATCTCAGCTCAAATACAAATCCGACATCTTGCGCGAGACGCTCCGCCGCATTGGCCGCATCGACTGGCCCGGCGACATCACCGCGCACCCTTCCCCTCCCTGGGGATATCGCAACCGTGCGCAGTGGAAAATTCGCCCGCTCGTTGAAAACGGCGCGGGAGGAGTAGGCATCGGATATTTTCGCGCTGGTTCCACGGCCCTTTGCGCGGTGCAAGATTGCGCCATTCTTTCGCCATTGCTTCTGAAGACATTGCTCGCGCTGCGCGCCGCGGCTGCGCAGGGAGCTCTGCCGCGCGAGCTGCGCGAAATCGAAGCATTTGCCGGCGCGAACGACACGAAGCTTCTACTGACCGCGACCTTCGCCGGATTTCCGAAACAAGCTCAGGCGCTGGCCGACAGTCTGAAAAAAATCCTGCCTGAGATTGCCAGCCTGCTGTTCCACGATCCGACTCGTGAGCGCATGGAGCTGGATGGCCCCGGATATGTCGAATACGAAGCCGCAGGCTCATCGTACCGCGTCGGCCATTTTTCGTTTTTCCAGGTGAATCGGTTCGTCGTTGACGATCTCGTGCGCGAAGTCGCCGAATCGGAAACCGAAGGCCGGATCGCGCTGGATCTCTTCGCCGGAGTCGGGCTTTTCTCCGTGGCGTTGGCGAAGCGGTTCCCGCGCGCGATTGCGGTTGAATCGAATCCCGCGGCCGCGAGAGATCTGGAGGCCAACGCCTCCGGCCGTGCGGCACCTGGCGGCCGGGGAATCGAAGTCCGGGCCGCGGACGTCGAGCAGTTTCTCGCTAAGCTCAAGGAAAAGCCTGATCTCGTCGTTCTCGATCCTCCGCGGGCCGGCGTCGAGCCCGGCATCGTCAAACACCTTGCGCGGCTCTCGCCGCCGCGAATCACCTACGTGTCCTGCGATCCTCCGACCCTAGCGCGCGATCTTGCAGCATTCGTTGCCGAAGGCTACGAAGTTTCGCGCCTGCACCTGTTCGATCTTTTCCCGCAGACGTTTCACATGGAGGCGGTGGTGGGTCTCCGCGGGCCCGCTTGAAGTGGGCGTGTTCGAATGTGTCCGCCGGGGAAGGCCGCGAAAATGGAATCGCCCTGACCCATATGCCTGCGCGGGACACTCGCGGCCCGACTGAGTCCCCGCTACCAACCCGTCGGCTGATGATACGGCAGCGCCAGCTGCACGCCCTCGACCTGCCGGATCTTGTTGTTTTGAATCTTGAAAAACTCGGCGACCTCGACGTTGAACGGTCGCTTCGCCGAAGCCGGCATCGGAATCTTGCCAATTCCCGGAACGTCGGCTTCGAGCACCGTGCCCGGATGCGTGAACATGAAAAATCCGAAGACGATGCCCATCTTTTCGTCCACGATCATGAACCGCCGCGGATCGACTGACTTGATGTACGCCCAGATTTTTGTGTTCATGTTGTCGCGGCAGCCGAGCGCAGCGGGATTGTATTTTCCGTTGGCCCAGCCTTCGTTGTAGTTCGGATTGTTCGTGTCTTGAACTCCGTCAAGGATGCGATTGCACTTGTCGTCAAACGGCGGGATGTTTCCATCCAGATGCACGATGCCTTCGAAATACAGGTTCCCGTCCTTCAGCATATCCGCGCGCGGCGTGCGCGCGGCTGCCGGAACCGGCTCCAGCCACACCGGATTCGGCTGGCCGAATTTCTCGAGATTTTCGGCCGGCTCGGCGCCGCGGCGCACGACCGTTTCGACCTCAGTGATTTCCTTGGCCACGACTTTCAGCCGGACCGCCAGAATCGCCGGCGTGCCATTCTCGCGAATGGTCACTTCGCATCCGGCTTCGCCCGCATGCGGATCGGCAAAGTAAATTTTGTAGGTGCCCATGCCGCTGATCGTGCCCCATAGCGCGTCGCCGAGCTTCATCGGGATGGTGTTCTCGGTGAAACGCACGTGAGGCGAAAGCGGCAGCCGCACGGGATCGTGCGCCACCAGCGCGCTGAGATACTGATCGAGATACCCGGTAAGGCACGCATACTCGCACGCTGACGCGGGCACCGTTTGCTGGGCCGCGCTTTGTGCGGATGCGCTTTTCGCCCCGGAAACAAAGGCGATTCCCAGGCACAACGCAATCGTAGCAACACGGCACAACTGATTTGGCACAGGTCCCCCCAATTTTTCGGCGATTCTACTCCAGATGCGAAGTGGCGCGAGCCAAATCTTGCGAATTGCAATTTCTCAACGCCAGGAAAAACCGCGAAATACAAGTGCTGCTCAAGTACAGAACGGTTTCAGCACAAAAAGGTGCAGCCTGTACCCGAGTACTATTGCCGGGCTCGGAGGCGGCGCGCATGATCGCCGTGCACGCCCCAAAACCCGACCATGGAAACCCTAGAAGACACTCTCAAGCGGGATCCGACGCAAGAAGAGATCGACGAAGAAAGCCGGCGCATTCGGCGGCTGCGCATTCTGGTGCAGTTGACGGTGGAAACGATCGCGGACGGCACGCTGAGCGCGGAGGAAGCCTCCGGAATGATCGCCGCAACGCGACGCGTGGCTTTGGAAATGTTTCCGGGCAAGGAACGCGCATTCGATCTGATCTACCGGCCGCAGTTCCAGCGCGTGATGCACGCCGTTTACCGGTTGCAGTAGCCGCGGCGGCTCAATAGCCGTAGCGCGCGCGAACCCACATTCTTAGCCAGACGACCGCAATCCCCGCGATGGCGCCCAGCAGCGCCTGATATTCGCGGTTTCGCTTGTATTGCGGCCACGAGAAGGAATTCTCCGGCGACTTCGCTTTAAAGACTTCATCGCTGCGGGCGCGCGGGCGTGGAAAGAACAGCGGCACGCGCGTGGCGTAGTCTTCGAATTGCACGCCGAAATTCTTGCGCAGATCCTGCTCTTCGTTGCGAATCACCGCGTAATAGAAAACCGCGAAATACAGGCCAACGATAAGCCCCGCCCAAAGCGAATATCCCGCGATGATGAATCCCGCGGCCAGCAAAGAGCTGCCGAGGTAGAGGGGATTTCGAGTGACGGCGTACGGGCCGGTGGTGGCTAGTTGCTCGTCTTTGCGCAGATGGCCCGCCGCAGAACCGCGCACAAGCAGACCGAAAGCGGCGACGATACCGCCGATCACGATCGAACGGGGGAACGGCCTGGCGAGCACCAGAAAGATAACCGCGACCGGATAACCCAGTCGGACGCGCCAGCGCATCCAGAATTTTCTCGATTGCTTGATCTGCAGCGAGCGGGCGTCAGTTGCCATTGCGGCTCTTCCGGACGCGCGCGATCAACGCCGTTGTTGAATCTGTGGACTCGATGCCTGTGCTGGCGACGCGAATTCCGTGAGCGGCGAGCTCGCCGCCGCAGGGATCATCCGGCGTCGGGTCCGATCCTGCCGCGAGCACATCCGGTTGAAATTCGCGAATGATCGGCATCACGTCCGCTTCGTCGAACACCACGACGTAATCGACGGACGCAAGTGCGGCGACGAGGACGGCGCGGGCGCGTTCGGTGAGCAGCGGGCGGCCGTCGCCTTTCAGTTTCTTCGCGGCCGCGTCGGAGTGCACGCCGACGACAAGAAGATCGCCTTCGGAGCGGGCCGCGGCAAGATGGCGGACGTGGCCTGCGTGCAGCAGGTCAAACACGCCGTGTGCGAAGACGATTTTTCGGCTGGCGCGGCGAGGTTCTTCGAACACTTCGCGCAGGCCGGCACGAGAGAGGATTTTTTCGCGCGTATCCATTCAGTGTTGAGGGCCGCGCGGAAAAGTATCACATGGAGGCGATGGCGGCAAACTGACCGGTGCACGCGAAGCGCAGCGCCGATTCACTGGGCCTCGACACGGCCAGACGTCGCGCCCGTAGCCAAGACGTGGCGCCAGAATTCTCTTTCGCGGGCTATGTGGAAATGGATCCGGCAGTAGTAGAGATCGATGCCCTCGAGCGAAACGCCGGCGAGATTGAAAATGTCCTTTTCCGTGCACATCAGGGCGTCGGCTCCCGCGGCGCGGGCTTCGGCAGTGATCGTGTTCCCATCCTGCTGCGTATAGCGATGGTGGTCGGGGAAGATTTTGTAGCCGACGGGATCGAGTCCCCATTCGCGCAGATCGACCGGAAAAACGGCGGGATTGCCAATACCGCTGAAGGCAAAGAAACTTCGGGAGTGAGCGTCCGTGCGTTCCTCGCCGGGATATTCGCCGCGAAACAGGCGCACGGATTCAAGGTGTGGAGCGGCATAGAAAATCGGGGCGTCGGAATCGCGGCGAACGATGGCCTCGACAGCGGGGGCGTGGTCGCTGCGCGTGATGACGATCAGATTCGCACGCGCCAGGGCCGAGCACGGCTCGCGCAATCGGCCGGCGGGCAGCAGATGGCCTCCGCCCAGGGGATTTGTCGCGTCGATCAGGACGATATCGACATCGCGCGCGAGCTGGAGATGTTGAAAACCATCGTCGAGCACGAACCAATCAACACCTTGCGCCGCGAGCTCGCGCCCGCGCGCGAAGCGATCGGGGCCTACGCCGAATTGCACATGCTGGCCGAGGCGGGCTTGCAGCAGGCGCACTTCGTCGCTGGTCGCGCCGGACGGGCCCGTTTCGCCGCGGTAGCCGCGCATGAGGATTCCGGGGGACTTCCCGTCGGCGAGCAGGCGTTCGGCAATCCAGAGAACCATCGGAGTCTTGCCCGTGCCGCCGGTGGTGAGGTTGCCGACGCTGATGACGGTCCCCTCGAGGCGGCGTTTCGGCAGCACCCCCATGCGATAGAGGCGCGCACGAAGATGCGCTGTTGCGCCATAAGGCAGCGTCAGCGGCCAGAGCAGGATTTGCGCAAGATTCACGCCGGCTGCTCCGACTTTCGCCCTTCGTGCGAACCGAGCACGGCAGCGATGCGATCGAGCGATCGCGCGGTCGCGCCGCGATTGCGTTCGGAAAGCGCGCGGGCGGCCGCGCCCATTTTTTCGCGCGTGGATTTGTCTTCGACGAGCTGTTCCCACACTTTGCCCAACATCGGTCCGCTGGAAACTTCAATGCCCCCCTTCGCGGCAAGGAACTCTGCCGCCATTTCGCGAAAATTTTCCATCGAACCCCCGAAGACAGGCGGCTTCGAAAACCAGGCGGGTTCGAGGATGTTGTGCCCGCCCGCGGGAACCAGCGAGCCTCCGACGAACGCAGCGTCGGCGAGCGAGTAGAGGCCGGCGAGCTCGCCGATCGAGTCGAGCACGAGAACGTCGGCATTTTCGTCGAGCGTGGCGGCGAGATCCAGGCGGCTGCGGCGAACGACGTTCCATCCGCCCTCCGCTGCGATGGCGGCGGCCGCCTCGAAGCGATCGGGCTTGCGTGGAGCCAGGATCAGGAGCGCGTGGCGCCATTTGCGCTGGACGATGTCGTAAGCAGCGACGACGGCTTGTTCTTCTTCAGCCACCACGCTGCCGGCAACGAAGACCGGCCAGCGCTCCTGCGCTCGGATCTGCTGCGCGAGCCATTCAGTGAAGGCGCTCGGAGCGGGAGGATCGGCGTCGTATTTCAAGTTGCCCGTGACTTCGACGCGCTCTTCGGGCGCGCCCATCTCGCGCAAGCGCGCAGCGTCGTCGGGCGCCTGCGCTAGAAAAAGCTCCGCGTCCTGCAAAGTGCGCTTGAAAAACGGGCCGACCAGAAATTCCCAGCGTTTGAAACGGCCGAAAGATTTTTCGGAGACACGCGCGTTGGCGAAAATAACCGGGACGTTCATGCGACGGGCTTCGCGCAGGAAATTCGGCCAGATTTCAGTTTCCATCACGATCACGAGCGAAGGGTGAATGGAATTGAGCGCGCGGCGAACGGGCACGAGCCAGTCGAGCGGGAAATAAAAAATGCCGTCGACGGAGTGCAGGCGTTCGCGGGCGAGGCGTTGGCCTGTTTCGGTGGTGGTGGAGACGAAGATCGGGCGGCCCGGAAAACGCTTTTGCAGGCCATCGGCAAGGGGCTTCGCCGCGAGAACTTCGCCGACGGAGACTGCGTGAATCCAGATCGATCCGGCCGCCGAGGAATCCGCGCGGTGCGACATGCGCGCACGGGAGAGGATTTCGGGCGGGACGTTGCCGAGACGCTCGCCGGCGCTGGAGGGTTCGTCGCGATGCCATCCGCGCAGCGCGTAGTAGGGCGCGAGGAAGATCATGCCGACGGCGGTGATCAGGCGATAGAAAAAGTACATAGGAGGCGACCGGCATTATAGCCCGGGCGGCTAGTTTCAATTTCCAGCTGATCGTCCGAGCGCGCGCTAGCCACTCGCTGGGCGACATCGTAACGGCACAGACTCAAGCGTATGTGTCACGCTCGCGCTTGGCGCATGGTCTTCGGCCAGACACCGTTCTTGCCCGGCGAGAGGATCCCATGGGGGTCGAGCGCGTCCTTCATGGTTTCGTGCAGGCGCAGCCGGGCGTGATTGTTGAAGGAATAGGTCTCGGCGATGTCGTTCATGAATGTGGTGTGCGTGCGGTATTCGCCCCAGCCGCGCGCCGCCGACTCTTTGATTAGGCGCCGGTAAATCTCGCGAGTCGATCGACGTCCTCATCGGACGTAAAAACCCAGTCTTTTCCGACGGCTGCTTCACTGCTTGATCGCCTCAGCGAAATCGGCGGCGCGGACGCTGGGCGGCACTCTCATTCTGTTCTCCTGATGGCGATGGATTCTCGCGGGAGAATACCAAACATTCGGCCATCCGGGCCAAAGCTTCCGCGCTCTGACCGAAGCTATTAGCGCCTGCCCGGAACACGCCGGAGCCTCTGAGAATTCTGCTACTGCGGGGCGGGCGGTATCTAGGATAATGGGGATTCTTCTGAGGGCTCATGGCGGAAGTCACCACACTGTTCTGGGACAATGGCGGAGTCATCCTGACGAACGGATGGGATCGCGGGTCGCGTCAGAAGGCGGTTGAGAAATTCGGGCTCGACTGGGCGGATTTCGAAGACCGGCACGAGCTGATGCTGCACGCGTTCGAATGCGGCGAGGCCACGCTCGACGAATACATCCAACGCACGGTTTTTTACCGCGGTCGCGCGTTCACCCAACAGCAATTTAAGCAGTTTATGTTCGAGCAGTCGCAGGCGCTGCCGGAAGCTCTGGCATTCGCGAAGAAGCTGGCGGCGACAAAGCGGCAGTTGAACGCCGCGCTGAACAACGAGTCGCTTGAGATCAACGATTACCGGATCAAGACGTTCGGGCTGCGCGATTGCTTCGAGGCGTTCTTCAGCTCCTGCTATCTGGGCGTGCGCAAGCCGGATCGGGGGATTTTCACTCTGGCGCTGAAGATCACGCAGCGCGATGCGGCCGAATGCGTGATGATCGACGATCGCGGGCTGAATCTGGAATGCGCGCGCGAGATGGGCATGAAGACGATTCTGGTAAAGGATTTGGCGCAGTTGCGCGCGGATCTGGCGAAATTGGGCGTGACGGCCGATTGAGAGAACCGGTAGTCAGAGCTGCCAAGAGAGATCCTTCGACTTCAATCACGATGACGCGCAGGGAATCCGAATTTTGAGGAGCTGAGAATGGAACTGGGAATGATCGGGCTGGGCAAAATGGGCGGGTTCATGGTGGAGCGGCTGCTGAAGGGCGGGCATCACGTGGTCGGACTGGATCGCGACGCTGCGGCGGTGAACCGCGTGGTCGAAAAAGGCGCGGCGGGCGCCGACACGCTGGAAAAGCTGGTCGGACAGCTGAAGACGCCGCGCGCGATCTGGCTGATGGTTCCGGCCGGAGCGCCCGTGGACCAAACGATCGAGCAGCTGCTGACGCACCTGGCGCCGGGAGACACGATCATCGACGGCGGAAATTCGTATTACCGCGACTCGATGCGGCGTGCGGCAGCGCTGGCGCCGAAGAAAATCAATTTCATCGATTCGGGGACGAGCGGCGGAGTCTGGGGGCTGACGGAAGGCTACAGCCTGATGATAGGCGGCGACGAAGCGGTGGTGAAGCAGTGGGCGCCGATTTTTGAGACGCTGGCCCCGGGCAAGGACAAGGGCTGGGGACGCGTGGGCCCGGCGGGCGCAGGGCACTTCGTGAAGATGGTGCACAATGGAATTGAATACGGAATCATGCAGGCGTACGCCGAAGGCCTCGATCTTTTCCGGCACAAAAAGGAATTCGGGCTCGACCTGCTGCAGATCACGAAAATCTGGCAGTACGGCAGCGTGGTGCGGTCGTGGCTGCTCGATTTGACCGTTGATGCGCTGACGAAGAACCCCACGCTCGAAGGAATCGGCGCGTATGTGACGGATTCCGGCGAAGGCCGCTGGACAGCGATCGAAGGAATCGAGCAGGGCGTGCCGTTGCCGGTGTTGGGCGGGGCGCTGGATGCGCGGTTCCGCTCGCAGGATCCGGAGCCGTTCGCCAACAAGGTACTGGCCATCATGCGCAATGAATTCGGCGGGCACGCGGTGAAGACGACGAAGTAAGCCCGCGACGGAATAAAACGTTCGCCTGAAACATTCCAGACAGATGGAAATGGATGCTCGTATTTTCACCGATGTCGACGCGCTGAGCCGCGGAGCGCTGGAGGAATTGCGGCGCGCGATGCGCGAGGCGTTGATCTCGCTTGTGCCGATTCCGGACGCGAACGTGCATCCGATGGGGGCCGAATCGTTTCCCGTCGCAACAGGCTGCGGCCGAAGCTCAGGAGGCGGAACTGTGAAAGTTTTTCGGGGCAGCGCCTCCCGCTTTTGACGTCCCGACGCTGGGGCCGGGAGTGCAGGGGCACGTGGCGTCCCTGTTTCCGGGTTCACCGGCGCTTACGGAAAAGCAGGGGTGGGTGGTCGCGGCCGAGGCTCCGGCTAAACCACCGCAAAGGTTGACTTTAACGCCGGTTGTGCTCAATCGCGGGCGGCACACATTTTTCCAGGTGGCGGGTGAAAAACAAGCGCGAGGTCGTAGGCGCGCTGCCGGCGGAGCCAGCCGGGAAACCGAGCCATGATCCGGCTGGTATAATAAAGCCTGAGGGACACTCGGTGTGGTTCCTCGATAAGGCTGCCGAAGGTTGAAATGCCGGGACTTGCGCGAAACTTCATGACCGGGCGGCGCGTCTAACTTAGCCAAGGGCATTGTTGCTCGCAGCAACTGCGGGGAAATTGCCGATTCGTAACTTCAGACGGTTGGGAAGCAGCGCCGAGGCGCCGCCATTCTCCTTTCATCCCCCGTTATCGGAGCCGGCGCGGCGCAGGCGTGTACGCTTTGAATTGGGGCAGTCTTAGGGGAGACAGAGGCACGACCACTGATGAGACGCGATCCTGCTGATCGATCCAAGTTTGTGTTCACATTTTTGACCATAGCGGCGCTGGCGCTGTTGAGCGGCTGCACGACCAAGACCGTGCAGACGGCTCCGATTTTCGCGGCGCGGGTGACCGTCGCGAAGGCCGTGCAGAAGACCGTACCGGTAGATTTGACGGCGATCGGATCGGCGGATGCGTTCACGAACGTATCGATCAAAGCGCAGGTGAACGCGGTGCTGGAGCAAGTGCACATCAAGGAAGGGCAGTTCGTGAAGAAGGGCGATTTGCTGTTCACGCTGGACGCGCGGCCGTTTGAAGCGGCGCTGGCGCAGGCGCAGGGGACGCTGGCCCACGACAAGGCGACGGCGGAATTGAATCGCGTGGAAGCGGAGCGCTACGCGGCGCTGTACAAAGCGGGGGTGGCGGCGAAGGAAACGCTGGATCAGATGCAGGCGAATGCGGATGCGCAGCAGGCCGCGGTTCGCGCGGATGAAGCCGCGGTGCAGGCGGCGCAGCTTCAGGTGGACTATTGCAAGATTTACGCACCGACCGACGGACGGCTGGGCGCGATCCAGGTGTATCCAGGAAACATCGTGAAACAGAACGACGTGCCAGTTCTGATCGTGATCAACCAGATCTCACCGATTTACGTGGACTTCGCCGTGCCGGAGCAATATTTCGCGCCGATCGAAAAGTTCATGGCCAGGGGATCGCTGCAGGTGCAGGCGACTCCCTACGGCGACACGATGCCGGAAGTGGGCCAGCTGACATTCGTGGACAACACGGTCGACAACACCACGGGAACGATCAAGCTGAAGGCGAAATTCGAAAACACCGATCACCACTTGTGGCCTGGACAGTTTTCGACCGTGACGCTCCGGCTGGCCCAGGATGAGAATGCGACCGTGGTTCCTTCGCAGGCGGTGCAGACGGGAACGAAGGGCGACTACATTTACGTGGTGAAGTCGGATTCGACCGCCGAGCAGCGGCCTGTGAAAGTGGCGCGGACAATCGCAGGGGACGCGGTGATTTCGAGCGGCATCGAGCCGGGTGATACCGTGGTGACGGACGGCCAGCTGCGGCTGATTCCGGGAATGAAAGTCGAAGTCGTGAATGCGCCGTCAGGTTCGTAGGGATTTTTTCGCAGACGAGTTTCGATGACCATCGCCGAACCATTCATTCGACGTCCCATCATGACCACGCTGGTCATGACGGCGATCCTGCTGTTCGGTATGCTCGGCTACCGATCTCTCGCTGTCAGCGATCTGCCCAACGTCGATTTCCCCACCATTCAGGTTTCCGCAAACCTGCCGGGCGCGAATCCAGACACCATGGCCGCGGCGGTGGCCACGCCGATGGAAAAGCAGTTCTCCACCATCGCGGGCATCGATTCGATGACTTCGACGAGCACGCTCGGCACCACAAGCGTCACTCTGCAATTCGATTTGAGCCGCAATATCGACGGCGCCGCGCAGGACGTGCAGGCCGCGATCGCCCGCGTGCAGGGGCAATTGCCGCCCAGCATGCCGAGCCCGCCCACGTTTCAAAAAGTAAATCCCGCGGACCAGCCCGTCTATTTCATGGCGCTTAGCTCGCACACGCTGCCGCTCTATACCGTCGATCAATATGCGGAGACGTTGCTGGGGCAGCGGATCTCAATGGTGAAGGGCGTGGCGCAGGTGCAGGTGTTCGGCGCGCAGAAATACGCGGTGAGAATCGATCTCGATCCTCAGGCGCTGGCGGCGCGGCAGATCGGCATCGACGAAGTCAATGCGGCCGTGCAGACCGCGAACGTGAATCTACCGACGGGCACGCTCTACGGCACACATCAGGCATTCGCCGTTCAAGCGAATGGCCAGCTGACGCGCGCGTCGCTCTACCGGCCGCTGATCGTAGCCTACCGCAACGGTTCGCCGGTGCGGCTCGATGAACTCGGCAACGTGCTCGACAGCGTGCAGAGCAGCAAGATTTCGAACTTCTATAACGACGAGCACGCGGTGATTCTGGCGATCCAGCGGCAGCCCGGAACGAACACCGTCGAAGTGGTCGAGGGCGTGCGCAAGATTCTGCCGCAGTTTCAGGCGATTTTGCCACCTTCGGTGCAGATGACGGAGATTTACGACCGTTCGCAGCTGATTCAGGAATCGGTGGCGGACGTAAAGTTCACGCTTTTTCTCGCGGTCGCGTTGGTGGTGCTGGTGATTTTCCTGTTCCTCCGCAACCTTTCCGCGACCGTGATCCCGAGCATCGCGCTGCCGATGTCGATCGTGGGCACATTTGCGGCGATGTACCTGTTGAATTATACGGTGGACAACCTCTCGTTGATGGCGCTGACGTTATCGGTCGGTTTCGTGGTCGATGACGCGATCGTGATGCTCGAAAATATCGTGCGCCACATGGAAATGGGCGAGACCGTAATGGAAGCGGCGCTGAAAGGATCGAAAGAGATCGGGTTCACGATCGTTTCGATGACGCTGTCCCTGGCGGCCGTGTTCATCCCGGTGCTGTTCATGGGCGGAATCATCGGACGGCTGCTGCATGAGTTTTCCGTGGTAATCATGATGGCGGTCTTGGTGTCAGGCTTCGTGTCTCTTACGCTAACGCCGATGCTGTGCAGCCGGTTCATCCAGCCGCCGCACGAGCAAAAACACAGCAAGACGTACATGACGCTGGAGCGATTCTTCGAACGACTGCTGCGCCGATACGACGTCTCGCTGCAATGGGCGCTGCGGCACCGCGTGTTCGTTATGGTGACGTCGGCGATCATTCTGGTGATCACCTGCTGGCAATTCGTGACCATCCCCAAGGGATTCCTACCGGAAGTCGATGCGAGCAGCATGAACGGCTACACGCTGGCGGCGCAAGGCATTTCCTTCGACGAGATGAAGGTGAAGCAGCTGGAGATCAACAAGATCCTGATGGCCGATCCCAACCGCAAGGGATTCTTTTCGAGCCTTGGCACGGTGGGGGGCAGCAGCAATTCTGGCTTCATCTTCATGCACCTGCTGCCGCCGGAGGAACGCCCGAAGGTGCCCAGGCCCTGGCTGATCGCAATGCAGCGGAAATACCAGGACACGCCGGTAGTGAGCGGAGTGTTGCATGCGATCTCACCGCTTTTCATGCATCATCCGAACATCGACGAAGTGATCCAGGAGCTGCGCGGGAAATTCACTGTGATACCCGGAATTTCGGTGTATTTGCGCAATCCGCCCCCAATTCAGATCGGCGGCCAGGTAACGAACAGCCCGTATCAGGTAACGTTGCAGAGTCCGGACACGGAGGAGTTGTATCGCCAGGCGACCGATTTCGAGCAGAAGATGGAAGGGCTTCCCGCGCTGCAGGACGTGACCAGCGATCTGCAAATCAAGAATCCGCAGGTGAACGTCAATATCGACCGGGACAAGGCCTCGGCGCTCGGTGTGACGGCCTCGCAGGTGGAAGACGCGCTTTACACGGCATATGGTGAACGGCAGATTTCGACGATCTATGCGCCGAACGATGAATTCTGGGTGATCATGGAGCTCGAGGATCAGTATCAGAAAGATCCCACGGCCCTGTCGTTGCTCTACATACGCTCCAGCTCCGGAACGCTGGTGCCGCTGAACTCCGTCGCCTCGCTGACAACGAGCTTGGGTCCGCTGAGCGTGAATCACCTGGGCCAGCTTCCCGCGGTCACGGTTTCGTTCAACACCAAGCCCGGCAAAACGATCGGTGAGGCGGTGGACGAAGTGAATGGCCTGGCGCGGTCGCTTCCGGCGTCGATCACCCTGCAATTCCAGGGAAACGCGCAGGCGTTCGAGTCGTCGCTAAGCGGCCTGGGAATTTTGCTGCTGATCGCGATTCTGGTGATTTACCTGGTGCTTGGAATTTTGTACGAGAGCTTCATTCATCCGCTGACGATTCTTTCTGGGTTGCCATCGGCCGCGTTCGGAGCGCTGCTGTCGCTGGAAGTTTTCGGGATGGGGCTCGACCTGTACGGATTCGTGGGCGTGATCATGCTGATCGGCATCGTGAAGAAGAACGCCATCATGATGGTGGATTTCGCCATCGCGCGCGAGCGCGAGGGACATACCACGGCGGCCGAGGCCGTGTATCAGGGATGCCTGGTGCGTTTCCGGCCAATCATGATGACCACGATGGCAGCGCTGATGGGCACGCTGCCGATCGCTCTGGGCAGCGGTTCCGGGGCGGATTCGCGGCGGCCGCTGGGGGTTGCGGTATGCGGCGGTTTGATTTTTTCGCAGCTGGTTACCCTGTATTTGACGCCCGTGTTTTACACCTACATGGATACGTTCCAGAGCTGGCTCGAACGGCATTTTGGGCGGATTGCTGGCATGAGCAAGCCGCATTTGGCTGGCGGGCCCGCTTCAGCGGATTAGATCGATCACGCACGTTTATCGTCCGCAACCGAAACTTTCCGTTGCTCCACGCTCTGCCTGCGATTTCATCTGCGGTTCTTGCTTCAGAAAAACGCCGGCAGGATGCCGGCGCTAGGAACGGCGTTGCGTTAGGCGAATGGTTTCGCTTGTACTTTTGGACAGCGAAAAAGTCCTGTCTCTAGGTACCATTGACCCTTCTGATCGGCCTGCCTAGCATGCACTTGGATCGCTGAACGCGTTCCGAACTCCGGGAGTCCCAATCTTCCGAAGTTTTCCCGAAAATCCGCAGGAGAGACCGAGGATGCCTCTAGCCCAAGACATTCCCCGAGACATACGCAACAGAAGCAAACGCCGGGGTCCACGCATGAATTCGCGCGTGCCGATCACGATCGAATGGAGAAACGGAGGCGGCCCGTTGCGATTCGAAGCGGGTTTCACGCGGGTGGTGAACAACTACGGCTGCCTGCTGGTGAGTCCGCGAGAAATCGGGATTCGCGAACGGGTGAAGGTGACGAACCTGAGCACGCGGCAGACGGCAAACGGCATCGTCGTCTGGAAAGGAACGGAACGCGCCGACGGCTGGGACTTGGGAGTGGAATTGCTCGCAGCCGATCTCAATTTCTGGGGGGTCGAACTTTGAAACTAACGTCGTTGAACGTCAATTCCAGGAAATCGCCCGCAGCCGCGGCACAACCCAAACCCATCATCAAGACGTCCACTAGCGCCGTTCCGATTGCCGCAGCAAAGACGACCGCCGTGCCCGTCGCAACCGCAACACCCGTGAAAGCCGCGATCGCCAGCGCCGAGCGACGCCGCAACCAGCGCGTGCTGCTGCGCATTCGCGCCAACGTTTACGTGGCGCTGCAAGGAAAAGCCGCCACCCTGGACGCCGCGACTCTGAGCGTGACCGCGCAGGGAGCCGTAGTGGTTATGAAGCAAAATCTGCCGGCCGAAACGCACCTGGTGCTGGAACACAGCCGCACGGGACAACGCGTCGATTGCAAGGTCGCGCGGCCGCCACGCGAAACCGCCGAAGGATTCCACATCCCGATTGAATTCAGCGCCCCGGCGCCGGGATTCTGGAAGATCAATTTCCCGCCATCGGACTCGTCTCCCGAAGACCTCTGAAGTACGCCTGAGCGGCGGCTGGGTTCGAGGCCCGCGAACATTCGAAATCATCCGAACCGTTGACCGGCCCGGCCGCCCGTGCCGTCCGTGACAACCCCTTCCGGAAACAGTCCGCGAAAACAGTCTGCGAAGTTCGCCGGGAGGATCTAGGTCTGGCGGAGAGCGGCGTACCTCGCCCCGGATGCCTGGTGCGGCGCCGATGCGATTTCGAGTGGACAGGAACGCGCGAAATGCACAGTCGGACCTGGCCGCGAGCTGCGGCACGCGCCATGCGAAGGTGACGGCGCAGGCAGCCACCTTGGCAGGCCAGGCGCTGAATATTCCCGAGCGCGGGGTCTATTTCACTTCAGACGAACGGCTGCACGTGGGTGAATCGCTGCATAGGGACCGTAGGCTCCCGCGGAAATTCGCCGGGCGGTGGCCGGAGCAAGGGCGCTGCACGGCGCGCCTGGTGCGTGTGGATGAGCCAAGACCGCTGGGAGTGGGCGGATTTGGCGCGACGGTGGAACGGTTCGAGCCGGTGACGGCCGTGGGCAACTGGGCGAACGCAGCGGGCCAAGCCGCGCGCAGTCCGGTGATTACTTGCCCGTATTGCGCGGCTGCACCGTGAATGCGGTCTTGGCCGTAGTCGTGTTGCCAAAATCGTCGGTCACTTGAACGGCGAGCGTGTGTTCGCCCGGAGGATAGCCGGGGAGCTGCATGAAGTAGCTTTCCTTCGGCGCATCGGAGAGAACGTCGGTGGGAAAGATGAGCTGCCAATCGCCGGCATCGATGCTGTACTCGGCTCGGGCGATGGTGCTCGATGCGGCGTAGGCGTCAAACGACGCTTTCGTATTCAGCAGGCCCGAGCCTGCGCGCAGGTTTTCGATGCGCGGCGGAGTGTTGGCGACCATCCAGCGGTCGCTTTCGCGGGCGCCCCACAGCGCCTGGTCCTCGGGGTTCGAGGGCGAATCGCTTGCGACGATCTTCAGGTAATAGGCGCCGTCCGGCATCGAGCTGGTGTCCCACGAATAGTAATGCTGCGTGAGTTTGTCCTTCAGCACGCGCCAGTCCTTTTCGGATTCGGCGCGGAAATAAATCGTAAAGATCAGATCATCGTCGTTATCGTCGTGCGCGCTCCATAGCACGCTCTGATAGCCCTTCTGCTGCGTGCCCTGCGGCGGGGGTTCGCTGTTCTTCGAGTTGCCGCCGGAATCCTGGCTGGAGACCTGCATCGCGGCCGCCGAGCCGGGCGGGTGCGGATATCGGAGCTGTGCAGAAGGCGCGCCGCCGGCCGGCGGCATTGGAAATCCTGCGGCGCGAACACCCGGGTCTTCAATCACTACGTCGTCCACGACGGGCGCTACGTTCTTGGGCTGATAGGCGAGACTGACCCAGGAAATGCTCGGCGCCAGGCCCTGGTTCGTGTCGACGAACACGGCTTTCCACTGTAGGAACCGCGCGGGAGGGCAGGTGATGGCTTCGCCCGACGCGTTCTTGTATGGGCCGGACCATGCGCTCCAGTTGTCTTCCGGCGTCGAGGTGTTGCCGGAGCGGACGTAGAAGGCGACTTTGCCATCCGTTGCGCCGTTATCGCCCCACCAGGTCAGGTGGCCCCAGCGCGAGAAGATCTTTGCATCGAACGGCTCGGATTCGAAGCTTCCGTTGGGCTCCGATCCCGGACCAAGCGTGAAAATTTTGCCGGGATTGGCGGTGGCGACGAAAACCTTTCCGGCGGGACCGGCGACGAGGCTGGTCACCTGTTCGGATGCGGTGGAGGCGAGACTGGAATAGACGTCGTCGCCTTCGAGCTCGACGAGCGTGCCGTTGTCGCCGGTGCCGAGCAGGAGTTTGCCGGTGGGCGAAAGACCCATCGAGAGCACAAGGTCGTCGCGCGAGGTCCACAGAGTTCGCGGGGAACCGTCGGGCGCGATGCGGACGACTTCGGCTCCGCCGCCCGTGGCGATGGACGGGAACGGGAACACGATGTTGGTTTGGGCGGGGGCTGGTTGGGCCTGCGCGACGATGGTCGTGCCGCCGCCGGTTACGCTGGTGACCGTGGTCGGCGGAGTTACGGATGCGGGCGGTACGCGCAACGGCCCTGCCGGAGCGCGATTTTTCTCTCCAATGGATGCGGCGTAGATATCTCCGTCGGGATCGGTGACCAGCGAAGTGACCTCCGCCTTATTCGTTTCGTAGACGACGAAGGAAGCGCCAGGCTCGGGCGCGGCTTTCGGCACCTTCCGTGTGATTTCGACGCGGACGACGAGGCCGTCCGGTTCCGTGCCGATCAGGAGATTGCCTTTCGAATCGAAGGCGAGCGATCGCGCGTGGCGCTCGCGGCTTTGATAGAAGAGCTGCCCCTTGCCGTCTGGCGTGACGGCGAACACTTCTCCGGTATCTCCCGTGGCCACGTAGAGCGCACCCTGCGCATCGACGGCGAGAGCCCAGATGTACTTCGTTTTCGGCTCGAAGAAAACGGTTTTCTTTCCGTCGGGAGTTACTTGATAGACCTTGCCGTCGGGCGATGTGCCCACGTAGAGATTATCGGCGGAATCGAACGCGAGCGCCTGTGCGGCGAGCTCGGCCGATTCGAATACCGTGGTGGGTCTGCCTGCGTCGTCGAATCGCAAGACTTTCGCGTCAGAGCCGCCCGCAGCGTACAGTTGTCCCTTCGAATTCAGCCGCAGCGCCCAAACGTAGGCGAGATTGGGATCGGCGAAGGAATCGAACTTCAGCGCGGGGCGAAGTTTGCCGTCGCTCCGAACCGCGACGCCCTTTGCGGTGCCTTTTTGAAATTCCGCGAAATCCGTTTGCCTCCAATAGCGGGTGTGTTCGGCGCGCGCGGCCAGGGGCGACAGCATTGCGACAGCCAGCAGGCACACGACGTACGTTCGCCGAATCATCTACGAAAGCTCCTTTGAGGGACGGGGAATCACTTCACGGTTATCGTCAACATGCGCTGGCCCGCAATCACCTGATGCATTTCGACCGACCACTCGCCCGCTGTCGATTGCAACAGCAGCCGCGCGTTGCCGGAGTTCTGCCGCTGATCGAGAACGTTGATGGCCGAAATCGGCACGTTGGGCAGTTCCTTGTCCTCGACGAGCATCGTGGGAGTGGACTGGAGCAGAGTGGCGTAGACGCGGTCATTGTGTCGTTCGCGATTGGTCAGCTGGATGAGCTCTTCCAGACCAGGCAGCTGACCCTGGGAAGTGGCGGCGAGCGATTGCACGTTGCGGTTCAGAAAATCGGCGCCGCTGACGACGAGCTGCAGCGATCCGCGCGTGGCCTGCGCCGGAATCGTCACCGGAATTTCCTGGATGAACGGAGCGCCGCGATAGGGACGCAGCAGCACTTTCACCGATAGCGATTCGCCGGGCTGCACTTCGCTGTGGTCGATCCAGGCGTTGTCGATGGTGGCCCAGCGCTTTTCGGTGAGAGCCTTTACGTGCAGTTCGATGTGATCGATTTGCGGTGGCTCGTAGGGGTTCGAATAGATTCGCGCGAAATCGGACATCACCTCCGTGGCCACGTAGAAGGCCGCGGGCGTGGTCTGGTCGGTGGGCGCGAAAAGATCCTCGAGCTGCACGGGCGTGTGTCCCTTCACCGCGATCGTGCCGTCCATTTGCAGCGTGGAGCCTTCCCCATATGCGGGGCTGCCGACGATGCCGTTGAATGCGGCGGTGGCGACGAGAGTCGGAGTCAGCTGCGGGCTTTCGATCACTTTGAAGTGGTACTTTTTCTGCTCGGCGGGCGTGTCGAGCGTCACCTCAAGCGGGATCATCGTGGGGCCGGGGCCGAGCTGGCCCATCACCGCGGTTTGCCGGTCTTGCGTCAGGGTGCCGATGGTGCCGCCGGTGCTCATGATTTTCGTCGAGGCCTGGGCGGAGGCAAGCGTCATGATCACGTGCGCGCGTGAAAGCGGCATCGCCACGGAACCGAAACCGAAAATCGGATGGCCACAGGCGAGGATGCGATCGCCGATGACGGTTGTGACCGTGCAGCCCGAGCTGATCGAAAGATCGCCCTCAACCAGATCGATGCCGACCATGTCGCCCGGCTGGAGTTTCGCGTCGTCTGGAGAAGGGGGCGCCGTGCCTCCGGCCATCGCGGTCATGCCCCAGGCCGTGAAATCCTTGCCAAAGCGCGCGAGGGTTTCCGGATACAGGCCCGCTGTGACCAGCGGGGTTTCGATCGGAACCAAATACTGTCCGGCGCCCACCGAAGCGCGAGCGGCGAATTCGGCGGGCACGTCGATATGGGCGGACATCGCCGGGCTGGCCGTGGCCGCCGGTGCTTTCTCGATTTCGAACATGTCGCTGATCGGAGTGACGCCGCCGATCGCTTCGCGTGTGAATTGCCCAAGCTTCAGCGCCAGCGCGCCCGCGAGCTTGCCATCGAAATAGACGGGGCTGCCGCTCATCCCGGCGACGACGCCCGTTTGCTGAACTTTGTCGCCGAGCAGCCGGACCAGGATGACGTCGAGCTGCGGGCCCACGGCGTTGTGCAGGACTCCGATCACTTCGAGGTCGATTTTCTCGACTTGATCGCCTTCGAAAATGGTATAGGCGACGCCCTTCATGCCGGGCTTGATCTCACTGACCGGAATGGTCGCGGGTGCGTCGGTGGCGCGCGCCGGCCGCGGGCCGGCCAGCAAAAGTACCGCCATAAACGCCAAACTCAGTCTGCGCAGGAGCTGGGCCATCAGAACTCCATGATACGCGCCAAAAAAGCGGGAGGCAAACCGAGGGCCTTTCAAACGATGCCAGCTGGGCCGATGCGCCGTCATTTATTTTCCCAGCGGCACTTCAAAGAACATCAGCGCCTTACTCTCCGGGACGGTCGTAACGTCCGGCACGTAGAGGCTGGCATTCGCGGCGAGCGATAGATCGTGATTCAGGTCGAAGAAGAGGAAGCCGTGGATCGTCGCCTGCGGCGGCACGATAGCGGCGTCCAGCGCAAGCGGCCCAATCGTTGCCATCACCTTGTCGGTCTTCTTGTCCGTGATCGAGCCGATGCCGATGGGAAAACGGCGCGATTGAGGCGCCGGCGGCCCGTTCGGGTGCGCCACCACGGCGGAGACTTCCTGCGGTGAAAGCCAGTCGATATCCTGATGCTTTCCGCTGGGGAATCTCACGGACAGCTGGATGGTGCTTGTATCCACACGAATCGGCTGGAGAGTTTCGTTGTGGAGGAAAACTTCGACGGGCAGGATTCCCACCGCCAGCGGACTGGCTTTTCCGAATTTTTCTTTGGCGCGCTCGGGGTCGACGTAGGAATTCGCCGAGACGATCAACCCCTCGTGCTTATCCTGCGGGAGGTTTGCGCCAGGCTGATTGGGCGGCGGCGTCTTGTCCGGCGGCGTGCTGGATTGCGCGAGGCCCGCGGCGCATGCCAGCGAGGCAGCCGCGAAAAGCAACAGCATGCGAGTTGCTAAGCGCATCATGATCGGTCTGTCCGTCTGCTTCTCCGATGCCAGCCGAACACGGCAAGTTGTGTGCGGTCCAATGCCGTCACTATAGCGCGGATTCGCAAATTCGGAATCCTCGGCAACGCCGCGAATGGCCGCCCGAACGGCCACGGCTACATTTCCCTTGACACTGATTTGTCCGCGTGCAAACTTCCCCCACGGTTGTTGCCCCTCTAAATAGGAGGACTTCATCTTATGGCGAGCCGAAGAGAATTTTTGCAGATTGGAGTGGCGGCTCTGGCGCTTCCGATCTCCGCACGCGCCGGCGTGAAGGCCACCGCTGTCGCCGGAAGTTCCGCGCCGGCGCAGCTCTACAAGGTGATCTACGACGAGCGGCATGCGTCGAGCCGCGCGTTCGCGAGCGAAGTGAAACGACTCGGCGGATCCCTCCAGGCCATCCAGGGCGATATCACCGGTTTCTGGTTCCACGAACTCGATGCGCGCTGGAAAACGGAACCGGTCGCCGTCGCCGGGCTCACCGAGCACGGCCCGCTCTTCTGCCTCGAAAGACTTTCGTGGGATCACGGGATGCGCGTCGTCTATCGCGCCGATCATACCTACCGCGGCGACGGCTACATGGAGCACGAGCTTTCCGGATCCGAGCGGATGTTGCGCGAGGCGGTCGATCTGAGCTCGAGCGGCCCCGATTGGAGCACGCGCGTGGCGAGCCTGCTGACGCGCTGTCCCGCCAACCGCGCCCAGGCTTCTAAATTGACCATCGTGACTCCCGCGGCGAAGCAAGCGGGCGATCCCGAACATCTGGTTTCCTGGGTGATCGCTCCGGTGGGCGGCGCGCGAAAATATTCGGGCGCGTAGATTCGCAAGGAGCGAGCGATGCGGCTTCCCCCGGGCGTAGCGAGCGCAGATTTCTCCGCCGCCCTCGAGCAGTTCGAAGGAGCGGTCGGAAAGCAATGGGTGTTCACATCCGATGAGGACGTGGACCTCTATCGGGACTCGTATTCGCCCTTCTGGCACGAAGAGGAAGAGCCGATTCCCTCCGCGGCCGTCGCGCCGGACGGAGTCGAGCAGGTCCAGGCCGTCGTCCGCATCGCCAACAAATACAAAATTCCGCTTTGGACCATTTCCACCGGCAAGAATCTGGGCTACGGCGGCTCGGCGCCTCTTCTGGGCGGCAGCGTGGTCCTCGATTTGAAACGCATGGATCGGATTCTCGAGGTCAACGACAAGAATCACTACGCCCTGGTCGAGCCGGGAGTCAGCTATTTCGATCTCTATCGCTACATCCAGGATAAGGGCCTGAAAGTATGGATTGATCCCGCCGATCCGGGCTGGGGCAGCCTGATCGGCAACGCGGTCGATCGAGGGGGCGGACGCACGCCGATGCGCGACCACTTCGACGCCGTCTGCGGGATGGAAGTAGTGCTGCCGGATGGAGAGCTGTTGCGCACAGGCATGGGCGCGCTGCCGAACTCCAAGACCTGGCAACAATATAAGTACGGTTTCGGTCCCTACATCACGCCTTCCTTCTCGCAATCGAGCCTCGGCATTGTCACGAAAATGGGGATTTGGCTTTTTCCGGAGCCCGAGGCGTATCTGACAGGGACCGTCACGGTGCCGAAGCGCGACGATTTGATTCCGCTGGTTTCAGGCATGGCGTACCTGCTGAATTCGAACATCGTGATGGGAACGACCAGCGTCGGCAGTCCGCTGAATTTCATGCGCGCCGATCCGCAGCTGGCGGCGCTGCACGCAAAACCGGGGGGAGCTACTGCGGAAGAGTTGGAAGATTTTTTGCGCTCGCGAAACATGGGCTACTGGAGCGTCGAGCTGCCATTTTACGGGCCGGCCAAAGTCGTGCAGGCGCAGTGGGAATATGCCAAGCAGAGATTTTCGTCGATCGACGGTGTGAAATTCCAGGACGGCAAACTGCGTCGATTCCCAATCGATTCTGCCGAGGTACCGAATTTCCAGAATTCCGTGGCGGTCGGCATACCGAGCCTCGGGGTATTCGGAGTGGGCGGTGGGCGCAGCAACGGTCACATCTGGTTCTCGCCCGTGGTGCCGATGACCGGCGAAGCGGTGCTCGAAGCGCAGAAGGTTTTCACGGACGCGTACGCCGAATTCGGCATGCCGACGGGGCCGATGTTCTTTCTCGGCCCCGCGTCGAACTATGCGCGCTGTTTTTTGATTCTCTTCGGCTTCCCGATCGAGCACGACGTGGAGAAAAACAAAAAGAACCGCGAGAACTTCAAGAAGATCGTCAAGGTGGCTGCCGAACACGGCTGGGGCGAATACCGCACGCACACGGCGTTCATGGAGACGGTGTCCGACACCTATTCGTTCAACAACCACGCGCTGCGGCGATTTCACGAAACGGTCAAGGACGCGATCGATCCCAACGGCATTTTATCGCCCGGAAAATGCGGCATCTGGCCAAAACGAATGAGAAAGGCAACGGCATGAAAAACGCACGAACGGCAATGCTGCTGGCGTTGAGTCTGATGATGACAAGCGCCACATTCGCTTCACCGGGTGCTTCGCCCGATCAGGACCAGATCGATCGCGGGCACAAGGTCTACGACAAATGGTGTTTCCCGTGCCACGGCACCGGCGTGGGCAAGCCGGGCACCGATTCGCTGGCCGCGCGCGGGCAGAAGCCGGCCGTGCTCGAGGAGCGCACCGATTTAACGGCGCCCGCGATCAAGCAGTTCGTCCGTCACGGCGTGCTGTTCATGCCCATGTTTCGCAAGACGGAAGTCAGCGACGCCGAACTCGACGCGATCTGCGCGTATTTGACGAGGAACAACAAGCCGTAGCATTCCGTCGCGCGCTCCGGGTGAAGCGCGCGACTCAAGGACCAAATTGGGGTGGCGCAACTGATGGCAATCAGGAGCGGAAAATGAAACTCCCGCCAGGCGTGAGCGCGAGCGATTTCGCGGCAGCGATCCAGCAGTTTCAGGACGCTGTCGGCAAGGAATGGGTTTTCACCAGCGACGAAGACGTGGCGCTGTATCGCGACGCCTATTCGCCGTTCATGGGCGAGCCTGAGGAACGGTTTGCGTCCGCGGCCGTTGCGCCCGATAACGTCGAGCAGGTTCAGAAGGTCGTCCGCGTGGCCAATCAATACAAGATTCCCATCTATCCCGTTTCCACCGGGAAAAATCTCGGCTACGGCGGTTCCGCTCCCGTGCTTTCCGGCAGCGTGGTGCTAGACCTGAAGCGCATGAACCGTATCGTGGAGGTCAACGAGCGCAACGCCTATGTTCTCGTCGAGCCGGGCGTCAGCTACTTCGACCTCTACCGCTACATTGAGGAAAAGGGGCTGAAGCTGTGGGTCGACGTACCCGATCCCGGATGGGGAAGCCCCGTCGGCAACGCGCTGGACCGCGGTGGCGGCTATCTGATGCCGCAATTCCGCAATCATTTCGACTCGCATTGCGGAATGGAAATCGTCCTCGCCAACGGCGAAATCATGCGCACGGGCATGGGCGCGTTGCCAGGTTCAAAAACCTGGCAGGAATACAAATCCGGCTTCGGCCCGTGGATCGACGGCATGTTTTCGCAATCGAATTTCGGCGTGGTGACAAAGATGGGATTCTGGATGATGCCGCAGCCGGATTCCTATTTTTCCGGCATCGTCACGGTGCCGCGCCGCAACGACCTGATCCCGCTGGTGCGAATCGTCACCTACCTCGAAAACACGCGGGCCACCAACGGGATGCCCGATCTCGGCAGCCCACTGCTGGGAATTCCCATGCTGTCCGAATTTGCCGCACGCTTCGACCAAGGATCGAGCCCATTCGAGCGGCCGCAGGACGCGGAGCTTACTGCTCTCATCGCCAAGGCCGGCGGCGAAATGTCGCCGGAGCTGGATGATTACGCGCAAAAAAAAGGCATCGGCTACTGGAACTGCAAGCTCAGCTTTTACGGCGCCCCGAAAGTTAATGCCGCGAACTGGGCGTTCGCCAAGGAGAAATTCAGCGAGATTCCGGGCGCGAAGTTCGAGGACAGCGAAAATTACAAATTGCCGCTGACTTCCGAGCAGCGGGAAAAAGTTCACAAGCCGCAATTCGGGATACCGAGCCTGGCGATGTTCTCGATCGGCGCGCGCTCGCCGATAAATCCGGCGCCGGCTAATGGCCACATGTGGTTTTCGCCGATCATCCCGCGCACGGGCGAGGCGATTTTTGAAGCCAATCGCGTCTTCGCGGCCGCGGCCAAGGAATTCGGGCTGCCCTTCCTCAACTTCAATTTGCCGTCCACGTATTGGGAGCGCTCGTTCATCTTTATTTTCGCGTTCCCCGTGACGAAGGACGTCGAAACGAACAAGAAAAATCGCGCGGCGTTTCAAAAACTCATCAAGGTCGCCGCCGACCATGGTTGGGGCGAATACCGCACACCTCCGGCCTTTCAGGACGCGATCATGGCGACGTACTCCTACAACAACAACGCGCTGCTGCGTTTTCACGAAACGGTCAAGGACGCCGTCGATCCCAACGGGATTCTTTCTGCCGGGCGATACGGAATCTGGCCAAAGCACATACGGGAGGTCAAATCATGAAAGAGTCCGCAGCTTTTCTGATTCTCGCGCTCGCTGTTTCGATCTCGGCCGTCGCGGCCCCGGCGCATGCACAGGGCGATCAGGGCGTCTCGCGGTCGCACGCCTGGGTGAATGCCACAGTGAACGGCGAAGGCCAGCCGCGGGGCTACGTCGAATATCGGAATTACTGCTCGATGTGCCACGGAGAAGGCGTGGGCAAGCCCGGCACCCTGGCGCTGCAGGCCAAGTATAAGGGCCAGCTGCCGGCGCTGCTCGAAAAGCGCACGGACCTGACGCCGCAGCTCATCAAGATGTACGTGCGCAACGGAATTTCGGTGATGCCGATTTTCCGCAAGACGGAAATCAGCGACGCGGACCTGGACGCGATCTGCGCGTATCTGACCCGCAACAATCCTAAGTAGCAACGGCGTGCGCATTCGATCGAAGCAGCAGGAGCAAAGATGAGAGCTCCGCCCGGCGTCAGTCCCGGCGATTTTTCCGACGCCATCAAACAATTCGAGGCGGCGATCGGCAAGCAATGGGTCTTTACGTCCGACGAGGACGTGGACACCTACCGCGATTCCTATTCGCCCCTCTGGCACGAAAATGAGGAGCCGATTCCGTCCGCCGCTGTCGCGCCGGGTGAGGTCGAGCAGGTGCAGGCGGTTGTCAAGATCGCGAACTTGCACAAAATTCCGTTGTGGACGATTTCGACCGGAAAAAACCTCGGTTACGGCGGATCGGCGCCGCTGCTGGGCGGCAGCGTGGTACTGGATCTGAAGCGCATGAACCGCGTGCTCGAGGTCAACGACAAGAATCACTACGCGCTGGTCGAGCCCGGCGTCAGTTATTTCGACCTCTATCGCCACATCCAGGACAAGGGGCTGAAAGTCTGGATCGATCCGCCTGATCCCGGCTGGGGCAGCTTGGTCGGCAATGCGCTCGAGCGCGGCGGCGGCTATACGCCCATGCGCGACCATTTCGACTGCCACTGCGGCATGGAAGTGGTGTTGGCGAATGGAGACGTAGTGCGCACGGGCATGGGCGCGCTGCCGAACGCGAAGACATGGCAGCAATACAAATACGGTTTCGGGCCTTACGTGGACGGAATTTTCTCTCAATCCAATTTCGGCGTTGTCACCAAAATGGGCTTCTGGCTCTATCCGCAGCCGGACGCGTTTCTTTCCGGCAGCGTGATGGTATCGAAGCACGACGACCTGCACGCGCTGGTCGAAGTATTCGCGAATTTGATCAATTCGAACATCGTGCAAGCCACGACCACCGTTGTCAGTCCCCTGGCATACGGACGCGATCCGGAATTGGCCGCGCTGCGGGCGAAGGGCTCAACGAAGGATCTTGAAGACTACGCAGCTCAGAAAAACATCCCGTACTGGAGCGTGTCGCTGCCGTTCTACGGCTCGCCGAAAGTCGTGGCGGCGCAATGGGAATACGCGCGCGAAAAATTCTCAGCCGCGATTCCCGGCGCGCGATTTCGGGACGGTGCATCCTACCGCTTCCCACTCGACGCCGATCAGCTTGCGACAATTGCGAACCCGGTGCCGTTCGGCGTGCCCAGCTTGCAGACTTTTTCAGTGGGCGGCCCGCGCAGCGAAGGCCACATGTGGTTTTCACCGATCATCCCCATGACCGGCGAGTCGGTCCTCGAGGCCCAGCAGGTCTTCGATCAGGTTCACAAAGACTTGGGTGAGTCCGGCGGCGCATCCGCGGCGTTCCCGATCTGGTCGTTCTTCGCGCGTGCGTTCGTGATCATTTATTTCTTTCCGATCGAGCACAACGTGGAGAAAAACCGCCGCAACCGCGAAGTCTTCCGCCGCCTGGTGACAACGTCGGCCGAGCATGGCTGGGGCGAATACCGCACGCACACCGCGTTCATGGGCGATATCTCGGACGCGTATTCGTTCAACGACCACGCGCTGCGGCGCCTGCACGAAGACATCAAAGACGCGCTCGATCCCAACGGCATCCTGGCCGCGGGCAAGTGCGGCATATGGCCGAAATCGATGCGGAAGGCTAAGGGAGTCGCGTGAGCGGGAAGGGCATGAGCGCCATGAGAGATCGAATGGGGGGCATGAGATGAAAATTCCGCCCGGGGTAAGCGCTGGCGATTTCGCCGAAGCAATCAAGCAATTTGAGCAGGTCGTCGGCAAAGAATGGGTCTTCACCAGCGACGAAGACGTCGCCATGTACCGCGACGCGTATTCACCGTTCTACGGCGAGCAAGACGAGCTCGTCGCCTCGGCCGCCGTTGCGCCCGACAATGTCGAAGACGTCCAGAAGATCGTCCGCATCTGCAACAGATTCAAGATTCCGCTCTACCCCGAATCCACAGGTAAAGACCTCGGCTACGGCGGCTCCGCGCCCGCCTATTCGGGCAGCGTGGTGCTCGATCTGAAGCGCATGAATCGCATTCTCGAAGTGAACGAAGACAACGCCTACGCCCTGGTCGAGCCCGGCGTCAGCTACTTCGATCTCTATCGTTATATTCAGGAGAAAGGAATCAAGCTCTGGGTCGACGTGCCCGATCCCGGCTGGGGCAGCCCCCTCGGAAATTCTCTCGATCGCGGCGGCGGCTATCTCACCGCACTCTATCGCAACCATTTCGATTCGCATTGCGGTATGGAGGTGGTGCTGGCCAACGGCGAAATTCTACGCACTGGCATGGGCGCCATGCCCGCTGCGAAAACCTGGCAGCAATACAAATCCGGCTTCGGCCCGTGGATCGACGGTATGTTTTCGCAATCGAACTTCGGAGTAATCACGAAAATGGGTTTCTGGATGCTGCCGCAGCCCGACGCGTATCTTTCGGGCACGGTGACGGTGCCGAAACACTCCGACCTGAACCAGATGATCGACATCCTCGGCTGGCTCGAAAACACGAACTGCACCACCGGCATGCCGTTCCTCGGCAGCCCGCTCCTAAGCCGCGGCGGACCGTTCGGCCCGAGCGGCCCGCCAGCGGATGCGGAGCTGACCGGGCTAATGGCAAAACCCGTGGAAGAAACCTGGGCGCAGCTTGACGAATACGCCCAGCGCAAGGGAATCGGTTTTTTCAGCACCACGCTGAGCTTCTACGGGGCGGCCGCCGCCAACGCCGCCAATTGGGAATTCGCCAAAGAGAAATTCTCGGCGATTCCCGGCGCCGAATTTATCGACGGCGAAGCGTACAAGCTTCCGCTCACGCCCGCGCAAATGGACAAGGTCAACGTGCCGCTGTTCGGCATTCCCAGCCTGCGCATGTTCTCCATGGACGCGCGTTCGGATGCGAACCCGAATCCCGGCCGCGGCCACATCTGGTTTTCGCCCATCATCCCGCGCACCGGCGAAGCGATTTTCGAAGCCAATCGCGTCTTCACGCAGGCCGCGAAGGAACTCGATCTGCCCGTCCCGCGTTTCAGCCTCCCCACCTGCTATTGGGAGCGCGGCTTCATCTATCTTTTCGGCTTCCCGATCACGGAGAACGTCGAAACGAACAAGAAAAACCGCGCGGCGTTCAAGAAAATCGTCCAGATAGCCGCCGCGCACGGATGGGGCGAGTACCGCACCGCGCCGGCGCATCAAGGCTCGGTGATGGCGACCTATTCTTTTAACAACAACGCCCTTCTGCGATTTCACGAGACTGTGAAGGACGCTATCGATCCCAATGGAATCCTTTCCGCCGGCCGCTACGGAATCTGGCCCAAGCATCTGCGGGAGCAAAAAGCATGAGGACGCCGCCGGGCGTCAGCCCCGCCGATTTTTCCGCGGCGCTCGAACAATTCGCGGCCGCCGTCGGCAAGCCCCGGGTGTTCACCAGCGACGAAGACCTCGAGCTTTACCGCGATTCATTTTCGCCCTACTGGCACGAGCAGGAAGATTCAGTCCCATCCGCCGCGGTCGCGCCCGACACCGTCGAGCAAGTGCAGGCAATCGTCCGCATTGCGAACAAATACAAAATCCCTCTCTGGACGATTTCAACCGGGAAAAATCTGGCGTACGGCGGTTCGGCCCCGCGCGTTTCCGGCAGCGTGACGCTCGATCTGAAGCGCATGAACAAAGTACTCGAGGTAAGCGAACAAAACGCCTACGCGCTCGTCGAGCCGGGCGTCAGCTACTTCGATCTTTATCAATACATCGAGGAACACAAGCTCAAAGTCTGGATCGACCCACCCGATCCCGGCTGGGGCAGTCCGGTGGGAAATTCGCTCGAACGCGGCGGCGGCCGCGGACCGCTCCACGACCATTTCGCCACGGTCTGCGGACTGGAAGTCGTGCTGCCCGATGGCGAACTGCTGCGCACCGGCATGGGTGCGATGCCTAGCGCAAAGACGTGGCAGCAATACCGCTACGGCTTCGGCCCTTATGTCGACGGCATGTTTTCGCAGTCGAATTTTGGCATCGTCACCAAAATGGGCGTATGGCTGCTGCCCGAGCCGGAAGCCTATCGCGAGGGCACGGTCTCGGTTCCGCTCCACGACGATCTCATTAGGTTCGTCGAGACGCTCGCCTATCTCTATAACTCTCAAATCGTGCAAGGTACCAGCGCGCTCGATAGTCCGTTGCTCACCTATCGCGTGTCGAAGGGCGGAGGCGTGGTCGATCTTCCCGGCGATATTTCCGTGGCGGAGCTCGAGCGCGTGGGCCGCGAGCAGAACATGCCCTACTGGAGCGTCGACGTGCATTTCTACGGCCCAGCCAAGGTCGTCGATCTTCAGTGGGAATATGCGAAGGAAAAATTCGGGGCCATCCCCGGCGCTACATTCAAGGAAGGCCGCACATACCGTTTTCCGGTCCAGTTGAGCGATTCCGACACCGTGCTGCGCCAGGGCCTGGGAATTCCCAATCTCTCGGTCTTTGGATTTCTGGGTAAAACCCAGGGTCACATGGATTTTTCGCCGATCGTCCCGCTCAGCGGCGAAGCGGTTTTTGAAGCTTTGAAAGTTCTCGGCGATGTGTACCACTCGATGGGCGTGCCGCCGCAAAACCAGTTCATCTCGCTGCCGTGGGCCTTTTTTCCGCGCGCGTTCGTCTTTCTATTCGGCTTCCCGATCATGCACGACGTCGAATTCAACAAGAAAAACCGCGAGGTCTTTCGCGGCCTCATCAAAGCCTGCGCCGATCACGGCTGGGGCGAATACCGCACGCACATCGCCTACATGGACGACGTGATGAACGTCTATTCCTTCAACAACCACGCTCTGCTGCGCTTCCACGAAAAGGTCAAGGACGCGCTCGATCCCAACGGAATTTTGTCGCCGGGAAAACAGGGCGTCTGGCCGAAAAACATGCGCAAGGCCCGCGCCTAGCATCTTCCGGGTCTCGTGTGACGGAGCTTTTTGTCCTGCAAACACCGCGTCCGAAAGCCTCCTCGCACGCATCAAATTCGCTGAAATGCCGACCGCGACGCTGAAGCTGACGATCTTCACCATCGGCCATTCCACGCATCCCATCGATCATTTCGTCGAACGATTGCAGGCCCATAAAATCGCGCAACTCATCGACATCCGCACCATCCCCAAATCCCGCCGCAATCCGCAATTTAACTCCGATGCGCTCGCGGCATCGCTCCACGCCGCAAAGATCGCCTACCTCCACATGAAAGACCTCGGCGGCCTGCGTCACCCTCGCAAGGACTCGATCAACACAGGCTGGCGCAACGACAGCTTCCGCGGCTACGCCGACTACATGCAAACCGAGGAATTCTCCGCTGCACTCGCACGCGTCATCGAATTCGCCAAGAACGCGCGAACCGTATTAATGTGCGCCGAAGCCGTCCCCTGGCGCTGCCACCGCTCGCTCGTCTCCGACGCGCTCATCGCCCGAGGCATCCGCGTCCTCGAAATCATCAGCTCCGCAAGACCCCATGAGCACGCGCTCACGCCCTTTGCCCATGTCAGCGGCACGCGAATCACCTACCCCGCAGACCAGGGCTCACTTCTTGACGCGGCCAGCGATTCTTAAAAGCAAGCAACGTCTCCCAAACAACCTCTTTCGAATTCACCACCCTGCCCTCAGACTAACGTCACAGCTACGTACCCGAATCAGCATCGAACCGCCTCCGACTAGCTTCGATGGCTCGAACTCGAACAACTCGGTTCGTCGCAATGGCCTTCCTGGCCCTCTGCACCGCGGCCGGATGCGCGGGGCATCGACCTCCTTCGACACCTTCGAACCAGCAGCTGCTGAAAGCATCCGAAACGGGCGATCTCGCAGCGGTTCGCCGTCTTCTCAGTGAAGGAGTCAGCGTCGACAGCACGTACCAGGACGGCACGACGGCCCTGATGCTTGCCGCGCTAAACGACCGCACGGAAATCGTGCGCCTGTTGCTCGACAAAGGAGCAAACGTCTCCACACGAAACTTCCGCGGCGAGACCCCGCTAAGTGACGCCGCGGAAGGCGCGAAAGCCGGCACTTTGAAACTTCTGCTCGATCACGGCGCGAACCCCCATATCCCATACGACGACGGTGGAACAATCCTTGTGACCGCCGCCGAACGCGGAAACTCGGATGCGGTCGGGCTGTTCTTGGCGAAGGGATTCAGTCTCGAGGACAAAAACGAGGCGCTATTCGCAGCAGCGCACGGCCTACCCATCGCCATGATGGAAGTTACAAACGAATCGAATCAAACCTTCAAAGGAAGATACTCCTCCAAGGCAGACCCAAATTCCGCCTACTCCCGCACAATCAGGCTTCTGCTTCAAAGCGGCGCGCAAATCGAGGCACGCGACGGACCCGAAAACGGCAGCAGCACGCCGTTGATCGTAGCCGCGACCTATGGCCAGACCGACGCCGTAAACGAGCTCCTTGTGAACGGAGCCAATCCCGACGCCGCGGATAAATTCGGCAATACCGCCTTAATGTCGGCCGCCTGCATTTGCGCCATCATCGACATGCCGGATACCTACGAATCCATGAAATTGCTATTGGAGAAGCGCGCGAATCCAAATGCTAAGAATGAGGTTGGAAGAACGGCACTGATGGACGCCATATCCTGGTCGCGCACCGACAACATGAAGCTTCTGCTCGACCACGGCGCCATCATCGATGCCCGGGACAACGACGGCAACACCGCTCTGATGATGGCCGCGGCAGGAGGCGCGATCGATCTAACTCCTGCAGCAAGGCTGCTGGTCGAAAGAGACGCCAACATTGAAATCCGTAATCAGCGCGGCGAGACGGCCCTTATGATCGCGAAAAAGAGCCACCTTGCCGACGTGGTACGGCTTCTGGCGCCAAAATAAACGGATCGCAGCGGCAGAGGCCCCCTTAGTGCGCGGGCGGCGCGTCTTTCGGTGGTGCGGCTGCGGGTTTCTGCATCAGGAACGCCAGCGGCACCAGGCACAAGACCACGACAGCCAGCAGCGCGATCACATCCCGGTACGCCAGCGCCGCGGCCTGCTGCTCCATCATGAACGTCAGCCGGCCGTAGACCTGATGTATCGCGTCGGCCGCGCTCACACCCTGGCTGTGCAGCGTGGCGGACATGCCGTTGACCATGTCGCGGAAGCGTGGGTTCCCGTTATTCATGTTCGCGGCCAGATAGTTCTGCCGGCGCTGCGTTGCGCGCGTGATCAGGGTGCTGACCAACGCAATTCCGATGCTGCCGCCGATATTGCGTACGAAATTCATCATGCTGGCTACCTGGTTACTCTTCTCGCGCGGAATTCCCTGATAGCACAGCACGTTCGAAGGAATGAAAATGAACGCAAGTCCGGCCACTTGATACGTCCGCAGCATCGCGGCCGTGGGAAAACCCATGTCCAGGCTGATGTGCGTCGCCACGTAGTAAAGACCCAGCGCGGTTGTTCCGTAGCCGAACACCAGCAAGTAGCGCGGATCCATTTTCCCGCTCAGCGCGCCGGCCATGGGCATGGTAAGCATCATCAGGAAGCCGCCCAGGGCCATGCACTCGCCCGCCTGCGCGGCCGAATAACCCATCAAGGTCTCCAGAAACTGGGGCAGCACGACCGTCATGCCGTACAGCACCATCCCGAGCATCACCATCGAAAGCATCGCCGTGGCCAGATTGCGTTTCTTCAATAGCGTGAGCTCCACGATCGGATGCGGATGATGCCATTCCCGCCAGATGAAAACAGTCAGCATGATCGCCGAGAAAATCAGGCCGAAGGTGATCCAGTGCGAGCCGAACCAGTCGAGCTCCTGCCCCTTGTCCATCACCATCTGCAACGCACCGACGCCCAGCGCCACCAGTCCCAGGCCCCAATAGTCGATACCCGCCCTCGCCGCTTTGATCTTTTCCTGCGCCAGGTACGGCGGATCCTCAACGATGCGAGAGGTCAGGAAAAGCGAGAGGATGCTGATGGGGACGTTGATATAGAAAATCCAGCGCCAACTGTAGTTATCAGTGATGTAGCCGCCGATCGTCGGGCCGATCGCCGGCGCGAGCACCACTGCCATTGCATAAATCGAGAACGCCATGCCGCGCTGCTCGGGAGTGAACGAGTCCGCCAGGATCGCCTGCTCGCTGGGCTGTAATCCCCCGCCGCCGACGCCCTGCACGATACGGAAAAAGACGAGCATTCCCAGAGTTGGTGCCAGACCACACAGAAAGCTGCTGCCCGCGAACACCACCACGCAGAACATGTAGTATCGCTTGCGGCCCACGCGCGTGGCCAGCCATGCGCTGATTGGTAGCACGATTCCGTTCGACACCAGATAACTGGTCAGCACCCAGGTGGCTTCGTTCGTGCTCGCGCCGAACGTCCCGGCGATGTGCGGCAGCGCCACATTGGCGATGGACGTGTCGAGGACCTCCATGAACGTCGCAAGCGTCACCGTGAAGGCGACGAGCCAGGGATTGTAGCGCGGACGCCAGGAGGCGTGATCGATTACGGCTGCAGCGGCTGCCATGAATTCCCTGTTGTAATTCTGGGGACTCTTAAATAATATACATGCGTGTATGTATGCTGTAAAGCTCGCGCAGCGTCATTGCTGCTTCAACCGGCAACGGCGTAGATCGCCATGACGAGACCATGACCCAGCCACTTCCGCGACGATCTCAGGCGGTCGCCGCCCGCCCCGTTTCCGCAGCGCCCTCGAGACAGCAGGCGCGCACCGAAGCGACCCGCCGGAAACTCCTGGAAGCCGCGGAAAAAATCTTTGCGCGCGACGGATTCGAAGCCGCGCGCCTGGAAGATATCGCGAGCCTCGCCGGTTACACGCGCGGTGCCTTCTACGCCAATTTCCAGAGCAAAGAAGACATCTTTCTCGCGCTACTGGAGCGCTGGGTGGGGCAGCGCGTGAGCGAGGTCAACGCGCTGATCGCCCAACAGGAAAGTCCCGCGAAACTTCTGCGAGCGCTCCGCGAGCATTACGTCCAGAAGACGCAGGATCGGCGGCTTTCCCTGTTGACGCTCGAATTCAAAATGTTCGCGATCCGCCATCCCGAAGCGCATGCGCGGCTGCGCGCGCGCCAACGCCGTCTGCGGGAGTCCGCCGCGGACCTGCTTCGCCGCATCACGCACGTCACCGGCCGCACGCTTCCGGTTTCTTTCACGACCGCTGCAGCCGGATTCGGCGCATTTTCCAGCGCGCTTGCGCTCGAACATATCGTCGATCCGTCGATGGTTTCCGAACAGGACACGCGCGATCTGCTCGGCGTATTCTTCGACGGCATGCTCGGCACCAGCTCGGCGAAATAGTCTCACTGCGCGCCCGCGATCCGCTGCGACTCCTTCACCCGTCTCGTGCGATACGAAGTTTTGTGGCAAAGTAACTTGCGATGGCTGCTTCCGGGACTCCCACGCACGCAAGCTCCGTAGCGTTCACCTATCCCTCCTACCGGCTGTTTCAGACCGCGCGGTTTTTCATCGTGCTCGCCACGGAGATGCAATCGGTCGCCATCGGCTGGCAGGTCTACGAAATCACGAAGAGCAAGCTTGACCTCGGCCTCGTCGGCCTGTGGCAGTTTCTTCCTGGCATTCTTCTCTTTCTTGTTTCCGGCCACACCGCCGATCGCTACGACCGTCGCAAAATTCTCACCGTAGGGTACGCGGGTTTCGCGGTGTGCTCGGCGCTGCTGCTCACGATCAGTTTGCGTCACATCCATTCCATCCTTCTGATTTACGGTGTCGTCGTGCTCGTCGGCGTGGTGCGCTGCTTCAACGCCCCCGCGAGCCGCGCGATTCTGCCGCTGCTCGTACCGGAGGAACAATTCCAGGGTGCCTTTACCTGGGCCGCGATTATTTTCGAAGCGGCCACGATCATGGGGCCGGCGGCCGGCGGGCTGATCTACGCGCTGTTCCGCGGCCCGTCCGCCGTGTACGCGATGGCCACGATCGCTGCTGCGTCGGCCGCGGTTTCGATGCTCGGCGTGAAGCCGACATTCAGGCCGCGCGCGCGCGAATCCTTCAGCCGCAAAACAGTTCTCGCCGGCTTGCACTACATCTGGCGCGAGAAAATGGTACTGGGGTCGATCTCGCTCGATATGTTTGCGGTGCTGCTCAGCGGCGCGGTCTATTTGCTGCCGGCGTTCGCGCACGACATTCTGCACACCGGGCCGTGGGGACTCGGCCTGTTGCGATGCGCGCAAGCGATCGGTGCGGCCGCGATGGCGCTGTTGCTGTCGAAATGGCCGCTGGGCCGCTACGCCGGCGCGAAAATGTTCTGGTGTGTCGCGGCTTACGGCTTGGCCACGATCCTGTTCGGCATTTCCCACAGCATGGTGCTCTCGATGATCGCGCTGATTCTGGCCGGCGCGACGGACATGGTCAGCGTGGTGATTCGCGGCATCCTGATTCAGCTGGTGCCGCCGAACGAGATGCGCGGCCGCGTAAACGCCGTCGACATGATTTTCATCGGCACGTCGAACGAGCTCGGCGGATTCGAATCGGGCTTGACGGCGCATTGGTTCGGCACCGTCACCTCCGTGGTCATCGGCGGAATCGGCGCGATCGTCGTCACGCTCGCGTGGGCCGGGCTGTTTCCCGAGCTGCGGAAGCTCGACGAGCTTCCCGCAGCCGAGAATGCGCGAAAAATTCCCGCGCCCGTCGCGTAGGGATTAGCTCGCGCTGGCTTTTTTCTCCGGCGCTGGCGCGAGCGGACCTTCGTAAACGTAACCGCGGCGCCATTCGCGCACCGAAGTATTTCCGCTGACGCGGGACTGAATTCCCGGCGTGTAGAAGTTGTAAGGATGCACGGCTTCGGGCTTGCCCACTTCGTCGAGCCGCTTGCGGAGATCCGCGGGAATCGCGAAATCGAGCGAGCCGAGATTGTCGGCGAGCTGCGCGGTTTTCGTGGCGCCCAAAATCACGGAGGTGACGCCCGGCTGGGTGACGAGCCAGTTGATGGCGACCTGCGCGGGCGGCTTTCCGAGTTTCTTCGCGACGTCGATCAGCACGTCGTGCACTCGCCAGTTGTGCTCCGTGAATTTATTGAAGATCGGATTCGGTGCCGTGAGCCGGCCTTCGCCGCTGCCGCCGTTGGCTTCGCGTTTGTATTTTCCGGTAAGCAATCCGCCAGCGAGCGGGCTCCAGGGGCAGAGGCCGATGCCGAGCTCCTGCGCTGCGGGAATATGCTCGCGTTCGATATTGCGCTCGGCGAGCGAGTATTCAAGCTGCAGCGTGGCGCATCGCTCGAGGCCGCCTTTCTCCGCCAGCGTTTGTGCGCGGGTGAAATACCACGCGGGCGTGTCGGACAGCCCGTAATAACGGATTTTCCCTTCCCGGACGAGATCGGTGAGCGTGGAGATGACTTCCTCGACCGGCGTGATCATGTCCCAGGAATGAAGATAGTAGAGGTCGATGTAATCGGTCCCGAGGCGGCTGAGCGAGGCTTCGAGCGCGGTGTAGATATTTTTTCGGCCGTTGCCGCCGGCATTGGGATTTCCCTGCTGCGTGCCGAACGTGAATTTCGTGGCGATGACGGCCTGGTCGCGGAGCTTGCGTTCGGCGACAAATTTGCCGACGATCTGCTCGCTCTGGCCGTTTTGGTAGCCGTTGGCAGTATCGATGAAGTTGCCGCCATCCTTGACGTAGAGATCGAGCATCTCGACAGCAAGCTTTTCGTCGGCGCCCCAGCCCCAGGCGGTGCCGAAGCCCATGGCGCCCAGGCAGAGCGGGCTGACGCGAAGTCCGGTACGGCCGAGCGTGACGTACTCATTCAATCGCATGTCGTGGTTCCTCCTGAAAGGCTATCCGATGACCGCGCGAGGCCGGGAGATTCCCGGATTCGGCGCTGAAAAGCGGACCAAGTCCGAGCAAAGAATCTACCACCCGAGCATCCCGTTTGCGTGTCCCTTCGCGACGGCGCCCGTGTTTTGTTTTCAATAGCTTACGCGTGAAAGAACCTTGCATGCTGTGACACTTCGTTTGGTGCCGAATGCTGTGAAAAACGGGGACGAATCCAGTCACGGGAATTACAGTATCTAGAATCGATGCCTCGAAAAAGCGTCCCACTCCTTCGGTGTGCCGATTGTTTGTTTTCAATGAGTTAGGGCTGAAAAAGGGTATGACCCAGTCCCGCCCTTTTTGGCGCAGATGGGTGCTGTCCGCGCCGAGGATCGCTGCGGCGGCGCGGTGGCCGGCGTTTGTTCGACGTCTGAAACTTCTGCTCATGGTGTCCATGATACTGCGACGTCCGAAGAAAAAAAGTATGTGCGCCTGTAGACTTTTTCTAGTGCGCGCGGGCGGGCGCAGTCCGGGCGTCGTACTCTGGAGACTGGCGACTGCGTCGCGAATGTTGGTGCTGGTCGTCACGCGACTATCTTAGTACGTGCAGAGGTGAGCGCAAGGGTGAGCGTGTGCGGACTTTTGAGGCGCGAACGGCCGGCTTGTTCGCCTGCCTCCACGGCTTTCTTCTGGAGTTCGATGGTTAGCTGCGGCAGAACGGTCAGGGTCTTTTGATTGGCTGCTTTGGCGCGATCCGTTTTCGGCCCAGCGCCCGAATCTGTCGAATCGGTGTTGGGCCGGGCACGATGTAATTGCTCTCTTACAAGCTTCGCAGTACTTTCTGTCGAGCGAGCAATCCGTCCGATCGAGGTGCGCGTTTGCCGATTTCCGCGGGCGACGTGATACAGCCAGCCTTTCGACATACCGAGCAGATGCTGCTGCGGCCATTCCGCCTCGGCCAATGGGTACGATTGGCTTTCGTGGGACTTCTGGCTGGGGAGATGAGTTCCTTCGGCGGTTGCAACTTCAATTTGCCGGCGGATACACAGAACCAGGGATCGCCACAGGCTCCCAGCGGCGATTTAGCGGCGCTGTTCACCCACCACCCCGCATCATGGACCGGGCTGGCCTTCGTGCTGATTGCGTTGGCGATTGTGCTGCTGGTGCTCTTCACGTATATCAGCAGCGTAATGCAATTCGTCCTGTTCGACAGCGTGGTTGCGCGGGCGTGTCACGTCCGCCGCGGGTGGACTCGGCGCAAGCAGCCCGGCTTCCGTCTTTTTCTGTGGCGGCTTTTGTTCATGCTGGCGATTTTCGCGGTTCTGCTGATCGCCATCGGCATCCCGGCGGCGTGCGCCTACGCCGCCGGTTGGTTCACGCATGCGGGTGACCATGTACTGGGACTCGTGCTCGGCGGACTGGTCCTATTTTTGATCTTAATTGCCTTGCTTATATTCGCGGCAGTGGTCAGCGTAATGACCAAGGATTTTGTGGTCCCGCAAATGGCACTGGAAGACCTATCCGTGATGGAAGGTTGGCGCAGGCTATGGCAAGGGCTCGGATTCGAGAAAGGCGGCTACGCCGCGTACATCGGGATAAAAATCGGGCTGACTATCGCGGCCACGATCGTCTTCGGGATCGGCGCGATCATCGCGCTCGTGGTGTTGCTTATCATCTTCGGCGGAGTTGGGGGCCTAGCGGTGCTTGCCGGGCATGCGGCGGGATGGGGCTGGAACCTTTACACGATTTCGGCAGCGGTTATTCTCGGGTTGATTGCGCTGGCGCTTCTACTGTTTGCCGTAGCGCTGATCTGCGTACCAATCATCGTGTTTTTCCCGGCATATGCGATTTATTTTTTCGCGCCGCGATATTCGCCTCTGGCGTCGCTGCTCGGGCCCGAACCACCGGCGCGAGACACATCCGGGGAGCCGCCGCCCGTGCTGGCGCCGCTGTGATTTGCCTTCGGGCGAAGACGCAACCCTTCATTCCCTGGAGCGATCCGACTGACGACCGAAATCAATTTCTGGGGTTCGTGGCAAAGACCGAGAGTTCGGGGGTGAAGCCGCGGTCGTCCATTTCGAGGATGGCTTTTACCATGAGGGCGATGTCTTCGGGGCGGAGCTTGGTCTCGTTTGGTTTTTGTTCGAAGCCGGCGATGGTGGAGAAATTTGTGAGGACTTCGCTGGGGTTGACGAGCATGACGCGGACGTTGTGTTTACGGAGCTCGTCGCGCCAGCATTCCGTCATGCCGCGGAGGGCGAACTTGCTGGCGTAGTAGGCGGTGCCTCGGGCGGCGCCCTTGAGGCCGGCGGTGCTGGAGATGTTGACGATGTTTCCGCGCTGGCGGGCGATGAAATGTTTCGCGGCTCCGCGGGCCATGAGCATAGCGCCGGTGACGTTGGTGGCGAAGACGGACTGGAAGTCGGCGAGGTCCATTTCGACGAGATTCTTGAAGACGCCGAAGCCAGCGTTGTTGATGAGGATGTCGAGATCGCCGAATTTTTCGAGGACTTCGCGGTAGGTGCGGTCGACATCGCCCTCCTTGGTCACGTCTGCGCGGATCGCGTGGACTTTGAGCGCGGCGGCGGCATCGGCGAGGCGGCGTTCGTCGCGTCCGGTGATGGCCACGCGGGCTCCGGCGGAGACGAGAGTCTGCGCGATCGCGCGTCCTATGCCGCTGCTGCCGCCTGTGATTAATGCCACCGCGTTTTGCAGGTTCATCTTGAATACCTCCTTCGGAAATCCCGCACGGCGCCCGATCACGCGGCGGGGGCCTAGCGCAAAATGGCAAAACAGGTTACAACGTCGCGGGTGGCAAGGGAAAGCCACGGCAGCACTGAGGCGCATGAGAAATGTCATCGAAGCCCGACCGCAGAAACGCTGAGGGCGCGGAGAAGCCGAGCGAAATAACGGGGGATGCCATGACGGGACAACTTCGGGCGGTGAGGACAGTTCTCATTTCGGCGGCGGTTTTGATTTTGTGCACGGCGAACGGAGCGTTCGGGCAGGGCCAAAAGGATGATGCTGCGGCTCGGATGAAGATGATTGAGGACCGTCAGGAGATCGAGCAGCTGTTGATGGGAGATTACCCACGGGCGCTCGATTCGGCGAATTGGGTGGTGTATGGCTCGTTCTTTGCGAAGGACGGCCAGCTGATCATGCAGGGTGGCGCGACGAAGCGCACGGGGCCGGCGGCAATCACGGAATTCTTCACCAAGCTGCCGGCGGCGGGCGGGCAGGCGGTGCCTACGACGCCTTCTGCGTGCCCGGTGCCGCCCGGAACGCCGCGGACCATGCACGTGGTGACGAATCTTTCGTTGCATATCGATGGAGACACGGCAACCGATCAGGCTTATTGGGAAACGATTGCGACGCGGGACTGCAAGTCGGTAGTGGCGGGGGCGGGACATTATGAGGACGTGCTGAAGCGCGAGGATGGAAAGTGGAAATTCGCGAAACGGGAGATTTTCGATGATCTGCCGCCGCGAACGACAGCGCCGCCGAAACCCTAGCCTGGCAGCGAAGCGGACGCGCTGTCGTTCGCGGCGGCCGTCTGTGCGAAAAAACGATGCCTGAAATTACGATCAACGGGTATGTGACGTATTTTGAGGATGACGATTTCACTGCGCCGTGGGGTGCGCGGCAGACGATTCTGATCCAGCACGGCTTTGGGCGGAATTCGCAATTCTGGCGGCACTGGGTGCCGATGCTGGCGGGTGATTATCGGGTGATCCGGCGCGACCTGCGAGGGCATGGCGGGTCAGGCGATCCGGGCGATGCGTATCCATGGTCGTTCGAAGAGCTGGTGAGGGATCTGGCGGCATTCTGCGATGCGCTTGATTTGCGCGACGTGCATCTTCTGGGCGAATCGACGGGTGGAATGCTGGCGGTCGGGTATGTGGCGACGCATCCGTTGCGCGTGCGGTCGCTGACGCTGTGCGGTACGCCGACGACGATCGGGCCGGCGGAGCAGAAATTCCTGGCCCTGGGCCACGATACCTGGCAAGGCGCGCTGACGGAAATGGGGTCGGAGGGCTGGGCGCGCAAACTATTGTCGCAGCCGGGAACAGCGCCGCGCGGGGATGAGGCGCGAACGGAATGGTCGATCCGGCAGTTTGCGCGGGCGAAGAAGGAATCGCTGGTGGCATACAGCCGCGTGGTTTCAACGACGGACGTGACGCCGTTACTGGCGCAAATAAGCTTGCCGGCGCTGGTGCTCGCGCCTACCCGGAGCGCGGCGACTCCCATGGCGGACCAGGAGCGGATCGCGGCGGCACTAGCGCGAGGAGAAATCGTACGCATTGCCGGCGAGGGACATGAGATTTATATCGATCGGCCGGAGGAGTGCGTTTCGGCGCTGAGAAGTTTCTTGGCGGCGCTTCGCTGAAGCGGCAGAGGGGTTTGCCCCGGCGCGGCAGCTGCTGCCTGCCACGCCGGCGCGCGGAACTCGGGCGAGAGCGGGGCGCTGCTTAGCTCAGGTGGAAGTTGACCGTGACGTCGAGGCGGATAGCGACCGCTTGACCGTCGAGATAGGTCGGCTCGTACTTCCGGCCGGTGACCGCCTTGATGGCTGACTGGTAGAGCAACGCGGGACCGCTGATGGCGCGCACTTCGGTGACGTTGCCGTGTTCATCGATGACGGCTTCGAGTGTGACGGTGCCCTGGATGCGAGCCATTCTGGCGATGGGTGAATATTCAACCGGCGGAGCGACGAGAAGACGCGGTTCCTTCATGCCGGAGCTGATGCGAATCGGACCTTTCGGGCGCTCGGGAGCGGACGGAGGCGGCGCGACCGCGGCCAGGGATGCGCCGAGGACGTCGCCCGTGCCGCCGGCTACACCGCCAGCGTCGGAAATTGAGGGTGCGCCTCCGCCCATCTCCGACGCAGTCTCGACAATTTTTTTCGGGATGATCGTGGGTGCTGTCAGCTGCGGATGAAGAATCGAAATCTTGGGCGCGACGGCTTGCGCGTGAACAACGGGCGGCGCGGGAGCTGCGGGCGGAGGCGGCGCGATCAGCATGGTTTTGTCGAACTGGTGCAGGTCGATGGCTTCGGTGACGACGAGCGGCACGAGCAGCATGGTGCCGACGATGACAATTTGAATTCCGAGCGCCAGGCCGGTGCGGGCTACGCGCTTGCCTTTGGATGAAGCGTCTTCCTCGATCAAAGCAAAGACGAGCGGAGCGGATCGCCTAGACGGAGGCGAGGTTGGAAGGGTGCGTTGAGCCGAACGTTCCAGACCGATACCGTGCTGCTGAAGAGCCCCAGAGTCAATGGAGGACATCTTTGATCTCCTTTTTCAAAGTGGAACTATCAGGCCGTGAGGCGTCGTCGGAATCTCAACGAGATCCACAGCGGAACCCACAGCGCCACCGACCGAAACCGGCTTGGTGGGAAAATCCCGTCTCCACGTGAAAAACGAGATCGTTAAGCTCACTTTAAAGTCTTAGATAGTTTGCGGAAGGCGCCGGGAAACGACAAACGCAAAATACGAATTGGAATAATCGAAAACGGAAATATGAGGATATTGCTCGCTTTTACATGCAGTTATGGGCTCTTTTTGGCTGGAAATCGGCACATTAAAATTTTGAAATAGTGTTTCACAGGGCGATTTAGGGATTGGCGGCTGGCGTTTCGTGCTGTAATCAATGGCGGGTTGACCGGAGTTTCTGCGTCGGCGCAACGCGGAAGGATTCACTGCGAATAAACGCTGGGAGCGGACAGGTGAGCCTCGCCCGCAGGCAGCGGTGGCAACCGCCGCACCGCGCCTGCGTTGAGGACGCTTGCTGACGCGTTTCTAGTTTTTCGGCTGCGCGGCTGACTTTTTCTCCGGCAGTTGGAACACCCAGATTTCCGCTCCGTGGTCGGGCGGAAGACGGATTTCGGGCACCAGCACCGGGAACGTGAAGCTTTGCGCGCCGCCTGCGCCCACCACCACGGCGAGATATTCTTTGCCATCGACACTGAACGTGATGGGGCACGAGCTGGGCATATCGTTGAGGCGGATTTTCCAGAGTATCTCTCCGGTGGAATCGTCATACGCCGTGAAATAGCGATCGAGAGCGCCCGCGAAGACCACACCTCCCGCCGTGTCGAGCGTGCAGGTGGATTGCGGGGCGCGCTGGCGATCGATCCAGACCGGCTTTTTCGTTTCGAGATTGAGTGCTTCCACGCGTCCGATCTTTCCATCGCTATTGTCGGGCCGCATGCGGATGAACCAATTCACTCCGGAAGAAAGATTGCCGCGCTGGCCGGCGGGCGCGGGAATCAGGTCCATGCAGGATTCGACCATGGGAACGTAGACCGTTTTCGTTTCCGGATTATACGACCCGGCGATCCAGTTGCGGCCGCCGCCGGGATGCGGGCAGATCGTGTGCGGCTTGCCGTCGCCCACGACCACATCGGGACTGATCGTCTTCTCTCCGGTTTTCGGATCGATTGAAGCGACCACGTTCTGGATACCGAGGTCTTTCGAGAAAATGTATTTCCCCGTTGCGGCATCCAGGCCCTCGTAAATTCCCATCTTGCCGGAGGTGACGACCATCTTCTTGCCATTGTCTTCGCCGGCCAGAAGCATCAGCTGTTGTTCGAACGCCCAATCGAGATCCCACTGATCGTTGTGCACGTGCTGGAAATACCAGACGAGCTTGCCGGTGTCGGGATTGAATGCGAGCGTGCAATCGGTGAAGAGGCCGTCGTTGGAAACTCCAGGCTTGTCCACGCGATGCAGCACGGGGCCGGTGTCGTAGGTCTGACCGACGCCGAAGAACGCGAGATTGAGCTCCGGATCGTAGCTGCCGGCGGTCCAGACGGAGGCACCATTGCGTTTTTCATTCGGCAAATCGTTCCAGCTGTCGCCGGGCTCGCCGGATTGCGCGATCGAGTGGAAGCGCCATGCTTCCTTCCCTGTTTCAGCGTCGAGCGCGATGATGAAATTTCCGCCGCGCGCCTGGCCGGCTACGCCCTGCATCACTTTGCCTTTAGCGACCAGCGGGCCGCCGGTGGTCTGGTATCCCTTGGTGTAATCGGCGAGCGCAGAATCCCAGACCACGTCGCCAGTCTTCACATCGAGCGCGACGATGTGATCATCCGACGTGGGCATGTAGAGCCTGTCGCCATAGAGCGACAGATTGCGCTTCACGCTGAGCCGCGCGTCGCTGGGAAGCTGGCGCGAATATTGCCAGAGCAGATCGCCGGTCACGGCGTTGAGCGCCTGAACCTTGTCGCCGTAACTATCGACGAAGAGCACCCCATCGTGTTCGAGCGGGGTCGCTTCGTTCTGCCCATTGGGCAGAGACCAGGCCCACGCGACGCGCAGATCGCTGACGTTGGCTTTGTTAATTCCTTTAAGTGGGCTGAATCCAAAATCGTCGTAGGTGCGGCGCCAGAGGAGCCAATCGCCCGGCGGCGGATTATCGAGCAGCGCGTCCGTGACCCGCGAAATTTTCTCGAGCGGATTCGGCAGCACGACCGGGGTCATCGGCGGTGCGAGCGGCGAAAGCGGCATCATTGGGGCGTTGCGCTGCGTGGCGCCGCGCGGGATCGTCATCGCGCCCTGCGCTGCGGGCTCTGTGGGGAACTCCTTGTCGCCGGCCTCGACTCCATTGGTTTGCAGGATGAAGGCGATGAGCTGCGCGGCTGCGTCCGGTCCGAGCGAACCTGGGCTGGCGGGCGGCATTTTCGTATGGATGAAGCTGAAGAGCTCGTCGGCGGTTTTGCCGCCCCAATTCATGGTGAACGACGCCCCGCGAAGCGAGCTGGCGAATTCGCTGCCGCCCAGGCTCGTGCCGTGGCAGCTGGCGCAGTTCTTCGCGTAGAGGTCTCTGCCCTGCGTGGCTTGCGCCACGGTGAATGTGGCGACGTTACGGCTGTTGCCGATCTGCATGTTCTGCGCCACCAGCGGCGGCGACGACAACAGCATCACGAGCGCTCCGCAGTACCCGACTGCGGAAATGCGAAGGAATTTCTTCCCCATTGGCATGTCCCCCCGAAAACTTCGGGTGCATTGAACCATTATCGAAATCGGAAGACTAGGAGAAAAACAAAGATTCACGGCAGAAGCGCAGAGAAGGCACGGCGAGCGCGGAAAAAACGATCGCCTACCGCGATGGCACGGGCTCCGCGAGCAGAGCTTCGACCCGGGCGCTGAATTCGGCTTTCAGCTGCCCGTTAAAATCTCCGCTGGCGGGGCTGGCGAAGCCGGCATGGATGCTTTTCACCAGGCCATCACGGCCGATGAAGACCGTGGTCGGCCAGGAGTTCAGATTGATCAGCTGCGGGATTTTCTTGTTCACGTCGTCGGGGTCGCCACCGACGAGAACCGTGTAGTGAATTCCATAATGCTGGACGAACCAGCGCAGGCGCGTGAGATCGGCAATCTGCTCCGGCTCTTCGAAATCGAGCGCGACGATTTCGAGGCCGCGGTTGCGATATTTGTCGTAAAGCTGCGCGAGGAACGGCGCTTCATCGTGGCAATTGGGGCACCAGCTGCCGGTGATATTCACGAGCACCACTTTGCCGAGAAAGCGCGCGTCCATATTCGAAACCGTGCGGCCGGAAATATCGGGAAAACTGAATTCGAAGGGCTTCGTCGGGTCCGCCGTGCGCGTGTGTTGCACTGGATCGGTTGGTTCAGGCAAACCCTTGGCGCGCGCATCGGCCGGGCGATAGGCGGGCAATACGCGCGCGCCGGCGTAATCGTGCAGCGTGATCGCCAAGCTACCATCGGACTGTGGCGCGGCTTCCATCCGGTAAGGACGCTCGCCTGAAAAATGGCTGAGGATGAATTTTCCGTCGCGAAAGCGGCCGGTGAGCGCGCCGGTATCTCCATCGACGCGCAGAATCGCGGCGGAGACGTCCGCGCCGGTCTGTCGCACGACGAAGCGCCAAGCGTTTTCACCTTTCGGGCTTTTCACCTCGATTTCCCACAAGCCGCCGATTTCAGGCACGGTGCCCGCTGGCGGGTTGGGCTGCGGAACGTAGCGGTGCGCTTCGAACGGAAGCTCGCTGCGCGGCCCAGGCCCGAATTTGCCAGCGATGATGCCTTTCAATTCGCCGCCTTCCAGATTTCCGCGGAGCGTTTCGGCGTACTGATCGAAATCGAGCTCGACGGCGTCCTTCACCTGCATGCCGCGCGAGGACGTGACGCGCTCGTCGCCATTGATGAACGCGGCCTCGAGCTTGTTGGCTTTGCCAGTGATGTCGATGCGGAACGGGACGGTCATGTTGTCAACGACAACGGTGCCCTCCCATTGCCCCGCGGCCGATTGCGTCGCGGCGGAATGAGGAAATGCAAGCGACGCGAACAAGAAAGCGGCGGGCAGCGCCCGCCGGAATGGGGATTTCATGTGATACCCCTCGCCGAGATTGTACCAGCGGCGAGGCAAGAGAAAAAACTCAGTGGGTTTGTAGGGAAGCAGCCCGCGCCGGCGCGTTCTGGGCCGCCCAGATATTCCAGATGAACGCGCCGGCGGCGAGGGCCAGGAAGGCGAAGGCGCCGAAAAAATCCGCGGCGCCCGGCGGCTGCGGCCCGACAGTCGACGTGGTGACCGACCACGCCCAGTAGAGGCGGATTGCTTCGATCGCGGCGAGGACCGTGCAGAGGAAATTCATGCGCGTGGCGGAGCGGTCGAAAATCCAGCCGGTGAAAATTTCGATCAGCCAATACGCCAGGGCGAAGGCTGCGAATGGAATCGCCAGCGGAAGCCACAGATATCCCGGCGACACGTAGATGATAGCGCCGTCCTTGACGAACGGCATGCGCACCGCGGATTCTTCGATCAGAAATATTCCCGCGAGAATGAAAAATGCGGCCGCGATGCCGAAGATCATGGCGGGCGAGCCCGACCAATTGAAGCGCCAAGCGATTTTCTGCGCCGCCGTGATCGGCGAGCCGGCGCGCGTAGTGGCCGGACGCGAAATGGGAATCACGGGGTGCGCTGCCGCGAGGGAATCTTTTGCCAGAACGAACGTCATCACCACGTTCACCAGGAACGCGCCTTCACCCAGAATGCAGATAATGACCAGAATCGTGTCTCCCAGTCCGATGGCAGCGAATTGCGGATGGTTCGAGACGAGCGCCGCGACATCTCCAACGACGCCGACGAGGAAGAGCGCTGCGCTGCCGGAAACCTGAAGATGGCCCAGCGTTTGGTTCAGTTCCCTGCCGACGACCCGCTCGACGGCGGCGTATTGTATGTAGAAGAAACCGAAAGTGAGCAGCCCGAAGAAGCTCAGCAAGGCCAGCTGGCGAGTCGATTCAAACCACACGGCCATGCTGCCGACGTGACTGGCCACGACCGTGGCCGAGCCGCCCCACACGAACAGGCAGAAAAACCAGACGTAGTGCAGCAGCTTTTTCGGCGACGGGAAACCGGGAATTGCGCTGAACATCGGGCTGATTCCTTGATTCAACTCTATCACCGGGCCAAGCAGGGAGCGCCAGAGCGCGGCGCGGGATGCGCAATCGTGTACGTGTCAGGTCGTGTCGGCTTTGGAATCGTGCGGGGGGTTGCGCAGTTTCCACGCAATCTGGCGGAATATGCCCTGCCAAATGACGGCGTCGCTCGCGAGGAGATTCAGCCGGCGCACCAGCCGCCGAATCCGCTCGTCGGAATCCGCCACGCGGCGAAGGCTGGTAAAGCCGCTGAGGTTCAACGCGTCGAGCAGCAGCGTGGTGATGCGCTCGACCTCCGCGGCGGAGGCAGGCGTGCGCTTCTCAGTAATGCGCGGAGACTTCGCATCGCGGATCAGTTCGTACAGGCAGACCGCGACGGCCTGGCCGAGATTCATGGAGATGTTTTTTTCAACGGTGGGCACGCGCATCACCCAGTGGCAGTAGCTGAGATCGTCGTTGGAGAGGCCAAATTTTTCGGAGCCGAAAAGCAGCGCGACCCCGCTTTTGCCGAGGCCCCGGCGAATCAGGCGCGCACCGTCTTCCAGTCGCCGCAGCGGGTGGTGCAAATTTCGCTTGCCGACGGCGGTAGTACCGACGACGAGCGTGCAATCTGCGACGGCTTCGGCGACGGTCTTGAATTGCTCGGCGCTCGCAAGCACGTCCGCTGCGCCAACGGCGGATTTCGCCTCACGAAATGCCGGCTGGTAGGGATTCACCACACGCAAGCGGCGAACACCGAAATTGCTCATCGCCCGCGCGGCCGCGCCGATATTCAGAGGATTGCGCGGGCAGACGAGGACGACGCGCAGGCGGTCGAGTTGAGCGGCGGAAGGCAAGCGCGCCTATTCTAAATCAGCCGCGCCTGCTTTCCGCGGACGAAGCTCACTTCTTAGGGTGCGAGGTAGCGAATTCGGAGTGCCCCAGCAACAGCCGTGCCTCGGATTTGTCGAGCGGCTCAATCGCCACGTCTCCTGGGCGGTAATTGGTCACATCGCGGACTTTGATACGGAAGTAATACGTCCGGCCGGCCTGCGCGTTGAGGTCCGCCGCGGAGGCCAAGCCAGAGCGCGTATAAAGGGTCGATTGCCAGTCGGTGCAAAGGCTGTGCTCACCCGGATCAACGGGAAAGAAAAAGTACGAATTCCCGTGGTTTGCGCCAATCCACATGCCGTCCACGCCAAGCCGGGTGGTCGCTTTGTTGCCGCCGATCACCGGTGCATCCACCATGGTCTGCACCACGTAAACCAGCGCCTTGCCGTCCGTAGGTTTCGGGGCCGGTGGGTGTTCCTTGACCGTCTTGACGTCCCAGCCGTCCTTGCTCGAGCCGCATCCGCCCGCGCTATGATCTTCAGAAGATTGCACCTGCGCATATGTCGGTAGCCCCAGAAGAAGGGCCGCGATCAGGATCCTCAGCATGAAATCCTCCTCACAATATGAATTTGTATGGGGTGCCCGACCACATTCATATGACGGTTCCAGCCATTTACTGGTTCCGATAACCGGGTACGAGCCGTGCAAATGATCAACCCCGGTGCAAACTTGACGCGGCTCGCGCGAACGTGAAACTATCGCGGAATCCAGTACAGGAGCGCACAAATGGCGACACAACTGGCATCAACGTATGCGGATTTGAGCCTTTTCATCGGCGGCGAATGGCTAACCGGCGATGGGCGAAAGACGTCGCCGGTGATCAATCCGGCCACCGAGGAAGTGATCGGTCACCTGCCGCACGCGTCGAAGGCGGATCTCGACCGCGCGCTTGCCGAGGCGGAGCGCGGATTCAAGGTGTGGCGCGCGATTTTTCCCGACCAGCGCGGAAAAATCCTGAAGCGCGCGGCGGACCTGATGCGCGAGCGTGCCGAGGAAATCGCACGCGTCGCCACCACCGAATCGGGCAAGTCGATTCACGAAACGCGGGTCGAAGTGCAGATGTCCGCGAATATTTTCGAGTGGTTCGCCGAGGAGGGACGGCGAGCCTACGGCCGCGTGCTGCCGCAGCGCGCGCCAGGCACTCGCCTGGCGATCGTGAAGGAACCCGTGGGGGTGGTCGCGGCGTTCGCGCCATGGAATTTTCCGATCGGCAACCCGGCGCGAAAAATCGGTGCGGCGCTGGGCGCGGGATGCTCGTGCATCCTGAAGCCGGCCGAGGAAACTCCGGCGGCGGGACTAGCGGTGGCGCACTGCCTGGTGGACGCAGGACTGCCGGCGGGAGTTCTGTCGATCGTCTACGGCGTGCCATCGGAAATTTCCGAGTATCTGCTGGCGTCGCCAATCGTGCGCAAGATTTCGTTCACTGGCTCGATTCCCGTGGGCAAGCAGCTCATGAAGCTGGCTGCCGAAGGCATGAAGCGCACCACCATGGAGCTGGGAGGCCACGCACCGGTGCTGGTGTTCGACGATGTGGACGTCGAGAAAGTTATCGATGCGTGCGCGACGGCAAAATATCGCAACGCCGGCCAGGTCTGCGTTTCGCCGACGCGATTTTACGTGCACGAAAAAATCTACAACAAGTTCGTCGAGGGCTTCGCCGCGCGCGCAAAGGCCTTGCCGGTAGGCGACGGCATCGAAGAAAAGCACAAAATGGGCCCGCTGGTGCACGCGCGGCGGCTGGCGGCGGTCGAGGCGCTCGTCGATGACGCGAAAAAATCCGGCGCGAAGGTGCAGGCGGGCGGCGCGCGGCTGAAAAGCCGCGGATATTTCTACGCGCCCACGGTTTTGTCCGACGTCCCGAACACCGCGCGTATCATGAACGAGGAACCCTTCGGACCGGTCGCAGTAATCAATTCGTTTTCCGATTATGACGCGGTGATCCAGCAGGCCAATCGCCTGCCGTACGGGCTGGCGGCCTTCGCGTTTACCAATTCCGCGCATCGCGCGAAGCTGGTGGGCGAACAGCTCGAGGCCGGCATGGTGGGCGTGAACACGTTCGCGATTTCGGTGCCGGAATCGCCGTTCGGCGGCGTAAAAGAAAGCGGCCACGGCTCGGAAGAGGGTATCGAAGGTCTCGAGGCGTGCCTGGTGACGAAGTTCATCAGCGAAGCGTAAAAAGCGGCAGAGATCTTCCACAGGAGACATCAATGCTGTTCGATTTCGGCAAAATCCCTCCTCGGGAGGGATACAAACTTCTGGTTTCGACCGTAACACCGCGCCCGATCGCGTGGATCTCCAGCCTAAATCCGGACGGCCAACTGAACGCGGCTCCTTTTTCGTTTTTCAACGTTTTCGCAGGCGATCCGCCGGTGGTCGGGATCGGCATCGGGAGCCATGAACCGGGCCGCGCGAAGGACACGCGGCGAAATATTCGGAAGACGAAAGAGTTCGTGGTGAATCTCGTCTCGGAAGACATGGCCGAGGCCATGAACATCACGGCGATCGAGTTTGAGCCTGAAGTCAACGAGACGATAGAGGCGGAGCTGGAAACCATTCCTTCCGTTCATGTAAAGCCGCCGCGGATTGCCGCGAGCCCCGTATCGATGGAATGCGCGTTGATGCAGATCGTAGAGCTCGGGCCGGACAACGGCCTGGTGTTGGGGAGAGTGCTGGCCATGCATGTGCGCGACGATCTGGTCATCGATCCCGTGAAGCACTACATCGACACGCCTCGCCTCAAGCTTATCGGGCGCATGCACGGCACGGGGTGGTACGCACGCACTTCGGACCTTTTTCAGATGGACCGCATTCCCCGCGGTAACTGGATGCTGCGCGCAGACAAAAAGACGACCGTCCAGCGCTGACGGTGTCCCGAAGCGGAGATTGGTGACCAACGAAAAAATGCAGGCGCTCGAGAAGCGCGTGGGCGAACTCGAAAATCGCCTCGGCCGCACCGAAGATGAGCTTGCGATACGCCGGCTCCAGCACGCCTACGGCTATTTCATGGACAAGTGCAAGTATGAAGAGGTAGTGGACCTCTTCTCCGAACAAGGGGAGACGTATTTTCTGGGTGGTGTTTTCAGGGGCAAGACCGGCGTGCGCCGCTTGTATTGCGGGCGGCTCGGCACAAGATTCGCCGTCGGGAAAAATGGCCCTGTGCATGGGCTGCTGCTCGATCATCTTCTGCTCCAGGACGTGATCACGATTGCGCCGGACCGTCGGTCCGCCCAGGCGCGTTACCGCTGCTTCATGCAGGGCGGAAGCCACGAGAGCGTGCCGCAGATTTTCCCCGCGTTTTGGGAAGCAGGCGTTTACGAGAACACGTATCTGAAAGAAGACGGCGTCTGGAAAATCGGTGTGCTGAACTACAACGTGTTTTTCTACGCGCCGTACGAGCAGGGCTGGGGCAAAGTGAAGCCCGGCTATGCCGTCCCGCCATTTTCAACAACATTTCCCGAAGACCCCAACGGTCCCGACGAGCTGATTGCGCGGCGCGCGAGTTTCTGGCCTGAAAATGAGCTCGTCCCCTACCACTACCTCCATCCCGTGACGGGGAAACCGATTCAGTGAGCGCGGCGCGGGCGGCCGGCGGCCAGTCGATTTCGCTCGCGGGCGAAACTGCGATTGTTACCGGCGGCGGCCGTGGATTCGGGCGGGCCATTGCGCAGGGACTCGCTCGAGCAGGCGCCGCCGTCACCGTTACAGCGCGTTCCAGGAATCAGCTCGATGAAACCGTAGCGTTGATCGAGCGGAGGGGTGGTCGCGCGTTCGCAGCCGCTGGCGACGTGACGAATCGCGCAGATGTGATGCGCGCGGTCGAAGCGGCCGAGAATCAATTCGGTCCGACGACGATTCTGGTGAACAACGCCGGCGTCACCGGTCCGTTCGGGCCCGTCTGGACCAACGATCCCGACGAATGGTGGGGCGCGCAGGCGGTGATCGTCCGCGGCACGCTGCTTTTCATGCACACGGTGATGCCGGGAATGGTCGCGCGGGGCAAGGGCACGGTCGTGAACGTGGCCGCGCTCGGCGGGCAATGGTTCGCTCCGAAACTCACCGGTTACGCGGTGGCAAAATCGAGCCAGATTCGTCTTTCGGAACACGCCGCAGCGGAAGCGAAAGAATTCGGCGTGAGCGTTTTCTCGATCGAGCCCGGCACGGTTTATACCGACATGACCGAGTACACGATTCAATCGCCTGACGCGAAAAAGTGGGTGCCGCACATGGTCGAATACCTGAAAAATCTGAAGGCGACCGCCGACCCTGCCCCGGGCCTGGCGCGCTGCGCCGAAATGTGCGTCCAGCTCGCGTCCGGCCGATACGCCGCGCTTTCAGGACGATTCCTGCTCCCGGGCGACCATTTCGATAAGCTTCTGCTCGAGCCGCCGCCAAAGCCCGGCTCCGCGTTGATCCCACGCGAGCCGGAACGCACTCGGCAGCGGTGAATTAAGGATGAAGCGATGACGTGTACGCAGCGATTGACACGATCTCGTCGAGCGTCAATTTTGCGACAGTGGGCTTCATCAGCGCCGCGCTCATTCCGTTGCGCGTGCCGCTGCGGATGTCATAGAGCTGGCGGACGATGTAGCTTGGCGAGCGCCCGGCAATCGACGGCACGTCATTCTTCCCTCGAAGATCGCGGCCGTGGCAGAGGCTGCACGGAATCGTTTTACCGCCGCTGGTCGTTACGAGCACTTTCCCCTTCGCAATGCTGTCCACGGGCACGTAGGCGATGAATCCTGACTCGTCGTTGCGCAGCTCGGTCTGGTCGAGATTTTCCGCAGTTTCGATGATGCGTTCACCGATTGGTTCCCTGCCCGGCGCCGGCACGAGCATCCAGCCGGCCGCGCGCGTCTTCGGCACGGTTTTCATTTCGACCACGCGAATCCACGGCTTCGGCTGGAGCGCGGAAAAATAATCGGCGGCCGCGCGCACTTCGTCGTCATCCGTTTTCGAAGCCACGCCGACCATATAGCTCACAGGCCCCTGCCGCGGCTCGGAAGCCTTTCGGCGCCCCGCGCGAAAATCGGCCATCTGCCGGACGATGTATACTGTCGGCAATCCCGCAAGGCTCGCGTTCTCGGGCCGGCCCTGTCCATTCGGCAAATGGCAGTAGCCGCAGGCGAAAAGGTCCGGCTGCCGCCCGTGCGCAACCACTTCAGGCATCACCGGGTGCGCGCCCGGATGCCAATCGACCGCAGCGTAGAGATCGCCAATTTGGGCGGGCGTGAACGCAGCCATGCTGCCGGGAACGTGCCGCAGTTCATTGTCCGGGGGATTCTTCGTAGCGCTCGCGGCGCTCGCAGGTGGATCCACGACGTAGGCCCAGGCAGGAGGCGGCCCTAGTTCCTCCACGATGGTCGGCTTCGCGGGCTGATCTTGCGCCAAGGCTGCGGCAATACCCAGACATGCCACGAAAGCTGCAACAATCCGCGTGAAACGGAAAGTGTTCAAGCTCGGTCCTTGAGTGCGTTCGGCAAGACTGCGAGAAAAAGTCGCCCGCGCGTCCTACGTTGACGGATGCGGGCGGGTCCACGCAACGAACTTATCGTTGAAGCTGCCAGTCGATGCTGGCGGCCCGGCCCCTCAGGAACTTACCAGCCGCTAAAATCGTGCCGTTGCGAATGCTGCCGGCTAAATTGATCGTCGCCACGCGAGTGCCATCCGGTTGATCGCTGTGCATCTGGATCGTGACGTCGCCGTTCCGCGCGACCCGGCCTTCCATGAACATCGTCAGCGGCCCCTGCTCGATCAGCCAGCGTCCCGATATCTTGTTGCCGTTCACGTTTCCGGACGCGCGATAACAATGGTGCGGCAGCGCTGCGACTTTTTCGTAGCAAACCTGCCCGGCGTAAACGCCGTCGAAGGTGCCCGCGGTCGCGTCGGAACCCCCGGCGGGACGTGCGCCCTTGCGAACGTGCGTCACGGGAGCGGCCGGTTCGGGCGCCGGTTCGACTTCGATCAGGGCTGGTGAATTCGATGGCGCCGCAGCAGACCTGGGCGAAGGTCCGGCCGCCGGCTGCGTGTCAGACTTTGACGGTGCCAGAGACGGAGTGGCCTCGCTCGCAGGGGCCGCTTGCTTGGCTGGCGGCGTGGACGCTCGGGCCGGTTTCGCGTCGACCTTGTGCGCCACCGGTGCAGGAGCGCTCCCCGTTGATTGCGGCACGACCTCCGGCGCAGGTGGCGGGACCATTGCCGGAATCACCGGCGCAGGACTCTCGAACCCAACGGTCGGAGATGCGGGCATTGCCGACGACGAACCCGTCGGTGTCGCATTCGGCAGCTTTCCGTGCTGAAACAACGCGTAAGCACCGTAACCAACGCCAGCGGCGAGTAATACTCCCGCGACCGCCCAAATCGCCGGATGCTTCCACGCGGCGTGCGGCTTCGCGCTCGGCAGCACGATGCCTCCTTCGGACTCCGAGATGGCAAAAGTGCGAACCGGCTGCGGAATATTTTTGTAATTGCGTTCGCCCAGCGAGTGAAACGCGAGCGACAGCTTATTGCGAATCTGGTCGTGCACGCTGCCCGAAATGCAGATGCCGCCGGGCTCGGCCGCCGTCTGCAGGCGTGCGGCCAGATTCACGCCGTCACCCAGCAGGTCCTGCCCTTGAATCATCACGTCGCCCAAGTTGACGCCGATCCGGAAGCGCACCTGCCGCGACGGCGGGAAAGCGTCGTTGCGCGTGCGCAGCGCCGATTGCACGTCGGTCGCGCAGCGCACCGCTTCAACGGCGCTGGCGAACTCGGCAAGGATGGCATCGCCGGCAGTATTGAAAACGCGCCCGTGATGGGTGGCGACCAGCGCCTCAAAGATTTTCTTGTGTCCGCGAAAGAGGCGCAGAGTCTGTTCTTCGTCCTCGCTCATCAGGCGGCTGAATTCAGCGACGTCCGCGGAAAGGATCGTGGCAAGCTTCCGCTCGATCAGCTGCGAAGAGGCTGAGATCACCCCTCGCGGCGCGGCCGGTTTGTCGGCTCCGTCAGGCATCAAATCACTCCATCGCGGGAATCTAAATTGATGCGTATGGTAGCACCCGCGCGCCGGCCGCGGAACGCTCTGCGGCGCGATCGTTCGTTATTGTAACGGCTGAGTTCCGGATGCTGTGCCAGAGCGCCGCGGGACACGTTGACAGCCTCGTCGCGAAGGTGATACGAGAAGAGGAAGAAAGGTTCATACTGCACCGATTCCTTTGGGGGGATGAAACCATCATGACAACGAAGTTCCCGGACTCATTCGATTACAACGGCTTCAACGCGCCGATGCGCACGGAATGCGACATCTACGACCTGGTGATCGAAGGAAATCTGCCGGCTGAAATCAACGGCGCCTGGTATCGCACGATCCCCGATCCGCAATATCCGCCGATGCTCGGCCACGACACCTACCTGAGCGGCGACGGCATGATCAGCGCCTTCAAATTCGAGAACGGCCACATCGATTTCAAGATGAAGTACATCATGACCGACCGCCTGAAAGCCGATCGCAAAGCCCGCCGCGGGCTTTTCGGCCTCTATCGCAATCCGTACACCGACGACCCCAGCGTAAAGGGCATCAACCGCTGTGTGAACAACACGACGCCGATCTTCCACGGAGGCAGGCTGCTGACGCTCAAAGAAGACGGCCACGCCGTCGAAGTTGACCCGGAAACGCTCGAAACCGTCGGCGTGTTCAATTACGGCGGGAAGCTGAAAAGCCAGACCATGACCGCGCATACGAGGCTTGACAACGAAACGCAGGAAATGCACTTTTTCGGCTACGAAGCCAGCGGCCTGGCCACGCGCGACGTCTCCTACTGCGTCGCCGACAAAGAGGGCCAGCTCGTCAAAGAGGAGTGGTTCCAGGTTCCCTACGTTTCGCTGATGCACGATTTCGCGGTCTCGAAGGAACACGTGATCTTCCCCGTGTTCCCGACCACTGCCGATCTCGACCGCATGAAAGCCGGCGGCGTTCACTGGGTCAACGATCCCTCGCTCGACGCCTTCGTCGGCATCATGCCGCGCGACGGTCACGTCGATCAGATGCGCTGGTTCAGGCATTCCGCATGCTCCGCGTTTCATTTCATGAATGCGCACACCGAGGGGAAATTCGTCCACCTCGATTTCGGCATCGGCAAGTACGCTCCGTTTCCATTCATCCAGCAGGCCTCGCACATCCATCCCACAGCCGAGGACTTCGCCTACGGCAAAGTGGTGCGCTGGAGTTTCGACATGTCCAAGCCGGGCGAAAAATTCGAGGAGTACAAGCTCGCGCCCGCCGGCGATTTCCCGCGCATCGCGAATAAGGACCACATGAAGGACTACTCCATCGGCTACTACGAGCGTTTCGACCCCGCGGTCGGCGCGCCGATCGTCGCGGGACCTGTCGGCGCGGGCTTCAACACCCTCAGCCGTCTCGAAATCAAGAGCGGCAAGCTGAAATCGTGGCACCCCACGCGTCCGGTAACGATCCAGGAAGAAGTTCACATTCCGTCGCGCACGCCGGGCCATGAAGGCTATCTCGCCCTCATCGCCGACCTGCACGATACGCAGCTTTCCGATCTGCTCGTCTTCGAAGCCGAGCATCTCGACAAAGGCCCGATCGCCACGGCGCATCTGCCGCTCCGCTTGCGCAACCAGGTCCACGGCAACTGGGTCACGGCCGAAGAGCTTCAATAATTTCAGGGCAATACACGCACGCG
>Ga0209007_1000020_pt1 | contig 127436 bp, 112 predicted proteins | sample JacPinW_OM1H0_O2_FD_187961 | JGI IMG/M metagenome (GOLD analysis project Ga0209007, IMG submission 187961) | Forest soil microbial communities from Algoma, Ontario, Canada - Jack Pine, Ontario site 1_JW_OM1H0_O2 (SPAdes) (version 2) | ecosystem: Environmental > Terrestrial > Soil > Boreal... | reverse complement strand
TTTCTGATAGGCCTGCGCAGCGGCTTCGTAATCCTTGCGGTCCATCGCTGCCTGCGCCTGGGCTAATAAATTATTCAGCGCCACGGCTTCCGGGTCTTGCGGGATTCGTTTTCTGGAGGTGCTTGCGTTTTGCGCGGAGCTGATCGTGGCTGCGGCAAGAAAAATAAACAGCACACCACAGACAGCCGGAAACTTCGAAGAAAAGTTCATGCGTTCGGTGGCGGAGTCTGCGCCGAACCGTTGGCATTGGCCGGCGGATGACCGTTCACGTGATTCGAATTGTCGCGAGGTTTCAGTACCCGCGCCAGATATTTTCCGGTGTGCGACTGCGAATTGCGCGCGACCTGCTCGGGCGTTCCGGACGCGATCACGCGCCCGCCCTGGTCGCCGCCCTCCGGCCCCAGATCGATCACCCAGTCGGAAGATTTGATCACGTCAAGATTGTGCTCGATAATCAGCACCGAAGCGCCGCCTTCAATCAATTTGCGAAACGCCGTCAAGAGCTTCTGAATATCGTCGAAGTGCAGTCCGGTGGTGGGCTCATCGAAAATATACAGAATGCCCGTGTTTTCCTGCCGTGTGAGATGCGCCGCGAGTTTCAAGCGTTGCGCTTCGCCGCCGGAAAGCGTGGTGCCTGACTGGCCCAGGCGAAGATAGCCGAGGCCGACTTCTTCCAGCACGCGCAAACGCGCCGTAACTTTCGGATGCGCCGCGAAAAAGGCGAGAGCCTCGCGCACCGTCATTTGCAGAACGTCATGAATATTTTTTTCTTTGTAACGCACATCCAGGACGGCGCTTTTGTAACGCGTGCCGCGGCATTCTTCGCAAATCAGCTCAACGTCCGCGAGAAAACGCATTTCCACCGTCACGGTGCCGTCACCCTGGCAAGCCTCGCAGCGCCCTCCGGGAATATTGAAGGAAAAATGTCCGGGTGTGAATCCGCGCTTCTTGGCTTCCGGCGTGGAGGCAAAAACTTCGCGAATAGGATCGAACGCCTTTAAATATGTGGCGGGATTTGATCGCGGCGTGCGGCCGATAGGAGACTGGTCCACCATCTCAACGGCGGTCACCGCAGCGTCGCCTTCCAGGCGGTCGCAACATTCGCGCCAGTTGCCGCCGGTACGCTTAAGCTGAAGAGCCTTGTAGAGAACGTCATAAACCAATGTGGATTTTCCCGAGCCGGACACGCCGGTAACAGCGACCAGCATCCCGAGCGGAATCATCACGTCCACATTTTTCAAGTTGTGGCTATGCGCGCCAAATATTTTAAGAAATTTGCCCTGCGTTTTACGGCGTTTCTGCGGAACTGAAATTCTCAATTCGCCGCGAAGGTAGCGCCCTGTCAACGAATGAGGATCCGCCAGCATCGCATCGCGCGTGCCGGCAAATATTAACTTGCCACCGTGTTCGCCGGCGCCGGGCCCAAGGTCAAGAATATAGTCCGCGGCCAAAATGGTGTCGGGATCGTGTTCCACAACCAGAAGCGTATTGCCGAGGTCGCGCAAGCCTTTCAAGATTTCAATCAGCCGATTCGTGTCGCGAGGATGCAGGCCGATGGAAGGCTCATCCAGCACATAAAGCGCGCCCACAAGATGCGAACCCAGCGAAGTGGCAAGCTGAATTCGCTGCGCCTCGCCACCGGAAAGCGTCGAAGTAAGCCGGTCGAGCGTGAGGTAATCCAGCCCCACTTCATCCAGAAAGCGCAGACGCAGCTGAATTTCCTCAAGAACTTTTTCGACGATGGTGGCTTCGGCCGGAGTAAGCACCAGGCTTTCGAAAAACGGGCGAGCTTGCTTCACCGTCATTTGGCAGACTTCCGTGATCGACCGTCCGCCAATTCTCACCGCGCGGGCCTCCGCGCGAAGACGCGTGCCGCGACAATCCGGACAAGTGGCATAGCCACGGTAGCGGCTCAGAAAAACGCGCACATGCAGCTTGTATTTCCTTCTTTCCAGCATGGCAAAAAAGCCCTGCACGCCTTCGTATTTTTCTTTGCGGTCGCCGTCCATGATTGCGTCGCGTTGCGCTGCCGTTAGCTCGCGGAAAGGAACTTCAGTCGGAATCCCCTTGGCCCGCGCGAAGCGTCGCATGTCCAACGCGAGCTGGCGATAGCGCGGCTTAGTCCACGGATGAATCGCGCCATCAGCAAGCGATTTGCTTTTATCCGGGATCACGCGATCGATGTCGAAATCGATGGTGTTGCCAAAACCCTGGCAGCGCGGACAAGCGCCGTAAGGGCTGTTAAACGAGAAAAGGCGCGGCTCCGGTTCCTGATACGTCGCGCCGCACTTCTTACACTCGAATCGTTCGTTGAACACCAAACGCTCGGGAGTTGCGCCGGGCGCGTCCGGCACGAATTCCAGAATCGCTTCGCCGCGGCCTTCGCGGTAACAAATTTCAACGGAGTCCATCAGGCGCGAGCGAATTTCCGGCCCCAGAGCGAGGCGGTCCACCACCACGTAGACTGGCTGCGTGAAATTAACGTCCAGCAATTCTTCCGGCGCGGAAAATTCGAAGACGCGGCCGGCCTGATAGAGGCGGTTGAATCCGCGCTTGCGCAATCCGATCAACGATTCTCGAACGGCTTCCTGCGTTACGCGCACTGGCTTGCGAGGCCGCGTGGCCTGTGGCGCGTTTGTTGCCGCTTCGGGAGTCAGTTTCAATTCATACAAAACATAAAATCGGCGCCCCGCCGGCAGCGCCAGCACGCGCGCAGCGATCTCGTCGAGCGTATCCCTTCGCACCTCTTCGCCGCAGCGCAAACAAAAAGTGTGGCCGATGCGCGCGAACAGCAAGCGCAAGTAGTCGTAAATTTCGGTCGCCGTCGCGACGGTCGAGCGCGGATTGCGCGTGGAATTCTTTTGCCTTATGGAAATGGCCGGAGCGATGCCGGTAATTTCGTCCACGTCCGGCTTTTCGATTCTTTCCAGAAACTGCCGCGCGTAAGCCGAGAGCGATTCGATATAACGCCGCTGGCCCTCGGCGTAAAGCGTGTCGAACGCCAGGCTGGACTTGCCGGACCCTGAGACTCCCGTTACAACCGTGATGGCGTTGTGCGGAATGACGAAGTCAATGTTCTTCAGGTTGTGGACGCGTGCGCCGCGAACGCGGATCTCCTCGGCATCACCCGGCACACTCGGACGCGGGGCCGGATCAACAGGCAGGTTCTCAGTGGGTTTCATCGCCATGTGCGTAAACCAAAAATTATACGCCGCTGAGTCACGTCGAGCAAATCGGCTCCGCGCGCACAGCAGCGGTGGGATTTATCGGCCGCTTTGGGACTAATCTCGCCATTCTTGATAAAGTGGCGCTGTGCAAGAGAGCGAACCACACTTTGACCGTGTGATATGGATCGTGCTCGATAGCGTTGGCATCGGCGAATTGCCTGACGCCGCTGCTTACGGCGATGTGGGGCGCGACACGCTGGGCCACATCGCGCGCTCGCGCCCATTAAAGCTTCCAAACCTGGTTCGTTTGGGTCTCGCGAACATAAAGCCGCTCGCGAATTTGGCTACTCCCGAAAATCCCGTCGGCAGCTACGGAAAGGGCGCGACGGTTTCTCCCGGCAAGGACACCACAACGGGCCACTGGGAAATGGCCGGCATTTGGCTGGACCAAGCTTTCCCGGTATATCCGCACGGTTTTCCGAAATCGCTGATTGAAGAATTCGAGCGCCAGATCGGGCGTCGCACACTGGGAAATAAGCCGGCCTCTGGAACAGAAATCATCAAGGAATTGGGCGAAGAACACTTGCGCACAGGGTTTCCCATCGTATACACGTCGGGCGACAGCGTTTTCCAGATTGCCGCGCAAGAAGACGTGATCCCGATCGCAGAGCTTTACGGCATGTGCGAGATCGCTCGCAAATTGCTCGATGGACCCAGCCGCGTTGGACGGGTGATTGCCCGGCCATTCACCGGTATAACCGGAAATTTTCGACGCACCGAGCGGCGCCATGATTATGCAGTAGAGCCGCCGCGGCCCATGCTGCTCGATGTGCTAGCCGAAGCAAAGGTTTCCGTTTTTGGCGTCGGCAAAATTCACGACATCTACAATGGCCGCGGCGTGGATGATTACGTCACCACAAAAAATAATACGGATGGGATGGCGAAAGTCTGCGAAGCCCTTGCTCAGCGTCCCGAGGGATTAATTTTTGCGAATTTGGTGGATTTCGACATGCTCTACGGTCATCGCAAAGATGTGGAAGGTTTCGCGCACTCGCTGGAGGAATTCGACGCGCTGCTCGGACCTTTTCTCGCCGCGCTACGGCCTTCGGACTTGTTGCTGATTACCTCCGACCACGGATGTGACCCGGACCTGGTGAATCCGACCACAGATCACTCGCGTGAATATGTTCCGATACTGGCTTACAGTCCGAGCATGCGAGCCGGCGTAAATCTTGGAACGCTCCCAACGCTTGCCGACATGGGACAAACGGTCGCTGAGAATTTCGGAACCAAGATCCCTCACGGGACAAGCTTCTTGAAGTCACTCCGCAGCTAGCCTAAAGAAAATCTCAATAGTGTCGGCAGCGAATGAAAGTTTCTTTAGGGGCATAGCTCGCCTGCCGAGGCAGGCATGCAGCGAGCGCTGTGGCGGCAAGATTCGAAATGTCGCGGTGGAACTATGAAATTGCAAAGGTGCTGAAGCCCGCGCCAGGAAACTAGTTGTTGCCCGGTGCAGACTTGCTTGCGTAGTAGCCGGTGCGCGTTCGCACGGAAAGTTTTCCGCGCCCTTTCGGCGGAATCAGATCAACTCTCACGGAACGGAACGTGCCGTCCTTGGCCGTATTTGTCGGATAGTAGCCCAGAGTGTACTGATTGCGAATATCTCGAGCGATCTCGGTGCACACAGAATCCACATCGGACAGGTTGTCTGGGAAAAACGCAAGGCCTCCGGTCGCTTCGGCCAGCGTGGTCAAATCTTTCTTAGACTTCCGGACCATCTTCTTGTTGCTCTTGCGGTCTTCATCGCTGAAAACGCCCACGGCATAAATCAAAGCATTCGATTCCACCGCGGCCTTCACTGTGTACGGAAAATCCTTGCGGCTGGCGTCATCGTCGCCGTCCGTAATCACCAGCAGAACGCGCTTGTCCCGGTGTCCTTTTTTCAAGTGATCCAGGGAACCGATGATGGCGTCGTAGAGGGCCGTGCTGCCGCGCGTATCGATCTTTTCCAGAGCTTCGTGAAGCTCCTCGGGATTGCTGGTGAAATCCTCGTCAAGGTCTAAATAGTATTCGTCGTTGAAATTCACCACAAAGACTTCGTCCTGCTTATTGCTGGTTCGCACGAACGAAAGCGCCGCCTCATTCACCTGGGGACGCTTGTCTTTCATGCTACCGCTGTTATCGATTATCAGACCCATGGTGACCGGCACATCTTCCCTGGAAAAAACGGAAATCTTCTGCTCGATTTTGTCTTCAAACACGCGGAAATTGTCTCTGGTCAAATCCGGAACGAAATTGCCTTTTTCGTCCACTACAGTGGTGTGCAAAACGACCAGGTCCACAACGTTCTTGATGGCATGACTCTGGTTCTGCGCTCCCGGCGTGGGGGGAGCAGGCGGACTTGGCGGCAGGGGATTGTCATTCTGCGCGCGCAGGCAAGGGACAGCCAGCAGCAGGGCTAGCAGGAGCAGCGAAATTTTGGCGAAATTAATGCCCGGGCGCGTAATATCCCGTTCTCGCATACACGGTAAGCGGCGGCAGTCCCTTGGGAGGACGCAGCTTGACTTTGACTTTGCGCCACTTTCCATCGTGAGCGTGATTGCTGGGTTTGTATCCAACAACATATTGGTTGCGCAACTCCATGCTGATTTTTGATGCGATGTCCGGCATATCGCCCATGCTGGTAACCGCGAAAGTGCGGCCGCCGGTCATCTCCGTCAGTTCGGCCAGCAGGGAAGGCCCAGCCCGTTCTTCTACTGTCGGCCCGCCATTCTCTTCGTACAATCCGATGGCGTAAATCTGCACATCCGCTTCCCGCGCATACTTCCGAATGTCGGTCTCGGTGTAACGGCTGTGATTATCGCCTCCGTCAGATATGATGAGCAACGCTTTCTTTGTGTTGTGTGCCCCTTTCATCTCGCTCAGGCCCAGATAAATTCCATCGAGTAAAGCAGTCTGCCCATGCGCCGCGGTAAACATTAAACGGCTCTGCAAATCCTCCACGCTGGCAGTGAATGGACTCGCCAGTTGCGCTCGATCGTTGAAATTAATCAGCAGGAATTCATCTTGCGGATTCGCGGTGCGGAAAAACTGGACCGCGGCGAGCCGCGACTTGTCGATCTTATCGGTCATGCTGCCGCTCATATCGAAAATCACGCCGATCGATATGGGCACGTCTTCGCCTGAGAAGCGCACGATTTCTTGTTCCGTTCCGTCTTCAAAAACGCGGAAATTGCTTTGGTCCAACCCAGTCACCAGCCGGCCATAGGGATCCGTCACGGAAACGTTGATAAGCGCCATCTCCGTTTCTGTTTTTAGCGGTTTGCCTTTTTGAATGCGTTGCGGATTTTCGGGCTTAACCGGACCGGCAGGCTCTTCGTCCTGCGACCAAGCGGGAGAAACTAGAGGCGAGAATAATGCAACCGCGCAAGCAATCGCTGTCAACCAATGGGCCTGAAACCGGCGCCGTGCGAGGACTGGCAAAACGTACCCCCGGGCATTACCGCGAAACCCGCGCAGCGCCGCGAGTTCCTTTTGCTGATTGTAGCACTCGACAATTTGAAAGCAAGCGCCACTTGGCGAAAAAACGCAGTTGAGTCATGGCCGTAATGGGCGTTCATAATGGTACGCGCGCTCCGTGCTAATATGCTGTGGCGGGCGAAAGTCGGCGAAGGTTATGAGCGCATCGGACCCAAAAACGGTTTTGGTAGTGATCCCCGCGCGGTACGCCTCGGTACGTTTTGCCGGAAAGCCCCTCGCGCAGATTGCGGGCAAGTCTATGATTCAGCACGTGGTTGAACGCCTGCGCGACGCCGAGACCGTGTCTCGGATCGTGGTCGCCACAGACGATGAACGCATTAAACACGCCGTGACGTCCTTTGGCGGCGAAGCCATTTTGACCCGCGCCGACCATCGCACCGGTACCGATCGCGTGGCGGAAGTGGCCGTGCATGTCCCCGCGCAAATCTACGTGAACGTGCAGGGCGACGAACCCTTGATCGATCCCGGCACGGTAGACGCCGTGGCCCAAGCAATGCTTGATGACGAGTCCGTGCAAATCGCCACGCCTTGCGCCGCCATCACCGTGCCAAACGACATCATGGATCCCAACGTGGTGAAAGTAGTGCGCGATTTCGACAACAATGCGCTCTATTTTTCGCGCGCGCCCATCCCCTGGGTTCGCGACACCGGCACCAAGGTGGACGCGCGCCACTGGAAGCATATCGGCGTCTACGGCTACCGGCGCGACGCGCTGCTCGAATTTCCCACGCTGCCTCCCGGCGAATTGGAACGCATCGAGCAACTCGAACAACTCCGTTGGCTCGAAAATGGTTTTCACATCAGCGTGGTTGAAACGGATTACGACGCGGTGAGCGTGGATGTCCCCAAAGACGTCGAGCGCGTGGAAAAGCTATTGCGCGAACGCGCCGCAAATTAGCAGTTAAGCCGGCCAAACCCATCGCCGTGCTTCACCGTACCGTTGCGAAACGAATCTCAGCTCAAAAAAACTCAAAATCGTGATTTGACACGCGCCAACATTGTGACCATAATGTTGAGTACGCAGATTCTTTCCGGAGGAAGTCGAGTACTTTGCGTTCCGCCCCGAAATACATTTTCGTCACAGGGGGCGTGGTTTCTTCACTCGGAAAGGGCGTAGCGGCTGCTTCGATTGGATGTCTGCTCGAAAGTCGCGGTCTGAAAGTGACTCTCCAGAAGTGCGATCCCTACCTGAACGTCGATCCTGGAACAATGTCGCCCTATCAGCACGGTGAGGTGTTTGTCACCGATGACGGCGCGGAAACCGATCTCGATCTCGGCCACTACGAGCGTTTCACCAACGCGCATTTAACGCGCGACCACAATTGGACTACCGGCCGGATCTACGAATCTATTATCACCAAAGAGCGCCGCGGCGATTATCTGGGGAAAACCGTGCAGGTGATTCCGCATGTCACCGACGAAATTAAAGCGGCTTTCCGCAAAGTATCCGGCGGCCCGGACGCGCCCGACGTAGTGATCGTCGAAATCGGCGGCACGGTTGGCGACATCGAGTCTTTGCCGTTTCTGGAAGCAATCCGCCAGATGCGCCTCGAACTCGGCCCGGAAAACGTAATCTTCGTTCACCTCACTCTTGTGCCATTCATTCCCACGGCCGGCGAGCTGAAGACCAAGCCCACGCAGCACAGCGTAAAAGAGCTTCTGAGCATCGGAATCCAGCCCGACATTTTGATTTGTCGCAGCGATCGCCAGCTCGGCACCGACCTGAAATCGAAAATCGCGCTTTTCTGCAATATGGCGGAGTCTTGCGTGATCTCCGCGCCCGACGTCGGCAATATTTATGAAGTCCCCATGTCGCTGGCCGCCGAAGGCCTCGACGAACAAATCTTGCGCTTGCTGCATTTGAACGCTCCGCCTCGCGACCTAAGCCGCTGGCTGGCCATGCTCGAAAACTTGGAGCATCCTCAGGGCGAAGTGCGCATCGGCGTGGTAGGGAAGTACGTTCAACTTGAAGACGCTTACAAAAGTTTGCGCGAAGCTTTAGGACACGGTGGCCTCGCCAACAAGCATCGCGTGGTGGTCGAGTGGATCGAAGCTGAAGATATCGATTCGCCCGCGACAGCCGAGCGCATGCTGCGCCATGTGGACGGCATTCTAGTTCCTGGCGGTTTCGGCAAACGCGGCATCGCCGGAATGGTCCATGCCATCACTTATGCGCGCGAGAAAAAGATTCCATTCTTCGGGATTTGTTTGGGAATGCAATGCGCCACCATCGAATACGCGCGCACTGTTTCGCATATCGAGCACGCCGACAGCACGGAGTTCGACCCCAGCACTCCCAATCGCGTGATTTATAAACTGCGCGAGCTTCTCGGAGTGGACGAGATGGGCGGCACCATGCGCCTGGGTTCCTGGAAATGCAAATTGCAGCCTGGCTCGTTCGCGCACAAAGCGTACGGCCAGCTTGAAATTTCAGAGCGCCATCGCCATCGCTACGAATTCAATTGCGAGTACGAAGACACGTTAACGCGCGCCGGATTCCGCATTACCGGGCGCACTCCCGATGGCGTGTACGTGGAAATCGTTGAAGCTCCCGACCATCCCTGGTTCCTCGGCTGCCAGTTCCATCCCGAATTTAAATCCAAGCCGCTGGCGCCGCATCCCTTGTTCGCCGCGTTTATTCGCGCCAGCGTCGAAAACCGCCACCAGCGCCTGGGCAAAACCGCCGCCGAAACGCGCGCCATCAACCCCGCCGACTAGCGCGTTCTCCTAAAGATTGCCATCCCAAGCGTAGCGCCGCGCGACTTTGTCTTTCCTCCGCGAAGCCGAGGATACGGCGCGCAGAGAGGGATCTGCTCTTTTGTCGATTTTGTAAGCCGATAGCCTACGCCGTGGAGGGGAATTAGCTCACCTCTCGCTCATCCAGTGATCGGGTTTCTTTCCTGAGGCGATGTTTGCAGTAGCCTGTTTTGACTCTCCCCGCGGGATGCTCAGCGATTCCCATTTCTTTCCGGACTTCGTCACAAAATGTTTCGCCAGCAGCACAATCTGGCCCACGTGATGCGCATAGTGCGTCACTTGACGCGTAATTGCTTGCATCACCGAGTGCGGCTTCGAGCGTATGGTGATTGTGCGCGTCAGGTCCGCATCACTAAGCGGCTCCAGCGCATCGAAAACGCATTTCCAGCCGCCTTCCCACATTGCAATCAGTTCGGCGCGCGTCTTCGGCGGAGCTTCAAACTCGGAGTCGCGATCCCGGTCGGGTTTCTCGCCGTCGGTGGTGAGAAAATCCTTCCAGCGCGAGCGCATGTTCCCAGCCATATGTTTCACGATGACGGCGATTGAATTCGATTCTGCGTCCAGCGTCGCGAGCAGCGCGTCGTCCGGACACTGCGCCATCGCCCGCTCTGCCAGCTTCTTGTAGTAGCGAAAAACTTCCGTGGAGTCCTTCACGTAGGAGGTAGTCAGTTCGTGTGCCATGCCGCCATTTTCGCTCTTGCCGGTTATCTGTCAAGACGCGAAGACCGCGCAGCGCAGGCCAGGTCAAAAGCGAGCCGGAATCCCACGAAAATAAAGGGGTCTTTGATAGCTAGACTGGCTCAAGCGGAGCTAAATTTACAAATCGATAGGGACCGAAGTGCGGGCTAGTTGCTGTCCGTACCTCGGCATGTTTGAGACTCAAAACGTCTCCAGCATTTAAACGACAGCTACGGACGAAACCTTCACAGCTCTTGCCGATATTTGCTCGAGCACCGCACTCCGGAATGCTTTAAGTCCTGAAGCGTCAGAGGTTATTCTTTCTTCGGCGGGTATGGTGCGATGCGGGCGACGCCACGTTTCGATCCGTTGGAGGCTTGCGTGGCGCTCGTGCCTTCATTTTGAAGCGCTGTACAACTGTCGCCTGCCAACACGGTGTTGATCACATTGAACATTGTATTCGCAGTATCGGCGTTGCCGCTCGTTCCGGAACCGGTCAAAACCCCGGCGCAAGCTTCATTGATGGTGTTGCTTTTTACTGTGTTGTTGTTTCCCGTGGACGTACAGCTATCGTCCAGATGAATGGCGGCTTCGGTGCTGCTGTTTATCTCATTACTGGTAGCCGTATTTCCGTTGCTGCATAGATCAATTCCGTCAAAAATCTGAGTTCCGATGATTTTGTTTCCAGTGATAGTCGCGTCGTCAGCCAAAAAACCCGGCCCCGCGCTTTCCGTGACGATTCCAAACTGCGTGTTTCCAATCGTATTGTTAGAGACGGTGATGCCGGTGGAAGCGATCACCAGGATGCCCACTCCTGCGTCTCCGTCATCGTTGCTCCCGTCGCCGGACCATATATTGTCGATGGTCGTATTTCCGGTCACCTTGCCGGTCGCGCCAAAACCAACCTGAATTCCATTTTTCGCCGTCGTGCTGGTGGAAGCCGCGCCGTTCACCATATTGTTTTCGATAGTTACGCTTGGTCCCGCGCTTCCGTCGCCGAAACCGTTTGCGGTGATGCCATTCTGTTGGTAACTGTGAACCGTGTTGTTCAAAACGATGACTGTGGTCGTTGCGCCACCACCGCTTTCAATATAAATCCCTAGCCCGTTGGGACAGCTCTGGTCCGCTGGGTCCTGCAATTGGTTTCTGACGGCATTCTGCGTAATGGTTCCGGAAACATTCTGATAGTAAATGCCCACCATCAGAGGCACGCTGGCGTCGGAGCCGTCGCAACCAGTCACTTTGTTACCATTCCCATCCACGGTAAGCCGCTGGATGGTGACGCTGGTCGCCGGCGAGCTCACAACGATCTGCGCAGCCACAGGGCCGCCACCTGAAGGGTCGGTTGCATTGGCCACCAAGCCTCCCGAAGGCGGCATCACGGTTGGCGCATCGGTCGTTCCCGATACGATGCCAATCAGCGTCAAATTTTTGGTGATGGAAACTTGCTCGGGATAATTGCCGGGACACACATCGATGATCGAGCCGGCGGGCGCCGCGTTCACCGCCTTTTGAATAGTGGTGTAGGACGTAAGGCCTTTCTTGCAGCTTCCGACCGCAACCGTCCCAGCATTGGCGGCCTGGCTCAACGCGCCGCTAAAAGATCCCACTGCTAGAATCGCACACAGGCGCAGCAATCCCTTGGTTTGAATCATCACATCCTCCAAAATTTCGACGCGAACCACCGGGGCTGAAAGTTTATGGGCCTGTGTACCGCATAGTCAACAACGTTGTTCCGCTCGGAATAAATTTTCTCTGATGGGACTGTGCGGAAAATCGGACTCGGTACCGGTACCACACACACACGACTCCTTGAATTTCCGCGAATCACGTGCTAGCGTTCGGCGTGATTAAATTTTTACAACATACGGCACTCCGCAGAAAGTCAAAGATAGCCGTTGTGCGCTCCGCTCTCCTTACGCTTCCACAGCTAACTTCAGCCTCAAGCCCGAAGCTTCCAGGCAGTTTTTTGCTCTCAATTTTGAGTCGCACCACAGGATTTCTACCCGGTTCTGCACAAAATGTAGAATGCGACGTAAGTTACTCAAAACAAACGAGAGCGAGATTTCTACCCGGGGCAACAACCAAATACTGCGCGTCAAGCTTTTCGCCTGTTCATTCACAATTCGAGAGCGCTGCGGGAGATAATTTTTAATCGATTCCATGACTTCGCCGCGCACCTTCGAAATCGGAAAAATTCGCTTCGGCGCCAAAGCGCCGCTGTTTCTGATCGCGGGTCCCTGCGTGATCGAAAGCGAAGCCCACGCAGCGAGCATGGCCGACCGCCTGGGTGCCATTACTTCCGAACTGGGCATTCCGTACATTTTCAAAGCGTCTTACGACAAAGCAAATCGCACTTCGCTCTCTTCGTTTCGCGGGCCCGGATTGCAGGAAGGGTTGCACATCCTGAAAAAGATAAAGAAGGAGACCGGCCTGCCGATTCTCACCGACGTGCACGATCTGTCGGAGGTAGGGCCCGCCTCCGAGGTTTGCGACATCCTCCAGATTCCAGCTTTTCTTTGCCGCCAAACGGATTTGCTGATTGCCGCGGGCCGCACCGGTCGCGTTGTGAACGTGAAGAAGGGCCAATTCCTCTCGCCCTGGGAAATTGGCAACGCGGCGGAAAAAATCGCCAGCACGGGAAACGAGAAGATTATTCTCACCGAACGCGGCAGCTCCTTCGGCTATCAAAACCTTGTGGTCGATATGCGTTCTTTTCCCACCATGAAGAAGCTGGGTTACCCGGTTGTTTTCGATGTGACGCACTCCGTGCAATTGCCTGGTGGGGAAGGCAAATCCAGCGGGGGACAGCCCGAATTCATTGAGCCGCTCGCGCGCGCCGGAACCGCTGCCGGAGCGGACGGATTATTTCTAGAAGTACACGACAATCCCGCCGCCGCACTCTCCGACGGTTCCAACGCGCTGCCGCTTGCCGAGTTCCGTCCGTTGCTGGAAAAAATCTTGAAAATTTCGACGCTCGTGCGCGGATGGGACACGAAATGAGTCTGGCGACTGCCAAGCGTGTGCTGCGAATTGAATCCGAAGCCATCGCTGGGCTGATCGAGCGACTCGACGAACGCTTCGAGAAAGCCGTTGAACTTTTATACGCATGCAAGGGTCGCGTCGTGGTCACCGGCATGGGCAAGTCCGGCCTAATTGGACGAAAAACTGCCGCCACATTCGCAAGTATCGGCACTCCGTCGCTTTTTCTCCACGCCGCCGAAGCGCTTCACGGCGATCTGGGCATGCTCACTGCCGCCGATGTCCTGGTGGCGATTTCGTCCAGCGGAGAGACCGAAGAGCTGGTCGAATTGATGGAAGCGGTGAAGCGATTGGGAATTCATATCATCACGCTCACTGCGAATAAGCGCTCTACGCTCGCCGGCGCGAGCGACATTGTTCTGGACATCGCGGTGAAAGAAGAAGCCTGCTCTCTGAATCTTGCGCCGACTGCATCCACCGCAGCCGCGCTAGCCATGGGTGACGCGCTGGCCATCTCACTGCTTGAACGCCGCGGATTCAAGGAAGAGGATTTTGCCGCACTGCATCCCGGCGGGCGCCTGGGTAAGAAGCTGCGCCGCGTCGAAGCGCTGATGCACTCCGGCGAAGATGTTCCGCGCGTCCTTCCTAGCGCGAAGATGCCCGATGTGATCTACGAAATGAGCCGCAAAGGTCTCGGTCTGGCCGCTGTCGCCGAGGCGGATGGCCGCGTGCTTGGCGTGATTACAGATGGAGACCTGCGCCGTGTGATGCTCAAGAAAAAGGAAAATGTGCTGGGGCTTACAGCCGCCGATTGCATGACGAAAAATCCCGTCACAATTCCGCGCACCGAGCTTGCCGCCAGCGCGCTGCGCCTGATGGAAGAAAAGAAAATCACCTCCGTGCTGGTGGTGGATTCGGCCAACCGCCTGGAGGGAGTAGTACATGTCCACGATTTGTGGACGTTGCAATTGTTTTGACGATGCGAAGAGCATGGTCATCCCGACGGAGCAACGCGAGGAGGGATCTGCTCCTGCAGGTCCTTATGCAGCTAGGTTGAGGATCGAATGAAGATACGCGAAATCAAGTTTCCGCCGAAAGCGATGCGCCGCGCAAAACGAATCCGCGTCCTGCTGATGGACGTGGACGGCACGTTGACGCCCGGCGTCGTCTGCCTGCAAGGATTTCCTGACGGCAGCGTTGCAGAGATGAAAGTGTTCGACCCACATGACGGCGCGGGAGTGAAGCTGGCCAGCATCATGGGTATCCGCACCGGACTTATTACGGGACGCGATTCTCCCGCGACCACCCGGCGCGCGCGCGAAATGGGTATGGAATTTGTGATTCAAGGCCAGCCCAAGAAATTGGAATCTTACAAAGCTATCCTGATACGCGCCGGCGTAACGGATGAAGAAGTTGCCTACATCGGCGACGATTTGCCGGACCTCCCTATTCTCGCCCGTGCAGGACTGGCCGTTGCGGTGGGCGACGCGGTGGTGGAAGTGAAACGCGTCGCACATTACATTACGACCGTTCCGGGCGGGCGAGGCGCCGCGCGAGAAGTGGTCGAATTAATCCTGAAAGCGCAAGGAAGATGGAAAAAAGCGATCCCCCAGGCCATCGCGTGAAGCGCGCTCCGAGCAATTTGACGATGACCTCACAAGAGACTGGATCAAAATCCAGCGAACCTGCCAGGTTTGGCCAATTCCTGACGCCACGGGAAAAAGAGTCAATGCGTGAAAGAAAGCTATTTCTAGTTTTCATTGTGATTCTCGCGGCGTTCGCCGGATTTCTGAGGATAAGCAGCGGCGCGCAAAGCGCAGCGCCAGCTCAGCGCACCGTCGCCATCACTGTTGACGATTTACCGGGCGCGGTAGTTGGAAACGATTTCGCCATGGGCGACTTGAAAGAGCTGCAGAAAATCAATCGCGCCATTCCGGCTATTCTGAAATCGCATCACGCTTGGGCCATTGGCTTCGTCAACGAGCGAAAGCTTCAGGTGCAGAACGAACGCGACGCTCGTGCCGAGTTACTGTCGATGTGGCTGGATGCGGGGCTCACATTGGGCAATCACACCTTTAGTCACGCGGATTTCCAAATTACGCCGTTGCCGCAGTACGAGGACGAGACCCTCGAAGGCCAGGTAGTAACCACGGCTCTGCTAAAAGCGATTGGCCAAACTGAAGAATATTTCCGGCATCCCTACCTCAACACCGGGCCGACGGTCGAAGCCAAGACAGCGTTTGAAGCGTTTCTGAAAGAGCGAGGTTACACCATCGCGCCCGTTACTGTGGAAGACGCCGACTACATTTTCAACGATGTGCTGGGATACGCCACCGAAAAAAAAGACAAGAAAATGGCTGCGCGGGCCAAGAAGGAATACCTCGAGTACGCGGACACTTCGTTTGATTATTCCGAGAGCCTGTCGCGCGATCTTTTCGGCCGCGAGATTCCGCAGGTTCTTCTGATCCACGATAGTCAGCTCAACACCGAATGCCTGGATGCGCTGCTGACCAAGCTGGAGCACCGCGGCTACAAATTCGTCTCGCTGGATCAGGCAATGGCCGACCCCGCTTACGCTACTCCGGACAATTACGTCGGCGCGACGGGAATTTCGTGGCTGCTTCGCTGGAGATTAGCTTTGGGAAAAACCGCCAACTACGAGCAAGGTCCCGAGCCGCCCGCCTGGGCCAACAAAATCTTCGAACAGCTCCGCAAAGAACGACAAAAGTAGTTCGCACGCGCCGCCGGTCGCAAAGATATGGCGCAGAAGATAGGAAAAAAAATCTGCAGCTTGAGACAGAAGGAGAGCGTCTACAGCAGGAGTTTTTTGGGAGAAGAATCTGGAGCGGGAGAAGGGAATCGAACCCTCACCTATAGCTTGGGAAGCTATCGTTCTACCACTGAACTACTCCCGCTCGCGAGCCAACAAATTGGAGAATAGCACCGCGTTTGGCAAACGCGCAAGCATCGGCGTGGAGGTAGGGCAAGGCCATCGTCAGTTCTGCAATACTGCTGCGAGATATGCGCCGATTGTGGACCCGGTTGAAAGGTGTTCGGCAAAATCCACGGAATTCCCAATTCTGGGACTACGGTCCGAATGCGAACAGCAAGTCATTTGAAAATTTGGAGAAGAACTCTCCCATTTAACGCTGCCATTCGTCAAACCTTCTGAACTTTTTCCGAAATGCCAACGTATTAGATGACAGTGCTGCATCGTGTGTGAAATTGCGGTTTGAATTGGGCTAGTGATAGCTGGTTATGATGCGCATTTCTTTAGGGAGGTGCGGAATATGGGAATGTTTGGCGACCAACTCAAGCAGGTTCTGCGACGGCTGGGACGCGCGCCGCTGTTTACCGCGATCACTCTGATTACGTTGGCTGCGGGAGTAGGCGCGAACACGGTGATCTTCAGCGTGCTGGAAGGCGTGCTGCTGAAACCGCTGCCATATCCGCATCCGGAGAGGCTGATCGGCGTTTGGCATAAGGCGCCCGGAATTAATATTCCGAATATGAATATGGCGCCGTCGCTTTATTTTATCGACCGCGAACAGAACACCACTTTCCAGGATATTGGCGCGTATGGGACCGATTCCTTCAGCATCACAGGCGTCGGCGAGCCGGAACAAGTCCATGGTCTTGACGTCACAGACGGCACGCTTCCGCTTCTGGGTGTGGTTCCGGCGGTGGGACGATTGTTCACGCGGGAGGACGATTCCCCTGGTGCGCCGGAAACGGTGGTGATTTCGTACGGATACTGGCACCAGAAATTCGGAGGCGACCCGGGCGTGATCGGCCGTTCGATCACCGTGGACGGAAAGCCGCGGCAAATCATCGGCGTTTTGCCCCAAGGATTCCATTTTCTCGACGAGAAAGATGCAGAGGTTATTGCGCCATTTCAATGGGACCGCAGTAAAACCAAACTCGGCAACTTCAGTTATCGCGCGCTTGCTCGGTTGAAACCGGGCGTGACGATGGAGCAGGCCAGCGCAGATGTGGCGCGCATGCTTCCGATCGCAATTCGAAGTTTTCCCGCGCCGGAAGGGTTCAGCATAAAGCTGTTTGAAACCGCGCAATTCGGACCCAACCTGCGGCCTTTGAAGCAGGATGTTGTTGGCGACGTGGGAAACGTGTTGTGGGTTTTGATGGGATCTATCGCCGGAGTATTGCTGATCGCTTGCGCGAACGTGGCGAATTTGATGCTCGTGCGCGTGGAAGGACGCCGTCAAGAATTGGCCATTCGCGCAGCATTAGGTGCGGGGTGGCGACGAATAGCGGGCGAGTTGCTCTTTGAGAGCGTGATACTCGGCCTGTTGGGAAGTTTGCTTGGATTGGCGATCGCTTATGCGGGATTGCGCATCCTTGTTGCCCTGGCGCCTACAGGGATTCCGCGCATCCATGAAATCGGTATCGACGTCCCAGTTCTCCTTTTTACGCTGGCGATTGCACTATTTTCCAGCTTTCTGTTCGGCTCCATCCCGATATTTAAATATGCCGGAACGCGTTTGAACACTGGTTTGCGCGAGGGTGGGCGCGCGCTGAGCGCGAGCCGCGAGCAGCATCGCGCGCGAAACATTCTGGTTGTGGTGCAGGTTGCACTAGCACTGGTTCTGCTGATCTGCTCCGGGTTGATGATTCGTACGTTTCGGGCTTTGATGCACGTGGCGCCCGGATTTAGCGGGCCGGATCAGGTGCAAACTTTCCGGTTCTATGTGCCGGAAACTGAGATTCCGGATACCGATCGCGAGCGCCTGGTGCGAATGGAAGAGGAAATTCTAAATAAACTTCGAACGATTCCGGGAGTGTCGTCCGCGAGTTTCTCGAGTGCCATTCCTATGGATGGATATGATTCGTACGATCCAATTTTTGCGCAGGATCGCGCATACGCGGAGGGCGAGCTTCCGCCGTTGCGGCGTTTCAAATGGATATCGCCCGGATTCTTCGGGACAGTCGGCACTCCGCTGATCGCCGGACGCGACCTCACCTGGGCTGACACCTACCAGAGACTTCCCGTGGCGATCGTTTCTGAGAATTTTGCGCGTGAGTATTGGCACGATGCTAACAACGCCCTGGGAAAACGAATTCGCGTAGCGAGCGTCGATGACTGGCGCGAAATTATTGGCGTTGTGGGCGACGTGCGCGACAACGGCGTGAGCGAGAAAGCTCCGACGACGGTATATTGGCCGATTATGATGAACAACTTTGAGGGGCAAAAAGAGATGATGCGGCGAGGCATCGCGTTTGCTCTCCGAAGTCCGCGCGCCGGCTCAGAGTCCTTTCTAAAAGAGGTACGGCAAACTGTATGGTCGGTGGATTCGAATGTGCCGCTGGCGGAAGTCCACACGCTCGGATACCTCTATACGCAATCGATGGCGCGCACGTCTTTTACGCTGGTAATGCTGAGCGTGGCGGGAGGCATGGCGCTCTTGCTCGGGATCGTGGGGATTTACGGCGTGATTGCCTACTCCGTTTCGCAGCGCACGCGCGAGATTGGCATTCGCATGGCGCTAGGAGCGCAACAGCCTATGCTGATCTCCATGTTCGTCCGGCACGGATTGTGGCTTACAGGCATAGGCATTGTTTGCGGGTTGGTTGGTGCGTTCGCGGTGATGCGTCTGATGTCGTCGCTGCTGTTCAATGTGAGCCCGGTCGATCCAATCACGTACGCGGCGGTAACGGTAGGCGTCGTCGTCACTGCTTATCTGGCGTGCTACTTGCCGTCTCGCCGCGCAGCAACGGTGGACCCAGTGGACGCCTTGCGCGCGGAATAAACAAATCTTGGACGGTTAGAAATACAATAAACAAAACGTTCGTTATTAGCGATTGGCGCATTCGGCCTTCCGTTGCGAGCGGCCTTCAAGAGATTAAATTGGTGGAGTCGCTCCCGCAATGGCTTGCGAAAGCTCTAACACAGTCCCCAGTGATTGCACAGGGCTTTGACCTCTAAGAAAAGAAGGGCTGGCACCTGCCTGTTGCACCTGAATCGAAATCCTGCGGCATTGTGGAGCGAGGTCGCGTAGAATAGCCGTTCTCGCTATGGACGAACTCGCTCGGATGAACCAGGAAGAAGAGGATAAGGGTGGCGCGCGTAACGCCATTATTCTCGCGGTTTTGGTAATTGCAGTAGGGGCGTATTGCCTGGCGTATGGGCTGCAGACGCTCATTTGGGTTGAAACGAAGCAGTGGGTTTCGGCTGACTCGTGGGTCGGAAACACGCCGCAGCCTTTGCCAAACACATCTGCAGACACCTCAACGGAAGCGCAACAGACAGCCGCCGATTCATCGAAAGGCGCGCACGGAAAAACAGACGCGAAGTCATCAGGGGATCAGCCGAAAGCTTTTGAGTATGAATTCAAGGTTCCGTGGGCCGGGCAAGGGAAGCCCACGCCCTTACCGATCGGCGTTCAGTTTCGCTATGATTCCGGGCAAGTGGTGGTGTTCTACGATCCTGAACTACAAATTGATACCGCGCACGCGTTGAGAACTCCGACTACTCCGGAAGCACAGCGATTAGCGAATATTTTGGCGCAGCACCCGATTGAATCGAACTATGCGTTGTATCAAGCCGCCTATGGCGCGTCTCCTGAGCAGCTCTCGCCGGTGATGAAGGAACAGGACGCGTTGCGCGACAACCTGCTGTTGTTTTGGAAATTATCTTTTGGCCCTGACTTATATTCGGGAACTACGCCGGAATTTTATTCCTTCGACTGGGGGAAAAATCGAGGCTTTCAGTTTGGCGACCCGTCGAAAGGACATCCTGTTGCGATCCGCGTTTTCGACGACAGCGACCATCAATTTCGCTTCCTATTCACGGTGGCTGATGGCTCCGGCGGAAAAATCACACAAGAAGACATCAACATGGCCACGCAGTCCCTTCAGCCTGTTCCCATCATCGAACGCTAGTTAACTAGTTTCGTCTATCTTTTGCACGCGGATTACATCCGTGCGGGCATCGAGACTTCCAGTTACCACGACTTTCTTCCCGAGGTGTTTGCCGGCTGCCTGCTGATCATCGAGGTGGTACCAGGTGTTGTTCGCGTCGTCGCGGAGCACGAAAAGTTGGCCATTCTTGGAGACGATCACGCCTTCAAAGCGTTGCGCATTGTCGTCAGGGCCGGAACTCGGCTGGCTAGTGGCAATTTTTGCTGTAATTGTTTGCGTCTGAGCCGGCACCCTGCGGCTGCTGGCGCACAGGGCGAAGGAAATTATGGTGACAGCTAGAAGAGCGTTTTTCATAGTCCTCTCCAATGTATGGAAGGACCGGGCTGCTAAGGTTGAGCAATGAGCTGGCCAGACCTGCAAGTTGTTGTGAGTCTACGGATTAAGATGAGAGGAAGCAGGGGGAAGCGAGCAGTATTTTCAACATATTGGACAAATTTCGTTCTTCTATCAACGTAGTACGCTAACCGTAGTAGGTGGATTATCGGTCTGAATTATGCCGATGCCGCCGCTTTGCCGGAGGCGTTGAGGACTTTATTGTAGTAAGCCTCATATTGCGGGATCACGTCATTCGAGCAATATTTGGCGCGGGCGTTGATGCGAGCCTGCTTGCCCATTGCGCGGCCGCGATCCGGGAGAGTGAGGATTTCCAAGGCATATTTGGCGCCGGCCTCGATATCGTGGGGCGGAATCAGATACCCATCCACGCCAGGCGTTACAACTTCCGGCACACCGCCAACGTCCGAGGCGACGACGGGGACCTCGCAGGCCATGGCTTCGAGCGCGGCAAGGCCAAACGATTCTTCCTCGCTAGGCAGCAGAAATAAATCTGCCAGGCCCAGCTTTTCCTGCACGCGATCCTGTTTGCCGAGAAAAAATACGTCTTTGGAGAGGCCTTTCTTGCGAACGAGGAATTCGGCCGATCCGCGGTCGGGGCCATCGCCCATCATTACCAGTTTCGCGGGGATTTTTGCACGGACCCGCGCGAAGATCTCGACGACATCCGTGATGCGCTTCACCGGGCGGAAGTTCGACAAATGCATCAGGATAGGCTCGCCATTTTTCGCCCAGCGTTCGCGCGCGGATTGATCCGGACATCGCATGTAAAGATCGCAGTTAACGAAATTCGGAATTACTTCGATGGGCCGCTTGATGTCAAAATCACGAATCGTGCGGTCGCGAAGATAGTTTGAAATGGCAGTTACACCGTCGCTCTCCTCGATGGAAAAACGCGTGATCGGAAGATAACTGCGGTCATTGCCAACCAGAGTGATGTCGGTCCCGTGCAACGTGGTAATGAATGGCAGCCTTTTGCGTTGCGACATCATACGAGCCAGAAGGGCGCTTACGGAGTGGGGAATCGCGTAATGCACGTGCAGCAGGTCCAGAGAAGCTTCTTCCGCCACTTCGTACATCCTGGTCGCAAGCGCCAGAGTGTAAGGCGGATGATCGAAGAGCGGATACGACGTGACTTCCACTTCATGAAAGTAAATCCGCTCGTGGGCCTCGCTTAGCCGAATGGGCATAGCATAGCTGATGAAATGGATTTCGTGGCCGCGCGCGGCAAGTTCGATGCCCAGCTCCGTGGCTACCACTCCAGAGCCGCCGTACGTTGGATAGCAAGTGATACCAATTTTCATAAGGACTCTTTCGACTGTAGCAGCCGCTCGCTCCAGGCAGCAAGCTACGTGTTTCCTTGCGCCACCTGGTTGGCAAATGCTAGATTCACCCGGCCGTTCTGAGATTAGACGAGCAAAGAGGCTCGGCGATGCCAAGACTTTCGGGGAAAACGGCGTTTATCACGGGCGGTGGGACGGGAATCGGGAGAGCTTGCGCGCTGGCCTTTGCGTCGGAAGGGGCGCAAGTGGCCATTACAGGGCGCAGAAAAGAGCCCTTGGACAAGGTCGCGCGAGAGATTGAGGCAGCCGGCAATCACGCTTTAGCAATCGAGTGCGACATTGTCGATCCGGTCGGCGTGCAATCTGCAATCACGGCTGCAGTCCGCCGCTTCGGACGGCTCGATATCGTCGTAAATAATGCAGGCGCTATCGTTGTTGGAACTGCGGAGGAAACCTCCGACAAAGATTGGGATCTCGTAATGGCCACGAATTTGACTGGCACGTTCAATGTGTCGCGAGCGGCGATTCCGGCGCTCAGGCAATCGGGCGGGGGATCGATCGTCAACATTGGCTCATATCTGGGAATCGCTGGCCGGCGGCAGCGTGCTGCGTATTGCGCGGCAAAGGCTGGAGTGATGGGTCTGACTCGTGCCATGGCGCTGGACCACGCGCAAGACAAGATTCGTGTGAATTGCATATGCCCGGCGATGATCGAGACGGAGATGGCAACGCTTTCGCTTTCCAAGGCTGCCGATCCGGAAGCAGCGCGAAAGCAACGAATCGCGGAAATTCCGTTAGGGCGCCTTGGCAAACCGGAAGATGTTGCGCTGATGGCTGTATATCTCGCGTCCGACGAATCTTTCTGGGTTACTGGTGTTTCGCTTCCGCTTGATGGGGGCCAAACGGCCTACTGAGATGCCGCGAAATTCCAAATCGCTCGAGTACCTAGCTGAAAAGGAGCTGCGCGAACGCGTGCGCGCAAGCAATACGGCAAAACAATTTGGATTCGTCGTGCAACATGCTGAGCGCGGAAAAGTGACGATGCGCATGCCGGTGAATGCGCGGCACAAACAAGTTCACGGCGTAGTTCATGGCGGAGTGCTGGCGGCTCTGGCCGACACGGCGGGCGGACTGGCGACCTATATGGCTTGCCCGCTCGGGACGCGTGTGGCTACGGTGGAGATGAAGATAAATTTCCTGGAGGCGGTGGAGGCTGGAAACGTAACTGCCGAAGCGGAGGTGGTGCGTTTAGGGCGGCACATCGCCGTCACCGATTGCGATTTGCGAGACGATTCAGGCAGGCTGGTAGCCAAGGCGCTGATGACGTTTTTTGTTGGCCCGTTTAGGAAGAATCGGAAGAAACGGCGCTCCTAGGTAAGCGGCAAAACGATCGTTTAACCCCACTCCCAATCAAACTTCATGTTTTGAGCTTACTGGCCGTTGGTCCCACCCTGGGCCGCGTCGTCGCCTTCTTTATAGAGGTACTTGATACAGTGTTTGTAAAGAAGCAGATTCGGGCTGCCGTAACGGGTTAGCTTGATGCAGTCGCGATCGTACCATTCCACGGTGCCGCGCAAAATCTCGCCATCGGTAAGAACCACGGCAACGGGCGTGCGCGATTGCATTTGCTTCACGAAGTAGAAATTCTCCGCGTGGGTTTGCTCGGGAGGTGCAGGTTTCTTGCGCGCCGGCACCTGCTGGGGCATGGCCTGGACAGGTCGGGGGGCTGCGAACTGGTCTTTCACATCCGTAAGAGTTGGACGGAAAAGCTTGCGATTTACCATATAAATGCTCCTTGCAGATAACTGGGCTTGAAGATTCTAATTGTTGGACTGTAATAGAAGTAATTCGGTTGCAGGATTTTGAAAAATAATCAAAATCCCGGTCCCGGCCTAGCGAATCGCGAGGGAAGCAATGAGCGCATCAAGGCCCAATTGGCGGCCGACGTTGCGTCGCAAGCGGCTATCCAGCCGGTCGAGACCTTGCGTGGCGTTCAAGACCCATTCGAAACTTATTTTCTTGCCGAGGGCCTCTAATTCCGGCCGCAAATCTGGATTTCGAGACGGGCTGTGTTTCTGACCCTGGGAAATTTCCAGAAGGTCCGTAAGAAGACTATAGAACAGCTCCAAAATATTTTCAAAGGATTCCTTCTCGCGTTTGGCGAGCTGGGCGGTCGCCGCAAAAATCTCCCCGGAGCGTTGGCCGGTGATGGCTTGGGCCAGCAAGTTCAAGACACTTTTGCGCAGACGCTTTGATTCTTCCAAATCGAGCAAAAGCGCCATTCCAGGGCTGCCGCAGGAAAGTTGCGCGAGCAATTTACGCTCCGACGGCTTCGCGTCGGTCTGCTGCTTCAAGAATGCCTCCATCTGTTCCTCGCGAACCGGCGCGAAATGGAATTGCAGGCAGCGCGAGCGAATGGTAGGCAGCAAAGAGTCGGGCGTGGGCGCCAGCAGAATCAGAGTGGCGCATTCCGGGGGCTCCTCCAGGATTTTCAGGAACACATCGGCGTCGGTCCAGCGCATGGTGTCTGCGCCGTCCATGATGAAAACGCGCCTGCGGCCTTGTGGCCTGAAATAGGCGGCGCGTTGTACCGCGCGCAATTGGCCCACTCGAATCATGGGGCGTGCGACGGGGGTGCGCAGCCGGACGGGGTCGGGCACGATGAGCCAGACATCTGGGTGCGTTTCGATCAGCAGTGGCGTGCGTTCGACGGCTGCGGCGTCGGCGCTCTCGCCGCGCTCGGCGAGGCCCAGTTCAATCAGAGGTGCGGGATCCGCAAGCCGCGCAATTTTCCGGCAGGAGTCACATTCACCGCAGAAGTCGTCTTTCAAACGCTCGCAATTGGCGGCTTGAGCGAACATGCGCGCTAGCGTGTATTTTCCGATGCCGCGCGGGCCGGTGAAGAGAAGCGCGCTGGGGACGCGTTCACGGCGCAGCATTCCACGCAGCGCGCTGATGATGCGTTCGTTGCCGAGGAATTCGTCAAATCCCATAAACTATTTTTCCACCTGCTGGGATGCTGCGATGCGCAAGTCCACGGCCGCAAGAATTTCTTGATGGATCTTTTCCGGCGAACGCATCGCGCCGGCAGCGCTATCGTAACACTCAATTTTATGCCAGTTCGGCTCACGCGCGAGCTGATCGTAAACGTCCGAGGCTGCCTGCAAATGCGCAATATTCGATTCCTGGATGTCGCGCTGGAGTTTGGTGTAGTCGCGCGCGGCCTTTTCGCCGATCAAGCGATGAGCTTCCATGGGTGGCACGCGCAGATGAATTACGAGGTCCTCTGCAGGTAGCGCGTACACCTGATATTCAAGCTGCTTCAGCCATTGCAGAAACTCGCCGCGCTTTTCGCTGAGTACGCGTGCGCCTTGATGCGCCAGGTTCGATCCGATATAGCGGTCCGCCAGCAGGATTTTTCCGGAAGCGAGAGACGATTCGATCGTCGGCTTCGCTTCCAGACGATCGCCGGCGTAGAGCAGGGCAGAGAAATGCGCGTCCACCGCCTCGAGCGAGCCGAATTCTCCGTTTAAGTAGCGAGCGACGAGCTTGCCGAAAAATCCATCGTAACGGGGGAAACTAATTTGGGCGAAGGGCACCCCGCGCGATGCAAGCGTTTGCGCAAGCATGTCGAGCTGCGTGCGTTTGCCGGAGCCATCAATTCCTTCGAGAACGATGAATTTTCCGCGGGCAGGCATCAGATTTGTAGATCAGTCTAACACAGGGTGCTGAGACATTTGATTTCCTCACTATTCGGTCCAACCGTCTAGGTTTCACTGGAACGCGACGTTTCCTCGCGCGTGGTAGAATCGCGCAGTGACGGCGACGGAAAATTCTGCAATTGCTGCGAACCTCGGACGCATAAAACAACGCATCAAGCGGGCGGCTGATCGCGCGCGGCGACGCGCCGAGGATGTGACCATCGTCGCGGTGTCGAAAACGTTTACATTTGAGGCGATCGGCGCGGCTTACGATGCGGGGCTGCGTCATTTTGGCGAGAATCGCGTGCAAGAGTGGGAGTCGAAGCAGCCGCATGTCGTGAACCTCGATGCGACCTGGCATCTGATCGGGCATCTTCAAGGAAATAAGGCGCGGCGGGCTGCGAGTCTTTTCGATCGCGTGGATTCCGTGGACAGCTTTGCTGTTGCGCAGAAGCTCGACGCTGCATTCGCAGCGGATCGCACGGACGAGACAGGAGAAGTCGCGATTGACCGCGGAAAACGACTGCAAATTCTAGTTGAAGTAAGGTTGAGCGATGAAACTACCAAAAGTGGCGCGGCGGAATCGGATTTGCCGGCGCTGGCGGAGAGCGTCGCCGGGCTTGTACATTTACAATTGCTGGGACTGATGACCATCCCGCCTTTCCTGGACGACCCCGAAAAAGTGCGGCCATATTTTTCCAAGTTGCGCGAGCTTCGCAATGAATTAACTCAGCGCTTAGGCCAGCCGCTGCCAGTGCTTTCGATGGGCATGAGCCACGACTTCGATGTTGCGATCGAAGAGGGCGCGACAGAGATTCGCGTCGGCACTGCGCTTTTTGGTGAACGAGCGGCCAAAGTGTGATTGAAATTGTCGAGCGCGACGGGGGCATAATTTTTGCGGTGCGCGTGATTCCGCGTGGCAGCCGGAATGCAATCGAAGGAGCATACGGTGAAGCGCTGAAGGTGCGGCTCACCGCCCCGGCGTTGGAAAATCGCGCAAACGACGCGCTGTGCCGGTTGCTCGCCGAGCGTTTGAACGTGCCGATGGCGGCTGTTAGAATTGTGGCGGGCGAAAAGAGCCGCACAAAACGCATTTCGATCTCAGGTATAACGCGCGGAAAAATCATCGAATTGCTCGGGCTCTAACCAACTTTTGAATTCAAAGGACCGCTATGGCGGACATTAAAGCGATTCAATCTGAAATGCGCGGCAGCAAAATCGATGGCTGGCTTTTCTACGACCATCACCACCGCGATCCGATCGCTGCGCACATTCTGGGAGTCGGAAAGAACGGCATGGCCACGCGGCGCTGGTTTTATTTTATTCCTGCTAAAGGCGAGCCGCGCAAGCTGGTCCATCGCATTGAACAAGGCGCGCTGGATGGCCTAGATGGGACGAAACTGGTTTATTCGGGATGGGAGGAACTGCACAAGAATTTGCCAAAGCTGCTTTCTGGGAGCAAAACGATTGCGATGCAGTATTCGCCGGAAAACAATATTCCCTACATTGGCCTGGTGGATGCGGGAACAATCGAACTGTTGCGGAAATTCAAAAAGAAAATCGTAAGCTCCGCAGACTTGGTCCAAAAATTCGAAGCAAGCTGGTCGCGCGAGCAGGCCGAAGGGCATTTTGAGGCTGGAAAGATCGTCGATCGCATCACGCGCGAAGCGTTTCAGCGTGCGGCGGCCTTTGTGAAGGAAGGGAAGCCGCTCACCGAAGATCAATTGCAGCAGTGGATCGTGGAGCAGTTTCATGCGCGCGGCCTTACAAGCGACGAGCCGCCTATCGTTGCGGTGCAACCGAACAATGGCGATCCGCACTACGCGCCAAAAGCGGGCTCTTCGCGGCCGATCCGCGCCGGCGATTTGCTGTTGCTCGATATTTGGGCCAAGTTAAATCGTCCTGGCAGCGTTTACTACGACATTACTTGGGTTGGCTATCTTGGCAATCGCGTGCCGGATTCTTACGCGAAGATCTTCCGCGTGGTGCGGGCGGCGCGAGACAACGCGGTGAAATTCATTCAGGAAGCTGTGGCCAAGAAGCGGCAGATTCATGGATGGGAAGTGGACGGCGTGGCGCGCAAGACGATCCAGAAAGCCGGGTACGGCAAGAATTTTGTCCACCGCACTGGGCATAGCATTGGGCAAGAAGTCCACGGCAACGGCGCGAATATGGACGGGTTGGAAACGCGGGATGATCGCAAAATCGTCCCGCATACCTGTTTTTCGATCGAGCCGGGAATTTACCTTCCGGAATTTGGCATGCGCACCGAAGTGAATGTGTATGTGGACGAGAAAGAAGCGCGCGTTACCGGGGCGGTCCAGGAAGAAATTCTGCCGCTGCTGGATTGAACGAACTTTCAGGCGGCTCAGACAGAGATATCTTGAACGACAGCCCACTCAATGATCTCGCTGGACCCAGCGATGCCGAACCAACTTCTAACTCCGCACGCCCGCCTGAAGGCATCACAGAGCGCGCAATACTGGCGCCATTTTTTGCGATAGCCGCTTGGATCATTCCGGGCCTGGGACATTTGGCCTTGAAACGTTGGGGACGCGCGCTAATCTTTTTTGCATCCGTTGGAGGGCTGGCGATTACCGGTTACCTGCTTCGCGGAAATGTTTTTCCTCCGCACTCAGGAGATCTATTCGGCACCCTCGGCTTTCTGGCGGATGCTAGTACGGGAATTTTCTACGTCTTGGCAAAATTCTTCGAGCGGGCGGGCCCAGACGTTTCACGGGCAGCGGGCGATTACGGCACACGGTTCGTTGCAGCTGCGGGGATAGTTAATTTGCTCAGTGTCTTCGACGCGTACGAAATTGCACTCGGCCGGAGAACGATGTGATCGCGCAATGTGTTATTTGCGCATTTCTCAGCGATGCGCACGATCCCGTGCGAGTCTCACATTTCTTCGCCATGTCACTTTTCGCTCTCTTGGTTTCCGTTGCGCTCGCCGGTTTGACCAAGAGAACAGCGAAAGAGCGCGTCAAGTACGCCACTTCCTGTTTCGTTAAATTTCTGGCAGTCGCGATTGCGATCGGGTGGTTGATGTATCCCTTCTCCCACTGAAATGGCGTCACGAAACTCGCGTTAAATTCAGCGCGCTCGCTCAAGCGTTCCGCGAAGAGTTAGCCCATCCTGCTTATATCTTCGTGATGTATACTCCCCGCACTCTCAGAAGGAGGACTTCCTCCGTGCGAAAATATTTTGCGGAATTTCTTGGAACTTTTGTGCTGGTGTTTGGCGGAGTTGGAAGCGCCGTGCTTGCCGGCAGCCACATAGGATTCGTCGGAGTGGCGTTCGCGTTCGGGCTTTCGCTGCTGGCCATGGTGTACACGATTGGACCGATTTCCGGTTGCCACATTAATCCTGCCGTTACGTTGGGAGTGCTGCTGGCAAAAAGAATCAGCTCCAGGGACGCGGTAATGTACATTATCGCGCAGATTTTCGGAGCGATTGTGGCGTCGGCGCTGATTCTTTTCATCGCCAGCGGCGTAGCGGGCGGCTACGATTTCGCCGCGCGTGGACTAGGCGCGAATGGTTATGGCCTGCACTCGCCGGGACAATATTCGATGCCTGCCGCGTTTGTGGCGGAAGTGATTCTGACGATGTTTTTGGTCGTCACGGTTCTGGGCGCGACGGACGTGAAGGCCCCGGTCGGTTTCGCCGGGCTTGCGATCGGTCTGGTGCTGACGCTGATTCACCTGGTCGGAATCCCCATCACCAATACTTCGGTAAATCCGGCGCGCAGCATTGGCCCGGCATTGTTTGTGCAAGGCTGGGCGCTGCAACAATTATGGCTGTTCATTGTCGCGCCGCTGATCGGCGCGGCCATTGCGGCGTTTGTTTACGCTGCGATACGGCTACCGGACAATATCATCACCACGCCACAAGGGGAGCGCGCGCTGGCTAGCGAACAAGCGCAGCGTACCTTGAACAAGCCTCGTCCTTAGGCAGTTCTGGCGAAAAATGATGCAGACCTGTTAAAATAACTGCGTCGCTGCAGGACTCATTTCGTCAGGCGCATTTTGTTTTGCGGTGGCCGTCACGGAATACCAAAACTCTTGGCGGCCGTAAGCGTTTGCAGAATGCCGAGGTAGCTCAGTTGGTAGAGCAGCCGATTCGTAATCGGCAGGTCGGCGGTTCAAGTCCGCCTCTCGGCTCCACCCTCCTTTAATGTGAAGCGCCGGAGAATCGGCTAACAAGCCGGTTGCTATTTGGGCTGAACTACGTGATGACCGTTGCCGTTTGAAGCATGGACTACAGCGGAAGTAGCGGCAGGGAACGGGTCTGTAACGCGCACAGTGTTTGGCTTGACTGCCGGCCTTTCTTCGAGTTTGATCGATAATCGCGCCATCAGCTCACTGTGTTGTTTGGTAATGAAAGTTTTTCGCGAGTCCTTCTCGAGAAGTCGCAAGATGTCCTTTTTCAAATGTTCACAGACGGTATTGGCATCCGGCGCCGCATTTACCACTTCAAAATTGAATTCAGAACTCAGGCGGTCGAACTCCGCGAGCAGCGCTGTTTGATAGTTGCAGAAACTGTCGTACATATCCTGGCCCGGATACAAATCCATCCCCGATTCCCAATAATCGAATCCGCGAGTGAAGACCACGCGAGGCAACAGTTGATCGATGTCCAGTCGGAGATAGAAGATTGCGTCAGGTTTCAGCGCTACGCTGTAAATGCTGCGAATCCATTGCGGATCCATTCCGCGCACGATGGCGCGCGCCATCAGTGAATAAATATAACGGTCGGTCAGAACGATGAATCCTGCGCGCAAGGCCGGAACGATTTCGTTTTCCAGCCGATCCACAAAATCTGTGGCGTAGAATAAAGTCTGCGTCACGCGACCAAGATTGTTTCCTTCTTTCGCGCGGCGAATGCCTTCGCCCGCCAGCGGCGGGCGAGTCATTCCCGTGTCAACCACGGCGTGACCCAGCTCTTCCAGCCATAGTTTTAGCAGGTTGATCTGCGTGGACCGCCCGGCGCCGTCCGTGCCTTCAATCACAATCAATTTGCCGCCCAAATCATCCAGATGAATGCTGGGCAGCGACTTTCCGTAGGTTGCTCTCATGGTCTCACCCTCAATTCCCGAGCCCTATCCAGATGCGTTTTCACGATCTGGCGCACTTGCGCCTGCTGCACTTCAATCGGCAGAGTGGCGTCAACCACCGTCAAGCCGCACTCCGGGATCATTTTTTCGTACTCTTCCAGGATGCGGCCTTGAAACATGCGGAAGCTTTCCACCGAGTCGTCACTCAAGTTCAAGTCCATGCCGGCTTCATAGAATTTGAAACCATCGCGGCCATCGAGAAGACGGTGGATGGCGATCTCCAGAGGAACGCGGAAATAAAAGGCGATTGCAGGTTTTACGGCGAATCCGTAAAGCTCGCGCACCCACTCGCGATCCATTCCGCGCGCCACGTCGCGTGCGAAAGCCGTATACACATAACGGTCGCAAAGAACCACGGCCCCGGCCTTCAGCAGGGGAAGAATGCTGCGCTCGGTTCGGTCGGCGAAATCCGTGGAATGGATCAGCGAAAACGTCGCCGGCGTGAGCATTTTTTTCTTCTTGCCATACTTCGTGGTGTCTTTCACCAGCGGCGACGAATTCCATTCGCTGAAGACGACTCCGTAGCCTTTTGATTCGAGCCATTTGTGCAACAGGCTGAGCTGAGTTGACTTGCCGGAGCCGTCGATCCCTTCCACTACGATCAACCTGCCGGGAAAATGATGTTCACCTGACTGCCGAATCCTCGAAACGGCCGGCTGCAAGGGAGCAAGAACTTCGAAAGGGCCTATGCGAACTCCTGAACCTAGTTCCATCTTTTTCCCCAATCTAACGAGACTTCACGGCACAGCAAGAAGACCCTTCAATCAACGGGGGATCGCTTCGAACTGTGACACGCTGCCTCCCAAGTCTGAATGACGACCCTGTAAAATGTGTCAAAACGGGGAAAGTTGCAGCAGTAATCTGATAACGGTGTATCGAAATGGAAACTACGATGCACGAATCGGCCTATGCCTCAGTCATCATGCACTTCATGGCGCAGATGTTGTATACTCCGCTTCCCGAAAGCGGTTACTTCCTGGTGGGTTGAGGTCAAGATGAGCGACGAGCTGAAGCCTCAGAAATACACTGGCGTTGTCTGCCACTCCTGTACGCAGCCGATTCCAGTGCCGCAGAGAATGGTCGACAGGGCTGTTATTTTTGATGTTGATGATCGGTCGATCCGACAAGAAATGCGCGCATTAGTTCTGAATCTTCGATGTAAAGCGTGCGAAAAGGAAAATTTTTACGGAATTAGCGACATTAAAGAAATCTGCGGAACTCCATTGTCGTTCGCTTCTCGCGCACGATCTTCATCCGTCCTTCTGCGGCCGCAAAACAAGTTGTCACGAGCTGCAAATACTTGAACGAGCGTTCCGGAGCTTGATCGCTAAAGTGCGAACTTCTAACTCCAGGTAAGCGTGCTCGCCATAGCTAACGCAATGCTTCTCAATGCTTCGCAATACTTATTGATTCCAGACTGTTTTGATGTTGGTGAATTCGCGGATTCCGTAAACGCCCAACTCGCGGCCGATGCCGGAGCGTTTCGTACCGCCGAAGGGAACTCGTGGATCGGACATCACCATGCGGTTGATGAACACCATGCCCGCGTCAATCCCATTAATAAATTGTTCCTGCTCGTTCTTGTCGGTTGTCCATGCACTGGCGCCAAGCCCGAAGGGCGTAGCGTTAGCGATGCGGATCGCGTCATGAATATCTTTGGCGCGGAACAGGGAAGCTACGGGACCGAAAAGCTCGTCACAAGCTGCCGGTGATCCATCGGGAATGTTGGTGAGCACGGTGGGCGCGTAGAAATTTCCCGGGCGGTTAAGCGGTTTGCCTCCGGTCAACAATTTTGCGCCAGCTTTGATGGTTCTTTGTACGTCCGCATCGAGAGTTGTGACGCCATCCGCCGTAGCCAGCGGCCCGAGTTCCGTACTCTCCTCAAACGGGTCGCCGATTTTCAGCGCTTCCATTTTTTCCACGAAAAGCTTCTCGAACTCATCGGCAATGCGCTGATCCACGATGAAGCGCTTCGCGGCGATGCAGGATTGCCCATTGTTTTGGACCCGCGCCTTCACTGCAGTTGCAACTGCATCCTTAAGATTTGCGCTGGGCATCACAATAAAGGGATCGCTGCCTCCCAGCTCCAGCACCACTTTCTTCACTTGTTTCGAAGCAGCGACCGCAACCTGAATTCCGGCGCCTTCGCTTCCGGTTAACGTCGCCGCGGCGATTCGGTGATCGGCAATAATTCCGGCGACTTTGTCGGAGCCTATAAGCAGGGTTTGAAACGCCCCTTCCGGAAAACCAGCGCGCAACAGAACTTCTTCAATCAGCAAAGCAGACTGCGGCACGTTCGAAGCGTGCTTCAGCAGGCCCATATTGCCCGCCATCATCGCCGGCGCCGCAAAACGAAAGACCTGCCAGAAAGGAAAATTCCAGGGCATCACCGCGAGTACCACGCCCAATGGCTGATACCGTATGAAGCTTTGCGTAGCAGGCGTTTTGACGACTTCATCAGCCAGGAAACCTGCGCCATGCTCGGCATAATATCGGCAGCCGACTGCGCACTTTGCAGCTTCGTCCACTGCGGCGCGGAAAGGCTTGCCCATTTCCAGCGTCATGACGCGGCCGAACTTTTCCTTCTCGCTTTCCAGAATCTCGGCCGCGCGCACGAGCATTTCCGCCCGCTTCGAATGCGGAATCTTCTTGTATGACTGAAATGTTTCCGTGGCCAGCTGAATTTTTTTCTCGATTTGCGCTTCGGTCAAAGCCTCGAAAGATTTTACAAGCTCGCCGGTAGCGGGATTGATCGTCGCAATAGCCATCTTTTTCCCTCTTTTGGAGTCTGTTCCAGATCCCGGAGAACGGCCATTCCTAGCCGGAAGCTACGATTCCTTTCGTTCAATGAGACTACCACATCATCATTTGAACCGCAGTTCTCTCACGGATTGGATGCGTGGCGGGGGAAATCGATTTTTGCGTTGAGCTTCCGAAGGATGATTCACCTTGGACAGCCGTCCCAACTCCTGAAGCTTACGGTGTGCTTCCTCCCAAGATGGCGGTTCGGGAGATTCCTGAGTCCAATGAGCGACTGCGGCTTCGTCGCACCACTCCATCAAACGTCTCATCACACGGCCGTGAGGTCCCGAAAGCATGAAGCGCTTCATGGACTGTTCATCATTCCACACGGTGCGAGTCCAAAATGTGTTCCGAGCCTCCGAAAGCACCGCAACAAATAGCACGCCTTCCGTTGACTTGGCTTGCCGCGCCTAGCGCATCGCTTGAACAAAGAAAAAAGGAAAATAGCGCCAGGATCTTACGCGAAGCCTGGTAAGCGATACGAAGAAGTGGTTCATGCGCAGGTACTGTTACCTCCAGCGTTGCTTGAACATCTCAACCTAGTAGTTACGTTGAGGCGAGGAATATTTTTCAGAATGCAGCACTTTCTATACGCTCTCGCATTGGCGGCAAATGTAACTCGCTTAAATGAATGAGCTTAGAAGCGCGGGTTTGGCATGGTTTCTGCAGTTAGCCTAGATTGCGTAGTGGGGTTCGGTATGACGAATCTTGCATCGCGACCCGCGACTTAGCAAAAACTACAAATCCAAATTCGATCGAGGGGCGCAGTGAGATTAAGCCTTCGTTTAATCTTATTTCTCGTTGTTGGGATAACGCTGGTCACTTTCCTGGTCGCAAGAAGCCAGGTGCGCGGGGAGAAGCGCGGCCTTCGCGCTGACCTCGAGCGTCGCGCGGGGATCCTTGCTGAAAGCTTGCAAGAGATCATTGAGCCTGCGCTGGATCGAGGTTCACGCGATCAGCTTCGGCGAATCGTCGATCGATTCGGCAATAGAGAACGCTTGGCAGGTGTAGTTGTTTACGACCCACAAGGTAACGTGATCGCAGATACGCCTACGCTTGCTTCTCTCTTTAAGGAGCCGCCGGTTCCTATTAAAGAACTCGACGCGGGACAGCAGGGATACAGCAAGTTTTTCGACAATGACGGCAAGTCGATGGCAATTCACGGATACTTCCTGCCGTTGCACAGCAAATCTTCTTCCGTGATCGGCTACCTCGGTATTTTTCACGACGCGAGTTATATCGAAGCTCAAAGCGTTCGTATCTGGCGGGAAGCTCTGTGGCACGTAGTGGCGCAGGTGCTTCTGATTGTCTTGATCACGGTTTTGATTATCCGCTGGACCATCATTCTGCCAATTTCCAGAACCGCTCAATGGATGAAAGACGTTCGCGCCGGGCGCAATGTGACGCCGCCTGCGATGCCGAAGGGTGATTTCCTGGAACCCTTCGCAAAGGAAGTACAAAATCTAACGGAAAGCTTGGTGGAAGCCAGAGCCGCGGCGGAGCAAGAAGCCCGTTTGCGCGAAACCGGGGAATCTCTCTGGACTCCCGAACGGCTTCGGGTCAGCATTCAAAAGAAAGCGCTGCAAAATACTCTATTCGTCGTATCGAATCGCGAACCGTACATGCACGTACACAAGGGCAAAGGCGTCGAAATGATTATTCCCGCCAGCGGCTTGGTTACTGCGCTCGAACCGATTCTTCGCGCTTGCGATGGCGAGTGGATCGCCTCCGGCTCAGGCGACGCCGACCGCGAGATGGTGGACGAAGGCGATCGCCTTCGCGTGCCTCCCGACAAACCGGAATATACGCTGAAACGCGTGTTCCTGACCAAAGAGGAAGAAGAGGGCCACTACTACGGTTTTTCCAACGAAGGTCTTTGGCCTCTTTGCCATATTGCACATACACGCCCGATTTTTCGCACGTCGGATTGGCAAGCCTATCAGAATGCCAATCGCAAATTTGCCGACGCCACGCTCGCCGAAATGGAAGGCGTGGAAAAGCCCTTGGTCCTGGTGCAGGATTATCATTTCGCGCTTCTTCCGCGGATGCTCAAGGAAGCGCGTCCCGACGCACGCATCGCAATCTTCTGGCATATCCCGTGGCCCAATCCGCAAGCTTTCGGAATTTGTCCCTGGCAGCGTGAACTTCTAGACGGCCTCCTGGGCGCTGACCTGATCGGCTTTCACATTCAAGCGCACTGCAACAATTTTCTTGAGACGGTGGACACCGCCGTGGAATCGCGCGTTGAATGGGAACGTTTTGCGGTGAAACGCCACGGCCACATGACCCTGGTCCGTCCGTTTCCCATCAGCGTCGATTTCCGTGAGAAATCCACGGAGCCTAAAGCCCGGGTTTCGCCTTACGTCCTTCGCGCTTCGCTGCTAAAGAAATTAGGCATTGAAGCGAACTTTTTGGGTATCGGTGTAGATCGCATCGATTACACGAAAGGAATCGTCGAGCGCTTCCGCGGGATCGAACGCTTTTTACAAAAGTATCCGGAGTATGTTGGCAAGTTCACATTCGTGCAAATTGGAGCGCCCAGCCGGACACACATTCCGCGCTATCATGATTTCCTGGAGGAAGTCGAAGCGGAAGCTGCGCGAGTGAACTCGGCATTCCAGGCTGCCAACTGGAAACCCATCGCCATGCTCACCCGGCACCATGGTCACGATGAGATTCGCCCTTATTACCAAGCTGCCGATCTCTGCATGGTGACCTCGCTCCACGACGGCATGAACCTGGTGGCCAAAGAATATATTGCCGCTCGCGAAGATGAACAAGGCGCGCTCATCCTCAGCCAATTCACCGGAGCGAGCCGCGAACTGCGCGATGCCATCATCGTGAATCCCTATGACGTGGAACAAATGGGCGAAGCGATCCGCTCTGCTCTCGAGATGGACGCCGAAGAACGCCATATCCGCATGGTACAAATGCGACGCGTAGTGAAAGAAAACAATATCTACCGCTGGGCGGGAAGCTTGATCACAGAACTTTCCGAAATCAGAGTCGGCGATAATGAATCGAGCATTGAGCCTTCGGACTCGCTCAAGTCTCCTGAATCAGGACCCAATCACCACAGCGTTCACCTCAGCGTGGTTCCGCCTAGAACAAGTGTCGGGGGATAAGATTAGCGGTTCGAGAAATCTCGTTCAGCCACCTGCTCAAAGCACTCCTTGGGGCCGACGCCGTGCAAACGCAAAGCGTTTTCCGGGCCATCTATTCCGAAATTGGCGGGAGTTTAGAAATCGTCTCGACGCCGCGGAAGGGTGTGCACTCTTCCTCGACCTCGACGGCACTCTCGTGCCGTTGCGACCCCGGCCTGCAGATGTTCAGCTCTCTCGACAAACCAGGAGAATTCTAAAACTTCTTCAAAGTCATACGAATTTGCACCTGGCCTTCGTAAGCGGCCGCCAACTAAAAATCTTGCGGAACATCATCGGCATGGAGAAGGTGCATTACGTTGGCCTGCACGGGGCAGAATGCGAAGACCAATCCGTGGATATGAGCAAAGAAAGCGTGCGCGCTCTTTCCGCTGCCAAGCGCTCCGCCAAAAAACAGCTTCAGGGATTCGCTGGAATTTGGACAGAAGATAAAGGTCTGAGCTTCGCCGTGCATTACTGGAAGGCGAAGCCTGCTACCGTTCGAGCGGCCGAGCTAACATTGAATCAAATACTGGCGCCGATGACTGGATGTCTCCACGTGCTTAACGGCAATAAAGTTTGGGAAGTGCTGACAAAGGAAATCCCGGGAAAGGGTGTAGCAGTCCGCTCATTATTGAATGGATTGCCCAAAAACACTTTGGGAATTTACGTGGGCGACGACGTCACCGACGAAACAGCCTTCGCCGCTCTGAGCGACCAGATCACCGTGAAAGTTGGCAAAACGCACGGTACCCAGGCTCAATTTTATGTAACCGATCCGGCAGAAGTTCACCGTTTTCTAACGCACCTTGAAACGTTGCTTTCATGAATTAGAGACCTCGCTACTCTTTGCCTCCGAAACAAAAGCAAAAGCTCTATCCAGGCTGTTCATCTAGGGAATTGGCCCAAACTATGTAATTCGATTGAACTTCGCGTATGATAGCTAGCGAAATCCCCGTGTTTCGGACCGGAAAGGCCTCGCATGAATCACCGGTTCACCATAGGTGTCGAAGAAGAGTTTCAAATTGTTGATCCCGCCACCGGAGAATTGCGTTCGCATGTAAGCGAGCTCGTGGCCGCCACCTCCTCGGGTTTGGGCGAGCAGGTAAAGCCCGAGATGCACCAATCCATCGTCGAGATCGGCACCAAAATATGCGGCGACGTCGAAGAATTAGCCACCGATATGCGCCGCACTCGCGGCGAACTCGTCCGCGCTGCGGAAAAAGTCGGATTGCAAGTGGCCGCCGCCGGCACGCACCCGTTTTCCAGTTGGATCGACCAGGTTATTTCGCCCGGAGAGCGTTATCAAAATATTGTCGAAGAGTTGCAGCAACTGGCTCGTTCGCTGCTGATTTTCGGTATGCACGTGCACGTGGCCGTGCCCGATCGCACTACGATGATCGATTTGATGAACATGGCGCGCTATTTCTTGCCGCATCTTTTGGCGCTTTCCACCAGTTCGCCTTTTTGGATGGGGCGCAACACCGGCTTGAAGTCGTTTCGCACGACCGTATTTCGTCGTTTTCCGCGCACCGGCATTCCCGATCATTTCACCTCGTGGAGCGAGTACGAGGATTACGTCAACTTGCTCGTTCGCTTGCACTGCATCGACAACGCCAAGAAAATTTGGTGGGACGTTCGCCCGCACCCCACATTTGGCACACTCGAATTTCGCGTGTTCGACGTCGCCACGCGAATCGACGAAGCAATTGCTATCGCGGCTTTGACGCAGGCCATCGTGGTGAAGCTGCATCGTCTGTACACGCGAAACATGGGCTTTCGCATGTATCCCCGGGCCTTAATCGAAGAAAATAAATGGCGTGCCGCCCGCTGGGGCGTGGAAGGCAAGCTCATCGATTTCGGCAAGCAAGCCGAGGTTCCCATGAAGGAGTTGGGTGAGGAGCTTCTGGAATTCACCGACGATGTTGCCGGCGACCTGGGTAGTCGCGCCGCGCTGGAACCTATTCAAAGAATTCTGCGCGAGGGTACCAGCGCAGAGCGGCAGTTGCGCGTTTTCAAAGAAACAGGCGATTTGAAAGAAGTGGTGAAACATATCGTAGCGGACACACGCGCTGGAGTGACGCAGCAAGCGTCCTCCGCATAGAGATTCAAGTTGAGCGTAACGACATGGCCTGGAAAAAAGCGATTTTGCCAAGCAGCCGAAGTTCAGAAGAGCGGGAAACTTCGCCGGAACCAAAACGTCCCGCCACCCAGAAAGGAACCGACACCATGAAAATCGGACTTCTTTGCGGCCGCGAATACAGTTTCCCGCCGGCCTTCCTGCAAAAAGTAAACGAGCTCGGCAAGCGCGACGATATCACCGCGGAATTCGTGCATTTGGGCGGAGTCCGTATGGGCGAGCCCGCCGAGTATCGCGTTATCGTGGATCGCATCTCTCACGAAGTGGAATTTTATCGCGCCTACTTGAAGCACTCGGTGCTGCAAGGTACCTACGTGATTAACAATCCGTTCTGGTGGACGGCGGACGACAAGTTCTTCAATTATGCTGTTGCGTCCAAGCTCGGCATCGCCATTCCGAAGACAATTCTGTTGCCGCAGAAATCCTATCCTTCGGATGTGGACATCAATTCTGAATCTCTGCGCAATTTAAAGTATCCAATTGACTGGGACGCGCTTCTCGACACGGTTGGCCGTCCCGCTATCCTGAAGCCGTATTCCGGAGGCGGATGGAAGCACGTTTATAAGGTGAATAATAAGGAAGAACTGCTGGCGGCGTACGATGGCACTGGCCCCTATTGCATGACCTTGCAGGAATTCATCGATTTCGACAAATACGTGCGTTGCTTCACTTTCGGCAAAATGGACATCTTACCGGTGGCTTATGATCCCAAAGAGCGCCGCTATCTCGTGGACCACAACTATCTTTCGCCCGAGCTAGGCGAGCGGGTAGTGCGCGACGCGCAGACCATCAACCAAGCGCTGGGGTATGAAATGAACACCATTGAATTTGCGGTCAAACAAGGCGTGCCGTACGCCATCGACTTTCTGAATCCGGCGCCTGATTTCGAGCGCGACCGCATCACCGAATTTTATTTCGAGCATGTGGTGGACCGCATGGCTCGTCTTGTAATCGATCGGGCGCTGCACGGCTCGCTCGCAAATACCTGGCCGCGCTGGGAAGAAATGCTCGGAATCGGCGGTGCCAGCGGTTTCACCGGCGCGCCGGAAAAGGGACGCGCAGGAGCGAAATCTGCGTGAGCGGCGCGGCGCGAGCATCGCACACCGACGCTACTCCGGCTCAGTTGTGGCACGGCTTGCTGCGTCCCGAAGTTGAATTCACTCCGGAATTTTCCGCCGAGCTGAACGCGCGCATGCGCGCCAACAAGCTTACCTTTGGTGACCGCGTGCATTGCCCGTTTCTCCGGCCCTTTTTTCTTACCTCGCAGGACGAAAATCGCGTGCGCGAAGTTGCCGAACTCATTGCGCGAGTCGGCGAACGCGTGGTGCAGCAAGCTCTCGCAGATCCGGCATTGCTCGCGCAGGTAGCCCTCACGCCTGAAGAAGAGCGCCTGGTACGGATTTCGCCGCGCTATAACACAGCCAGCACGGCATCTCGGCTCGATGCGTTCCTGCTTCCAGAATCTTTGCAATTCGCCGAATACAACGCCGAATCGCCCGCGGGCCCCGGTTACGCCGAGACTTTAGCCGGGGTGTTTCATGCCTTGCCTGTGATGGAGCGATTCGCCGAGCATTTCACGGTTCGACAGTTCGCATTGATTGAAAGCTTGCTTGCCGCTTTGCTGGAAAGCTATCGCGAGTGGGGCGGCACCGCGTCTCCCCCGGTAATCGCGATTGTGGACTGGCGCGAAGTTCCCACCTGGAGCGAATTCGAAATTTTGCAGGCGCGTTTTGAGAAGGCAGGAGTGCCCACGATGATCTGCACTCCTTCAGAACTCGAATTCGACAGCACCAAGCTCATGTGTCGTGGGCGCCGCATCGATCTCGTCTATCGGCGCGTATTGCTCAACGACATTCTGGCTCATCCCGCCGAATGCGAAGCTTTGGTAAAAGCCTACCAGGCCGGCGCGGTCTGCGTCGCCAACGCGCTCACTTGCAAGATTCCTCACAAGAAAGCGTTTTTTTCGGTTCTCACCGACGAGCGAAACGCAGCTCTCTTCAGCGCGAGTGAGCGTGCGGTCATCCGCCGCCACATCCCCTGGACGCGTCTGCTCGCTGACGTGCAAACAAGCCGCGATGGTCAATCGTTCGGCTTGCTTGATTACGTGCGCAAAGACAGAGAGAATTTTGTGCTAAAGCCCAATGACGAATACGGCGGCACCGGCGTAACCCTCGGCTGGGAAATTAACGACAGCCAATGGGAAGCGGCGCTGCAACAGGCTCTCGCTGATCCCGACCGCGCGTGGGTAGTGCAGGAACGCATCGCCGTGCGCCGCGAAATTTTTCCCATGCAGACCGCGGACGGCGTCGAAATGCGGGACATGCTTGTGGACTTCGCGCCCTACCTCTTCCGCGGAAAAATGGCAGGCTGCCTGACGCGCCTGAGTGCTACAGGCTTGGCCAACGTCACCTCTGGCGGCGGTCAAGTTCCTTCGTTCGTGGTTGATCCGCGCTGATGAATACCCGGTTTTCGTACGAACACGTTTATCTCCGTAGCAAAAAATGGCGAGCAAATTTACAATAATTGGATGACCTTCGGATCTTTAAATCCTGAGCTGATGCCCGGCGCGCGTAACGCCATCGACACCTGCCTCGCCATCCAGCCCAACGAGCGCGTCACGCTCATCGCCGATCGCGCGAGCGCGTCAGTGGCGGCCAGCCTCGCGAAAGCTCTCGCTGAGCGTGGAGCAATCTGCGAGCCGTTTCTGCTCGAAGATCTGGCCTCGCGTCCTTTGACTCGCGCTCCGCAACAAGTGCTTGATTCGCTCGGCCGCAATGACGCCGGAATTCTGTGCATGCAGCCAATGCCGGGAGAGCTTGCCGCGCGCAAAGACATCGTGGGAGTCGTCGAGCGCCGCCACATTCGCTATGCGCATATGGTCGGCGTAACGCCCGAAATCATGCAGCAGGGAATGCGCGCCGATTACACCATGGTTGACAAGCTTAGCGAGCGCTTGCTCCAACGCATGCACAGCGCGCGTTCGCTCACCGTGCGCACCGATGCCGGCACCTCTCTCATCGCCGGCTTTGACGCCGCGCTTGATTGGGTGAAAACCAGTGGACTGATCAATCGCCGTTACTGGTCCAATCTTCCAGCGGGTGAAGTTTTCACCACGCCTGCGAAAGTGGACGGCACATTTGTTTGCGACGGCACCGCCGGCGATCACTTCTGCGGAAAATACGGTGACTTGCAAAAAACGCCTCTCGCCCTCGAAATCAAAGGCGGACGCCTCATCTCCGCAAAATGCGCGCGCAAGGATCTGGAAGAAGAATTCTGGAAATATTGCCACACGGACGAAAACAGCGACCGCGTCGGCGAACTCGCCTTTGGAACGAATCTCAGCCTCTCCAACATGATCGGCGTTTTGTTACAAGACGAAAAATTGCCCGGAGTGCATCTTGCCTTCGGCGATCCCTATGGCAGCCAAACTCATGCCGCGTGGAGTTCGCGAACGCATGTGGATGTTCTCGCGCGCAATTGCAATGTGTGGATTGATGAAGAACAGGTAATTGCGAAGGGCCGCTACTTGCTGGACCGCCTCGGCCTGGCCTAGCCGCCTAGAATAATCCGGTAATGTATTCCCACATTTGATGTTTCCAGTACGGCCAGTCGTGCCCGCCCTGCGGTCCCCAATCGTCCAGATGATGCCGAATTCCTTTCGCCGCTAGAATTGCCGACAGCCGGTAAGACGGTCCGCTGTTTTCCCACGGCCCGCTGCCTGTTGCAATATGAATGTCGCACTGCGCGAGCTGTGCCATCACGTTTCCATCAGACAGGTTCGAAAGATAATCTACCGGATTGTTGAAGTAAGTGTTGTCGTCGTACATTCCATTCATGAAATTTTTGATGTCGTAAACGCCCGAAAGCGCGAAGCATCGCCGCACGACGTCAGGATGTTTGAATAACGTGTTCGCCGCGTGATACGCCCCGAAAGACGCGCCCATGGTGGAAATCGCGATGTCGCGCGATTGGCAATTGTCCTGGATGAAGGGAATCGCTTCGTACCGCACATACGCGTCGAATTGCGCTTGCACCCAGCTGCGATGGAACGGATGCGCGCTCTTGTTGTAAAATCCCGCCGAGTTCACGGAGTTGATGCTGAAAAACTTCACGCGCCCGGCGTCAATCAGCGGCGACAAGCTTCCGATCAGTCCTTGGCCCTCGAGTTCCCATTCATCGCCGGCGCTGGTGGGGAATCCCAGCAGCGGAGGCCCCCAGTGGCCGTAAACAACAATCCCCATATCCAGTCCCAATCGATTTGAATACCAGCGATGATATTCCCGTCTCATGTCACTCCCGTGGATGACTGCTGTTTGTTCCCGGTTTGCAGTCGAGCGCGATATTATACGGCGTTTACCCGCGCAGAATGCGGGAAACTCTATGCGTCCGATTTTCTGCTCTGCTATCCTAATGGAATGCTAAAAATGCTTCGCCGCCGGTTCCTTCTTACACGAAATGGTGTCCAGCTTTGATCGCAGCGTCCACCGGACAATTACGCAAGCACGAAAAATATCGCTCGCGATTTCTTACGCGCACGCGCGACTTGATCGTCTATCTTCCTCCCGGCTACGACGGAAATTCGCATTCGCGCTATCCGGTGCTTTATCTGCAAGACGGCCAAAATCTTTTCGACCCCGCAACCTCTTTTATTCACGGCATGGATTGGCACGTGAAGGACACTGCCGACCAACTGATCGCTCAAGGAGCTATCCGCCCGCTGATAATCGTCGGCATTTACAACACTGGCAAATGGCGTCTTGGCGAGTACACGCCTTCGCGCGACAAAAAGATGGGCGGTGGCAAAGCCGATCGTTACGGCCAAATGCTGCTCGAAGAAATCAAGCCTTTTGTCGAATCTCAATATCGCACTATTGGCGGGCCAGCGAATACCGGCATAGGAGGTTCCTCTCTCGGCGGCCTGCTTACGATTTATCTCGGCCTGCGCTTTCCCCAAGTTTTCGGCAAGCTAGCTGTACTTTCGCCTTCCGTGTGGTGGAACCGCGGCTGGATTCTGAATTTCGCCGCTCGCGTGAATTTGCAAAGCCGCCCGCGAATCTGGCTCGACGTCGGCACCAAGGAAGGCGGCCGCAGCGCGGATAACGTGCAACGCTTGTGCGGTGTTCTGCTCGAAAAAGGCTGGCACGAGGGCCGCGATCTGCGCTTCGAAGTAATTCCCGGCGCTGAGCATAACGAAGCTGCCTGGGCCCAGCGCGTCGCGCCGTTCTTGCAATTTCTCTTTCCCTCCGGCGAGAGCGCAGTATAATCCGCTCTCTTATTCATTTTGCCGAGCTGGTGTAATTCAGAAACTACCCGAGGCCACCTTCTTTGTCCCCAGAGCGACCGCTAACCATTCTCTGCATCAGTTCATACGAAAAAGGCCAGGAATTTCTGCGTTCCGCAAAAGACGCCGGCTGCCGCGTGCTCTTTCTCACCCTGGAAAAACTTCGCCACGCCAATTGGCCCAGCGACGCTATCGACGAAATGTTTTACATGCCGGAAGATCTTCCCACTGCCGACATCATTCGCGCGGTCAGCTTCATGGCCCGCACGCATCCGATCGACCGCATCGTGGCCCTCGACGAATTTGACATGGAAAACGTTGCGGCCCTCCGCGAGCATTTGCGCATCCCCGGGATGGGGCTCACTACCATGCGCTATTTTCGCGACAAGCTTGCCATGCGCGGCCGCGCACAGGACTCCGGCATCCTGGTGCCGGAATTCATCCACGTTCTCAATTATGACAACCTGAAAGATTTCATGGCTCGCGTGAAGCCGCCCTGGCTTCTCAAGCCACGTTCGCAAGCCTCCGGCATCGGCATGAAGAAAATTCAAGAGCCCGCCGAGCTTTGGCCCTGGTTGGACCAACTCGGCGACCAGCAATCCTTCTTCCTGTTGGAACAATTTGTTCCCGGAGACGTTTTCCACGTCGATAGCATCGTCTCCGAGCGCAAAGTGGTTTTTGCCGAAGCGCACATGTATGGCAAGCCGCCTCTGGACGTGTCGCACCAGGGCGGCATTTTTACCACGCGCACTTTGCCTCGCAATTCCTCCGAATCCAAAGCTCTGTTGAAGCTCAACCGCACATTGGTCGAAGCGCTGGGGCTGGTTCGCGGAGTCACGCACGCCGAGTTCCTGCGCGCGCATGAAGACGGAAAAATTTATTTCATCGAGATTGCCGCGCGCGTCGGCGGCGCTTATATTTCCGACGTGATTGAAGCTGCCACCGGTGTGAATTTATGGCGCGAGTGGGCGCGAATTGAAGTCGGAGGAGGCAAGACGCCTTACGTTTTGCCGAATGTGCGTCGAGACTATGCCGGAGTCGTGATTTCACTGGCGCGGCAGGGTAATCCCGATACTTCCAGCTATAACGATCCCGAGATCGTCGTGCGCATTCCCAAGCACCATCACGCCGGATTCGTTGTTCGCTCCAACAAGCCGCAACGCATTGAGGAGCTGCTGGACTCCTACACGAAACGTTTTCGCGAGGATTTTTACGCTACAGAGCCTGTTCCAGACAAGCCCACCACGTGATTTCATCGAGGCTTTTTGTAGCGCCGGCATCTTGCCGGCTCTTTAACGAATAAAATTTGTGTGGTTAGTTGGCGGCTACTTAGGCGGCTTGCGTTCCATACCGTAAAAATCATCGGCGTTGATTGGTTTGCTCACCAAACCCAGCTGCAGAACCTGCAGATGGCTGCTACGATCGAACACTTTATCGGGGAAAAATCTCTTCACCACGATCCGCACTCCGCCAAACGCGATTCCCGAAATCACGGCAAACATGCAAATGACTCCGGTTCCGACAATCGTTCCCACGATCATCGCGCTGATGGGCGGCTCTTTGAATTGAAACGTAGGCTCGTTCCAGGTAATTTCCGCGTCCGATTCCACCTGTTTCAGCAAGGCGTCCGCCTCCGCCCGCGTCCGCGCGCCATAAACGATGGCCAGCAGCGTAATGGAACGTTTGGCGAATAACGGAGAAGAATTCGGATCCGGGTTCGCAGCGTTCACATGAAAGTTCTTTTGCAGTTCGACAAGCTTCTTGGCCGCCGTCTGCGGAGTAGGGAAGTCCGCCAGCAGCAACGTCACTTCGTGTCCCTCAGTTTTGTACCGTGCAGATTCTGCTTCGGCGCCCTGAGAAAAACCCAGCCAGTCGCCCGACGATACCGGCACGAATTGGTTCAAAGTTACCGGACCCAAAACATAACGATCCGACCGCTCGACCATGCCTTTCGTGGGCATCTCATCCGGTAGCGATGGCAGTGGCCCTTCTTCGGCGTGCCGTTTTACCGCGGCCACAAGCGCCTTCAAATCTTTTTCGCGTCTCGGGAGATCGCTCCCGCGGACATCGAGCAGCAGGTTCCCATCGAGGGCCAGCGCGCGCAAAGGTCCAACCGCGGAATGTTCGCTGATCGAAGCATTAGGCAAATCGGCGCTACGCATATACGAAAATAGACCGTACGCGCCGCTTGGATCCTTCATCCGATACACTTGCACTCCCAGCTTTTCCGCCCCTCGCGTGTATTCGCACTGCTCCCCAGCGACGAATCCGTATTCCGCGAGAACATCATTCGGAGCAGAACTGGCAGTCTGCGAAACGATCTGCGACGGCTGCGCGGGATTGAATGAAGTTTTTCCGTTGCAAGTCCATCCCGCGAATGAATCAGGAATCACGCCTTGCGCCGGCGTGGAGGTTGTCGCCAATAATAAAAGCACTGAAACAAGACACAGATAGAGGTAATGGCGCATTCGCATCCTTAATTAGATGCCGGAATTCTACTTGGGGTTCCCGTCGGACGCCGCCGTGGCGATATTTTCGCCGGCGCCCGCGGAGGAATCGGCAGTAGATCTGCCCGCGGCGGCTCTGGACGCTTTGACCGGTAGAGCACCGACGCGATTGTCTGAAACAAGCTTCGATTTGTCGTAGGAAAGACTGTTCAAATTATCGAGATACGCCGCGATTCCGCGGTACAAGCCATCCGCAACGCGCTGGCGCTGGTCTCCCTTGCGCAGCAGCTTTTCGTCGCTGGGATTGCTGATAAACGAAATCTCCGAAAGGATAGAGGGCATATTTGCGCCGATTAGAACGACGAAAGGCGCTTTCTTCACGCCGCGATTCTTTTCGCTCTGGCTCACCAACTGCATCCGGCGCGTCAGCGAATCCTGCACGTCGCTCGCAAACTCTTTCGACTCCTCAATCTTCTCGTTACGCGCAATCTTCTTCACCAGGTCCTGCAAGTCGTGCAAACCTTCCTGTGAAAGAGCGTTTTCACGCGTGGCCACTTCCAGCGATTCTTCCGAAGTCGCAAAATTCAAATAATACGTCTCGATTCCGCGCGCTTCGTGATCGTGGCTCGAATTCGCGTGAATGGAAATAAACAGGTCCGCCTTCGCTTCGTTGGCGATCGCGGTGCGTTGTTCGAGCGGAATAAAAGTGTCATCTTTGCGGGTGTAGACCACTTCGGCGCCGGGAAGCTTTTGTTCGATCAAATGTCCCAGCCGCAGCGCTACGTCGAGGCAAAGATCTTTTTCCATCAAGCCATGTGGGCCGATCGTTCCGGTATCGTGTCCGCCGTGGCCCGGATCGATCACGATTCGGCCGATTTTCAGGCCAAGCGCGCGGGTTAGCGAATGCTGTCCGTCCCGTGTAGGTTTAGGTTCGGTCGGAGGCTTTAGAGCCGCTGCATTCGTATTGGCGCTCTTCGTTTCTATAGGCGTGCTTTTCTCGGCAGGCGAGGCGGCAAGTTTGGCCGCGAGCTTGGCAGTCGCAGCCTTATTTGGTATGGCTGAGGATGGCTCATTCGAATTGTCCGCCGATTTAGGATCAGCGTTCCCGGCATCTTCTTTAGCAGCCGACACGGGGACGGTGCTAGCAGGCCCGCTCGAACCGTTTTTCGCTGTGGTGACGTTGGCATCATTCCGGACTTCGATCACCAGCCGGTACGGATTGGAAACCAGGTAAGCCTTATAATCGCGCGCGCCATCCACATCAAGCACCAGCCGAACAACGTTCGCGCGGTTCTGTCCCAGCCGCACCGATTTCAGCAAACCATTTTGCACATCAATCGTTTTCTTCGAGAGCCCTGGCGCTACATTGGCCTTGTGTAGGTCAAAATAAATTCGATCGGGAGAAGCGATGTGCGCCGATTCGAATTTGACGGTGTCTTCCAGCGTCACGACAATGCGCGTGAAATTATCCGCGTTCCAGGTCTTTATGTCGGTTACGTGTGGTGTTCCGTGCGAACTCTCGCGCGCCTCGACCACCTGGCCCTTCACTTCCGGCGCCTGGTTCTTGGCCTCTTCACGGGAATCTGAAATTTCCTTTAATGCCTGACGCGCATCGGGAGCTTTCTCCGACTTCGGAAAACGCTTCAGAAAATCCTTGAACGCTACTTCCGCGGCTTCCGACTGGCCTAAATCGTCTTTTTGAATTTCCGCGATGGCGAAAATTGAAGCCGAGCGGTAACGCGTCTCGGGGTATTGCTTCAACAGGAAATTGTAGGTATCGATGGCCGACTGATAATATTTTTCGTCGAATTGCTGCGCCATCTGCTGGTACAGCTCGGCTTCCGCAACCAGCGCGGGCGTTACTTCTGCCGCCAGAGGAGTGATCAAATAGACTTTCTGGTACGCGGCCACGGTTTGCTTATACAGCGCCAGGGTGCGATCCCGTTCAGGCTTTTCTTCCAAGGCGGTGCGCATGCGCACGGCGCGTTCAAATTGTTCGCGCGCTTCGGATCTTTTATCGGCGTAGGAAGGGCCGGCCAGCGACAGAAGTATTGCAATCACCGGCAGAAAATACTTCATCGACCTATGAAATTTGGCGGAAAACACTTGCGTCATTCGTTCGTGAAGATTACGCGGCCTTTGGCGTCCACTTCTTTTCGCAGCGGAGCTTTTGGCGGGCTCCAGAGCGTCGAGTTGCGGCCTGACCCCGGCCGGAAGTATGCGTCAGTCACTCTTTGAACGTACTGTTGCGTCTCTCTGTAAGCCGGAACGCCCCCATGCATGTCCACGGCGTGCTCGCCTGCGTTATATGCGGCCAGCGACTTCGACAAATCGCCGTTGTAACGGTCCAGCAGCGACTTCAAATACGTCGTTCCACCCTCCACATTCTGCGCCGGATCGAACGAGTTGTTCACTCCAAAACGCTGGGCTGTTCCAGGAATCAGTTGCATCAAGCCAACCGCTCCTTTGCGCGAAACAGCTTGTGGATTCCATCCTGATTCTGTGCTGATCACGGCTTTCACCAGCGCGGGATCCACATCGTGCCGCGCGGCTGCATCGCGCACAATCCGATCCAGACGCTGATCTATAACACTCGTTGCCTGCCGCGGTTGCGCTGCACTGAAACCCGGCGGCGGCAACGCTCCTGAAACATCCGCCGACGCTTCCGGATTTCGCGCGCGAAAATCCTGCGCCGGAGCGGAAGCAGAACCAATAGTACTCCCACGATGGGGTGCGGGGGAATCGGCATTCACGAAAATCAACTTGCCGTTATCCACGGTGGTGGTTATTTGCGCATGAGCCGGCTGCGCCAGGGCAAAGCATGCCGTGGCGATCAGGATGGCTGCGGCACGATAATAGTTGCGGTGCATTTGCATGGTCCCTCGTTCGCTAAACGCTTTGCGAGTACCGAACGCTTGCTGACTCAACAGCCCGAGTGCAACCTGGACGGCTGCAACGCCGACCGAACTACGAGAACCTTGCCGAGGGGAAGGCAGAGTCTCGTTGCTCGAATCTAAATCCACAGCGCCAAGCCGGAACACAAAGCCGACTCGACGGGTGATCGAGACTGGTCGCTAACCAAAGACCGCTAAAAACCCTAGAGACACAAATTCTCGGCATTGCAGAACCGCCCGCCGGAAAAAAGGAAGCCCGATGCGGGCATAAAGCTCTGGCACTATTGGAATTATAACAAGCGGTCGAGGAGGGGGTATACCTGGCCGAGGGCGTTTTCTATGCCGGATGTGTCTTTTCCGCCAGCCTCTGCCAAATCGGGACGGCCACCCCCGGAACCGCCTACAAGCTTAGCTAGTTCCTGGACTACTTTTCCGGCGTGAACGCGACCTGTCAGGTCCTTCGTAACTCCTGCGATTAGAGCAACTTTGCCGTCTTCCGCAGAGGCCAGGACGACGACTCCGGAGCCTAGCTTCTGGCGCAGAGTATCGACAAGCTGGCGAAGGGCTTCGCGGTCAAAACCGTCAACTCTGGCGGCAACAAAGCGAACCTCCTTGACGATGTTGACGTCTTCCAGAAGCGAGTCGGCGATTCCGCCAGCTGCTTTGCGTTTTAGGCCCGCGAGTTGCTTTTCCAGTTGGCGAACGGTCTCGAACTGGCGTTCCAGGGCGGCGACAACTTCGTCCTCGCCCGAGTTCAACATGCCGGCGACCCGGCGAAGAGTCGAGAGTGACTTTTGGTATTCGGCAAGGGCGCGGTCGCCGGAGATGGCTTCGATGCGGCGGATTCCGGCGGCGGTGGAAGACTCGCCCAGAATTTTGAATACGCCGATTGCACCCGTTCGCCCCACGTGCGTGCCCCCGCAGAGTTCTTTGCTATAGAAGCCGCGCGGAGATGAGGCGTCGGGAATGGTGACCACGCGAACATTGGATTCGGGATACTTGTCGCCAAAGAAAGCGAGCGCGCCGGAAGCCAGCGCCTCGTCGATATTCATGATGTCGGTGCGCGTTTCCAGATCTTTCCAGATTTCCTCGTTCACCTGCTGCTCGATTTCGGAAAGCTCGCTGGGATCCACGGCGGCGAAATGCGAAAAATCGAAGCGCAAGTGATCGGGCGCGACGAGTGAGCCGGCCTGCTTCACGTGGGTGCCGAGAATGTTGCGCAGCGCCGCATTTAGCAAATGGGTGGCGGTGTGATTGCGCATGTTGCGATGGCGGCGCTCGGTGTCGGCCACGGTGGCTACGCGGTCGCCCACGTGCAAATCTTCTTTTGCGACGATGCGATGCGCGACGAGTCCGGTGACGGGGTAATACGCGCCACGAACTTCTGCAACCTCGAGCGATTCCGCGTTGTCGTAAAAACCGCCGGTATCGGCAACTTGTCCGCCGGATTCGGAATAGATCGAGGTGCGGTCGAGAACGACTTCCGCTTCCGTGCCTTTTTTGATCTCCTTTACGGGGCCGGCCTTTGTGACGATGGCCTCGATGCGGCAGTCGCGCGTGTTGGTGCCGAAGTAAAAATCCGGCTCGGTCCGGTAAGTTTGCGAAAGCTTCGAGTACACCGGATTCGCGGCGTCTTTGTGCACGCCTTTCCAGGACGCCTTTGCCCGTGTGCGCTGCTCCTCCATCGCGCGTTCAAAGCCGGCCCAATCGACTTGCACGCCTACGTCTCGCGTGACGTCCTCGATGAAATCGCGAGGGAGCCCATAAGTGTCGTACAGACGAAACGCCTTCTCTCCGGAATAGATAGTCGGCGCTTTGCCAGGATCTGCTTTCTCATTCCATAGAGCAGTGGCCCTAGCAATTCGGTTGGGCTTCCCAGTGTCGGTAATGTCGTCTCTTAATTTATCCAAACCCAAATCCACATCGAGCCTTTTCAATCCAACTTCTACAGTGTGCATGAAGCGATGTTCTTCTGCGTCGAGGATAGCGGTGATGCGAGAAGCGTGTTCTTGCAGTTCGGGATACGCGTCCTTCATTTCCTCACGAACTGTGCGCGACATCACGGAAAGAAAAGGTGTGGGAGCCTGAAGCATGCGCGCGTGACGCAAGCCGCGGCGAATAATTTTACGCAGCACGTAACCGCGCCCTTCGTTCGATGGAACGACGCCGTCAGATATTAGGAACGTCGAAGCGCGCGAGTGGTCAGCGATAATTCGAAGCGACGGCTGAATCTTCGCGTCGTTCACGTCGACATTGGCAAGTTGTGCAGCCTCGCGCATGATGGGTTGGAACAAATCCGTGTCGAAGTTGCTGATTTTTCCTTCGAGGACGGCGGTCATGCGTTCCAGGCCCATGCCGGTATCCACGGACGGTTTGGGCAGCGGATTAAGTTTGCCGGATGCGTCGCGGTTGAACTGCATGAAGACCAGATTCCAGATTTCGACGTAGCGGCCGCAATCACAGGGAAACTTGCAATCCGCATGGCCTTGGTCGGAAGCGGCGGGTCCCATGTCGTAAAAAATTTCGCTGCACGGACCGCAAGGGCCGGTGTCGCCCATGGCCCAGAAATTCTCTTTCAAGCCGGGAACTTCGATGACGCGATCCTTTGGCGCGCCGATGGCGGTCCAGAAACCGGCGGCTTCGTGGTCGGGAGGAAGTTTTTGTCCGGAGATTTCCGCACCGCCGAAGACCGTGAAATATAGTTTGTCGAGCGGAACATTGAACCAATTCGGCGAGGTGATCAGTTCCCAGGCGTAAGCGACAGCTTCCTTTTTGAAATAGTCGCCGAAAGAAAAATTGCCGAGCATCTCGAAAAAAGTGTGATGGCGGTTGGTGAAGCCGACATTTTCCAGGTCGTTGTGTTTTCCGCCGGCGCGCACGCACTTCTGGCAAGTGGTGGCGCGTTTGTAATCGCGCTGTTCGAGGCCGAGGAAGACATCCTTGAACTGATTCATGCCTGCATTGGTGAAGAGCAGGGTGGGATCGTTGTGCGGCACGAGCGAGGAGCTGCGCACCACGCGATGGCCGCGCTCTTCGAAGAATTTCAGAAATGTTTTGCGGACTTCGTTGCCAGTCCAGTCAGTGCGCGTCAAGACGCCCTCGATTGAAACAATCATTATCGCAGACGAGTTCGGGAGCCGCAACGCGGAGAGGCGGGCGGGCGATGTTTGTCTTGGGATTTGGATGTAGACGGTAAAGAAAGGGCTCGCGGGAAGTTCGCCGCGAAAGGTAGGCGCTGCGCGCCGTCGTTTTTGTGGGAGTTAGAGCTCGCCTGTCGACAGGCCAGTTCCGGCCCTCTAAAGAAAACCGGCGCCCGCGAGCCTTGGTGCGCGTTCAGCACACTCCACACGGCCGAGTTGCCGGTATTTTGTGGACTGTGAAACGCCAAATTAAGAATGGTCGGAAGTTCGCGATTAGAAGTGGTCTCGGTTGTTTGTTTTCTATTATTTAGGTGAAGTTCTAATAAATCGAGTTCGCGATTAAAAAATGCAGAGCAGATCCCTCGCATCGCGTTGCTCGCTCCCTTCGCGAGAGGCGCTCTGGGCAGGCGGGATGCCGATGCTCGTCGCATCGTCAGGTTGCGGTTAGCAATGCGAGGAAATGCCGGGCCATCCGATCTGTCTAAGTTGATTAGGCAGCGGTGGCGCTGTATCAACTGGGCAAGATTTTGTGTTGTGAATGGCCGAAAACTGAAAATCCTAATGTGTGTTCTAGTCCCGGTTAGGATTTTTTCCGTCGTTTGTTTTGAGTGAGTTGCGAGGAATTCTGTTTGTAGTGCTGTGCCGGTTAGAAGTGGGCGCCCACTTGCAGATATGGAAGTGACAACTGGCTCGTTTTGGCGAGCGATTTGGCCAAGCTTGTGAGGGCATGACCCCGTTTTGCGGGTGGACGTGTGCCGTAATAGCTGCGAACGTCGCGCGATGGTCCGTTCTATTCTGGGAACTGCCGCCACGTAGCCTCCTTTAGCGCTGCTGCCCGTCAACTCACGGCGACATAGGTCGTCGCAGACAGCCTTCGCAAGAGCGCTCAGGGTGAATCCCGTTTGGATTCACCGCCCGGCTTGGCGGGCAAGCCCGCCCCAGCGGGTAAACTCGCTCCAGCGAGTAAGCGCAACTCACGCTGGCCCCGTTTGTCGGGGCACAAAAATATTATTAGATTATTTTGCGGATGAAGCTTTGATAGCACGGTTTTGGCGCGATTTCAAGGAGGCGTGTGCTGTGTGCACGAATTATTTTGCGCGGGAGTTCCGTTTTGGGAATGAGGGGGACCGCGGCTTGGATTCTGCGGACGTTTAATCTAAACCCGCACGCTTTGCAGAAAACAGAAACGCAAATCATACGGCACCCTCGCGAGTTGCGATCGTGATTGGACTGAATGCTGGTGCCGCGCGGAAGGATCGGCCACCCGCCTGACGGATGACTAATACCTCAGTTATTTGTCCACGGATGGCTAAACCGGCACGCTTCTGAAAAACGAAGAATGCGGCACTCTCAAGGTCTAGGGGTGGCGCAACAGAATGTTGGTGTCGAGCGGAAGGGTGCGCCACCGCTATTTCGACATGCTCGGATGGTTGGTGATAATCCCTGTTCCCAACAGTTATCTGGAAACACGCCTTTTTCTGACTAGCGCGTACTACGACGGAAACTCAAGAGCTTCCAAATTCCTGCCGATAGCCTTCGGTTTCTTTTTTGATTGTCGCAAGCAGACGCAGGTAAGGTCCGTATTTGTGCATGGATTGAAAATGAGGGTCGTCCCGAAATACCGGATAATTTGGCAGACCGGTCTTCGCTGCACGCGATAGCAGAGCGACCGCAAGTTCCGGTTTACCGACGGTTGCATAGGCCGCCGCCGCCGTGTGCCACATGTGATGCGTGTGCAGGACGGACTTCCGGACCTTAAGAGCTTTCTCGATGAACTGTTCGGCTCGGCGAAAATTGCCCCGTTTGGCCCAGAGTAAAGCTTCCCAACTGGTAAGCAACGCGTCACCCGGGAAGAAATGCTGCGCGGTCTTGATCATCTCCACAGCCGGCTCCGGGTTCGATCCATAGAGCGGGACACTCGGAGAAAAAAGGTTTGCCCACAAACTTGCCGGGTCTAATGTGTCGGCGCGCTTGAAGTATTGCTCGGCTTCCTCATATTTCCCCTGAAACGTTTTTACTTGCCCTAGGAATGTGAGGACGAATCCGTCATCAGGTTGAGCAGCGAGCGCGGTTTGCAATCCCTCGACGGCCTCCTCGAGCATCCCTACGTGCTGAAAAATGAGGCATTGCCAAACGAGCGCAGGATGATAGCCGGGACTCCGCCGCAGAGATTCCCCGAGAGCCCGCAGCGCCTGGCGGTTCTTATATCCCTTGAGCGGCGTCCAGAGAACGCGGCCGTGCGCGCAATGGGCCTGCGCATTGGTGGGATCCAATGCCAGCGCTCGCCGCATCGCAAGTTCACCTTTCTTATACCACTTCGGTATGGGGTCAAAAGTTCCGGCCATGAATACGCACGCATCTGCCAGCCGCGCCCATGCTTCGGCAAAGTAGGGATCGAGTTTCGTAGCGTCCTCCAGCATTTCAATGCCGGTTCGCGCGTCCCATTTGTTGACGCGAGATAGGCGCTCAACCGCACGCAGGAATAATTCGTAGGCTCTGGGGTTTTTCGTCGGAGGCTCAAGCGACGATTCAGGTGAACCAGATGCCTTAAGCCCAAGGGCGCGAGCAAGTGCTTCCGCGACTTATCCTGCAATTCGAACAGCGCTGCGATCTCCGAATCGTACTTGCCGGTAAGCAGCGTAGTTCCATCCGCCGCGTTCCAGGCTTGCACGTGGACGCGCAATCGCGAGCCGGATTTCTGAATGCTGCCGTCCACAACGATATGGACGTTCATCTCGCGCGCCGCCAGCAGTGGATCCACCGCCTGCTTCGCATAGCGCCGCACCGCGTTGATCGGCCGAACCAGCACCTCGCCGCTGCCTCCCACATGATTGATAACGGCATCTGCCAGGGCGACACCTAGGTACTCATCTTCCGGATTCGGCGTGAGAAGTTTGAACGGCAGCACGGCGACCGAGCGTTTTCCGAGCATCGCGGCGGGAAGCAGAGCGCCCAGTTCCAGATCGCGCTGAAGATTCGCAAGATCCACCTTCAACTCGCGCGCCGTTTGATAGTGCGAGCCAGGGTATTTTTCGAGAAGTTTTTGGACGATGCGGGCAAGTTCCTGCGGCACGATATTCTGCGCATCGCCCAGCCTGGGCGCAGGCTCGTGAAGGATCTGCGACACCAGAGCCGTGATCGTTGGCCCCACAAAAGGGCGCTGCCCGGCCGAGATCTCGAACAAGACCGCGCCCAGGGAATATAGATCTGAGCGCATATCGCCCGGTTCGCCTCTCAGAATTTCCGGAGGCATGTACGCCAGCGTTCCAGCAATCGTTGCGCGCGGAGTTTCACCAAAATCGCGCACGGAGCGAGTGAGAGTGGCCGTCTCGGCCGCGATCTGGCGCGCGATCCCAAAGTCAAACAGCTTTGGAGCACCCGCTGCTTGCACCACGATGTTTTCGGGCTTGATGTCACCGTGAACGACGCCGTGAGAATGCGCTGCATCAAGCGCCTCTGCTATTTGCACCCCCAGCCGCGTAAGCGCGAGAGCTTCGATCGGGCCGGTTGAGGACAGGCAGTCTCGAAGGGTTTGGCCTTGCACCAACTCCATTACGATAAAAAGATGCTCATCCGTCTCGCCGACATCGTAGATCGTCGTTATTCCAGGATGATTCAGCGCAGATGCCGCGCGAGCCTCAACGAGAATGCGGCCACGGCGCTCGGACTGGTTCACCACATCTTCACGCATCAGTTTCAGGGCCACGTCGCGATTCAGCAATTGATCGTGAGCGCGATACACCACGCCCATGCCGCCACGGCCTAGCTCGGACGTAATCAAGTAATGCGAGAGGGTCTGGCCAATCATAAGGCAAGTTCCGCTGGGGCGAGCCTACGCAGCCGTGCTCGGATTGTCAATCGTGAGATCGTTCGTGCTCTCGGGGCCGCTCTGCAGTTCACAAATAGCCAACTTTGGAAGACGGGCGGTGGGGGAACTACTAGGCCCCATCCAATAAGATCCAATGTTTGTCGCTGGCCGGTAGGCGTTGATAAATCCTCTTTCATTACCTATTTCGTGCGTGTCAAAAGGCTGTTGAGTCCAGCCCGTCCTAAGTCCCTTTGTCACAGTTGGCGAGAGAGAGAGAGGCCCAGGCTATGTGCGAAAAGCACATGGTTTCGGCGCAAGAGAGTAACTTGTACGGTTAGCGTTAAACGGCGACTCTTGCGGGCTTGGTTCTGTTCGTCAGCAGAGCTATTTTTTCTTCGTGAGCCATGGGCTCCCAGGGGACAAGTTTGTCGGCGAGCACATTCATTCTGCGAAGCACAGTCAACTCGAAAAAAAGCTCCATGAAGTCCAAATCGCGGAAGACGAGCGAGCCGGATTCTCGCATCTTGTCGCGAATGCGCTCGAGATGAGCCGGCATTTCAGTCCAGTGAAGGCTGGAGCGGTGGTGATGGCAGAGGTGGTAGCCTTCGTTCATGAAATTCAACTCGTCGCAGACGGTCACGGTGTTTGCAAAATAATCTTCGGGATGTTCGGGGTCGCAGAAGGCGTGCTGGACCCATGCGGTGATGGCCATAATGAAGTTCATGCAGAGAAGAGGAACCAGCACGTACACGATTCCGATTCGCCAATCGTAGATAAAAACGGCGGCGAAGAAAAAGTAGTATCGCGCCATGCCCCATAACATTCGCCGCTGGTTCTTTTCATCGCCTTTCGACTTAAAGTAAGCGTAGGGAGCGAAGCCCAGGGCGGTCCAAATATTGTCGGAAAGATACCAAAGGAAATGCAGCGGGTTCGTTCGATCGTAGGCGGTGGAGGTAACTGTATCGTCAGGGCCGCCGTTCTCTTTATGGTGCAGGCGGACATGAACGGTGCGATCGAGCTCCGGAACGTTGCCAAACAAATATCCGAGGAAGAATTCGACGTAACGGCCGAAGACCTTATCGTATTTGTCCGAGAAATAGCCTTGGGGACGGTGCGCTTCCAAGTGCTTGGCGCTGAACATTCTGACAAAGCGCTGAAATTTGAAACCGTACAAGGAAAGATAGAAAGCGAGCGCGAGCAGGAGTCGAGGCTTCCCCAAAACGAGTTGGATCACGAAAATCGGCAGAGCGGTCAAGCTCAGGGAAACCATGATTCGTAACGCAGGCGTGTCGCGCGGGTCGCGCAGAACTTTTTGTCCGAGTCCGTCGATGAACTGGTCGTACGCGCGCGAGAGCAATTGATACGCGTCGTGCAAGGGACGGATTTTGCCGAGAAGCTTGCCCACCAGATAACATCCTATCGAAGGAACAGCCACAAGCAGTACGGCGGCCGTGCTGGCCAAAGCGATGAGTACAGCAATTGCCTGAATCAGAAGTTTGGGTACGGCTTCCAGGCTCAGCGCAGGCCAATACGCCTTCGCGACAGCGCTTTTTTGCACGTCGCTCAGATCGGCTTCCGTTAGCTTGCCTACGAATTGCATATTGTCGTTTTTATGCGCTCACTCTATCAATTCCAGCCTTCGTTCCTTTCATCCGTAGAAGGAATTTACACTTAAGGAGAGCAAAGTTCCAGCGTTGAACGGAGGTGCCTGATAAATGCGTTAACCGTGGAGATGGTAAATCTCGTTACTGCGAGGATTGCCATCGGGAGATCTAATCTCATCATTCAGTAGAGGCCCGGAAGCAGGCGCTTGGTCACCCGGCTGTAGTTCACATAATCTTCGCCGAAGGCATCTGTCAGCGCCATTTCCTCCACGCGGATTCGATATAGCAATGCCGCCGTGGGGAACGTCAGCATGATTGCCAGGCTTACCCAGTTGCGCTCGTTTATTCCGATAGCCGCAAAAATCAGTAACATCCCAGTGTACGAAGGGTGGCGCACCCAGCGATACAGGCCTTTCTTGTGCACCGCCTGCGTGGGACGAATCGCAACATTGGTACTGAAGGATCTCCCGAGCGAAAAAATGGCAGTCCAGCGAACGGCCAGGCCGGCCACGAACAGAATTATGGCCGCTGTTCTGAGCCAATGCGCGCCGCCCAACATGGTGCGAGGATGCGCGTCGGCGTACCACATCGAAAGCCAGATTGATCCGAAGATCACCGGCAATAAAAGCAGCAAGGAGCCGCGGTCTTTGATCTGTCCGCTACTGCGGCTGGTACGCGTCACAACCTGAAGCAAAATCTCGGATGCCGTCCAACCCCAGAAGAGCAATGCGAATAGCCGCGGCATACTCATGCACCTCGGAATCAAGTTGATCGCAGCTTACTCCCGCAGCGCTGCCTGGCTCGCTTTATTTTACGACGTAAGGCAGGGGATTGTTCCCGCTGCTGCGCCGTGATCCCAGCGAAGCGTTAACTCAGGGATGCTAAATTGCCCTGCTGAAGAAGCGATTGCCGCACGCCTCACATCGAAACGGAACGATCCTCACGGTGTACAGCAACGTTCGATGAACCCGCGGCGGCGCGATCTGCACAAATCCTGGCTTCCGCAATTGGGGCAGGGCCGATTCGCTTTTCTTGTGTGAGTCGACATTGATAACTTCCAGAGGCTTTGCGGGGCCGACGATTCCATGATGATACGCCCAATAGGCGCAAAGGTTGCCTGCAGTCATTCATTCATTTGGCCGGGAGAGGTTATAATCGCGGGAACTCATGCCCCTTCTTCCCGGCACGCATCTCGGCCCCTACGAAATCACAGCACTGCTGGGTGTGGGCGGGATGGGCGAGGTTTATCAAGCGCGAGACTCGCGGCTGGGTCGCATCGTTGCGATCAAGATTCTGCCCGCTGAATTCGCCGCCGACAGAGACCGCTTGCAGCGGTTCGAGCGGGAAGCGCGTTCGGCATCGGCGCTCAATCATCCCAACATCGTCACCATCTACGACCTCGGCCAGGACGGGTCCACGCATTACATTGCGATGGAGAGGATCGAGGGGAAGACGCTGCGCGAACTGCTTGCTGACGGCTCGCTGCCGATAAGAAAGGCGATTGAGATCGCCGCGCAAGTAGCGGAGGGTTTGGCCAAAGCGCATGAAGCGGGCATCGCGCACAGGGATTTGAAGCCCGAGAACCTGATGCTCTCTCAAGACGGATTCGTAAAAATACTGGATTTTGGTTTGGCGAAGCTGACTTCGCCGGCCACGGAAATGTCAGAGACGCGGAATATGTCCGGATGGCAAACGCAGGTTGGCGGTGTGGTGGGGACGCTGCAATACATGTCACCGGAGCAAGCCAGCGGCGGGCGGATCGATTTTCGTTCAGACCAGTTCTCGTTCGGCTTGGTGCTCTACGAGATGGTAAGTGGAAAGAAAGCTTTCAAGAGAAACACGGTAGCGGAAACGATGGTGGCTATTCTGCGCGAAGAAGCAGAGCCGATAGCAGTGCAGAATCCCGATGCGCCGGCTCCGTTGTGTTGGGCCATTGAAAGGTGTTTGGAAAAAGACCCAGATAAGCGTTACGCCGCAACGCAGGATCTCGCACGGGAACTCGCCGCGATACGCGAGCGTTTTTCGGAGAAACAAATTAAGCAGACCGAGCTGCGGCCGGGAAATATTCCGGTGCAGCGAACGCAGTTTGTGGGACGAGAGAAAGAAGTAGCTGCGGCAAAAGAAGTTTTGCTGCGGCCGGATGTGCGGCTGGTTACCGTCACAGGCCCCGGCGGGATTGGGAAAACGCGCCTTGCGGTAGAAGTGGCCAGCGGGCTGGTTGAAAGCTTCCCGGGAGGAACTCATTTTGTTCCGCTCTCACCGGTAAGCGATGCAGGCTTGATGGCTTCGGCGATTCTGCAGACGCTGGGGATACGCGAAGCGGGAGGACAGTCGGCGCTCGAAATACTAAAGAAGAATCTGCGAGACTCGCTGCGCGCGCCGACGCTGCTGCTGCTGGATAATTTCGAGCACTTGATGCCTGCGGCGCCGGTCGTTGCGGAGCTTCTTGCCGCGGCTCCCCATCTGAAAATTTTGGTAACCAGCCGTGCGGCGCTGCATGTTTACGGCGAGCATGAATTTCCGGTGCCGCCGCTTGCGCTGCCGGATTCGAAGTCCTCGCCGTCGCTCGAAGTGTTGTCAAAATATCCAGCGGTGGCGTTGTTCGTTCAGCGTGCTGCCGCGGCCAAACCGGGTTTCGAGCTGAACGCGGAAAACGCCCGAACCGTCACAGAAATTTGTGCACGGTTGGATGGTCTGCCTCTGGCGATCGAACTGGCAGCGGCGAGGGTGAAAGTTCTTTCGCTTTCTGCGATGCAGACGCGACTGGCGAGCCGGCTCCAGTTACTTACGGGTGGCGCGCGAGATCTGCCGCAACGGCAGCAGACACTTCGAGCCGCGATCGACTGGAGCTACGACCTGCTGAGCGCCGCAGAGCAAAAACTTTTCCGGCGATTATCGGTGTTTGTGGGTGGATGCACACTGGAAGGCGTGGAGGCGGTGTGCGACACGAAAGGCGATCTTGACTTGGACTTGCTGGATGGCATGACGTCGATGGTGGACAAAAGCTTGCTGCAGCAGGTGGAGCAGGCCAATGGAGAATCGCGTTTTGCGATGCTGGAGACGATTCGAGAGTACGCGCGAGAAAAACTGGAGGCTAGCGGCGAGGAGGCCTTGACGAAACGCGCGCATGCTGCCTACTGCCTGGTGCTGGCTGAAGAGGTGGGTGCGGAGCAGACCGGCGGGGAAGCATCGGAATGGGTGGAACAGTTCACGTTGGAACATGACAATTTCCGCGCGGCCCTTGAGTGGCTTACAGACACCGGAGATGCGGAGTGGGGGTTGCGGCTGGGCGCGGCGCTGTTTCGCTTTTGGGAGGCGCGCGAGTATCTGGCCGAAGGCAGCGATAGTCTGGGCAAGCTTCTGAAAATGAAAAGTGCGGCAGCTCCGACGAAAAGCCGAGGACGCGCGCTTTTTGCGGCAGGCGTGCTTGCTAGCGAGCAGGGAAATTATGCGGCGGCCAACACGCTATTTCGCGAAAGCCTGGAGATTGCGCGCGGTTTGGGTGACAAGCACGGCGCCGCTGTTTCTTTGAATGCTTTGGCGGTGACCGCACGGGATCAGAGCGAGCTGGCCGTGGCGCACACTCTGTTCGAAGAGAGTTTGGGGCTGTGGAGAGAATTGGGCGACCTGAAGGCGATTGCCCGGGCTCTCAGCAATCTGGCGACAGTCCTGAAATTGCAGGGCGAGTATGAACATGCGCGCAACCTACACACGGAGTGTCTGTCAATCTTCCAGGGAATGGAAGATCTTACCGGCGTGGCTTGGTCGCTGAATTCTCAAGGGGATTTGGCCCGCGATCAGGGCGATTCCACAGGGGCGCGGGCACTGTATGAGCAGGGCCTGGAAATTTTTCGCGAACTTGGCGACCGCTGGGGAATCGCCGGCACGCTCGCAGATCTGGGAAATTTGGCGAGGGAAGAGCGTGACTGTGATTCGGCGAATTCGCTGTACCAGGAGAGCCTGAAAATTTTTCTAGAGTTGGATCACAGGCGCGGTATTGCCCGCCTGCTAGAATGTTGCGCTTGCTCCGCCGCGGTTGAAGCGCAAGCAGAGCGATCTTTGCGCCTGGCGGGGGCTGCCGCTGCACTTCGCCAAAACATCGGAGCTCCGCTTGCACCCGTGGAACAAACCAAGCTGGAATCCAACCTGGATCCCGCAAAACAGGCGTTGGGCAACACCGCGGGTGCAATGGCCTGGTTGGAAGGCTGGGTTATGTCGGTAGAGAAAGCTGTTGACGAAGCACTCAGGCCGGAGACGACCTAGTCCCGCGACCGGAAGGCAAGAGCCTCAGTCCGCCGCGGACGGGTCGATTAGCCGGCGCACGGCGGAAACGCGATTGGCCGGAATACCTACGCGCTTGGCGTGTTCGCGGATCATGGCTTCGTCCGGAGCGAGGTAAACGCAATACATTTTGTCGCCGGTTACGTAGCTATGGAGCCACTGGATCTCAAAACCCATTCCCCTTAGAACCCCAATGGACTTTTGGGCCACTTCGCGAACTTGGGCGTCCGTCAAATTTCCAAGTCCTGGGATTTCGCGTTCGATTACGAATTTTGGCATGGGCGTCCCCCTATTTGCACGTATGCTAGCATGCGGGTGAGGCGGCTTCAAAGCGGCTTGCCGAGATGCTTTGAGGATGGAAGAACAGCCAATCATAAAACCTGAGGTTGCCATGGACCTTCGATCGCTGCAGAAGCCGTTGAAAGAGCGATACCGCGACGACCCGAACGCCTCGCGAATCACAATTCGCGCGAAAGGCACGCAGACGGATGCTCCGGTGTCATGCTCGGTGGATCTGGGGCGCGCAATCTATCGCGCCGAAGCGCACAAGGGAGTGGGAGGCGCAGGTGCTGGCGCATGTTCGGGCGATCTTTTGCTCGGGGCGCTTGCAGCTTGCGCGCAGATTACCTGCCAGATGGTGGCGGCTGCAATGAGCATTCCGACGCAACGGATTGAAGTCACGGTGGAAGGAGATTTGGATCTTCGCGGCACCCTCGGCATAGCGAAGGATGTGCCGGTCGGATTCGAGAGCATTCGCCTTCGCTTTGATGTTGCCGCGCCCGAGGCTACTCCGGAACAAATCGCCGGATTGAAAGAAAAAACAGAGCAGTATTGCGTGGTGATGCAAACGCTAAAAAATCCTCCGAAACTGCAAACCGATTGGGGCCGTTAGGATTAAACGCGTAGCGCGCTGAGCCGCTTCGCTTCGGTGCGTGTTTTGCCGGGTGACAAGCTTTGGCCTGGCTGCCATCAAATATTCAGTGTCGAAATATTGTCAGGAGCATGGTCGATGAAAGCTGCATTTCTTACTGCGCCGCAGCCAAACGCGAAGGCGCCACTCACTATCGGGGAAGTGCCGAAACCTGTTCCGGTACCGGGACAAGTTCTGCTGCGTGTGCGGGCTTGCGGAGTGTGCCGGACGGATTTGCATATTGTCGAAGGAGACCTGCCGGAAATTTTGGCGAAAGTGATTCCGGGACATCAGATTGTGGGCGATGTGGCGGAAGGAGGAGGAACGGAATTTCCGACGGGGGCGCGCGTGGGCGTGTCGTGGATCGGCGGAACAGACGGAAATTGCTGGTATTGCAAGCACGGAATGGAAAACCTTTGTGACGCTCCCACGTTTACAGGCTACTCGGTGAATGGGGGCTACGCTGAGTATGCGGTCGCTCGGCGCGACTTTGTATTCCCACTGCCCTCGAATTTGGATGATCTACACGCGGCGCCGCTGTTGTGCGCTGGCATCATTGGGTTTCGGAGTTTGCGAGTGGCGGGAGTTGAACGCGGAGAACGGGTGGGATTATTCGGTTTCGGATCATCAGCGAGCCTGGCGATAGATGTGCTGCACGCGTGGGGATGCTCGGTTTACGTTTCCTCTAGAGGAGAATCGCATCGTGCATTGGCCAGATTGCTGGGAGCGACGTGGGTCGGAGGAGAGGCGGACAAGCCGCCGGTAGAGTTGGATCGCGCGGTGACATTTGCTCCGAGTGGAGACGTCGTGATTGCTGCCTTGAAAAGCTTGCGCAAAGGCGGAGTGGTGGCTATTAACGCGATCCATCTGGATCGGATTCCAGAATTTGATTACGACCACTTGCTTTGGGGCGAACGCCAGATTCGCAGCGTCGCCAATATGACGCGGCAGGACGCGAAAGATTTTTTGAAATTGGCGGCCGACATTAAAGTTGATCCCAAAGTGACTGTGTTCAAGCTGGATCAGGCTAATGACGCTCTGGCGGCGGTCAAAAGCGATCGTATTAACGGATCTGCGGTGATAATTTCTTAAAATTTTGCAGCCGGAACAGTCTTGGATAGGAGCGTTGAAATTAAGATTTTGCGCCGAAGCCTGCTTGAGCAGCTCGAGGCTTTGCGACTTTTGCTATCACGAATCCGGCGAACATCCACGTGAGCGTGGAATCCGCCAGATTGATCAGAGTAAATGAGCCGGAAAATCCCCACCAATTCCAATTGGGCAGATCGACGATGACGCTGGCAGCGAGTCCCGCCACGGCGAGAAATATCACTTTACCCGCGTAACTCAAGCCGCTGGTTTGCAGAAGCATCCAGGTGAGCAGGAATGCTGCTGCCATCAAACAAAGAAGCTGAATGATCAGACCGCGCGGGTAGGAACCGAAACTGTCGCGCCGGATCGCCGCGAACATAATCGGTCCCTTTTGCATTTTCGCCATCAGGGCCGACTGCGCGGCTTTCTTTTGTTCCGCGGACATGCCTTCGACGGGAGCAGCGCCGGGAAGAATGTAAACACCGGACTGCGTGGTATGCGTCAGGATGACGGATGAAACTTCGTCATCATTTTGGAAGGCGAGGATGGGCTTTTCGTGCCAGCCAAGAAGCTCCCAGGAAATACTGCTCCAGATGAAGGCGGTTAGACCGCCGAGAATGGCCCCGAGCAAAAGAGACTTCCACATAAAACCTCCTGAATGGCGTGCGGGCGGGCCACTGCGAGATGCGGGATTGTGCTCTGAAACAAAGCGTTTTGCAAACTATTGTGGCGCCGCATTCGGGTGCTGCGCGATGCTTAAAATATTGCCGTCGGGATCTTTGAACCAGGCTACTTTATCGCCAGAAGGCGCAGTCCAAATTCCAAGCTCGCGATCTTGAGCGAACGGATATTTTTCGAGAGTGACACCGCGATTTCGAAGCCAGGTCGCAACCGCCTGAATATCTCTTACTTCCCAGCCCAGAATAGTGCCTTGAAGCGGAGTGAAATTCTGAACTTTTGCGATACGAATTTTTTGGCCGCCAGCGCTCATCACCAGCGCAAATTGATCGAGGCTGACGAAATCGAATCCGAGCTTGCCTTCGTAGAAGGCTCGCGTTCGGTCGTAGTCCGTGGTGGGAACGAACCCGACCATCTTTCCTGAAGCCAGCATTTTGCCTCCTGAGCGATTTCGGCGATAGGAATAGCACTTGCGCGGATTTCTTTCTCTCGCTATTGTGACAACAAATGTCGCATAGGTGCCAAAGCATACTTGCCGGTACAAGCGGCCGCGGGGCGGCGGACATGGCCAGCGTATCCGCGGAGCTTGCCGACGGGCACCTTGTCCCGGCGCATTCGCATCCGGAAGACCAACTCTTGTTTGCGTCAGAAGGTGTAATGACGTTGACCACCGGGCAAGGCTTGTGGGTGGTGCCACCGCTGCGCGCGGTATGGATTCCCGCGGAGACGACACACTCGGTGGCAATGTCCGGACGCGTGTCCATGCGTACGCTTTATTTCCAGCCTAAACTTTGCCGGTCGTTTCCCAGAAAATGCGTGGTTATGAATGTGTCGTCGTTCTTACGCGAGCTAATTCTTCATGCCTGCACGTTTCCGAAGTTGCGCAAGGAAGATCCGGCGCAGAAACGCATCATTGAGATCATTGTGGACCAGCTGAAAGCGGTGGAGTCCATACCGCTGCAACTGCCGCATCCCGCGGACTCACGCGCGACCCGCGTGGTGAAAACTTTGTTCGCGAATCCCGGAGACCAAAGAACGCTGGAGAAATTGTGCGCGGATTGCGGCGCCAGCAAGCGAACGATCCAGCGACTTTTCCTGGAAGAAACAAAAATGACTTTCATCAAGTGGCGCCAGCAGCTTCGCCTGCTTCACGCCCTGCAGCGGCTGGCTGCGGGAGACAAGGTAACGTCGGCGGCTCTGGAAGCGGGATACAACAGCACGAGCGCGTTCATATCGATGTTTCGCAAACAATTGGGGACCACTCCGACGCGTTACTTACAGGGAAGGGGCGCTAGAAGCGACAGTACCGCGCCGCGGGGAACCGGACACGATTGACTCCCCGGCGGCAGCGGACTGAACTGCTTGCAAACTATGGGTTTTTCCTCGCGGCAGCGGCAGCGGTCCAGGGCGGGACGATGCCGTTGACGCGCGCGTAGGCGACGAGCTGGCCTAGATGTTCGTGGGCGTCGGAGACGAGGATATAGACTACGTCTCCTTCATTTGCGTCGGGGCCGAGCTTGGGCACTGCTTTCGCAAAGTCGGCGTTAGCCATGCCTTGAATCGTTTTCTGCGTGTAATCCCACGACTTATTCAGTTCCTCGATAATTTTGGCTTTATCCGTGGTGGATTTTTCAAATGTCTTCAGATCGACACCCGCCGGTAGTCCAGCGCCCATCAACCCGAGAATGCCGTAGCGTTCACTCGCGATATGCAGGAAAACTTCGGCGAAGGAACGGGAATCAGGCGAAGGGCGCCAGTTGTATTTATCTTGAGGGAGAGCTTCTGCCAGACTGACGACCTTTTTGTTTACGCCATCGAGGTCCAAAGCGGACTGACCCTTCATGTCGTAACTGGGGGCGGTCTTGTCGGCAGACTGCGCCGATTGTGCGGCTTGCGCGGGCCGGGTGGCTGCTTGGGTCATCGTGGCTGCTGCGAAAAACGCGCAAGCCAAGATCGAGACAGTGAGACTTTTCATTTTGCTGCTCCTTTGTTCGCTGGCGCACACCTTTTGTGTGCTCGTCTCGCTAACGGACAGTTGTGCGGGCGAGCCAGCATTTGCGCCTGGGTTAGGATGATCGGTGAAAGTACGCTCCACAACCGTTCTAGGCAATTCTGCCTTTGTTAGACGGGCATGATAGAAAAAGACTTCAACAAGCGACAGCTTTTTCTGATTTTATTTCGGGTGAGAGTCACCGACCAAGAAGGGAAGCCTGCACAAAACGGCTAGATGAAAGCCTAAATTTCGTCGGTGGCAGCGTCGGGGATTTCGGGAAGATCACCCTTGGTAATACCGCGAAGCTCGCTGCGGATAATGTCGGAAGAAAAACCGGCGCTCAGCAGGCTGCGGTACAGGGAAGCAATTCGACGCTGATCGAGCGGGCCGCGAAGATGTGCCAACCGGCGCTTCAGGCGGGTGCGGACCAAAGAGGATTCGTCGGTTTCAGCGAACACGGTTTCAAGGGCGGCGTCGACGTAGCGGTCGGGAACGCCGTGAGCGCGCAGTTCGCGGGCGATGCGGAAGCGTCCCTGGCGGCGCAATTTTGCGTGCTGGTTGGCGTAATCGAGGGCGTAGCGAGCGTCATCAAGGTAATTGAGTTCGCGCAGGCGTGCGACAACGGGCGCGATTAAATCTTTATTTTCAGCGCGGCGATCGAGGTAGGTTTTCATTTCGTGTATGGAATATGCGCGGCGCATTAAGGCGCGTAGGGCGGAGGCGTAAAGATCTTGCTCGCCGGAAACTTTACGGGGCGAAGAGCGCTGGCGCATGAACAGGAAGAATAGAAGCAAGGGAGCGAGGAAGCAAGGGAACGAGGAAGCAGGGAAGCAATCTTCGCCGCTTCTTATGATTTTTGATCGGCTGACTTCTTGCGCGCGGAGAACATCGCGTTCACTTCGTTGGCCGGAATCATGTAACGGGCCACGCTTTCGTAGGTTCCTTTGGATTTGAGTTCCATGGCGATTTCGCGCAATAAGCCGAGAGCTGCGCGAGACGGGCCAGAGCCGAGACTGACGCGACGCACGCCCTCGGCCTTTAGTTCTTCGATGCTTGGCGCGCCGGGACCGGCGAGGACGTTCATGGGGCCGGGAGATTCCTGCAGGAATTTTTTGATTTCGTCAATTTTTTTCATGCCGGGGACGAAGATACAATCTGCGCCGGCCTCACGGTACAGATTTGCGCGGCGCACGCATTCGGCAAAGCGATTGGGAGAGGGGCTTTGGGTGGCCCAGTAAGCGTCGGTGCGAGCGTTGATCACCAGAGGTATTCCGGATTGCGCGGAGGCTTCTTTCACCGCTTGAATTTTTTCCACGTGCGCTTGCGTCTCGCTGACGCGCGCTTCGTCATCCTCTCCATCTTCCAGATTCAAGCCGACGGCGCCGGCTTCGATCAGTTGCAGCGCGACTTGATGCATCTGACCGGCGCTCGTCGAGTAGCCGGCTTCCATGTCCGCGGTGACCGGAATATTTACGGCGTGCGCGATGTGACTTACAACGCGCAGCATTTCGACGGAGCTGATCTGCTGACCGTCCGCGTAGCCAAGCGTGTTGGCGATGCCCGCGCTGGTGGTGGCGATCGCAGGAAATCCGAGGCGCTCGAGGATGCAGGCGCTGGCTACGTCCCAGGCATTTGCGAACAGCAGAATTTCCGGACCATTGTGGAGGGCGCGGAGTTTATCGGCTTTTTGTTTTTGCGAAATGGTCATCGCGGGGCCACCTGTCCGCAGAGTGTGCGTTTGTGCGTTAACAATATTAGGATAACGCCACGACGGCGAGGTGGAAAGTTTTATTGAAGGTTTTGACAGGCCAAACTGGAACGCCCTGAGAGCACTGGAGAAACGGCGAGAAAAATACATGCGCGAGAATTAATAAATATAGGGAATCAGGCGATATGTTCGGCCGATGTAAGCCTTATACGGCTCGCCAATAGAAGCGGCTAGCGCAGCCTCCTCGATTGGAATTCGATAAGCATATCCGGCTGCCATAAAGGCGAGAAGCACGAACAGTCCGGCCCAGTTTCCGAGGGCCAGCCCCAGTCCAGCCAGTGTGATCAGGCCGCCAGTGTAAGAAGGGTGCCGGATGTAGCGGTATGGGCCGGTCTCGATGACCGGCTGATCCGTGTGCACTGCGACTTGATAGGTGAAATAACGGCCGAGAACGCTCATCGAATATAACCGTAGCGCCATTCCGGCATACATCACGGCGATGCCGATGAAGAAGAACGTGACGCGGCCCGACCGAATGGATGCTTGCGGAAATGTAAAGGAAAGTGCGAAGTCCGCGGCGATACCAAGCCACAACATGGACATTACAACCAGGTAAGAGTTGCGATCCTTCAGAGTGGAAGAGGTTTTGGCGGGTTTTCTTCTGGAAGCGATCATTTCGGGAATGATCCAGAGAATGTAAGTGGTCCAGAATATTGTGGCGTATACGGGTGGGCCGGAGAATGGCAGAGGGTGCAAGCTGGATCTCCTGGTTGGTTGGAAGTCTATATGAGTGAGGAGAGAAATTGTTGATTGAGACTGAGCGATTGCTGCTGCGGCGTTGGAAAGAAGAAGACCGCGAGCCGTTTTACGTGATGAACTCGAACCCGCGCGTGATGGAATTCATGCCCGAGTGCATGACGCGCGCGGAGAGCGACTTGCTCTTTGAGCGCATCAACGAACATTTCCGGAAGCATGGGTTTGGATTGTTTGCAGCGGAGTTGCGCGAGAAGCGGTCCTTTATTGGATTTATCGGCCTAGCTGTGCCGTCATTTGCGGCGCATTTCACTCCTTGCGTTGAAATTGGATGGAGGTTGTCGGCGGATCAGTGGACGCGCGGCTTAGCGACAGAAGGAGCGCGTGCGGTAGCGAGGTATGCGTTTGGAGAACTGGCACTCGATGAGTTGGTGTCTTTCACCGTTCCGCAAAATATGCGGTCGCGTCGAGTAATAGAGAAAATCGGGATGACCCACAACGCCGCTGACGACTTCGACCATCCGAACTTGCCCGAAGGCCACTCGCTTCGTCGACACGTGTTGTACAGACTGCGAAAACAGGGAGATCGCAACAGCTAATAAAGAATTGCTAGCGGCTGCCTAGGCGGTCGAATTCGGTCATGGCGCGTTCCATTTCTTCGCGGGCGGCGTCTGCAGAAGAGCGGACACCTTGCACGCGGAGGCGGAAGTCGTCCGGATTCGAAGCGCGCATGAGAGCTTCTTCCAGCGTGATGAGGTTGCGTGTGTAGAGATCGAAAAGCGATTGATCGAAAGTCTGCATGCCGTACTGGCTGGTGCCGGCGGCGATGGCGTCGCGAATCATGCGCGTTTTGTCGGGATTGATGATGCAATCTCGAATGTAGCCGGTGCAGATCATCACTTCCACGGCCGGAACGCGGCCGGTGCCATCGGCTTTGCGCACGAGGCGCTGGCTGATGACAGCTTTCAGAGTTCCTGCGAGCTGCAAGCGAATTTGTTTTTGTTCGGGCGGCGGAAATACGGCGATGATGCGCTGAATGGTCTCCGTGGCGTCGAGAGTGTGCAAAGTGGACAGCACCAAGTGGCCGGTTTCAGCGGCTAGCAGCGCGGTGGAAATTGTTTCCAGGTCGCGCATTTCGCCGACCAGCACCACGTCGGGATCCTGACGCAAGGCGGCGCGGAGCGCGGTTGAGAACGAGGAAGTGTCCACTTCCACTTCGCGCTGATTGATGAAACCCTTTTTGTCGCGATGCAAATATTCGATGGGGTCTTCAATGGTGATGATGTGCTCGGCGCGCAGGGAATTGATGCGGTCGATCATGGCCGCAAGAGTGGTGGATTTACCGGAACCGGTGGTGCCGGTGGTCAAAATTAAGCCGCGCTGTTCCTCGCAGATCTGCGACAGGACGCGCGGCAATTCCAATTCCTCGATCGTGCGGATTTTTGTGGGAATGACGCGAAGAACCATGCCGACGTTTCCGCGCTGTTGAAATACGTTCACACGGAAGCGGCCCAGGCCCGCGACACCGTAAGCCATGTCCAACTCGGCGGTTTCTTTGAACTTTTGTTTTTGCCGGTTGGTCATCATGCTGAAGGCCATCGACAGCATTTCTTCAGGCGTGATGCGTGGAACGTCGGTAAGACCGTTGAGCATTCCGTCCACGCGCAGATACGGGTGGTTCCCTACTTTCAGGTGCAAGTCGGACGCCCGGCTTTCGACGGCGCGGCGCAACAAATCATCAATACTGACAGCCATAGCGAAAGTCCTCGGGTGTGAAGTTCAACCAAAACTAACATGCGTGTTAGGGGCTAGCAAGAACAGTACGGCGGAACATTTCTAAACTGCCAACCTGTACGTTCGGTCAGGTATCGTCGAAGTTTTCAGTGGCTACTGAGGAGTGGCTAGCGGGTGAAATGAACGGGCGTTCGCCGAATTTCCCAACAAGAGTGGCAACAGGTGTTAGAGCGGGGGCTGGTCGGCGAGGAAGAGGCGATCGTAAATCACGGCAGCGATAACGCCTCCCAGCAGCGGACCGACCCAGTAAACACCGTGATTGCTCCAATAGCGCGCGGCGAGCGCCGGAGCGAAGGCCCGTGCGGGGTTAATCGCAGCGCCGGTAAAAGGCTCGCCGAAAAGCACACCCACTGAGATGGTCAGGCCGATGGCGAAGCTGGACATCTTGTTGAAAGCGCCGCGAGCGTCAACGAGCGTAGCGAAAATCACGAACACCAGAAAAAACGTCATCAGGCCTTCCAGAACCATGGCGTGCAGGCGTGTGAAATCCGGCGCGAGCAGAGTGACGCCTCTGCCGGCCGATGTCCATATAGCGTCCGGAACAATCGCGACCAGCAGATATGTGGCTGCAATCGCGCCGAGCAATTGCACGATCCAGTAGAACAGAGCTTGCAAAGTGCCAAGCCGCCGGGTGACCCAGTAGCCCGCGGTAACAGCCGGATTTAAGTGCCCGCCGGAAATGTGGCTCACGGCGCCGACCATGATGGCGTACGACAAGCCGTAGGCCAGGGCAATTCCCAGAGTGCCAATCGGAGTTTGCGATGCGGCGCGCAGATATTGGTCGGCGCAAATCGCGCCAATAGCGAAAAAGATGACTGTGAAGGTACCGATGAATTCCGCCAGGAGCTTTTGAGGCAGGCTATACAAGAAACCTCTCCGCGCGAGAGCTAGAATCTTTGAGAGCAATTCCGGCCCTGATCGCGGCTCATTCTAACGGATTGGCCCAGGGCAGTCAAAAATGAGCCTGGGACCTGCCGGAGATTCCTGATTTCAAGGGAAATCGCGGCCGTATCCCTGAGACAAATCAGGGTGGCACGCGTCTAACAGAAACCAAGGGAGACGTCCGCGCCAGAACGCTGGATGCCCTCGAAGCAAGGATGCCAGAACGAATCGAGCGCAATAAAGAAGAGCAAGCCGTGAATACGTGGCGAGTGGCAGGCTACGATTCAATCGAATTGCATCGTGGCGCGTCGATCACCATGGATTACGCGCGTCATTGGCACGACGAATTGTATTTGTGCGCGGTTCTGGATGGCGAAGGCGACTTGGATTGTTGGGGCAACTCCTATGCAACCCGACCGGGGGCTTTGGTGCTGGTTCCTTCCGGCGAGGTTCACGCCAACCGCAAGCGCCAATGCAGTTTTCGCTGCATGTTCGTTGAATTTCCGGGTCTGCTAAAGGCCGTGGAACAATTCACGGAACAGTCAATTCCCGGCATCAATTTTCGGACGGACCTGATCTACAGCTCACAGACCATTTCGAGTTTTTTGCGATTGCATCGCGCGCTCGAAACGCCGGGATCGAGATTGCAACGTGACAGCGCGGTCCTGCATTTTTTTCATCGCTTGGTGGACCGCCACAGTTCCGCGAGCATTCCGCCCGTGCGCGACGGCAACGAGAACTTTGCGGTGCAGCGCACCAAACAATTCCTGGACGAACACTATGCAGAACAAGTCTCGCTGAACGATCTGGCGCGGCTCACAGGGTTGAGCCCCTACTACTTGCATCGGTCATTTTGCAGGAAAGTTGGACTGCCGCCTCATGCTTATCAAGTGCAGGTGCGTGTAAGCCGCGCTCGATCGTTCCTGCGCCGAGGACGGTCTATATCGGACGCCGCCTCTGCGGCTGGATTTGTGGATCAAAGCCATTTCACACGTCACTTCAAAAAATTGACCGGGTTCACGCCCGGCCGATACCTGCGCTTAGAGCAAGAATGTACAAGACGGTCAGCCCCGCAAGCACTAACCTTGTTGAGTTAAGCAATCTTGAACTCAAACTTATCCGTTAAAAACTTTTCGGGAGCGGCCCACAACCGCTTTCCAATGGAGTGGAGCGAGACGCTGGTGAAAATGATCGCCATGGATCCTCAGACCGTCGTTCGGGTCACGGCGAAATTCTGCACGGCACGGTTTAGGTGACCCAGGCTGAATGAATTGGACACCACAGTGAGCGCGCAAGTGCAAGAGCAATACTACCGGCTGACAAATCGAGCGACGCTGGATGATGTGAAGAAAGCGATTGATATGGATGCGCTGAAAAAGCGTTTCGGCTGCTATTTTAAAGATGATGCGCAGAATGACGAGCCGTACTTGGACTTGGACGGCTTGATAAAAGTGACGTACGAAGAGATTCAGCCGGGGTAGATGTTCGCTGGACGAAATCTTCGGGCCCTAACCGTATATGCGGCTTATGAGCTCTTGCAGGAGGAATATTGAAATTTCTAGTAATTAGCATCCTCGCCGCTTTAACAATATCGCCGGCTATCGATGCATCTGAATCCGATTCACTCGAGAAGCTGCTCGCCCGCACGCCGGTGTACGATCTGACGGTTCTGCTAAAGCCGGATTCCCATCAAATGGAATTAACTGGAACGGTGATCTTGCCGCCGAGCGACAAGCCTCGATCCGTAATCGAACTGAACCTCAGTGAACTCATGAAGCAGTTTCATGCTGAAATCATCGAGCCGGCGGAGAGCGCCGGCACGCCAGAAATAGTCAAAGGGGCGAAGCAAGACTCTACGGAGCATTTTGTGCGCTGGCAGCTTCATCCGAAGCGGGCGATTGCAGCCAACAAGCCCGTGAAACTTAGATTTTCCTACAACGGCGGAGAAGGCACTGGATTCGTGTTTTACATTGGTCCGGAGGGTTCTTTTGCGGGTGGTTCCAACGCTGCTTGGTATCCGCAATGGGATGAAAACAGCGGTACCGGAATAGGGCTTCTGAAATTTTCGATTCCGCTAGATTATAAGGTACTCGCAACGGGAAAAAGCCTGGGGACTGCATCAGAAGAAGCGCAAGGGAACTTCGTATTCAAGAACGATGTCCCAAGCCAATTTTCTTTCGCGGCGGGGAAATACACAGTGCTGAGACGCGATGGCGTGGTGCCCATGCGCGCATATTTGCTGCATCCTCGAAAAAATATTGATGACTACTTGGTTGGATCCTCGAAAGTTTTGGCCGTGCTTTCAAAGGAATTCGGTCCTTATCCGTACGGCGAATTTGCGATTGCAGAGGTGCCAACTCAACAAGCATTGAAAGCGGGATTCAGCGGAGCGAGCTTCAACGGTTTCATGCTTTCGAACGAGGAATTCCTGGATCAACCTTTCAATCTGGCGTATTACGGGCACGAGATCGGACATCAATGGTGGGGTAACGCCGTATTGCACGCGGAAGAGCCGCGCGGCGACTACATGCTCGACGAAGCGATGGCTCAATTCGGTTCCTTGCGCGTGGTTGAAGCCGTTGACGGCCCAGCCGCCGCTGAGGAATACCGGCGGACGGGCTATCCAGATTACAGCCCCACGCAATGTGGCTATGGATATTTGCGTTCCGTGAAGGCAGGGCGAGATCACGCGCTCGGGAATTTGCCGGACGATCCAAACTCTCACGAATTAGCCGACAGCAAAGGCTTTCTAGTATGGGATCTGCTTGCCCGCACCGTGGGGCCGGAACGATTTAGCCAGGCGCTGCACGACGTTACACAGAAGTATCGATTTCGCAGCATCCGCTGGGAGGAATTTCTGGCGGCGATACAAAGCGTTTCCAAGGAAGACTTGAGCTGGTTTTTTTCTCAGTGGCTCGAACGCAAGGGAGCGCCTGATTGGCAAATAACATGGAAACAGGAAGGCGGGCAGGTGCGTGGCGAGATCACGCAAGCCGCGCCTTTCTATCGAGCCCAGGTCCAAGTAGAGATTGTCGGACCGGATGGCCAAAACAGCGAGCACACGTTAGATGTGAATGACGCAAAAACCGCGTTCGATTGGCCGGCTAGTTTCCATGTTCAATCAGTTGTGGTTGATCCTCACTACTACGTATTGCACTGGGTTCCGAATGACGTCTTTGCACTCAAGAGGGAAAACTAGATGAAAAAACATGGATTTGTTTTCGGATTTACCTTGGCGGTATTGTTGGCGCCATTGGTGATGGCTACTTCCGGCCAGGATAGAAAGGCTTCTACGCTCCGACTCGATTCATTGAATGGTTTGGAATTGGTGGATGCGAAGGCTGAGGTGGTGAATTATCGGGGACGTCCAGCGGTGCATCTGATTGCGGCGCCGAATCAGCAAAAAGATTATTCCATGCTGGCGATTGTAAGCGGCACCGACTTCAAGGACGGCACAATCGAACTCGAAGTTGCGGGCGCTCCGGGAAAGGACGCAGCTCCCGATGACCGGGGCTTTATCGGTCTGGCGTTTCGTTCCCAGGATCGCGGTAATCGAGCAGAATACTTTTACTTGCGGCCCACGAATGGACGCTCGGATGATCAACTGCGACGCAATCATTCAGTGCAGTATGTTTCGACGCCGGATTTTCCGTGGGAGCGGCTGCGAAAAGAAAATCCGGGGGTCTATGAATCGTATACGGACCTCGAAGCCGGCGCATGGACAAAGATGAAGGTCACGGTGTCCGGGACAAAAGCACAGCTCTACGTGAATGGAGCGGACCAGCCGTGCCTGATTGTGAATGATCTGAAGTTGGGAGAAACGCACGGCCAAATCGCGCTTTGGGCCTTCGGCACCACCGACGCCTACTTTTCGAATCTGACGGTGAAGTGATCATTTTGCTTTCTGACTGCATTACTTGGCCGCATTGAAACAATCGAAGGAAGAGCTACGCGCCATCAAAGCGCCCACGCTCATCATGGCTGGGGACAAAGACCCAACACGTAAGGAGCATTTCGTGGAGATATTCGACCTGCTCCCGGATGGGCAGTTGGCAATCATTCCCGGATGCGGCCACGTGATTTTCAGCTGCAGGCCGGATTCATCGATCAAGATAATGTTCGATTTCCCGCAATGAATTTCGATAGAAAAAAGCCCATTAGCGTCGGCGATAACGGATTCCATGTCGAAACGTAACGGAGTGTAATTCATGTACGAAATTCCGGCACAACTCTTTCTGGCACTTGCGCTTTTGTGTCCCACAACAAATCCGCAGAACCAGGGCTCGTCGATAGTTTCGACGCTGGCGATGAACTCGGTCGATGACTTGGAAGTCCACAGCGCGAAGTTCGACGCGGTGGAAGTGCCGAGCCCGACGGCGGAGATTGCAAGTTATATGGGGAGGACCGCAGTCAAGATCGTGAACAAGGCTGGCGTTACGGCGGCTGGAACGCCGGCGAACGGCGAAACTGTTGCGATCCTGAAAGGGAGCGATTTCAGCGATGGCACGATTGAGGCGGAGGTGGTCGGGTTGCCGTGTCCAGGAGCCGACTCCAGTGTGCGCGGATTTGTCGGGATTGCATTTCGCGTGGGACCGCACGGCTCGCAATACGAAAGCATCTCGCTGAGGCAGACCAATGGACGAGCGGACGATCAACTTCGCCGCAACCATTCCACGCAATACGCCTCTTACCCTGATTTCCCATGGCACCGGTTGCGCGATGAGAATCCCGGCGCATATGAATCCTACGTTGACCTGGACCCACACGGATGGACAAAGATAAAAATCGTCGTCGCGGGTAGTAAGGCTCGTCTCTACGTTAACGGCGCCGAGCAGCCCTGCCTCATCGTGAATGATTTGAAGCTCGGGGAAACGCGTGGCCAAGTCGCGCTTTGGGTCGGCACCGACACGGAAGGATATTTTTCAAATCTGACCGTGAAGTGACCACTGACAGGTCTGTCCGCAATTTTCTAACCGGCTCGACATCCGGCCAGCATATTTCAGGCGTACTTCCGTGAAGATGGCCGCGATGTGCTTAGAGACAATCTGCAAAGTCGTTACAGGAGAAATATGAGGCTGCAACTTGTTGGGAGTTCAGTCGCCCGAAGACACAGGCCCACAATTGTCCGGTCGTGGTTCGTTGTGATCCTAATTTTCGGATGTGCGATCTCCAGTGGAGCGGAGAGCGGCGTTGCGGTCCAGAAAGTTCAGATTGCGGATGGCGTCTATCAGTTTATAACGGCCCCCGACGGGTACGTGCCCAACGGAAATTCCGTGGTCATTGTGAATGAAAATGACGTTCTAGTATTCGACACGTTTACGCGACCATCAACGGCGCGCGCAGAACTCGCGGAGATTCGCAAGATAACGGATAAGCCGGTGCGTTACGTGGTGAATTCACACCACCATCCGGATCACTGGTCCGGCAATGAAGTGTTTGCCGAGGCGTTTCCCAATATCGAGATCATCGCGAGCGAGGACACACGGCAATACATGCTGACCATTGCCAAAGCTTGGCCGCCGGTGTTCGAGAACACCCTGCGCAAGAATCAGGCTGAGATCGATAAAGAGGCGAGTACCGGAAAGGATTCGGACGGAACGGCGCTGACCGCGGAGGAACTCCGCAAGGACGAAGACTATGTACGGCTTGAGCGGGATTTCGTTGAAGAAGCCCGGAAAGTGAATCGCACTTACCCAACGCTAACCTACAGCAACGAGCTGACGCTTCACCACGGTGGGCGCGAATTTCGGTTCATGAGTGTGGTCGGCGATGCGGACGGCACTACTGTTCTGTATCTTCCCAAAGAAAAAATTCTGATTACTGGCGACGTGATTTCCTATCCCATTCCTTACATGAATCCTGCAGCAGACCGGCAGGCCGCGAGCCTGAGGATGCTCGCCCAGCTCGACGCAGATGTAATCATCCCCGGGCACGGGCCGGCATGGCACGACAAAGACTTCCTCAACCTGGAGGCCGAACTACTTGAATCCGTAGCCGCACAAGTAGTTCAGGCCGAGGAAAACGGGATGGTAACGACGGAGGAGATCCAGAAACAGGTCAACGTCGAGCCATTTCGACTGAAGTTCACCCATGATGACAAGGAACTGAATGCGAAGTTTCAAAGATACATAAAAACTTTGGTTGAGAATGAATCGGCCCATGCCCGGGATGGCAGAAAGTTCGAATATTAGACGCAGAACAAATCGGAGCAAACTGCGGTGGAGAGTGTGCTCCGCGGCATAAGAAAGCGAGAGCGCAAATGGGTTTTGCTAAGAGAAAAGGCTTGATTTTATTTGTCTTGGCAATGGCAGGGGCCTTCGCGTGCGCCGCCGGTAGCGCGTTTGGCGATGCGGTGCATACGAAAGAGCGCAGCGTCACGCAAGTGGCTCCAGGTGTGTATGTAATTCGCCACAAGGACACCGTCAGCGGATTTCCCAATGGAAACACGACCGTGATCATTGGCGACAAAGATGTGCTGGTTGTGGACTCTTGCTATCTGGCTTCCGAAGCGCGACAAGATATCGCGCAGATTCGCGAGTGGACCAGCAAACCCGTGCGCTATCTCGTGAACACTCACGTTCACAACGATCACACCATGGGAAACGGAATTTACGCGGAAGCGTTTCCTTCGTTGCTAATCATTGCGCATACCGAGACAAAAATCATGATCGAAGGATACCTGACAGAGTGGTACGCCAGACACGTCAGGGAACTGGCTCAGCACAAACAGGAACTTGCGACTGGAAATGGAGAGGACGGTAAGCCGCTTACCGAAGAGGAAAAAACGAACTTGCGAGACAGCGTAGCGGGAGACGAACAGGCCATGGCGGAGTTTCCGAATTTTGTGCCGCGAGTACCGGATTTGACCTTTGACCGCGAATTCGATCTGGATCTTGGCCACCAAGAAGTGCAGATCAAATACATGGGACACGGAAATACCGCCGGTGACGCCATGGTTTTCTTGCCAAAACAAAAAATCCTGGTCACCGGAGATCTGGTGGTGCATCCGGTGCCTTATCTGTGCAGCGGCTATCCGGCGGAATGGGCCGGGACTTTGCAACGCATGATTGACTTGGACCCGCAAATCGTGATTCCGGGCCACGGAGAAGCACTGCACGATGTAGCTTATATGATTCAAGTGAAAGACCTGCTCACAAGCGTGGTTTCAGCGGTTAGAAAACAATTTTACCTGCAAGGAAATGGCGTGGAGCTGGAGAACGTGCGGAAGGGAATTGGAACCAGCATCGATTTTGAAGCCTTGCGGCGCCAGTTTGATGGCGGCAATCCTGATAACTTCGACCAATCCAGCGTAATTCCCGGATGTCTGGTAAGAAATGCGTATTACGAGGAAGTCCTTCGCTAGTGCGGGTCGCTAGTTCGTAAGACAAATTTCGCAATTCCAAATTAAGCGGAAATTGATCCGCGAGCGCGCTCGCGTGGCCGTCAGAATAAAGCTACGGGCGCACGGGCACTGGAACACCTGCGCCGGCGGTCGCCGGAACATTGGTTGGCGACAGCCAATGATGGCGGTCAGGCTTAACGCCGCCAGTTAGAGCGAAAAATTCGTCCTGGATGCGTTTGGTGATAGGGCCGCGTGAGCCAATTCCAATTTTGATGCGGTCCACCGAGCGGATCGGAGTGATCTCTACGGCAGTGCCGCAGAAGAAAAGTTCTTCGGCAATATAAAGCATTTCGCGCGGGATCACTTGCTCCGCGACGGGAATGTTCAGATCGCGGCAAATTGTAAGCACGGAATGGCGCGTGATGCCGGGCAACGCTGAATTTGAAAGCGGCGGAGTGATCACCGTGCCATCCATCACCAGGAAAATATTTTCGCCGGAGCCTTCGCTGATGTGGCCATGCACGTCGAGCGCGATGCCTTCCACATAGCCGTTCGCGCGAGCTTCCATGCGTATGAGTTGGGAATTCATGTAATTCGCAGCGGCTTTCGCCATTTGCGGCAAAGTATTAGGCGCCGGACGATTCCAGGAACTGATGCAGACATCCACTCCGTTGCGCAGCCCTTCTTCACCCAGGTATTTTCCCCATTCGTAGCAGCTCAGATACACCTCGATGGGGCAGCCCTTGGGGTCAACGCCCGCTTCGCCGTAACCGCGCAGAACGATTGGACGCAAATAACACGCTCCAATTTTATTCACGCGGATGAGATCGAGATTCGCGGCGCAGAGTTCGTCGAGCGTGAAGGGAACTTCCATGCGGTAAATGTAAGCCGAGTTCAGCAGACGCTGCACATGATCGCGCAGACGAAAAATCGCGGGACCTTCGTTTGTGTCGTAGCAGCGAATACCTTCGAAGACGGCCGAGCCGTAGCTGACCACGTGCGAAAGAACGTGCAGTTGGGCGTCGTCCCACTTGATGAATTTTCCGTTATGCCAAATCTTTTCGGTCTTCGGTATAGGCATATCGTCGCTCCGTCGCGCCGAGGGGCTGCGAAACTCTGCGCAGAACGGAGTATAGCATAGGGATTTTCATCTCAATTCCGGCGCTGACCGAAACGAGTGTCTGCATCACATCCAAATTGGCCGCGTTATTACAACGCTCAGAGCTATTGACTATCGCAAATTGTTTCGGTGTGAAACGGAACTTAGAAAATCCAAAACGGCGCGATTGAATTCCTCGGGCTTTTCCATGTTGACGATATGTCCGGAGTTTTGAATTACGATTTCTTTTGCACCAGGCACGCGAGCGCGCAGCAGGCCGCAGAACGTCGATCGTGGTTCATTCGTCGCGCAAAGCTACAAGCGGGTCAACGCGGGTGGCGCGTCGCGCAGGAATGTAACAGGCCAGAAATGCGACCACGGCAAGCGCGGCGGAGATGACGCTAAAAGTAATCGGGTCGGCGGGACTCACATCGAACAGCATCGTGCGCACGAATCGCGTCAGCGCCACAGCTCCAACCAGACCGATGCACAGGCCGATGGCAACAAGCTGCATGCCTTCTCCGACGGCTAGGCGGAAGATGTCCTTCCCCTGCGCACCCAAAGCGATGCGAATGCCGATCTCGTGCGTGCGCTGGCTGAAGGAATACGCCATCACCCCGTAAATGCCAATCGCGGCCAGCAACAGCGCCACCACCGCGAATATACCCAGAAGTTCAAGAGCAAACCGCCGGTCGGCCAAGGACCTTGTGATGATTTGATCCATGGTGCTGATGCTATGCACGGGGATGTCGGGATCCACGTTTTCAACCTCACGCCGTACGGCCTCGCCGAGATTTCCCACATCGGTTTTGCTGCGTATAAAAATCACCGCGTTGTACGGCGCGAACTGCCGCAACGGCTGGTAAACATGGGGCACGGTGGGAGCGTCAAAACCATCCGATTTGATATCCCCGACCACTCCCACAATCGTAAGCCATGGGAACTGTTGAGTCACACCGAGCGGCTTAACCTGTTGTCCAACCGGATTCGCGTTAGGCCAATAGCGCCGCGCCAGGGTTTGGTCGATCACTGCCACCTGCTGCGTCTTATTCGTATCCGAGTCGGCGAAATATCTCCCCGTTATTAAAGGAGTCCCCATCGTGCGAAAATATTCCGTGTCCACTAAAGCAAAGTCCGCTATCGGCGCGCGCTCCGATTCTTCCGGACGGCCTTGAATTACAAAGGGAGAGTTGTTTCTTCCGGAATTCATCGGCAGACTGTCGTTGCCTCCAATTGTCGCCTGTTCTACGCCGGGCAAAGCTGAAACGCGGCGAAGCACTTCCAGCAGAAAATTTGCGCGCTTCTCATCGAGGCTATAGGGATCAGTGGTGGGATCGTTGCGTATTGGAATCCAGATTTGCACAGTAGTCAGATGGCTGGGATTAAATCCCGGACGCACTTCCAGCACGTGCCAGAAACTTCGAAGAAAAAGCCCCGCGCCCGCAAGCAGAATAATCGAGAGCGCCACTTCCGACACCACCAGAATCCGCGAAAGCCGCGTATGCCTTCGGCCGGACCCCGATCCGCGCCCGCCTTCCCGCAGATTCTCAACTTGGCTCGGGTTTGCGGCTTGAAGCGCCGGCGCCAGCCCGAAGAGAACGCCGGTCAATAACGAGATCAGGAAAGCAAAAAATAGCACGCCGACGCTGACTTCAACCTCGTTGAGCCGAGGAATATCCGCGGGAGCCAGGCTGATGATTGCGTTCTTCAAGAAAATAACCGTTACCAATGCCACGATTCCCGAGATGAACGCGAGGAGGGTGCTTTCGGTCAACAACTGGCTGGCTAGGCGCGCGCGACTCGCCCCCATGGCCAGCCGAATGGCAATCTCGCGTCTGCGCCCGGAAGAACGCGTGAGAAGAAGGTTGGCGATGTTCACGCACGCAATCAGCAACACAAATCCTACCGCTCCGAAGAGGATGAACAATTCCGCGCGTTGCGGGCCTACCAGGTCTTCTTTCACCGGAACGAGGCGCACTGTCCATGCCGCAGCGGCGGGGTATTCGGTGGGATACTGCTGGCTGAGCTGCGATACGTAAGCATTGAGGCGCGTCTGCGCCTGAGCAACGGTCAGGCCGGGTTTCAAGCGCCCGATCGCGCCGGGAATTATTCTTATCGACCTCACAGCTGGAACGGGAAACGGGGCAGCATTGAAGCCGGTGGCGGCCCATACTTCCACATCAGTCTCCAGCGTTCGGCCCGGATGACGAAAGCCCGGCTGCATCACCCCCACAATCGTGTATAGGTCATTATCCAGACGCATTTTCCGTCCGACTATCTTCGGGTCCGAACCGTAATAGCCGCGCCAAAAGCCGTCGCTGATAACGACGGGCTCCATGAATCCCGGGACAGCGTCTTGCGCTGTGTAAACGCGGCCAATCTGCGGTTTGGCTCCCAGCAGGCTGAAATAATCCGGGCTGGTTACAAGAGTTTCGGCGCGAACGGCCCGGTCTCCACCGCCGACCGCAGCATTACTTGGATCGACTGCCGAGATATCCTGAAACACGCCCGAGCGATCCTGCAGATCCCAAAGCTCCGGGGCGGAGATCCCGACGTCCGGCACGTTTGCGCCGCGCAGGTCGTCGAAAACGCGAACGAGTTGCTCCGGATGCGAAAAGGGCAGCGGCCGCAACAAAACGGCGTACACCACGCTGAAAGTGGCGACGTTAGCGCCGATTCCCAGAGCGAGCGTTAGCACCGCGACAAGCGCGAACCCGGGGCTCTTGGCCAACGTTCGTAACGCGTATCGAATATCCTGCAAAAAGAAATCCACGTGTTCTCCTTCGCGCAAGTTACGAACGATCTTTAAGTGCCGAGCCGCCTGTCATATTTACGAGGGGTTATTCATCGCGCAAAGCTACGAGCGGGTCAACGCGTGTGGCGCGTCGCGCCGGAATGTAGCAAGCGAGAAACGCCACCGCAGCGAGCGTGGCGGAGATAGCGAGGAAGGTAATGGGATCCGCCGGGCTCACGTCGAACAGCATGGTGCGGACGGATCTGGTGAGAGCCGCAGCTCCAACCAAACCGATGGCCAAGCCGATGCCGACGAGTTGCATTCCTTCTCCCACGGCCATGCGAAATATGTCCACACGTTGCGCGCCCAGGGCGATGCGGATGCCGATCTCGTGCGTGCGTTGGCTAAACGAATACGCCATCACGCCGTAGATTCCGATGGCGGCCAACAGAAGGGCCACTCCTGCGAAGACGCCGAGAAGTTGCAGAGCGAAGCGCCGCTCGGCCATGGAGCGTGTGATGATTTCGTCCATCGTCCGCACGCTGAAGACGGGAATATTGGGATCAATCGACTGCACTTCGTGGCGAATTGATTCTCCAAGCGCTTCCGGATTTCCCGCGCTACGCAGAAACACGACTGACGAATAACCTGGGCTTTGCCGTACCGGGAGATAAATATGAGGAGCGGTGGGCGCATCGAAGCCGTCCGACTTAATGTCGCCGACAACGCCGACGATCGTGAAACTAGCGTTCTGCCCAGGTACTCGTCCGCCAAAACTGATCTGTTTGCCGAGCGGATCTTCATTCGGCCAGTATCGCCGCTGGAGAGTTTGATCGATCAACACGACCTGCTGAGACTTGTCCGTATCGGATTCGGCAAAGTTTCTGCCGGCGAGCAACGGAACTTGCAGCACACGGAAATAATCCGGCGTAGCCGAGGCAAACTCGGCAACGGGTGCGCGCTCGGAATCTGTAGGACGGCCAACGATTACAAATGGAAAGCTGTTTCGGCCCGCGGACAGGGGCAAGCCGTTGGTTCCGCTGATGGCCGCTCCCTCTACGCCCGGAAGCACGGATACGCGGCGAAGTATTTCCATCAGAAAAGCTGCCCGTTTATCAACTGGGCGATACGGGTCGGTGGTTGGATCATTTGGAACCGGAATCCAGATCTGCGCGGTGATCACGTGGTTGGGGTTGAAGCCTGGATGAACCTCCAGCACATGCCAGAAGCTGCGAAGAAGAAGTCCCGCGCCAGCGAGTAATATCAGGGAGAGCGCCACCTCAGAAATGACCAGTACACGAGACAGCCGCGCGTGCCGCCGGCCGGCACCAGAACCTCGGCCGCCTTCGCGAAGGCTATCCACTTGATTCGGATTCGCCGCTTGCAGCGCAGGCGCTAAGCCGAAAAGCAGGCCGGTTACGATTGAGACGACGAACGCGAAAGCTAAAACGCCGGCACTTACCTGCACTTCGCTTAGACGCGGAAGATTCGCCGGAGCTAATGTGAGAATGGAGTTCTTAAATAAAACAACGGTGCACAGAGCTACGAGCCCGGAGATTACCGAGAGCAAAACGCTTTCGGTGAGCAACTGAGTCATCAAGCGCCAACGACTTGCGCCTAGAGCGAGCCGAATTGCAATTTCTCGGCGTCGCGCGGACGATCGGGCCAACAACAAGTTAGCCAGGTTTACGCAGGCAATCAGCAGAACAAATCCCACGGCGCCGAAGAGAACAAAAAGCTCAGTGCGTTCCGGTCCGACTAGGTCCTCTTTCACCGGAACGACTCGCATGGCCCAGCCCGCGACCGCCGGGTAGTCATTCGGATATTGCCGGCTCAAGTTCGCGACGAACGTATCTAGCTGAGCCTGGGCTTGGGCTACCGTAAGTCCCGGTTTCAACCGGCCTATAGCGCTCGGGATAAATCTGGCGGCTCGCACGGCTGGCACAGGAAAGGGCGCAGCGTTGTAACCGGACGCGCACCAGACTTCCACGTCGGTTTGGAGCGTGCGTCCCGGATGACGGAAGCCCGGAGGCATCACCCCGATAATCGTGTACAGATCGTTGTCCAGATGCATCGTCCTGCCAATAATGTGCGGGTCCGAACCATAGTTACGGCGCCAAAACCCGTCGCTGATTACGACAGCTTCAACAAAGCCCGGCACCGCATCTTGCGGGCCGAAAACCCGGCCGAGCTGAGGCTGAATGCCGAGCATCGTGAAGTAATCCGGACTAATGGCGAGCGTTTCCGCGCGAACGGGACGGTCGCCGCCCGCGATATCGGAGTCGATTGGCCACACTGCGGAAAGGTCCTGAAACACGCCGGATCGGTCCTGAAGATCCCATAGTTCAGGCGCCGACATGCCCACATTTTTCACGTTTGAACTACGAAGGTCGTCGAACACGCGCACCAGCTGTTCGGGATGCGGGAAGGGCAAGGGTCGCAGCAGAACGGCGTACACCACGCTGAAAGTGGCGACATTCGCGCCGATACCGAGGGCGAGGGTGAGCACTGCGACAATCGTAAAGCCGGGACTCTTCGCCAACATTCGGAATGCGTATCGAATATCCTGGAAAATAGAGTCCATGTTTTCTCCTTTGCCCGCCGGCCGACAGAAGGCTCTTGAATGCCAAGCAGATGTCTACGACATCCGCGAGAATATCATTCCTCGCGCAACGCAACGAGGGGATCGATTCTTGTTGCTCGGCGCGCCGGAACGTAACAGGCGAAAAACGCCACGGCAGCAAGCACGGCCGAAATCGCGATGAACGTAATCGGGTCAGCAGGACTCACATCGAAGAGCATGGCACGGACGAATCGCGCCAAGGCCGTAGCACCGATCAGACCAATGGCCACGCCGATGGCTACAAGTTGCATCCCTTCTCCCACCGCCAAACGTAAAATAGCCGTAGGTTGCGCGCCGAGAGCCATACGTATTCCGATTTCGTGCGTGCGCTGGCTGAAGGAATAGGCCATCACACCGTAAATTCCGACAGCGGCTAGGAGAAGGGCTATGCCGGCGAAGATGCCAAGAAGCTGAAGAGCGAAACGGCGCTCGGCCATGGAGCGTGCGATGATTTCGTCCATCGTTCGTATGCTGAACACAGGGATGTTGGGATCAATGGATTGAACTTCGTGCCGAATCGATTCGCCGAGCGCTTCCGCATTGCCGGAGCTGCGGAGATAAACAACCGATGAGTGATCGGGATGTTGGCGGACGGGAACGTAGATGTGCGGGGCCGTGGGAGCGTCGAAGCCGTCCGACTTGATATCACCCACCACACCGACAATCGTCAGCCAGCGTGCCTGTGGATATTCTCCAAATTTGACGCTGTTTCCGATCGGATCTTCCCCTGGCCAATAGCGCTGCCGAAGCGTTTGGTCGATCAAAACAACTTGTTGAGAGGCATCCGTATCAGATTCGGAGAAACCTCTTCCCGCGAGCAGAGGGACTTGCAGTACGCGGAAATATTCAGGACTGGCGGAGATATATTCCGCAACCGGCACGCGTTCCGAATCGACAGGGCGCCCTTCAATCATGAACGCAAATTCGTCGTGGGTCTGGGTTAGGGGCAGGCTATTTGATCCGCCGATAGCGGCTACTTCTACTCCCGGAAGTGCGGAGACGCGGCGAAGAATTTCCATGAGAAATGCGGCCCGTTTGTCGACCGCGTGATAAGAATCAGTAGTTGGATCATTTGGTTCGGGAATCTGGATCTGCGCGGTCACCACATGGCTGGGGTTGAAACCCGGACGGACTTCCAATACATGCCAGAAGCTGCGGAGAAGAAGTCCCGCGCCTGCCAGTAATATCAGGGACAGCGCCACTTCAGAGATAACCAGGACACGCGACACGCGTGTGTGCCTTCTGCCGGCACCGGAGCCTCGACCGCCTTCGCGCAGGCTTTCCACTTGACTTGGTCTTACAGCTTGCAGCGCGGGGGCCAAACCAAAGAGCAGCCCTGTAACGATTGAAACTACGAAAGCAAAAAGTAGAACGCCGGAACTGACATTTACTTCGCTCACCCGGGGAAGAGTTGCCGGAGCCAGTGTAAGGATGGAGTTCTTAAACAAAACCACGGTGAAAAGCGCAACCACTCCGGAGATTATCGACAGTAGAACGCTTTCGGTGAGCAATTGCGTTATTAAACGCGCGCGGCCGGCGCCCAGCGCCAGTCTAATTGCAATTTCGCGGCGGCGTCCAGAAGACTTGGCCAACAATAGATTGGCCAGGTTCACACACGCAATCAGCAGAACGAACCCCACGGCGCCGAAGAGAACGAAAAGCTCGGTGCGTTCCGGTCCAACGAGGTCGTCTTTCAGCGGAACTAATCGCGTGGCCCAACCGGCGGCTGGCGGATAGTCGTTTGGATATTGCTGGCTCAGGTGAGCAATAAACGTATCAAGCTGAGCCTGGGCTTGGGCTACCGTAAGTCCCGGCTTCAACCGGCCTATAGCACCGGGGATAAATCTTATGCTGCGGACCGGTGGAACAGGGAACGGAGGAGCGTTGTAACCGCCCGCGCACCATACTTCCACATCCGTTTGGAGCGTGCGTCCCGGATGGCGAAATCCAGGAGGCATCACTCCGATGATGTTGTACAGATCGTTGTCCAGACGCATCGTTCTGCCGATAATCTTGGAATCCGAGCCATAGTTGCGGCGCCAAAAACCATTGCTGATCACGACGGATTCAATAAATCCCGGCACGGCGTCCTGTGGACCGAAGACGCGGCCCATCTGTGGCGGCACTCCCAGCATGGTGAAGTAATCCGGACTGATGGTCAGCGTTTCCGCGCGTACCGGACGGTCACCGCCCGCAATATCGGAGTCGACCGGCCAGACCACCGAAATACCCTGAAATACGCCGGATCGATCCTGCAAATCCCAGAGTTCAGGGGCCGACATGCCCACATTTTTCACGTTAGAACTGCGCAGGTCATCGAAGACGCGAACGAGTTGTTCAGGATGCGGAAAGGGCAAGGGCCGCAGCAGCACAGCGTAAACGACGCTGAAGGTAGCCACATTGGCGCCAATGCCGAGGGCAAGCGTAAGCACCGCGACAATCGTAAAGCCGGGACTCTTGAGCAGCATTCGCACCGCATAACGCAGGTCTTGGCCGAATGACGTCATAGTCCCTCCAAATGCCGACTAATCCGCAGACACCATCGCTTTCTGACGTATATGGACGAGCAGCGAGTCACCGTTGTTAGCAGCAGGACTGATAATTGCCGACGCCGGTAGGAGGCTAGGAGTGGTCGTCCTGGGCCCTTTCGACTTGGGTCTGAGCTGTAAAACCGGAAATGCGGCCCCAAGCGCTGGTCTTCCAATTGTCCGCGCTTTCTTTGGCCAAGATCCAGGGTGGGAGATCCATATACAAAAATTCGGAGAGGGCCTGAATGTATGGTTCGTACATGCCTCGAAGCTTGTTTAGTTTGTCGTTTGATTCCGGCGTGTCATGAAGTTTCAGGCCGGTCTCCGCGAGGCTGGCGCGGAGGCGAAGAAGCTCGGAAGTGGGCAAGCGATTTTCGGTGTGGTGTAGAGGCGCCGCCTGAAATACCTGCGCTAAATCCACGACCGCATGGCGGCACATGGCGAAAGTAAGCCGGGCTTGGCGCACGCAGGTACCGTCGGCGCAGGCAATGATCAGCGCGGAAGTATCCAGAAGGGCGGTGAGGGCCGAAAGCCACGACTCGTTATTGTGCTGCGAACGAAAATAAGTAAGCACCGGATAGGACACGTGGCTCTCGAGCAGTTCCGCGGACCAGCGCTCCCACTCGAAGAGCAGAGTCTGCAGAGCTTCAAGTCCGTGATTACCCGCATGACGCCTGAGAAGTTCGGCGGCCGTAGGCGGAGAGCCTGCGCGCGCATCGAGCAATACGATGTTCACTTCTCTGCGAGAGAATGCCTGATAGATGACCGGCAAATAGCTCAGCACCAATGCCAGAAAACCAAAGCCTAGGCCGCTTTCGCAGACTGCCAGCACGCGCTCGAAGGCGGTGTGCGGAGTAACGTCGCCGAGGCCTAACGTAAAAAAGGTTGTGCCGCTTAGATAGAAGCACGTCTCCAAAGTCGGATGCGTTTGGTCTAAGCGAGCGTCGCTGAAATACAAAACCCCGAAACCTAGGATCAACATCGTCGCCCAGAGCGCGAATAAACCCAGCAGGGAAAGAGGACCGAAATAACTCAGAAATCCTTCGCGGCCCTTGGGTGACTTGACGCCATGTGCAAGCTTGCGCCAGGGAATCCACAGGACGCGATAGTACAGCCTGGTCAGGCGGAATCGGCGCGTCACTCTGCGCGGAAGAACGATCGTTTCGAACGCTTCTAGCAGAATACCTGCGATGATCAGGAAGCCGATGACAGCCCGTAGAATCATGCCGCTTTTTCCAGAACGGCCTTCAATGTGATTTCGGCTTTGAGCAGCCGCGAGACAGGACAGTTCGCTTTCGCGCTGCCGGCCGCCGATTCGAACGCCGCCTCAGAAATGCCGGGAACGCGGGCCGCTACATCCAGATGAATTTTGGATATGGTCCAGCCTGCCTCGAGTTTTTCCAGTGTCACGTTCGCGGTCGCGCGAATCGTCTGCGGGGTGAAATTCATGGTGCCCAGTTGCGCAGACAACGCCATGGCGAAGCAGGCCGCGTGAGCCGCGCCGATCAATTCCTCCGGGTTCGTTCCTTTCGCGTTCTCGAAGCGCGTTAGGAAGGAATAGGGCGCATCGGACAGCACGCCGCTTGGCGTCGAGATAGATCCTTTGCCGTCCTTTAATCCTCCGTTCCAAACCGCTGAAGCGCTGCGTTCCATAAATTCCTCCGGTAATGTCTGAAATTTTGTTTGTTGGTTATTGGATGCCGGACTTGATTGATCGATGCGTCTAGAAGCTATTTCGACGGCCGCTCGCGTCTAGATCGTGAAACTCAGTGAGATTTCGACGGGGCAGCCATACTTGCACTGTTCAACATTTGAAAATTCTGGCGAATAAGAACCAGCCGATCGCCTTTCACGTTTTCGTACGCCCCAAATGCAATGAAAGGAATCATGGCTGCAACAACCCACAATTTCGCACTTCCGGGAAGTTTTGCTTCCGGCTCCCAGCGAAACAGCCGCCGCGAGATTTCGAAAGCCACCAGAAGTCCAATCCCCAGAGCGATCACGTCCGTGATGATTTCAGCGTGCGTCGCAAGATTGGTGGCCGCGTTTTCAAGACCGGTGGCCAGATAAGTGGCCGGCATGAACAGCGAAGCGCCTTGAATCCAATGCGGAAATCTTGCCAGCGGAACGGTCGCGCCTGAAAGAAACAGAAAAGCAGTCCAGATCACCTGGTTGATGACCTGGGTTTCCTGCATGGTGTTGGTCACGCTGGCAACGATTAGGCCGAAGGAAGAAAAGGTTGCGGATCCGATCGTGACCAACAGAAAAATCGCCCACAAATTTCCCCAGCCCTGCATATGCAGCATGAATTTGGTCACGATAATTTCAATGGCCACGGACGGAAGCACGAGGATGTAGTTCGATAGAATGCTGGAGGCCAGCATCGGTCCTGCTCCCAGCGGGGCCAGACGAAACCGGCGAAGAATTCCAGCTTCGCGAAACATGACCAGCTGCACGCTAAGTCCCCAGAAACTGCCCATGACTGTCATCGTGAGTATTGCGCCGAGAATATAGGCCGTCCATGCCGTATCGCCCTTGCTGAAAATCGTGACGAAGAAGAAAAGAAAACCAAGCGGCATAACCAAACTGAAAAAAAGAAACGTTCGGTTTCGCATGGCCAGACGCACGCGAATTTTTGTAAGGATCCAGGTATTGCGGATTACATTCGATGCCATGTTCGTCCTTTTACTGCAAACTTATTTTGCTCAATCGCAAATTTCAATCACGCAGCCTGCGGCCGGTCAGTTCGATGAAAACATCTTCCAGCGACGGCGAAAACATTTCCAAGCTTTGCAGTTCGTTGCTGTCGGATTCGAGATGTTTCACCAGCGCGACAATGGTGAGCGGCGCGCGCGTGGAATGCAGCACGTACGTGCCGTCGAATTCGCGGGCGTTGGCCACCGCGTCGAGTTGACCCAGCACTCCGTTCTCCACCGGCTTGGCCAGCCGGACTTCGATGCGTGTGGTGCCGGCGGAAGCATGCTTCAGCTCGCGCGGCGTTCCAATCTTAATCACGCGGCCGTAATCAATGATGGCCACGCGGTCGCACAGGCGTTCGGCTTCCTCTATATAGTGCGTGGTGAGCAAAACGGTCTTCTTGCCGCGCTTCAGCTCTTCGATGATGTCGTAAATCTCGCGGCGAACCTGCGGATCCAAACCCGCCGTCGGTTCGTCCAGAAAGACCACTTGCGGATTGTTCACCAGCGCCATGGCGATGGCGAGCCGCTGTTTCTGTCCGCCGGAAAGCTGGCTGTAGAAAGCGTCACGCTTCTCTTCCAACTGAAAGCGTTTCAGCAGATCGTTTGTATTGCCGTGAACGCGGTAGAAATTGGCGAATAGATCGATGGCCTCTTTCACGCGGATTTTGTCGGGCAGGGAAGTGGATTGCAGCACCGCGCCAATCATTTCTTTGAACTGGCTCCCGCTCTTTTCGGGATTCAGCCCGCACACGCGCGCGAGCCCGCGGTCCGGCGTGCGCATGCCTTCCAGGATCTCAACCGTGGTGGTTTTCCCCGCGCCGTTCGGACCCAGCAGCCCGAAAACTTCGCCTTCTTCCACGGAAAAACTTACGCCACGCAGAGCCGTCACCGTGCCGTAGTTCTTATAAAGGCCTTCAACTTGTATAACAGGTCCGGTCACTAAATATTTCCCCTCTATTTGAACTTTCCTCTATATCACAACCGCTCAAAAATTGAGCGCGTTCATCGGGTCTTGCGACGCTTGCGTTTGGCCACTGCGCTTCTTTTAGCCTTGCGGAACGACCAACCATAAATTTTCATGTCAATCACGCGGCCAACCTCAACGCCTTCGGTCTCCAGCAGACGCCGCTGTTTCGCGGCATAAGGCTCTGGAACGCGAATGTGTCCCCCCGCTCCCAGCACGCGATGCCACGGGATACCTCGCCCATTGGGAGTCGCCGCCATGGCGTATCCCACGGCACGTGCGCCGCCCGGCGTGTGCAGCGCTTTGGCCACTTCGCCATAGGTTGTTACGCGCCCGCGCGGAATTTTTTTCACCAAGCGATAAACTGGTTCCCAGGACATTTGCTTCTTGCCCCGCAGACTACGCGCCGCCGGTTTTCTGCATCTAAATAGTAAGGCAGGAGTGCTGGAAACTGCCCTAAACGCCAGCCTGCCCCAGCGCCTTGATACGGTATCCACCCCGCAAAAAGCGACACTTCGCGACTAATAACTGATTAGCAGCATTTTCCGCGTCCACCGCATCGTACCATTGACGGCGTAGTGGACGCTTCATACACTACGAATGCTTCATCTAAAAAGGAGGTGTTGTGGCTTTCGTAAGACGCAAAGGCAACACCTACTTCTTAGTGCACAACGTTCGCCGTCAGGGCAAGGTGCAGCAGTTACATCTGGCGCGGCTGGGGGAGCGGCCGCGGATCACGGACGATGTGGTGCGAAAGGTTTCGCGCAACCACCCGTTCCTGGATCTTGACTGGTCAAGCCTGCGCGAGCAGGTGAACAGCCGTATCGAGCTGTTTGATATCCGCTCGCCATACGTGCAGAACTTGATGCATTCACTACGAAACCTTCACATGGACCTGGCCGATCTTTCTCCGCCGATGTTGCTGCTGGCGGATCGAGCCAATTCAAGCCGGGAACTGGTCACGCAATTGCGATTGCTGCGTTCGACGCTCGATATCAAACTCGATCAATTCGAACGCACTGATTTCCGCAATCCCGATGGCGGCAGAGAGTTCCGGTAGGGGGAGTAACACCGTGGGAGCGCATGCGCTACAACTCGACCCGACTCAACGCAGTCTGGAGTCGCGTGATTTTGAATCAGGACTGCGGCGTAAAATTGTCGGCCAGGACGAAGCGGTACAAGCTGTGGTGGACTTGTATCAGGTGTTTCGCGCCGGCTTGAATTCACCGGGACGTCCGGTAGGGAATCTATTGTTTTTGGGGCCGACCGGCGCGGGAAAAACGCGCGTAGTCGAAGCCACCGCTGAAGTGCTCTTTGGCGACCCACGCGCCGTGATTAAAGTGGACTGCGCCGAGTTCCAACACTCCCATGAAATTGCCAAGCTGATTGGCTCGCCTCCGGGATATTTGGGGCACCGCGAAACGCATCCTCTAATCACTCAGGAGGCCCTCGCCCAATATCACACCGATAAATTGAAAATCAGCTTCCTGCTGTTCGACGAAATCGAGAAAGCCAGCGATGCGCTGTGGCAGTTGTTGCTCGGTATTTTGGACAAAGCCACCTTGACCCTCGGAGACAATCGCCGCGTGGATTTATCGCAAACCATGATCTTCATGACTTCAAATCTCGGCGGCGGCGAAATCACCGAACTGATGACCGGCGGCATGGGCTTCGCTCCCAAAGTGAAGGCCGACACGCAAGTTCGCCTGGATGAAAAAGTTGAAAAGACCGCGGCGGACGCGGCCAAGCGAAAATTCGCTCCGGAATTCATGAACCGCATTGACAAAGTGATCGTGTTCCATCCGCTGCGTTCCCAGCAGCTCGAACAGATTCTCGAAATCGAGCTGGGCATGGTGCAGCAGCGCGTGCTCGAGACCGCCAAGGGACGCTTCTTGTTCCGCGTGACCATGCCGGCGCGCGATTTCCTGCTCCGCGAAGGCACGGACATGAAGTACGGCGCGCGCCACTTGAAGCGCGCGATCGAACGGCACGTTGTTTATCCTTTGGCAAGCCTGCTGGCGACCGAACAAGTCTCGCTTGGCGACGTCATCTCCATCGATTGGGATGGCCGCGAACAGGGACTGACTTTCTTGAAGGAAGCTGAAGGCGCGCTTGTTCCAGTGACCACTCCGTCCAAAGAGAAAATCACTACAGCCGCCGCCGCAAGTTCTGACGGCCGCCCAGTGGTTTTCCCCGCAGCCACTGCTGCGATGGACGTGACCATCGAAAACAGGACTTCGCCGGCAGCAGGACGCAGCATTCCGGTCGAAAAAGCAAAAAACGAAAAGAAGTAAGATCGCTGCGGCGCTCTCGCTTCCGTGAGAGCGCTTCCACGCGTTCGCGCGCGCTTAAGGGGCTGCCCATCCACACACTGCCATATTCATAATGCGCGATTCGGCGGCAATCAATCTCTTCGATTAGACAAAATCAACGGAAGAATCCACGGCGGGGAACAAGCCTCGCAGCCGAATCTGCGACTACTCCTCGCACTCCGTCATAGGCTCGTCGAAGCTGCCGCCATAGACATTGGGAACCTTCGCCCCCATCGGGCGCAGGTACGCCGTGAGTTGGCCTCGATGGTGTATGGAGTGGTTGAGCATAAATTGCAGATACATCACAGCGGGCAAATTATAGATGCCGAAGAAGGGAAGCGGAGTGGCCCAAAATTCAGCGGGAAGCTTCTCGATTTTGTCGAGTTTCGCCGGCAAGCTTTCTTCGTAGATGGCAGCGATATCCGCGGCGTTGCTGAAGTCCGCGGGCATGGTGTCGTCTTCCATTTCAAATTTTCCGGCGAGAAATCCATCGAGGAACCAAATATCCGCGGAAGCTAGATGCCAGACAAGCTCCAGCGCGCTGCGCGAATTCGGAGCAGGGCGGTAATCACCTTTGTCAGCCGGAACAGCCTGAAGCACGCGCAAAGTGGTCGGGTATTCCTTTCTGAGCGCGGCCACAAACACGGGCAGAAGGAATGCAGCTTGTTCCGGAGTCATCGCGAACCTCCTTCGTCAGGTTTCCAGCGAAGAATCGGCTTGCGCGCCGCGGCCACTTCGTCCAGACGACCGATGCGCGTGGAATGCGGCGCGGTCTTCACCAACTCAGGATTCGTTTCCGCTTCCGCCGCAATCGAGCGCATCGCTTCGATAAAGAAATCGCACTCCTCTCTTGATTCCGACTCCGTCGGCTCGATCATCATGGCGCCCGGAACGATTAGCGGAAACGCCGTGGTGTAAGGATGAAAGCCGTAGTCGATCAGGCGTTTGGCGATGTCCATCGTGTTTACGCCATGCTTTTTTTGCCGCGCATCGCTGAAAACTACTTCGTGCATCGACGGAAGATTGTAAGGCAGATCGAACACGCCCTCCAGATTCTTCCGAATATAATTTGAGTTCAGCACAGCGTCTTCCGTTGCCTGCCGTATACCCGGACCGTAGGCAAGAATGTAAGCCAGCGCGCGCAGCAGCACGCCGAAATTTCCGCAATAAGCGCGCACGCGTCCGATGGATTGCGGACGGTTGTGATCCAGCGCGAATTTGCCGTCTTCTTTTTGCACTACCATCGGGACGGGCAGGAACGGTTCCAGAAATTTCTTTACCAGTACGGGACCGGCGCCCGGCCCGCCGCCGCCGTGCGGAGTAGAAAATGTTTTGTGCAGATTCAGATGCATCACGTCCACGCCAAAATCGCCAGGGCGCGTAACACCCGCCAGCGCGTTCATGTTCGCGCCGTCCATGTAAAGAAGCGCGCCGCGTTCGTGCAGAATTCCCGCAATTTCCGCGATGCGTTCTTCGAACACGCCCAGCGTGCTCGGATTCGTCAGCATCAGCGCGGCAACATCGTCGGTGCAAAACTCGCGGAGATGATCGGTATCGATCTGGCCGCGCGCGTTCGATTTGATGTTTTTTACTTCGTAGCCGGAAATCACTACGGAAGCCGGATTCGTGCCGTGCGCGGAATCCGGAATCAGAACAGTTTTGCGTGCGTTTCCCCGGCTCTGCAAGTACGCGCGAATCATCAGCAGCCCTGTGAGTTCGCCCTGCGCGCCGGCCACGGGTTGAAGCGTGGCAGCGTCCATGCCGGTAATCGAAAGCAAGCACTTCTGCAGATCGTAAAGAATGCGCAAGCACCCTTGCGAGACTTCCGCCGGCTGCTCGGGATGCTCGGTGGCAAGCCCGTCGAGCCGCGCGACAAACTCGTTCACGCGCGGGTTGTACTTCATGGTGCAGGAACCCAGCGGATACATGCCCAGATCGATCGCGTAATTCCATGTCGAAAGCCGCGTGAAATGGCGAATCACTTCGATCTCGCTCACTTCAGGAAAGCCTTCGATCGCGTCGCGCGTGAATTCTTTGCCCAGCACTTTGGAAGCATCCGCCGCGGGGACATCCAGCGGTGGCAGCTCGAACCCGCGTTTTCCCGGCGCGGACTTCTCGAAGATCAGCCCTTCATTCTGGCTCACATGCTCGCGCGCCTTCAAAATCTTGCCGACGGGCGATTCGATTTCGGTGGACTTATAGCTCAACGCAAACAGCTCCTTAGACCGGTCGTTCGAGTATTTTCCGTATAGCCGCGGCCAAACGTTCAATTTCAGCGCGCGGAGTGGTTTCCGTCACGCAAACCAGTGCGCGTTTCGTGAGCTCCGGATAGTGCGTGCCCAGCGCGAACGGCCCGATAATCTTCTCGCGCAAAAGATCCTGGTTTACCATCTTCACCGAGCGCGGAAACTCCAGCACGAACTCGTTGAACGACGGCCCCGAGAAAACGCGCCGCACGCCGGGAATTTTCTCCAGTTCCGCCTGAGCGAAACGCGCCTTGGCCAGATTCTGCAACGCCTGTTCGCGCAGTCCTTCTTTGCCCAACAAGCTGAGATGAATCGTCGCAACCAGCGCAAAAAGCGCTTCGTTGGTGCAAATGTTGGAAGTAGCCTTCTCACGGCGAATATGCTGCTCGCGCGTCGCCAGCGTCAGAACGAATCCGCGTCGGCCTTCTGCATCGGTCGTCTGGCCTGCAAGGCGTCCCGGCATTTGGCGCACGAATTTGTCTCGCGTGGCAATGACTCCAACGTAAGGGCCGCCGTAGCTCGGCGAGATGCCGAACGATTGCCCTTCCATCGCCACGATATCCGCTTCAGCCGGCGGCCGGACAATTCCCAGCGAAACAGCCTCAGCAATTCCCGTGACCAGCAACGCGCCAGATGCGTGCGCAACTTCCGCCAGCGCCGGCAATTCTTCAATCACGCCGAAAAAGTTTGGCGACTGAACCACGATCGCAGCCGCTTGCTCCAAACTTTCCTTCTTCAAGGCCGCGCGATCCAGTTGCCCGGATTCGGTGTAGCCGATCTCTTCTATCTGAATGCCCAGGTTTTTCGCGTAGGTTTGCAGCACGTGGCGATATTCCGGATGAACGCTCCGCGCCACCAAAACGCGATGGCGCCCGGTAATACGTTCCGCCATCAGCACAGCTTCGGTGAGCGCCGTCGATCCGTCGTACATCGAAGCGTTAGCCACTTCCTGCCCGGTTAACTGGCACATCAGCGTCTGAAATTCGAAAATCGCCGTGAGTGTCCCTTGCGCGAACTCCGCCTGGTACGGAGTGTAGGAAGTGAGGAATTCACCGCGTTGAACGAGCGCGTCAGTAACCACCGATCGCACATGTGAATAGACGCCCGCGCCCAGAAACGAAGTATAGCCTTTGGAATTTTCCGCGGCGCGCGCTTGAAAATATTGAATGATTTCCGGCTCTGAAAGCGCCGCCGGCAAAGCAAGAGGCCCGCGCAGCCGGAATTTTTCGGGAATCGATTCGAAAAGTTCGTTTACAGATTGCACGCCGATGGCTTCAAGCATTTCGCGGCGTTCGGAAGGACTCTTGGGCAAATAGCGCATCAGGCGGAATGTTCCTTGGCTTGGCCCGCGATGTAAGCTTCGTACGCAACGGCATCCATCAGCGTCGAAGCTTCCTTAGGATCGGCGAGCCGAACCTTAATAAGCCACGCCGCGCCATGCGGGTCTTTGTTGATCAGCTCTGGAGCATCCGCGAGCGCGGAGTTCGTTTCAATCACTTCGCCCGCAACCGGACTGAAAATTTCGCTCACAGCTTTCACGGATTCAATGGTTCCAAAAGACTGCCGCGCTTTGAGCTGCGCCCCCACTTTGGGCATTTCGACGAACACCACATCGCCCAGCTCGTGCTGCGCGTAATCGGTGATGCCGATGGTTCCGTTCGCGCCATCCACCTTGATCCATTCATGTTCTTTCGTGTAGCGATAGTCCTTTGGGTACATGAGCGCTCCGTGAATGCGTCTTAATTGGATGCTTCCAGGCTATTGCGGTCGCTTATAAAACGGAAGCGCGACGATCCGGGCCGCTTCCCCCTGGCCACGAATCCCGATGAGAATGTCCGTCCCAACCGCGTCGGATTCCGGAGGCACGTAAGCCATGCCGATATTTTTCTTCAGGAATGGCGCAGGCCCGCCGCTGGTGACTCGTCCCGCTTCCTTGCCGCCGATGATCACAGGATAGCCGTCGCGCCCGATACGCTTGTCTAACATCTCAAATCCAACCAGCTTGCGCTTGAGCCCATCCCGTTTCTGTTGCGCCAGCACATCGCTGCCCAGAAATGGCGCCTTTTCCATTTTGCAAATCCAACCGAGGCCTGCTTCCCACGGCGTAGTCGTGTCATCAATTTCATGGCCGTACAGACACATGCCCGCCTCAAGACGCAATGTGTTGCGCGCGCCCAGCCCGCAGGGAAGCACGCCCGCCGGCCCTCCTGCCCGCATCAGGTCACCCCAAAGTTTTTCCGAGTGCTCCGGCGCAAAATATATCTCGAAGCCATCTTCACCGGTATAACCCGTGCGCGCAATCAGGCAATCGATGCCGCTAACTTTGCCAAACCTGAAATGATAGTAGTGGATTGAATCCAGCGCGACTGGCGTAAGCCGCTGCAATATGTCTTTCGCGCGCGGCCCCTGAATCGCCAGCTGAGAATATCGCGGCCCCGCATTTTCCACTTGTGCGTCGAATTTATTGTGTTCCACGATATGTTCGTAATCCTGATCCTGATTTCCGGCGTTGACGCACAGCATGTAGTGCGTGTCGGAAATATTGTGCACCAACAAATCGTCCACAAAGGTTCCGCGCGAAGTCATCAGCCCCGAATAGTGCGCCTGCCCAATAGCAAGTTTCGCGGCATTGTTGCAAGACACCAGCTGCACCAGACCCAGCGCGCCCGGTCCGCGGACTTCAATCTCGCCCATGTGGCTTACGTCAAACAGCCCAGCGCGCGTGCGCACCGCTTCGTGCTCGGCCAGAATGCCGGAATATTCCAGCGGCATGTCCCAGCCGCCGAAATTCACCATTTTGGCGCCTAGCCGGCGATGAATGGAATTCAGAGCGGTCTTGCGCAATGCTGCGGTTGCCGGAGTTGTCACTGAGAATTTCTCATCATGCGAGCGAAACATCGAAGCTAGCACGCGTGTTTTCTAGTTGTCAAGGAACGCGGCCAGATGTCGCTTGTTCGCGGCCCAAGCATGCCCTAAGATTGACCCAAGGGCGAAACGCAGCTTACCGGAGGCAGGCACTTGGTCACTCTCTGCTCGCAGTGTGAGAAGCCGGAACTCGAGTGTACCTGTGTAAAATATTGCTGCTTCTGCCAGGCTCAGTTCGACATCCGCATGGCCGTGGACGGCATGTATTATTGTCCCGATTGCCGGGAGGCGTGCGACGTGCGGCTAGCAGAAAAAGATGAGCACTGATCCCAGCCGTACCGAAGTCACTTTGCAGGACGACGCCCGGCTGATTGCCGGAGTTGCCGCCATTGTGTTGTTCGCCGGCCAGCGCTGCGGCCTTTCGAGCGACGCACAGGAAGGGCTCGCTGCGGCCGCCACGGACGCCTGCCGCGAAACCTTCCCGCTCGTAAACACGAATGGAAACGCGGATTCGGCTCTAAAAGTGATCGTCTCGGATTTTCCCGACCGCGTCGAAGTTGCCATCGAGCATTCCGGAGAATCGCTTCCTTCCGCAGGGCTCGATACGTTTGCAGGCGGAGGATCCGGTTCGCAAGCGCGATTGAGCGCTGCATTGCAGAAGTCCAGCGTCGATCGCGTACAGTACGAAACGCGCGCCGGCGTTTCGCGCACGACCCTGATTAAATACTGCGAAGGACGCCGCGCAAAAATCTAACCCGCCGCCCCCGCTGTGATTCGTGGAAATCCGCGGTGAATCGTGGAAATTCTCTTACATCTATGACGGCGCAAGAGCCTTGGTGCGTATCAACGACATCAGCTCGTCCTCGCTCACCGGTGCATCGATCTTCAGACGATCTCCGGTAGGCGTCACGCGAACGTGATCCAGCGCCTTCGCAAAATCGGGATTCGACTGCGCTTCCTGATAACGGCGGTACATCAGGCCGGCCTGCATCGCCGCGCCCAGGGTGTTGGCATCGTCTACTGAGTCGCACACTGCCTGAAAGTTGACGTCCAGCCCGGAGTCGGCGTTCACGCTGATAATCATGGCGCGAATGCGTCCAATAATGGACGCGGCCTGCGGGAACTGGCTGGCCTGCGGCAACAATTGATGCATGGCCATGGTTGTCGAAGTCTTATCCAGGACTGCCCAAATTAGTCCGGTTCCGTTGGCTTCGCCGATCAGCGGAAAGATTTTGTCATTGGCCAACAAGCTTTCGGCGTTGCCCGTGCGCACGTCGATCATTTTATCCAGAGAGGCGCGATTGCCGAATGCCGCTGTGTTGGAATCCAGGAAGAAGAAGAAAATGTCGTTGGCCGCTCCGCCGCTTCCGAACGCATACAGGTGGTAACCCTGTTCCTCGACCATCGGTATTTTCTGAGACTTAAACTTCGCTTCCGTGCTTGCCGGATCAAAACCGCCTAGCGCAACTCCGAGAATGTCCCCGCTCTCGCCGCTCGGAGACAGAATCGTTCCCCAGGCCAGGCTGTCCACCTGAGAATTCGGATCCACTCCCGCGGAAGCCAGGAATTGCTCGAACTGGCGCATGTGCGCCGGAAGCATCTGGTCCTGCACTTGCGAGAACCAGGAGAGTTTCCGGGCCCCCTTCAAATCCGCGTAGGCGAATTCTGAGGTAGTCTTGGGAAACATTCCCACCACCGTGGTGCTCACCGAGCCGGCCGAGAGTCGCGGAGAAATAGTTGTCAAAATACCGAGCAGCGCGGCCGCTGCCACCACTGTCAAAAGAATGCTTCGAAAAATTGGCTGTCTCACGATTGTTTTCCCCTCAGGTAAATTGTCTACCGCAGCGGTCGAGCCGCAGTTTGAACTTCTAAAGTAAATCTCCAGCACCGTACCTGTCTAGTATAGATGCTAAAAGCGTTCTTGGAGGAATCAACTTTTTCCGATGCGCGCGGCCAGTAACTCGGATTCAGAGCGAAGGCGCGCCGAAAAGCCGGAATCCGTGATCGACTCAAGATTAATCCTCGCGTTTTCAAGCGCTCCTCGGACGGCTGCCCCAGCCATTAGACGTCCCACACGAATATCCGAGAGCATGGAGGGGCTGGCGATCCCTTCCAGCTTTCCGAGCAAATCAAAAACCTGCGCGGCTTCGCGCGCCACTTCCATGGGGACATTCGCCGCGCCTTGCAACGCGTTTTGTATCGCCGCTTCCCGGCGTCCCTGCTCTTCCGGCGTCGATTGCGGCAGCTTGTAGGCCGACATCACCGATTCAAACGAAGCAGCGTCGCGATCGATCGCTTCCGAAAGCGTTCGCGACGCGGAATGAAATTCCGCGAGAGCATCGCTGAGCGGTTCCACGTGAGCTGCTTGCGATTTCTTCTTTCGCGAGAGCCCGGCAACCATCTGCCCCAGGCTGGCGCCCAGCGCGCCGGCCAGCGCCGCCACCGAACCTCCGCCGGGCGTTGCCGTCGGCTGCGCCACACCGTCCAAAAACGGTTGCGCCAGCAACGCCAGTTTTCCCGGACCTTCCGCCGAAGCAGCGCCGGCAAAAGACGCCTCCATGCGATTCTCAAATACTTGCGCAGGCGAAAAGTTCTCGAGCTGCAGATAAAAGTCTGCGGTCAGTTCGATTGCCCGCTTGGGAATCAAACCCACGATCTCGCTGCCAACGATCGAAACTCCGTATCGCTCAGCCTCGCGCTTTACCATTTCGAATACGCGGTGGATCGGTGTCTGCTCGAAATCCGTCAGGTTAATGGACACCTGCGCCAGATTCCTTCCGCGCAAATCCACGCCCATGGCTTTCACGTACCTCAGCCCGCCGTTCGAGAAGCGTATATTCTTGCCGATGCGATTCGCGATGCTCACGTCGGAAGTATTCAGATTAATGTTGTAGGCAATCAGAAATTTGCGCGCGCCAACCACCGTGGCGCCGGCCGTGGGATGCAAACGTTGCTCGCCAACATCCGGAGCGCGCTCGATATTGCGCGGAACTTCCGCCAGCAAGCCTTCGAATTGCCCCTTGCGAATGTTCTCCAGGTTCGTGCGTTCCGGCCGCTGCGCCGCAGCCTCGTAGAAATAAACAGGAATGCGAAACTGCTCCCAAATCTCGCGTCCTACCTTTTTTGCCAACGCAACGCAATCCTCGATGGTCACGCCTTCGATGGGGATGAATGGCACCACGTCGGTCGCGCCCATGCGCGGATGCGCTCCGGAGTGTTTCGTCAAATCGATCAGCTCAGCCGCTTTGCCCACGCCGCGCAGAGCGGCTTCGGCCACGGCTTCGGGCTCGCCCGCCAGCGTCACCACGCTGCGGTTATGATCGCTGTCGCTCTCGCGGTCCAGCAGATACACGCCGGGCACTTCGCGCATTGCCGACACAATCGCATCCACCTTCGATGCGTCGCGCCCTTCGGAAAAGTTCGGAACACATTCGACGAGTCGTTTCATTATTTAGAGGTTCTTCATGTGCAGGATGGCGCCGCGTTTCATCGTGAGGCTGCAAAGATTCACACCAAAATAATACGGGATTTCGCGATAGTCGGCCACGTCAAACGCAGCCAGGTCCGCATATTTGCCAACCTCCAGCGATCCCGCACGGTCGTGCACGCGCAACGAGTACGCCGGATTGATCGTCGCAGCGGTGATCGCTTCCGCCGGCGTCATGCGCATTTGTGTGCAAGCCAAAGACAAAATCATGGTCATGCTCAGGGTAGGACTGGTGCCGGGATTAAAATCGGTCGCGATGCCCAGAATCGCTCCGGCCTCAATTAGCTCGCGCGCGGGTGCATAATCCTTCAACCCAAGATGGAAACAGCACCCCGGCAGCATGGTGCAAACCACATTCGAGAGCCCGAGCGCTCGAATATCGCTGCGATTTATTTTCTCCAGGTGATCCGCGCTCGCGGCCTGCAACTCAATCGCGAGACGCACCGCTCCCGTGTGCGCTAGCTGCTCGGCATGAATCCGCGGAACCAAGCCTCCGGCTCGACCCGCCATCAGAATCCGCCGCGATTGGTCCACGGTAAACGCCCCGCGGTCGCAGAAAACGTCGCAAAATTCTGCGAGCCCCGCGGTCGCCACCGTGGGAATCCATCGGCGCGTCAGCAAATCCACGTAAGCCTCTGGACGCCGCCGGAATTCCTGCGGCACCACGTGCGCGCCCAGAAATGTCGCGTGAATGTCGAGCGGATGCTCCTGATGAAGATCGTAGAGAATCTCCAGAATCTTCAGCTCGCTTTTCCAATCCAGTCCGTAACCGCTCTTCGCTTCGATGGTGGTAGTGCCGTGCGCCGCGAATTCGCGAAGGTTCTTCAGCGCCCGAGCTTTCAACACCCGAGTAGTTGCGCTACGCAGATGTTTCACCGTCGAGCGAATTCCGCCGCCCGAGCGCGCAATCTCTTCATAGGTTGCGCCGGAGATCCGCTGCTCGTATTCGGCGGCGCGGCTAAAAGGAAAAATCAGGTGAGTGTGCGAATCGACAAAGCCGGGAAGAACAACGCGTCCGCCGAGATCCAACTTTTCCGCGCGTCGCGCTTTCGGCAACCGTTCGATGCGGCGCTTCGTGCCCACCGCCGCGATGCGGTCCTGATGCACCAAAATCGCGCCGTCGCGAATAATTTCAAGTTCGCCAAGCGCGCGCCCGCGCCGTGGCACAGGACCGCGCAGCGTCAAAATCTGCGAGCACCCCGTAATCAGCCAGTCAGGCACGGTTGCGATGATACAGCGTCACTTCGCGGAAAACACTATTGTCGAGGATCAAAAGAAGATTTTACGCGCCCGCGGCTTGAGCAAGGTACGCCGGAGCGAATACTTCCGTCACGAACCACTCGATCGTCGTTGGCCTGGTATTTTCCGCCGAGCGCTTCTCCAGCGGCGTAAGCAGACCGGAATTTCCCGCCTTCCACATTTCGATCAGCAGCTTCGCCGTTTTCTTCGGCATTCCAGTTTGCACCAGAGCGGGTTCCAGCATCATGGCCGGCACATGCATATAACTGAGTTTAGGTTTCCCGATCGCCTCGCCCACTATTTTCGCGGTTTCTTTCATGGTCACGTCGCGCGGACCAAACAATTCCTGCACCGAGCTCCCGGAAAAATCACGCGCGTGAAGACGTTTCGCAGCGTACGCGCCGATGTCTTTAGCCGCGATCATAGGCACCGGCAGATCGCTATCCGTTCCGCCCGGCAGAAAACCCATGGTTCGCAGCGGCACCATACCCATAAATAAATTTTCCATGAACGGCCCGGGGCGCAGATGCAGCACGTTGAGCCCCGGCACGCCATTCATTTTTTGTTCCAGATGATAGAGGCCGACGATCGGACCGGTCTTTTCCGGATGTTGCGCGCCCAAACTGCTCAGCGTCACGACGTATGGAACTCGTGCGCTAGTGATCGCTTTCAAATAAGCATCCGAAACGGAGTCTTGATACGCGCGGTAATCCTCGTCAGCCGACTGTGGAATCAACAGATAAACAGCCGTCGCGCCCTCAAACGCTTTCGACATCTGCGCCGCATCTTCCGCCTTACCAACAAAGGCCTCCGCGCCTTTTTGTGTCAAAGACGCTAGCTTCTTCGAGTCGCGGGCGATGGCGCGTACTTTCTCACCGCTAGCAAGCAGCGCTTCGACCGCAATCCTTCCTGTGTTTCCGGTCGCTCCAGTAATAACAATCATTTTTTTCTCCAGTGGCGAAAACGCAGCCGGCCGCATTATCGAAATCCACTGCTCAGGACATCGGAATCCTCACACCCGACTTTTGCGCAAACTCAATCGCTTCGGTATAGCCCGCATCCACATGCCGCGCCACGCCGATTCCCGGATCGTTCGTCAACACACGCTCGATGCGCTCCGCCATTTCCTTCGAGCCGTCCGCCACGGTGACTTGCCCCGCATGCAACGAGTACCCGATACCGACGCCTCCGCCGTTGTGAATCGACACCCAGCTCGCGCCGCTCGCCGTATTCAGCAGGGCATTGAGCAGCGCCCAGTCAGCCACTGCGTCCGACCCATCTTTCATTTTTTCAGTTTCGCGATAAGGCGAAGCCACCGAGCCGCAATCCAGATGGTCGCGCCCAATCACGATCGGAGCTTTCAATTCACCCTTCGCGACCAAGTCATTCAGCGCAAGTCCAAATTTATCGCGCTCGCCATAGCCCAGCCAGCAAATTCGCGCAGGCAATCCCTGAAACCGCACACGCTTCTGCGCCAGATGAATCCAGCGCGTCAAAACTTCGTCATGCGGGAACAGTTCCAGCACCAGTTTGTCCGTCCGATAAATATCCGACGGCTCGCCCGAAAGCGCAGCCCACCGAAACGGCCCACGCCCTTCGCAAAACAGCGGACGAATGTAAGCCGGGACAAACCCCGGAAAATCGTAAGCGTTCTTCACGCCCTGCTCGAAAGCGAAAGTCCGAATGTTGTTTCCGTAATCAAACGTGATCGATCCCAGCTTCTGCAACGCGAGCATGCCTTCCACATGCTTGGCCATCGACTCGAGCGAACGCTTGCGATAGGTATCGGGATCGCTCTTGCGCAGTTCGGCAGCCTGCGCCACGTCAAGCCCCTGCGGAATATAACCGCCAATGGGATCGTGCGCGCTGGTTTGATCGGTCAACAAATCTGGCACCACTCCGCGTCGCGCCAGTTCCGGAATCACGTCCGCGCAATTTCCCACCAGTCCCACCGACGCGGCTTCGCGCTTGCGCACCGCATTCTTCAAAATTCGCAGGGCTTCATCGAGGTCGTTCACCATCACATCGCAATAGCCCGTCTTCACCCGCCGCTTGATGCGCTCCGGGTCAACATCAATTCCCAGAAACGCCGCGCCATTCAGCGTCGCCGCCAGAGGCTGCGCGCCACCCATTCCGCCCATGCCTCCGCTAGCCACCAGCTTTCCCGCCAGATCGCTTTGAAAATGTTTTCGCCCCGCCGCGGCAAAAGTTTCGTACGTGCCTTGCAGGATTCCTTGCGTGCCGATGTAAATCCAGCTACCCGCCGTCATCTGGCCATACATCATCAATCCCGCGCGATCGAGCTCGTCAAAATTCTTCCAGTCGCTCCAATGTCCCACCAAATTTGAATTCGCGATCAGCACGCGCGGCGCGTAGCTGTGCGTGCGGAAAATCCCCACAGGCTTGCCGGACTGCACCAACAGCGTTTCGTCATTCTTCAGCGATTTCAACGACGCTACAATCGCGTGATAACACTTCCAGTTCCGCGCAGCCTTCCCGCGCCCACCATAGACGATCAAATCCTCCGGCTTCTCCGCGACTTCCGGATCGAGGTTATTCATCAACATGCGCATGGCCGCTTCCTGCTGCCACCCCTGGCAGGAAAGCGTAGTGCCACGCGGCGCGCGAACCGGCTGATATCTGGTCGTTTCTTCGGTCGCGAGTTTCGACATCGGAACCTCCCGTCACATCTTAGCGCACCGGCACGAAAATTTGGCAGTTTGGTATTTCGCTCGGAATCCGCCGCTTGCGTTGCGCGATGTGGTCCCATACGCTAAAGTTGAATCTATTACGATGGATTATCCCCCTCTCACAAAGTCCTTTCTCGAAGCCGTGGACAAGCACGCGAACTCTCGTGCCCAAATGTATCGCACCGCTGAGGGCTGGCAGCCGATCGCAGCCCAAGAAATGCTTCGTCGCGTCGCAGGCCTGTCGAAGGCCTTCCGCGAGCTGGGAATTAAATCCGGCGACCGCGTGGCTATTCTCGCGCCAAACTGCCCCGAATGGCACATCGCCGACTTTGCGATACAAGGCTTGGGCGCGGTGAGCGTCCCAATTTATTTCAATGAATCGATCGAGCGCCTCGTTTACATCATGAACGATTCCGGCGCGCGAATAATTTTCACTTCCGGCGAGGCCCAAGCGCGAAAAATCGCCGAATGCCGCGACAGAATCACGGCGCTCGAGCATGTAATCTCCGTCGCGCCTCTCTCCGACTTGAGTGGTGAGATTTTGCGCTACGAAACTCTGATCAATACGACGCGCGACGCCGATATCGCCGAATATCGCAAACGCGCCGGCGAAATTTCCGCCACCCAGTTAGCAACCATCATTTACACCTCGGGCACCACCGGCGAGCCCAAGGGAGTAATGCTCACTCACCACAACCTGAGCTCAAACGTTGAAGACTCGCTGAAGGATCACGATCTTTCTCCCAACGATGTCGCGCTTTCTTTCCTTCCGCTCGCGCACGTCTACGAGCGCACCGTGGACTACGGTTATCTCTTCAACGGCGTCCCTATCGCCTACGTGGAGCAAATGGAAACCGTTCCGCAAGCGCTTCTGGAAGTGAAGCCCACGCTGGCTGCCGCCGTGCCGCGATTTTTCGAAAAGATTTACGCAAATATCATCGACAAGGGACATCGCGAAACGGGCATAAAGAGAAAAATCTTTGATTGGTCCTTGCGAGTCGCTCAAGAAGCCGTCCCCTGGCGCGCGCGCGGCAAGCAGCCTTCGATTTGGACCCAACAACGCTGGCAAGTGGCCGACCGCCTCGTTTACTCCAAAATCCGCGCCGGACTAGGCGGCAGAATCCACTATTTCTTTTCCGGCGGAGGCCCGCTCTCCCCCGACCTCGCTGAATTTTTCTGGTCCATCAATCTGCCGATCATGCAGGGTTACGGTCTCACCGAAACTTCTCCGGTGATTTCGGCAAACGTTCCCGGGAAAAATAAGGTGGGCACCGTCGGCTTGCCCATCGCGCACCTGGAGGTCCGCATCGCCGGCGATGGCGAGATCCTGGTGAAAGGCCCCTGCGTGATGCAGGGCTATTTCCACAAACCGAAAGAGACCGAAGAAGTTTTGACGCCCGACGGCTGGTTTTCCACCGGCGACATCGGAAAACTCGACGAAGACGGATATTTGATCATTACCGACCGCAAGAAAGAATTGCTGAAGACTGCCGCTGGAAAATTTGTAGCGCCCGCCATGATTGAAAATCTATTGAAACAGTCGCCGTTCGTCACCAACGCCATCGTGGTAGGCGACAAGCGCAAATTCGTCGCGGTATTAATCGTTCCGAATTTCCCGGCTATCCAGCAGGAAGCGCAAAAGCACGGCAGGGATTTTCCCGGTCCATCGCAGATGACTTCAGACCCTTGGGTCCGCGACCTGCTTTCGCGCGAAATCGAGCGGCTTACTTCCGCGCTGGCACAATACGAAAAACCAAAACGCTTCGCGCTGCTCGAACAGGATTTTACCTTCGCTAACGGGGAACTGACCTACACGCTGAAAATGAAGCGCCGCGTGATCGAGAGCCGCTATCAGGATGTAATTGCAAAACTCTATGCCGACGTAGAGGAGCCGCGCCCGCAGCATTTGGCCTAGTCTGTCGGCGAACGCCCGCAAGCGTTACTATAGATCAGGAGATTTCGATGCTAGACCACTTGGTGATTGCTGGAAAAACCTTCAACTCACGCCTGATCGTCGGCACCGGCAAATATCGCAGCTTCGAAGAAATGCGCCGCGCGCACGAAGCGTCCGGCGCCGATGTGGTGACAGTGGCGATTCGCCGCGTGAACCTCACCGATAAATCGAAGGAATCTCTTCTCGATTACATCGACCGCAAGAATTTTTTTATTTTGCCCAATACCGCGGGCTGCTATTCCGCGGACGAAGCCGTCCGCACCGCTCGTCTGGGACGCGAAGTGGGACTTTCCGAATGGGTCAAGCTGGAAGTGATCGGCGACCAGCAAACACTTTTCCCCGACACCGAAGAATTGATTCGCGCCACAAAAACTCTGGTCGCCGAAGGTTTCGTGGTCCTGCCCTACACTAACGACGACTTGATCGTCGCCCGCAAATTAATCGATGCCGGAGCCGCAGCCGTCATGCCGCTCGGCGCGCCCATCGGCTCGGGCATGGGAATTCAAAATACCGCCAACATGCAAATCCTGCGCGAGCGCATCACAGAAGTCCCGATGATCGTCGATGCAGGCGTGGGAACCGCATCGGATGCCGCCATCGCCATGGAACTGGGAGCCGACGGCGTCCTGATGAACACGGCGATTGCCGAAGCTCAAGATACCGTGATGATGGCCGAAGCAATGGGCGCCGCTGTGGAAGCAGGCCGCAAAGCGTTCCTCGCCGGCCGCATCCCGAAAAAATTGTACGCCACCGCGTCCAGCCCGCTTCAGGGCGTAGTTCGCTAGCCTTACCGTTCCGCAAAATTAGCGAAATAAAACGTGCCACGAAATGTCCACCAGCGCGTGTACCAGCGCGCCGGGAAACAGCGATCCCGTCTTCATCCAAACGTGCCCATAAAACAGTCCCGCGATAGTCGCCAGAAAAACATACTTCCAGTTTGGAAACGGCGCGTGCATGATGTGCGAAAATCCGAAAATCACCGCCGCAATCGCCAGTCCGGCCCACTGATTCTTCAAACTCCGTGAAAGCAGATTCTGCAACACGCCACGAAACAAAAACTCTTCCGGCCACGCCGTAAACAAAGTAATCCCCACCGTGGCCAATGGAAGCGAGCGCAGCCGTGAGATCGTCGGGTCAAATTTCAAAAAGCCGATTTGCATTCCCAGCGTCACCGCGATCGCCGCAAAAATTAGAAAATGAATCGCCACATTCGCGCCAAATCCGCGCCGCCAAACAATTTCGTAGCCAATTCCATCCATGCGACGCAGCAATACAAACGCGCCAATGCCCGTGCTAAGCGCCAACAAAATCGTCAGGGTGTGCGAGAGCTCCGTCGGGTAGGGAAATACGTGGTACATCCAACGAAATTCCACCGGCAGCCAAACGATCAGCGCCGCCGCGTAATCTTCCCAAGTCCCCGGCGGCTTTCCCGCGCTGCTTGCCAAAAGCAAGGCCGGCAAAACGCAGTAACCCGCCCCCGCCAGCGCCATTTTCCAATTGCCGGTAACTGTCGTGGTGTAAATCAGGACGGCAAACAGAGGCACCAGCGGCGCGAGCACGCGGCCATGTTCACCCAGGAATTTCCGCGCGCGATCCAGAACAGAAGGACAAGCCAGGAAAAATTCAAACGCGAAAAGCACCGCCGCCACACTTAACGTTATGCCATAGCGCCGTCCGCCATAACCCAGACGGAATCCCAGCAGTATCACAAAGACAATAATCGGCACCCAGACCGCGAACGCAATTGGGAGCTTCAGTTCCCAGGTTTTTGAGTTGCCGTCAGCCACGAAGGGATTTTACTGAACTGCACGAATCTTCCGAGAAAAACTTGCTTTGCGTTTGCCTCTCGGCGATTCTTGTGCGGCTTGAACGCCACCGCACAGCCCGGCAAACCACAACGCCTCGCTTACATTGACTGGATGCGCGGGTTCGCCTGCCTGTTGATGTTTGAAGTGCATTCCTACGATTCCTGGCTGGGCGGTGCCGCGCGCCAGTCGCGCATCATGAAATGGTCGCAGCTCAGCGGAACCATCCCCGCGCCGCTTTTTCTTTTTCTTGCCGGCGTTTCCTTCGCGCTGGTCTCCGACAAGATGCGCAAGAAGGGCGCCGCGCCAAATCAAATCGCCCGCACCACGATTCTTCGCGGCGCGGAAATCCTCGGGCTTGGATACCTTTTTCGCTTGCAGGAATATCTTCTAGGCTTACCCTGGGCGCCCTGGACCGACTTGTTGCGCGTGGACATTCTCAACACCATCGGCATTTCCATCATCTTGCTGGGGATCGTGGGACGCCTCACGCAAAGCCGCGTGGCCAACGCCACCGTAGCCCTCATAACCGCTGTCGCAATCGCGCTGGCTACGCCGTTTCTCTACACGACGTGGCGTCCGCGCTGGCTGCCGTGGTATCTCGAGTCCTACATTAACGGCGTCCACACTTTCAAGGCTCCGCAACCCTGGCTCTTTCCAATTTTCCCCTGGGCCGGATTTGCTTTTGTGGGCCTGGCTCTCGGCTATCTTCTCTTCAGCGATTGGGGAAAAAATAATCTGCAAAAAATCACGCTCGCATGCGGCGTTGCAGGCGTCGCGTTGTTTTATCTTTCAAAATGGCTGGATACGCGCACTCTGCAAATCTATCCCGACTACGATTACTGGCACACCAGTCCCAATTTTTTCCTCGCGCGTGTGGCCATCATGCTGGTAATTGTCTTCGCAAGCTACGCCTGGTGCCGCTGGGGCCTGGGCCAGGTAGGCTTCAGCCCGATGATCCAGATGGGCCAAACTTCCTTGCTTGTTTATTGGGTGCACATCGAATTCGTTTACGGGCGATTTTCCATTCTGAAAAAGGAAGGCGAGTCGATTCCCATGGCCACGCTCGGTTTTCTAATTATCACCGCCGCGATGGTGCTTCTCTCCCTAGCACGAACCAACTGGAAAGATCATCGCCCCGAGATAATTGCGTGGTTTAAACGAACTTTACGCCCGGCAGCGCAAAGCTAAGGCTTTTTTGCGGGACTATCAGGATGCTGTGCGGGGTTTTGCGATTCACTGGCAGGCTTCGGCTGCGTCTGAAATATCACTTCACCGTGCCGCGACAGCTTCATCTCTTCTCGTGCAATTTTCTCGATTGCCGCCGGATCGCTCTTCAGCGCCTTCACGCGATCTTGCATCCGCTGATTTTCATCATCCAGCCGCTTGATGTCCTTCCGAATTTCGTCGGCTTGCTTTTCAGATTGCCTCATCGCTAGCACGCCATGCGTCCCGAAAACATCCTGAAGCAAGAGCAAAGCAAAACCAACGATCAGAAACAAATACATGTTCCGCCGGAAAAATTGCCCAAGCTGCTCGAAGAACCCGAGGCTCGGCTCGCTCGCGGACGCCTTCGCCGTCTCTTGCTTGTTCACTTGGCGGCCGCTTGCGTCGTAATCCACTTGCGCGCCTCCTCTGCCAATTTTTGCGAAGCCGCCACACTCGACGTCTCCGCGTAAATGCGTACTACCGGCTCAGTTCCCGAAGGGCGTATCAACACCCACGCTCCATCTTCAAACGCCAATTTCATTCCATCGAGCCGATTTACATTTGTCACGCGCTTGCCCGCGAATTCGCTTGGATCGCTTTTCAAATGCTCCACCAGTTTTTTGTGCGCATCGTCGGCAAGCGGCAAGTTCACGCGCACCGGCCAATACTCGCGCCCAACTCGGCGAAATAGATCCTGAAGCTGCTCGCGCAGGGAAGTTTGCCGCGCAGCAATCATCTCCGCCACCAGCAGGCACGCCAGGATGCCGTCTTTCTCCGGCAAATGTCCGCGAATGGTCATTCCCGCGCTTTCTTCGCCGCCGATTGCGATTTTGTCGTCGCGCAGGAACGGCCCCACATATTTGAATCCCACCGGGCTCTCATAAATCTGCACGCCGTATAATTTCGCCACCCCATCCAGAAGGTGCGAAGTCGCCACGCTGCGCGCCGCTCCCAGCTTGTATCCGCGCGTCTCCAGCAAATAATCGAAAGCCAGTCCGAGAATGTGATTCGGGTCCATGAACGTGCCGTCGCGATCCAGGATTCCGAATCGGTCGGCGTCGCCATCGGTCGCCAGCCCGGCCAACGCTTTTTTCTCCAGCACGGTTTTCTTCAGCAGCCCCAGATTTTCTTCCGACGGGTCGGGCCCCTTGCCTTCAAACAAAACATCCCGGTTGGCGCGAAGTTCCGTTATCGACAGCCCGTCCTCTTTCAAAATCCGATCCAGCCATCCCGCGCCGCAGCCGTGCACCGCATCGCAAACAAAATTGCCTCTCGCTTTGGCCAGCACGTCGAAGCGAATCATTTTCTTCAGTTGCGCAAAGTAGGCTTCGCGCGGATGAATGGCTTCGAATTTATCTGTAACCTCATGATACGGAGTGTTGTCCTCGGGCAGCGCCGCCGCGCGCTTCTCGATGTCTTTGGTGGTTTCCACCGCCGCCGGCCCGCCTTCCGGCCCGGAATATTTCAGCCCGTTGTAGTCCCAGGGATTGTGGCTGGCGGTGATGTTCACCCCGCCCGCGAGTTTGTTGAAAATAATCGCATGCGCAATCACCGGAGTCGGCGTGGGCTCCTGGCAGAAGAGAATCCGGCAGCCATGCGCCTTCAAAACTTCTGCCGAAGTGCGCGCAAATTCCGGCGAAAAGAATCGTGTGTCGTATCCCACCACCAGCGTCGGCGATTTCGTTTGAGCCAGGACGTGTTCCGCCACCGCAGCGGACGCGCGACGCACTCCGCCAAACGTGAAGTCGTCGGCAATCACGCCGCGCCAGCCGGAAGTTCCGAAATGTATCGCTTGGTTCGTCACGGACCGCTATTGTATCTTGGCCCTCAAGCCGCAATCACACAACATTCAAAATGATGCGCGGCGTATTAGTAAAGACACAGAGAATTTTAAGATGACGAACAAAATCGTGGTTCTGGTCACCTGCGGTTCCGCAAGAGAAGCCCGCAAAATCGCCCGCGCCCTGGTTGAACGCCGCATCGCCGCCTGCGCGAATATCTTATCCAGCCCCGTGCAATCGGTCTACCGCTGGAAGGGAAGAGTAGAATCCGCAAAAGAATCCCTGCTAATCATCAAAACGACGAAAGCCCGTTTCCCCAAATTGAAAGCCGAAGTAAAGCGCCTGCACAGCTACGACGTCCACGAAATCATCGCCCTACCCATAGCAGCTGGTTCCTCGGACTACCTCGATTGGATCTCCGAATCCGTTGCACTTCCTCGCAAAACAAACAAACGCAACCCTCGTTAGCGTTTCAGGATTGTTATCAAAACGAAATCCACTCATACTTTCGAACTGGATTTATTTGGAGGTTTCCAGGAGCCTCGCAAATGTCGTGTGTTCTGCGCGCGAGAGGTGCTAGCTTCGCCGTCGAGGAGTTCTTGACGGCGTCCACATTGAAGCCGATTATGGTCGTCCGGCGGGGACAACCGCAGTGGCCAAACAGCCCGCCGGGAAGCCCGATTCCTAATGAGTCAGGTTTCCACACCATTGCGAGCGAGGCGGACTTTTCCAATCTCCAAGGACAAATTACAGACGCAGTCCATTATCTTGAACAAAATAGGAATGAATTAGAGCGACTCGTCGCTTTCCCAGGGGTCGAGAGAGTCTCGCTGGACTTCGGGATCGAAGAGCGCGACATCGCAGCTCAGAGCGAGCGCTTTCCACCGAATCTCCTATGTATTCTAGGAAATCTTGGCATCTTCCTCGAGTTCACACTGTATCCATATCAAGAGCCCGAAGCCTAAACATCAGGTGTCGTTAAACCTTCGCCAGTGCCTGATCTAAATCCGCAATCAAGTCTTCCACATCCTCGATCCCGACTGACAGCCGAATCAATCCCTGCGTGATCCCGACTTCCTTTTGTCTCTCGACCGGTATGGAAGCGTGCGTCATCAAAGCCGGAAGCGATATGAGCGTTTCCACTCCGCCCAAACTTTCCGCCAACGAGCAAATCTTCACATGATTCAAAAGCGCCTTAGCCGCCTCAAGTGACCCCAAGTCAAACGACAACATCCCGCCAAATCCTTTCTGCTGCCTTTTGGCAACAGCATGCTGTGGATGCGACTCAAGCCCCGGATAAATCACTTTCTTCACTTTAGGATGCTTTTCCAGATATTTCGCCACCGCCATTCCGTTCGAGTCATGCCGGTCCATACGCACCGCCAGCGTCTTCACTCCGCGCGAAACCAGAAAACAATCCATCGGCGCCAGCCCCGCTCCAGCCGACCGCTGCACAAAATAAATTTTCTCGGCATCTTCCTTGCGCGTCAGAATCACCGCCCCGCCCACGCAATCGCTATGCCCATTCAAATACTTCGTCATCGAATGGACCACAATATGCGCGCCCAGCGCGATCGGCTGCTGCAAATAAGGACTTAGAAACGTGTTATCCACTACAAGCGTCAGATTTCTCTCTCGCGCCAGCTTTGAAATCTCCGCCAGGTCCGTGACGATCATCGTAGGATTCGTCGGCGTCTCCACGTAAAGCATTTTCGTGCTCGGCTTAATCGCCGCCTTCACTTTTTCCATGCTAGACGTGTCCACGTAACTGAATTCCATGCCAAACTGCACCAGCAGCTGCGTCGTCAGCCGGAAAACTCCGCCGTAAACCGCTTCAGAAAGAATCGCGTGGTCTCCCGGACGCAAAAGCCGGAAAACAGAATCAATAGCGGCCATCCCCGAAGTAAATACATACGCCGCCGACCCACCCTCCAGCTTCGCAATCGTGCGCTCCAGCGCTTTGCGGTTCGGATGGTTCGTCCGCGCGTAGTCGTACCCCTTGCTCTTGCCCATTTCATCGATCACGTAGGTGGACGTCTGATAGATCGGCGCCACAATCGCTCCAGTTAGGGCGTCCGGCTCCTGCCCCACGTGAATTGCATCGGTCGAAAAACCCATCGCTAGCCTCCAGTTCCAGCAATCATCATACGTCAGAGCGATATAAACGCCACACCATCAGCATCCGGACGCAGACAGTAAACCAACCAAAGCGGATCTTGCAGTTCTTGAAATCTTTTGGGCTTGAGAGCCGCGTACGATTGCTGTAAAAGAAGTCCTATGAAGGCAGCGCCAAGCCCGAAGAGAGTTTTGTCCATCGTCTCCGGTTTCGCTGTCTTCGCCCTGCTTCTGATTTTCTCTGTACGCTCGCGTACCGTAAACGCCAGCCAGAATCAGTCGTCCACGCCGCCGCAACCCGCGCCTGCACAAACTCAGACGCCTCCGCCGGACAAAAAAGACAAGGACAAGAAATCCTCCGACCCCGCCACCGTGAAACTACGCATCGAAATCACCGGAGCGGATGGAAAGCCTGTCGGCAATGCCAGCGTTTATGTCCGATTCAACGAGCCGGGCGGCTTGTTTCATCACGATAAGCTCGCCGAACTGAACTTTAAAACCAATCAGGACGGTTCCGTGAAGGTGACCGACCTTCCTCAAGGCAGAATCTTGATTCAAGTAGTAGCAAAAGGCTGGCACACGTTCGGAAAATGGTATGAGTTCAACACCGACGCAGAAACCGTGCAGATCAAGCTCGATCCTCCGCCGCATTGGTACTAGGAATTTCCTCGCCCCCAAATTTTTCCTGAGTTGGAATCTTTAGGCTGAAATAATCCCAGTTCAGCAGGCGGGAAAATAAAAATCAATCCTCGCTTCCAATTATTTTTTTATTTTTAGCGTCAACTGCACACAAACGGTGCAAAGTGAAGCAAGCTATTGCTGGACGCACCATTCCGATTCTAAAGCCCTCCTTTTCCACACGCTTTTCAACAGAACTGTTGAAAACTTTTACCCCGCGTTAACATTTATTTCGCCACCATCGCGCGGTTGGCTTTCAAATTGCTTTCGCGGAAAATTAATTTTCTCTCCGGGTTCGCCGGAGTTTTCCAACCGAATCCCGCAAATTTTTCCAGTCCTCAACCGTCGCAACTAGCTTTGTCGTTCATCCCCTCGTGTTATCATGGATTTTCCTCATCGATATGCTCTCAGCGAAATGAAACAACTCATCCTCAACGCAGATGATTTCGGAATGACCCGGGGTGTGAACGAAGGAATTATCCGCGCTCATCGCGACGGAATTCTCACCAGCACCACGTTAATGGCCAATGGCCCGGAATTCGAAGACGCCGTCGCCGGCGCCAAATTAAATCCAGAATTGGGCGTGGGATGCCATCTCGTCCTCGTCGGAGGCACCGCCGTTGCACCTAAAGAGAAAATTTCTTCCTTAGCCGATGAGAACGGAAATCTCCCTGAATCCCTCGGCCTCTTCGTCGCCAGACTTACCGCCGGACTGATTCGATCGAAAGCCATCGAACGCGAAATGCGCGCCCAAATCGAAAAAATTCGCGCCGCAGGAATCGAGCCTACCCATCTCGATACTCACAAGCATACCCACGCACATCCCAAAGTGATGGAATCCCTGGCGCGCGTTGGCAAAGAGATGGGAATCATGCGCGTGCGCAAACCCATGGAAAATCTTCGAGATTCCTGGCAGAGCACGCGTGACACAAATTCAAGTCATGCCTTGGAACTAATCGCCGCCGCCGCCGCGCGCACCGTCACCCCGTGGTTCCAAGCCATCGTCCGCAACTACGGCTTGCTCACTCCCAACAATTTTCTGGGCTTAGCCATGACCGGCAGTCTCGGCCCCGCCGCCTTGCGTCGCATGATTGACACACTTCCCGACGGCTCGACCGAAATCATGCTCCATCCCGGCATTTGCGACGACGACCTCGCCAAATCCGGCTCGCGCCTGCAAATGCACCGTGACACCGAAATGTCCGCCCTCCTCGACCCCGCCGTAAAGAGTGCCGTCGTGGAAAGGGATATTCGCCTAATTACCTATCGCGAGTTAAACTAACAGCATGCAGCCCGAGCGCGCCGTACCACCCCGCTACTCCATCGTCGTCCCTTTTCACGACGAGCAGGAAAGCGTCCGCGAGCTTCACGAGCGCCTCAGCGAAGTCATGACCGGCCGCTACGATCCCGTTGAATTCGTTTATGTGGACGACCAAAGCTCTGACGCCACGCCTCAAATACTTGCCGCCATTGCCGATGAAGATCCTCGTGTCGCCGTCCTGCGCCTGAAGCGAAATTACGGACAGACCACCGCGCTCGCGGCCGGCTTCGATTTTGCCTCCGGCGACATCATCATCTCCATGGACGGGGACCTCCAGCACGATCCCGCGGACATTCCCAAGCTTCTCGCCGCGCTCGAAGCCACTCATTCCGATATCGTTAGCGGTTGGCGCGAAAAGCGTGTGGACAATTTTCTGCTCCGCCGCCTGCCTTCGCGAATCGCAAATTGGATGATGAGCAAGCTTTCCGGTGTGGACATCCACGACTTCGGCACCACTTTCAAGGTCTATCGCCGCGAGATCATAAAAGACATCCCTTTGTATGGCGAGATGCACAGATTCATTCCGGCGCTGGCGGCTTGGAACGGCGCGCGCATCGTCGAAGTCCCCATAAAAAATATCGTTCGCCCCGGCGGCAAGTCCCATTACGGAATTTCGCGAACGCTGCGTGTTTTCTTCGACATCATCACCATTCGCTTCCTGATGCGTTACATGACCCGCCCCCTGCATTTTTTCGGTCCCACGGGACTCGTTGGCATGTTGGTCGGCGGCCTGATACTTTTTGTTCTGCTCCTGGAGAAAATCTTCTGGGGCGTCTCAATTTTTGTCCAGCACGGCCCGCTTCTGGTTTTGGGGATGATGTTATGTTTGTTTGGTGTGCAACTTCTCGCGGTCGGTTTGGTCGGCGAGTTGCTCATGCGCACGCACTTTGAATCGCGCGAAAACCCTGTCTATCGTTTGGAACGTGTCTTCGGCGCACCGCGGAACTCGGAAGCTGCCCAGCCCTCTGGTGAAAATCCGCTTGCGGCAAAGTCAGTCAGTCGTTAGAGTACGCCCTACATTTGGCGAACTTGCTTAACATTCCAGTGAGGGAAAAATCGCATGCGTAAAGCTATCTTAGTTGGTTTTGCATTGATCGTGCTGGCCGCTGTAGTTTTCGCCGGCAACAACGATCCGTGGAAGGCCAAACCTTATCAACAGTGGGACGACAAAGACGTTCGCAAGATTCTCGGAGACTCGCCGTGGGCCAGGATCATTCAGGTCGATGCCACCTGGACCAATTTGAAAGAAATCGCGACCGCTGATTCCAGCCAACCCGCCAGTGGATCCACAGCCGCGCCCGCTGCCGGAGGAAAGATGGGCAGCAGCCCGACCGCCGCGGCGAATCCTACCGTGGGAGCAACGCCAGGCACCCCTCCGCCCGACCCCGGTGATCCCAAGCCGCAAGTGCCTTTCGCCGTGCGCTGGGTTTCCTCGCGCACTCTCCAACGAGCGGCGGCCCGCAGCGCGGAATTGGCTGGCCAGATAAAGCCGGAAGACGCCGAAAAGCAGCTCGCCAACCCTCCCGACGTTTACGAAATCGCTCTCACCGGTCCCGACATGCGGCCTTTTCAATCCGCCGACGAGGATACGCTAATAAAAAGCGCGGACTTGATCGACAAAAAATCCAAACAGAAGATTTCGCCCAGCAAGGTTCAGATTAATCGTGCCGCCGACGGCAAGAAAGTTCAGGCCATCGCGTTCATTTTTCCCAAGAAGGCCGGTAATGGCGAACCCGCCATCCCCGAAGACGAGAAGAGTGTCGATTTCGTTTGCAATGTAAACGGCGCAAAAATTCACCTGACCTTCGACGTCACAAAAATGCAGGATAATCAGGGACGCGATCTCTAGCTCGAAATTCCGTACACGATCTCAATCTCGCGAGGAGCTTCGATGAAAAACATTCCAATACGCTTGGTGGTAGCTGCACTGTTCTGCGGCCTGCTGGCCACCGCAGCGTCAGCTCAAATGAACCGCTTCTCGGCGCCCCACGTGATGGGATTTTGGAATCCAGTCGTCGGCGCAGGCGCGGTTTACACTGTGCAACCCGCCAAGGGCGATAAGACCGAGATGCAGATCGCAATCGTCGGCAAAGAACAAGTCGACGGAAAAGACGCCTATTGGTACGAAATGTCTTTCAACCACGGCAACGGTGAAATGGTCATGAAAAGTTTGATGGTCCTCAACGGTCCCGACACTCATGCCTCGCGCATGATCATGCAGATGCCCGGCCGTCCTCCCATGGAAATGCCGACTCAAATGATGCACCAGGACCACGCGACGCAACCCGCTGATGTTCGGTCCGACGCTGAAGATTTGGGCAGCGACACCATCACCGTTCCCGCCGGGACATTTACTTGCCAACATTACCGTACGAAAAATGGCGGCGAAGTTTGGGTATCACCAAAGATTTCTCCCTACGGTTTGGTAAAGTCCAAATCAAACGATACTTCCATGGAGCTGACCAAGGTCGTTACCGGCGCAAAAGATCAAATCACCGGCACGCCTCAGCCGTTCAACCCGCAAATGATGATGCAACAGCAGCAATCGCCGAACCAGTAGTCTCGCTGGCTTAAAGTAATCTTTTGTTCAAAAGACGTTCCGATGCCGTCGGGACGTCTATTCATTTTATATGTAAAGATTTGTTAAGCGAAACGTCGTCGAACATCAACCGAGAGAGAAACGCATATGCGTTCTGCAGAAGAAAAATTCTATCGCGCGCGAATCACCCATCGCGACGAATTTTCTCCCGGCCTTTGGAAGATTCGCCTCGATCCCGGCGGCCCATACGATTTTGCCGCCGGACAATTCGCCACGCTCGGCGTGCAGACCCCGCAGAAGCTTGTCGAACGTGCTTACTCCATCGTTTCGTCGCCCTACGAACCCGGACTCGAGCTTTTCATCGAGCTTGTTCCCGGAGGCGAACTAACTCCGCTGCTGCATGCTCTCCCGTCTGGCGCCGAAATCTCCCTGCGCAAGATCGCCAAAGGCCGCTTCACCCTGGACCCGAAAAGCGGCCACAAAAACCATCTGCTCCTGAGCACGGTCACCGGCGTCGCTCCATACATTTCCTACCTTCGTACGCTTTACAAAGATTTCACCGAGAATCGTTTTCCCGCCGACATTCATCTTTACCTGATCAATGCCGCTAGCCGCTCTTGGGAATTCGGCTATCACCAGGAAATCGCGGAGCTCGCACCCAAAGCTCCCTGGCTCACATACGTTCCCAGCGTAAGCCGTCCGTATGAAGACACCGAATGGCGCGGCGAAACCGGACGCGTGGAAGACATCATTCGCAAATACACCGACCTCTGGGAATTATCGGGTTCAGATACCACCGGCTATCTCTGCGGCCATCCGCAAATGATTGAACTAGGGAAGGGAATTCTTCTCCGCCGCGGTTTTGCCAAACAATCCTTGAAGGAAGAAGTCTACTGGGTTCCTCCAAAAACTCTCCGGCGCTGACGGGCTTGCAAGGGGCCTTGCCTTACCCGTCAGTGCCGAATTCCGTTGCGTCTCTCGTTAGATTGAGGGGCCCGCAGCGGCAAGCTGTTCAATCGTGCTCGAAATCGCGCGAATCGGTGTGGAAACGTGCACCGTGTCGTCATGATCTTCGACGTCCACCACGATCGATCCGCCTTCTTTCGTCACGCGCACGTGCTCACCGGGTTCTTTCACTTCCACCAGCGTCATGTCGTCCGTTTCGCGCAATTGGTCCAGAGCCGCGCGGATCGTTGGCATCCAGGGACGAATTTCCGCGGCGGCCTGCGACAAATCCCTTTGCGGCGCGAAATGGACGGCGATTGGCGCGAGCATGGCGGGCGCGATCACATACACGTGATGCACTTCCGGCTGACGCTCCACCACTTTCACTTCTACCATTCCTTCGCTGCAAAGCAGTCCCACTCCCGCCACCGCTGTTCCCACCACTCCCAACGCGATTTTCCCTAATAGAAGCACACCTCACCTCCGCCGGAATTTGCCGGGCTATTCTTGGCTGCCTTTCGAATCCACCCAAATGCGAACGCGTTGCGAGGCATCTTCCACCGTAACCAGCACAGCGTCTCCCGCGTCGCTCAGCGCCTTGATTGCCGCCGACACATCCAGCTCGTTGTCCTTCGTCGTAGAGAGCAGCGCGTCCACGACCTTCATCGGAATCGTGACGTCCACTTTCTCCCCGCCTTTACCTGCGTCGCGAACGTGTACCACCAAATTTCCATTCGACTTTGCCACGCGCACATCCTGATCTTTTTCTTTCACTGTCACAAACTCATTGTCCGGAGCCGTGCGCACCGCGTCCAACAGCGCGCGAATGTCCACATCGTCCATATCTGCATGCCCAATCTTCACGTGCCCGTTGTGCATATCGCCCTTATTGATGGTCGGCAGAATCTTTTCCGCCATTGACAGCGGCACATTCACATTCACGCTCTCGCCTTTCGACGCGTCCTCCACCTTCACATGCAGATATCGTTCGGTCGGCCCCGCCATCGCTGCTGGCGCGGTTGCCACCATCCCTGCCAACACACAGATCATCCCAATCCCGCAAAGTCGCTTTCTCATTTTGGGGAAGCCTCCCGTGCTCTTCCTGCCTGTATGTACGGAGCGCCCCCCACAAATGTTCCGTTCCGTATTCATTAAAAATGGAGAGGACTGTCATCCCGTCTGCCCTGACGAAGGAAGGGAGCGAAGTCCCGCCCTTCTGCTTTCTGTTTCCGCCTTTGCTTTTGCTTCTTGCCTTTAGTTTTGAGCTGTCATCCCGAGCGAAGTCCCGCGCTTTTTACTTGCCCCGGTTTCTTTGGGACGCGGGACGCAGTTCGAGGCTTGCCTGCCGGCGGGCAGGGATCTGCTGTTAGGTTTAGATTGGATTCTTGGGCGAGACTAGAGCTGATTCTTGATATGGCGGCCTACTACCTCTGAATCTTAAAGTAAACAGCCGCCAGCGGCGGAACGCGAACCTTCAACGAATAAGGACGCCCATTCCACGGCACAGGCTCGGCTGCCACGCCGCCTTCGTTACCATTGCCGCTTCCTTCGTAATATCGCGAATCAGTATTCAGGATCTCGCGGTAAAAACCTTCTTCCGGCACTCCCACGCGATAATTTTCGCGCACGACCGGAGTGAAGTTGCACACCGCAACCACGAAGTTGCTCTTATCGCGCGCGCGTCTGATAAACGAAAGTATGCTGGCCGCGTTGTCGTTCGCTTCCAGCCATTCAAATCCCGGCCACTCAAAATCAACTTCGTACAGCGCCGCTTCCGTCGTATGCAGCCGGTTCAAATCCTCCACCAGCCGTTGCACTCCCCGATGCGGCGGCGATTCTTGCAACCGCCAATCGATCGACGCCGTCTCCGACCATTCGTTCCGCTGCGCCAACTCGCATCCCATGAACAAAAGTTTTTTCCCCGGATGCGCATACATGTAGCCGTACAGCAACCGCAAGTTCGCAAATTTCTGCCAGTCGTCTCCCGGCATTTTTTCCAGCAGCGAACGCTTGCCGTGCACCACTTCGTCATGCGAAAGCGGCAAAACGAAGTTTTCGTTGAACGCATAAATCATCGAAAACGTCAGCTCATTGTGATGAAACTGCCGGTGAATGGGGTCCAGCGCAAAATAACGCAGCGTGTCGTTCATCCATCCCATATTCCATTTCAAATCGAAACCTAGCCCGCCATCGTACGTAGGACGCGACACCGCCGGCCACGATGTGGACTCCTCCGCGATCATCAACGCACCCGGATGCCGCTTGTGCAACACTTCATTCAACCGTTTCAGGAAATCGATCGCTTCCAGATTTTCGCGCCCGCCATACGGGTTCGGTATCCACTCGCCCGGCTTGCGCGAATAATCCAGATAAAGCATCGACGCCACCGCGTCCACACGCAATCCATCGATGTGATATTTATCCAGCCAGAAAAGCCCGTTTGAAATTAAATAATTTTGAACTTCATTGCGCCCGTAGTTGAAAACCAGGGTGCCCCAGTCCGGATGCGCCCCGCGCCGCGGGTCCGCATGCTCGTAAAGATGCGTGCCGTCAAAAAAACTCAGCCCGTGCGCATCGCGCGGGAAATGCGCCGGCGTCCAATCCAGAAAAACTCCGATCCCTTCACGATGGCAACAATCCACAAAATACATAAAATCCGCCGGCGTTCCATATCGTCGCGTCACCGCGTAATACCCAACCGTCTGATATCCCCACGACCCGTCGAAGGGATGCTCCATGATCGGCATCAGCTCAATATGGGTGTAGCCCAGCCGCTTCACGTATGGAATCAGCTCTTCCGCGAGCTCGCGATAGGTTAGCCACCGGTCTCCTTCAGAAGTTTTTCGCCGCCACGACCCCGCGTGCAGCTCGTACACCGTCATCGGCGAATGTTGCCAGTCTCGCGCGGCGCGCGCCGTCATCCACTCCGCATCTTTCCATCCGTAGTTATCGATATTGACGACTACCGACGCGCTTTTTGGCCGCAACTCCGCCGCAAAGCCGTATGGATCGGATTTCAACCGCACAAAATTTCCGTAGCGCGAACGTATCTCAAACTTATAAAGCGTGCCTTCATCCAGTCCCGGAATAAAAAGCTCCCAAAGCCCGCTCACGCCGCGGTTGCGCATCGCGTGGACGCGCCCGTCCCAGAAATTAAAATCGCCTACCACGCTCACGCGCTGCGCGTTCGGCGCCCAAACCGCGAAATGCACTCCTCGCACGCCGTTAATTTCCCGCACGTGCGCGCCCTGCTTTTCGTACTTTAGATAATGCGTGCCTTCTCCGGAAAGGTACAAGTCGTAGTCGGTAAGCAGCGGCGGAAACGCGTAAGGATCGTAGCCCTCCCACGAATTTCCATCCGCAAAGCGAAATTGCAACCGGTACTCCGTCGGCGGAATCGCTTCGCCTCCATCTGCAGCGATGGGAAGGGAAGCCAACGCAGGTTTGCTCTCGCTCGACACAGCGGAACTCGCAGGCGCCATCGATTCTTCGCGCAAAGCCCCAGCGCTCAAAGGCGTCTCCGACTCTTTGCGCAAGTCCGCAGCTCGCGAAGGTGCCACTGCTTCGAACAGGCCTGCCGGATGAACTTCCGTCATCGCCTGCGCTGTGGGATTTCCGCGCCAGAATATGCTCGCTTCCATCGCCCCAGGCCGAAACGCCCGAACCACAACCACGCGCTTCCCATCGCGCTCCACCCAATGCGGCCCCAGTATCCTCGACGCGTCCTCCGCCTCGCCGCGCACCACGCGCTCAATCTCGTCGCGCAAATTCGCGCCCGCAATCTTCGCGCCTTCGCGCGTATCTTTCTCCTGCGCGCCGTTTGGTTTTTTGTTTTCTTGTTCCATGCCCGTGTCGAATCCGTGCGCAGTTGTTCGTTTTTACTTCTTGCTCGCTTTTACTTCCGCAGTCGTCGCGAACCGCTACACGATTCGCGTCACCATCTTACCGGAGCGTACCCGCCGCTCCAAATTCCGCCCGAGTTCGTAGATTGACATTGCTCACGTCCGCACCTGGGTGGGACTTTGAACTTTAGGGTGCCGCACTCTTTGCGGAGTTGGCAAAGGGTGCGCGGTTTGGGCCGCTCCAAATTCCGCCCGAGTTCGTAGATTGACATTGCTCACGTCCGCACCTGGGTGGGACTTTGAACTTTAGGGTGCCGCACTCTTTGCGGGGTTGGCAAAGGGTGCGCGGTTTGGGCCGCTCCAAATTCCGCCCCAGTTCGTAGATTGACATTGCTCACGTCCGCACCTGGGTGGGACTTTGGACTTTAGGGTGCCGCACTCTTTGCGGGGTTGGCAAAGGGTGCGCGGTTTGGGTTCGTGTCTTGAAGAACTGTCTCGAACGCCGATAAATTGTGGATTCGAAGTCCGAAGACGCAGCAATCTCCCGCTAACTTTCGTAACCAACGCCCGAACGCTTTCATCTTTATAAGGGAGACCTCACATGAATCTGCCCGACGCGCCAATCGCGCACGCAGGTTTCTTCGTCACCCATTTCTTCGCCGTGTGAGATCAGGAAAAATCCGAGGATTTCTACGTTCGAATTCTTGGCGGAAAAGTGGTCCAGCCCGAAAATCCCTGTTACATCAAGCCGGCCAACTCCTGGATCATTCTCAATTCCGTGGCGGTCCCACACCGGACAAGCCCGAGGTCATCCTCGAAACTCCGCCAATCTGAACAGGCTCACCAGCTTTCTCAACCTGCGCGTCGCCGACATCTGGGCCTGCCACCAAAACTGGCGCGCCAAAGGAGCGGTCTTCCTCACCGAGCCGCGCGACAACGACGGCTGGGAATGGCGTTGCTACATGCGCGATCCCGACGGCTACATCATCGAAGTCGGCCAGTACACTCCGGCATCGATCGAACGCTTCAAGTCCTACGCCACCTGAATTGCCGGCAGCACCTTTCGTGCGCTGGACTTCGCTCCAATTCCCCGATACGCTACCGGCACCCGGGGCGCACAGCGGGGACAATCCTACGAAGGAGTTCCATGATGAGAAATATCTCTCGCTACATTTTCGTTCTACTCGTGCTTTCTCTGTTTTCCAGCGTATCCGTCGCCCGCGCCCAAGACGCCGCGAAAAAAACAAAAACCCCCAGCGAAGCCGTCCTCGAAGCCTGGAATGACGTTGGCAATCGACTCATCACCATGGCGCAGGATTGGCCCGAAGACAAATACACCTACAAGCTCAATCCCGATGTTCGCACCTTCCAGCAAGTTCTCTTGCACGTCGCCGGGTCAAACTACGATTTCTTGAATCAGGTAGGCGGCTCAAAATTGGGTGAAGCCGCTAACGATCCCGCCGTCGACAGTTACAAGACTAAGGCCGCCACCGTCGAATACCTGAAGAAATCCATCACCGACGGCGCCGCGCTAATCCAAAAAGAAGGCGACGCCGGCATCCTCAAGCATCTCGATTACTGGATCGGCTACGTCGAGCACATGGGCGAACACTACGGCCTGCTAGTCGCCTACTATCGCGCCAACGGCCAAGTTCCTCCGGAATCGCGCCCAAAGAAATGACGACCCGAAGAGGGTCGTCATCCTGAGGCCGGCATTTCCTGCCGGCCGAGGCCTGCCTGCCGTTAGGCAGGGATCTGCTTTTAAGTTTCGTTGACGTCTGCATCCAGATCACCGCGACGCGCACGCCGCGAAAGTTTCTTCACCAAGAGCGGCGTGCGCAAAGCTTTCGGCCGACCAGCAAGCCGAACTCCTCGCGGTCGGATTGTGGATCACGGCTTCAGCCGTGACATAAAGAACGCTTTCAAACCTTCTTCCTCACGGCGGATTTCTCGCCGTGCCTTTGTCTTCGCCACTATCCCGCGCTCGATCCACAACGCAAGCTCGCGCCAGCGAGTTTAATTTGTCATCCCGACAGAGGCGTTTTTCAGCCGACGAGGCTTGCCTGCCGGCAGGCAGGGACCTGCTTTGGGTTCTGGTCGATCAACTCTTCACTTCATCGGCGCATACCACAGCACCACATGCCCGTTCCCAAACATCCGCGACTTCGTCAACTTCAATCCCAAATTTTCCTTCACGCCCTCAAACAACGTCCTGCCTTTCCCCAACACGATCGGCGTCACCGCAATCTGAAACTCATCAATTAATCCCTCCGCTGCCAATTGCGCGACGATGCTCCCGCTCCCCAAAATCACCATATCCGGTCCGGACGCTAGCTTCATCTTCCGCACTTCCGTCACCAACTCGCCCTTCACCAACTTCGTGTTGTTCCACAACGCTTTGCCCATCGTCCTCGAAAACACCACCTTCGGCATGCTGTTCATCCCCGCCGCCACCGCAGGCATACTCTTCATTGCCTGATCCGTCGGCCAGAAACTCGCCATCATGTCGTACGTAACCCTGCCAAACAGCAGCTCGCCTTCGCCGCTCGCATTCCCCGCAATAAACGCCTCCCACTCCG